>Ga0310696_10011485_pt1 | contig 10108 bp, 6 predicted proteins | sample AusTroGonzalo_MG_4_FD_203885 | JGI IMG/M metagenome (GOLD analysis project Ga0310696, IMG submission 203885) | Bovine rumen microbial communities from tropical cattle in Woodstock, Queensland, Australia - Gonzalo_02 (v2) (version 2) | ecosystem: Host-associated > Mammals > Digestive system >... | reverse complement strand
GCACGGAGCATAGGCAAGCGTAAGAAGCAGCAGAACGATCCAGATCATGAAAAGCATCCGAAAAAGCAGAAACGTGGATGGAAACGGTCCGAAACGGACAAAAAACGGATTTTTCTTTAATTTAGACCCGTTTTCTCTTTTTTCAAGGTTTGATTTTTCGGTTTTTTATAGTATATTGTTGGAAAAAAGATTTATCCGCTTTTCCGCATTACCAGAACAACGAGGTGCGATATGAAATTGTTTACCGCAATCACCGCCATTCTGTGCGCCGGAGCCGCAACGTTCGCGGCGGACTCCGCAGACGTGAAGGAATTCACGTTCGCCAACGATGTAAAGGTGTATGCCATCCGCGACAAGAGCACGACGATGAAGGGCACGCTCTTCAACGACTACACGAAAACGTCATCCCTCAAGAAGGACAAGCTGAAGGAAGAGTATCCGGCCTCGGTCAACTGTTTCGTGATGCGCTACAACTTCAAGACCTACCTCATCGACGCGGGCAATTTCGACCCGAAGGGCTCGCTTGTCACCAAGCTCGCAAGCATCGGCATCCGTCCGACGGCGGTCGACTACATCCTGCTCACGCACCTGCATCCCGACCACGTCGGCGGCCTCGTCGACAAGGATGGCAAAGCGGTCTTCCCGAACGCGAAAGTCTATCTGTCCTACGAAGAGTGGAAACACTGGAACCCGATCATTTCCAAGCAGAAACCAACCGAACTGCTCCACCAGTTCCGGGACGCCTACAACGGACGCATCCAGACTCTGAACTTCGGCGAACCCATCGTGCCCGGCCTGTATGCAGTCAAGGCGGTCGGACATACGCCCGGCCACTGCTACTACCGTCAGGGCAAGCTCCGTTTCGTCGGCGACGTGATGCATGCGGTCGATCTTCAGGTCGAACACCCCGAATACTGCGCCTCGTTCGACAACGACCAGAAGCTGGCCTATCAGACCCGGGTGTCCTTCCTGGAGACCATGAGCAAGGAAGGCAACATCGTGTTCGGAGCCCACATCCCGTTCCCGGGCATCGGCTACATCATAAAGGAGGAGAGCGGGTACAAGTTCGATCCGTATCAGCAGAAAAAATAACGCCGGGCAAGCCGGTCCCGATCCCCAAAAACGGCTGAAACGACAGTTTTTTTTTGAGGACCTCTTATTTTTTCCGATTTTTTATCGGTTTACTATTTGCATTTCTCAGGAAATCCGGTATAATATATAATGCGGGTTGTTTCCCTGCCGGAAAACACGCCCGATTCACCGATAACATACAACATAACATACCAATCATACCACAACGAATCGAAAGGTAAGCTTAAAATGAAACATTGCAAACAAGCGTTTACCCTCATCGAGCTGCTGGTCGTCATCTGCATCATCGCGATCCTGGCGTCCATGTTGCTGCCCGCCCTCCAGAGTGCGCGCGACAGTGCGAGCAGTGCAACCTGCGTCAGCAATCTCGGACAGATCTCCAAGGCGTTCCAGATGTACGTCACCAGCTATGACGACTTCATGCCCATGCTCACGGATCCGCAAACCGGAAGCGAATGCGGCTGGGTACAGGCTCTGACCGACGTGTCCGGACAGTCCGAGAACCCCAAGTTCGTCAATTCCTTCTTCTGCGAGTCCGACACGAGCGGGTCCCCCGGAAGCCACAAATCCTACAGTCTCAACAACCTCATGGAGGTCATCCACCCCAGAATCACGTATTCGATCGGTCCCAACGGCGATCAGCTCACCAATAAGAACGTGAAACTGAAAGGCTACATCAGCGGCAACAGAACTACGGCCGTGTTTGCAGCTTCCGACCTGATCATCATCGGGGAAAATGTTTCCACGGACAACGGCCTCACGGCCGCTACCGTCAATCCCGCCGGATCCACCTCTTCCAACGACATTAACAGCCCCGGCTCCGCCAGTCCTGTTCACCAGTATGTCGCCCTCAAGCTGCGCATGTCTTCCCACATGACTGCCGGAAACCTCTTCCTCGACGGTCACGTCAAACACACGAATCCGGAAAAGACCATTCCGACGAAATGCGCTCAGCTCCTCATGGCTTATCATACTCCCAGTTCCCAGAACATCGGCGACGGCAAGGCCGGAAGTCTGTACTCCAACACCTATCCGAGCGGCATTTCCACCTGCGGTTTCGGCAATTGGACCGACTGCATCAAAGGCAAGCTCGACAACACAACCGGCATTGACGAGCCGAAGAGTTCCGGCAAAACGGGCAAAGGCACCCGGTGCGAAAAAGGCGACTGCCACGAGAAAAAGTAATCCTGTTGTCTGACGGGGCACAGCGGTTCTCGACGTCCCCCGCAAGCGATTCGATTCCTACTCAGGCGACCTCGGTCAATTTCCGAGGTCGCCTTTTTTCGCCCTTTCAGTTCAGGAGGTCCGTTCAACAGGGACCGGACCGAAGAGGATTTCCGAAGGGACGACGATGCGCCGGCCGGCTGTCCTTTTTTTCCGGGATCAGGCCGGAATGACGACCGGAAGCCGAAAGCTCATCAAGTTCCCGTTGCCCGTGCGGAAAGATTTTTTCCCATAAATGTGAAGGCTTGCTTGATTTTGCGCCGGAAAGATAGTATATTGATGCGGAACTCCATTTAAACAAACCATATTGCCTCAGGCGGAAGGAACGACTGAAATGGCTCTGACACACGTGAACGTGCCACCGGAAAATCATGTGAAGGTACTCGACGGACAAGGCTGGGTGGGCCTGATCGACACGCTCGGCACCGAAACCACGATCGTGAACGCTGCGCGCGTCTCGTTCGGCAAGATCCGGCAGGAGATGGACGAACGAGACGTGGCCCTGCTGCATTACCTGATCGAGAATCGTCACACGAGCCCGCTGGAGCACATCGTCTTCACGTTCAGCGTGCATTGTCCGCTCTTCGTGCGCGGCCAGTGGCACCGGCACCGCACGTGGTCGTACAACGAGATCTCGCGCCGCTACACCGAGATCGACATGGAGTTCTACGTGCCGCCGAAACTCCGCAAGCAGGCCGAAAACAACCGTCAGGCGTCCGTCGCCTGCGAGGACTTCGACGACGCCTCGCTCCGCGAACTCATCCGCGCCCAGAACGAACAGTCCCTGAAAGCCTACGAATCCCTGCTCGCCGCCGGCGTCTGCCGCGAACAGGCGCGCGGAGTGCTCTCGCAGAACATGATGGTCACGTTCTGGGGCACGGTCGACCTGAGCAACCTGATCCACTTCCTGGAGCTTCGCGACAGCGAACACGCCCAGTGGGAAATCCGCGAATACGCGAAGGCGATCAAGAAACTGATCAAGCCTGTGGTCCCTCACGTGGCCGAATACTACGAATCCAAGGGCGAAGTCTGGTAACGCGACCTCCGCGCGGAACGTTTGAATGACCGAATATCTGGCGCATCTGAGCGGCGGGATCCTTCCGGGCATGCTCACGGCGCTCGCCTTTGCGGCGGGTTTCGCGGGCATGGGATACGGTTTTCTGCGCGTCTGCGGCCTGGGACGTGGCCTGCTGCGCGGATTCGAACTCCTTCCGGTCTCCCTCGCCGCCGGATTCGCGGTGTGCGCGTTCTTCTGCGCCGCGGTCCTGATGAGCCTCGGCACGGGGAAACTCCCGTGCGCGATCTGCATGCTCTCCGTACTCGCCGGGATCGGCTGCCTGATCCGATTCCGCAGCGAGGTATTCCCCTCGTTTTCCATCCGGAACCGGATGCCGTTCGCGCTCCTGATCGTCCTGGTCCCCCTGCTCTTCCTGTCCATCGGCGCGTTCCAGTACCCCGCCAGCTGGGACGAATGCGTGTACCAGCTGGCCGTGCCGCGACGCTGGCTCGCCGACGGACGCGTGGCAGTGTACCGCGATCTGCCGTATTCCGGATTCCCGATGCTTCCTCAGTTCCTGTATGTGCCGATGATGAGGCTCGGCGGACTGGCGGCCGTCAAATTCCTGATGTACGGCGGGGCGGCGTGCTTTTTTGCGTCACTGACGCTGCTGGCCTGCGGCGGCATCCGGCGCAACCTGACGGGGGCATGCGTCTTCGCCGGATCGTTCCTGATCGCGCCTCTGACGGTGCATGTTCTGATCTCCGGGTATGCCGAACCGCTGATGGGGACGCTGCTGGCCGCCGGACTCCTGCTCGCGGACGCCGTGCTGAAAGCGCCCGGAAACCGGTCCGATTCCCCCGGTTTCGCTGTCGCCTGCGGGATCCTGGCGGGGGCGACGGCCGCAATCAAGCTGACCGGCGGATTCGCCGGAGCCGCGCTGCTGCTGTACATCCTGCTGCGGAAACGCGGCGGTCAACTGCGTTTCACCCTGTTCTTCGCGCTCGCGGGAGCGCTGTTCGCGGCGCTGTTCTATCAGCGGCCGTGGATCGCGACGGGGAATCCGTGCTATCCGTACCTCGGCGGACTGTTCGGCGCGCCGGAGGCGATGACTTCGGGATTCCACCATCAGCTCGGGACGGCGAAGTTTTCCAGTTTTTCCATCGTGACGGTCATCCTGCTTCTGCCGGGGCTGACGTTTCCCGCGTTTTCCCGGATGTTTGACGGGGTGTACGGGCTCCAGGTGCTTCTGTGGTCGTTCCTCGCGCTGATCGCGCTCTGGCGCCGCCCGAAACGCATCTGCGCCGCGTTCCTGCCGCTGCTGTTCCTCGTCGCTTCCTGGCTCCTGACTTCTCCGCAGGCGCGGTTCCTGATCCCCGCGCTGGCGTTCCTCGCCCTGATCGCGCGCGACGCATTCCCGCTGATGCGCGGACGCGCCGGACGGATCGTCCTGTGGACCGCCGTCGCATTCTCGCTGTTTTCCTTTCCTCCGTCCGTGTATTCATCCTACGGGGCCAACCTGCGCGCGACGGCCTCGGGCGGAGACGGCAGACGCGACGTTCTGTACGGACGCACCGGAGACAGCATGCTTCCCGCCGTGGACATTCTGCGCGGATGGCTCTCCGGCGGGGGAAAATGTCTGCTGGTGCTGGAGGAGCGCACATTGTATTTCCCGCGCGAGTGCGAGATCGGCACGCCGTTCTTCCAGGACAAATACTTCCCCGGAGGGAAGATCCCGGACGCGGACGGCCTGCTGAAACTGCTGGACGACGGCGGTTTCACCTGCCTGTACATACGGCCGCCGGAGCAAAACCCCGATTATCTGCCGCAGGCCGCAGCACTTTGGACGGACGACATGCAGGCGTCGCTGGAGGCTCTGGCAAAACGCGGCAGTCTCAAACGCGAACCGATGCCCGGCGGCGCGGAACTCTTCACACGGTCCCGCCGCTGACCGCCCTCTCCCGTTTTCTCCCCGTTCAAACCGGCGTCACGTCGGACGGGAACTCTTCGCGCACTTGCAGGAACGCCCGAGCCCGACGGGATGCTTTGCGCCGACGTTGGTGCGCTTGCCCCTCAGACGGGCGCGGATTTCGTACACGTAATAGATCAGCAGCATCACGCCGGTGATCGTCCAGGTGATGCCGGAGGCGAAGCACGCCCCGGTGTAGCCGAACCATTCCGCCAGGTAAAGCGCCGTGAAGATGCGGCTGAGCGTTTCCATGGCGCCGCCGAGGAGGGGAACCAGCGAACACCCCATGCCCTGGAGCGTATTGCGGAAGATCAGGATCATGCCGAGCGAGATGTAGGCGGGCGCGACCGTGAAGATATACTGGCGTCCGTCCTTCAGGATCTCCGGTGACGCTTCGATGTCGAGGAACATCTGGAGCAGCTGCGTGCTGAAGACCATCATCAGGATCGCCCCGACCACCGAAATGAACGCCGTGATCAGCCATCCGCTGCGGACGCCGACCAGGATCCGCCGGTAATTGTTCGCGCCGCTGTTCTGCGCCGTGTACGCCGCCAGCGTCGTGCCGATGGCAAAGAACGGGATGCAGATCAGCCCCTCGAGCCGTCCCGCGGCCGTCGTCGCCGCCACTGTGCCGGATCCGAACTGGTTGAACGCGCTCTGCAGGATCACGCAGCCCAGCCCGGTCACGGAAAACTGAAGCGCCATCGGGACCGCCACGCGCAGATGCTCCCAGTAGAACCGCCAGTCGATGTCCCAGTCGGACCGGTCCGCGGGCAGGAGCTCCGGAAACTTCTTCAGGATGATCCCGAGGCAGATCAGGCCGGAAATAAGCTGGGAGGCGACGGTCGCGTACGCCGCGCCCGCCACGTCCAGACCGAACTTGCAGACCAGCAGCAGATCAAGCCCGGCGTTCAGGAACGAGGAAAACACGATCACGTACAGCGGGCGTTTACTGTCGCCCAGCGACCGCATCAGGAAGGACATCAGCAGATAGAACGTCATGGACGGCGTGCCCGCCACAATGATCCGCAGATATTTCAGGGAATCCTCCAGGATATTGTCCGGCGTTTTCATCATGACCAGGATCGGCCGCAGATACGCCAGGAAAACCAGCGTGACCGCCGCAACCAGCGCGGAACACAGCACCACCGAAGCACAGAACGAACGCCGCACGCCGGGCGCGTCCTTCGCGCCGAACCGCTGTCCGGTGATGATCGTGAACCCGGCGGGAAGTCCCCAGAAGAACCCGAGAAGCATGAAGATGACCGACCCGGCATTGCCGACCGCGGCGAGTTTGTCCGGTCCGCACCAGCGTCCCACGATCATCAGATCGACCATGGTGTAAAGCTGGTTGCAGGCGTTTCCGATCGCCAGCGGGATCGAAAAGAGCAGAATGATTTTCAGGGGATTTCCCCTCGTCAGGTCTTTGGCCATAAAAAGCCACCTCGTCTTGCATTTGTAACAGGGTAAATATTAATATACAAGCACTTTCGGTGTTTTTCAACCGAAAAACCGGACATGTATGCAAAAGTCCGATGCGTCCGTTGCCGCCGGGCCGTCGGCTGAAAACCGGATGGCGGGCCCGACAGCCTGTTTTTTCCGCCTTTTCCGGGATGCAGTCTTGAAAAACGCCGCGAGTGATGGTATAGTACGGGACGGCACGGAAAAAGCATCTTTTCTTCCGCCGTCAGAAAACGCAGCAACACCGGAATACCATGAACGACTCCTCCTTTCTGATCCTTTTCATCGCACTGACCGCGCTGATGGCCGTATTCCCGTTTCTGCTCCGCAAATACCATATTCCGAACGTGATCGCCCTGCTGGTGGTGGGCATGCTCATCGGATCGAACGGCCTGCTCGGGTTCGATCTGGTGGCGGTACTTTCCCGGTGGCTGAGCTTCCTCGGCGCACCGGGCGAGGAGGCGCAGACGGCGGCGAACACGGCGGCACAGTTCAACACCTTCGTGGATTCGCTCGGGTCACTGGGGCTGATGTTCCTGATGGCGCTCGCCGGGATGGAGGCCGATTTCCGGCTGATCCGGTCCGCCCGGAAGGCCGTGGCGATGCTGAGCGTCCTGACGTTCTTCATCCCCGCCGTGACGGGCTACTGGATCTACCAGCATTTCTGCCCGGACGAACTTTCCGGGAAGGTGCTGTACGCCTCACTTTTCGCCTCGCACTCGGTCGGCATCGTGTTCCCGGTCATCCGCGAACTGAAGCTCTCGCACACGCGGTTCGGCGCGGCGGTCCTGATCTCCACGGTCATCACGGACATCGCCTCGATCATCCTTCTGGCGGTCAGCGTGCAGCTTTTCCGGCAGTCGCAGAACATCTCGCACATGGTCGGACGCAGCACGCTGTCGATCTTCGACCACATGGACACGCATCTGCTGGGAAACAGCTTTCTGCCGGTCTTCCTGCTGATCGTTCTGGTGTATCTTGGCACGATGATCCTGCTGACGAACAGCTTCGGACGCTGGGTGATGTCGCACTTCAAGCTCAGCGACGACATCGTGATCACGCTCCTGCTTCTGATGATCCTGATCACGGTCATCGTCGGCGAGCTGTTCGGCATCAATCTGGTGGTCGGCGCGTTCATCGCGGGGCTTGGGCTGTCGCGCGTGGTGCGCGAACGCGACCAGCTGCTGTTCAAACGGTTCGAAAGCATCGGGTACGGGTTCCTGATCCCGTTTCTGTTCATCTCCATCGGCATGAAGACCGATTTCAGCGCGTTTTTCCAGATGGGAAACATCGTGATCGTGCTTCTGACCGTGGCCGGGCTGATCGTCAGCAAGGTCGGCAGCGGATTCGCCGCCATGAAGATCTCCGGCTACAGTCACAAGGCGAGCCTCGCCGCCGGACTCATGACCGTGCCGCAGCTCTCCGCCACGCTCGCCGCCGCCGCCATCGGCAAGGACACGGGCATCCTCGACGACCGGTTCTTCAACGCCATCATCATCCTGTCGATCATCACCACGCTCCCGATCCCGTCGCTGGTGCGCGCCGTGCTGAACTACGGCCGCGGCGAGTTCGTCGAACTGAGCGACTTCCAGGTGCCGAACGTCGTGAAGGACGACGAGCTGCTGTAACGCTTCGGCTCCTCTCCCGGAACGCCGTCCCTCCGTCCGGGCATCCCCGTCATATCGTCAAAAACATAAAAGAAAAGTACCATTTTGTGTCAAAGACGGTTTGACATACGCGGAAAGACGTGCTATTATTAGAGGATGAAAATTCGCGACAGCATTTTAAAGCAGACGGCAAACGGGACGCATGCCCCGGCGGAAACCGTTTGTTCCGAGCATGCGGCCGCCACGGAAAGAAAACAATTCAAACTCACATACAAGGAGCACACAACCAAATGAAGATCACCAATTCCGCGCAGATCCGCAACTTCGTCGTCGCCGGTCACAACGGCTGCGGCAAAACCACGCTTTGCGACCTCATGCTGTTCAAAGCAGGCGCAGTCGACCGCCTCGGCTCCGTCGACGCCAAGACCAGCGTTTCCGACTTCACCCCGGACGAACAGGACAAACGTTCCAGCATCTACGCATCGTTCATGCACTGCGACTGGAAGGACCACAAGCTCTTCCTGACCGACACTCCCGGTTACGGCGAGTTCGTCGGAGAAGTCATTTCCTCGTTCCGTTCCTGCGGCTTCGCGGTCATCGTTCTCGACGGCGTTGACGGCATCCAGATCGGCTCCACCCGCGCCTGGGCCTTCGCCCGCGACTTTCTGCTTCCGCGCATGGTCTTCGTGAACCGCCTCGACCGCGAGCGCGCCAGCTTCGACACCGTCCTGGAACACCTCCAGGAAGCATACGGCAAGACCGTCTGCGTCCCGATGACCCTGCCCGTCGGCAAGGAAGCCGGCCTCTCCAAGGTCATCAGCGTGCTCGACACGCCGGACAGCGAGATCCCGGCCGACCTGAAGGACGCCGTGGAAGAATACCGCACCATGCTGAAGGACGCCGCCGCGGAATCCGATGAAGCGCTCATGGAACGCTACCTCGAAGGCGAAGAGCTCACCGGCGAAGAGATCGCCAAGGGGCTCCACAAGGCCATCTTCTCCGGCAGCCTCGTCCCCGTCTTCGCCGGTTCCACCGCGAAGGACATCGGCGTCGCCGAGCTCCTGGACGGCATCGTTTCCCTCATGCCGAACCCGCTCGAACGCGTCCGCAAAGCCGAAGACGGCACCGAAGTCGTCCCGGCGGAAGACGGCCCGGCGGCCGCCTACGTCTTCAAGAGCGCCCTCGACCCCTTCATCGGTCAGATGGCCTATCTCCGCGTCCTCACCGGCAAGATCGGGTGCAACACCGACATGATCAACCTGAACAAAGGCGCCAAGGAGCGCGTCGGCCAGCTCGTCCTGCTCCAGGGCAAGACCCAGATCCCCGTCGAAGAAGTCTGCCCCGGCTGCATCGTCGGCGTCGCCAAGCTCAAAAACACCACCACCGGCGACACCCTCGGCGCGACCAAGGACAACCACGTCATGCCGCGCCAGGTCTATCCGAAGCCCGTCATCTCCTTCGCCCTGTACGCCACCAAGAGCGGCGACGAAGACAAGATCATCCAGGGCCTCCAGCGCCTCTCCGAATGCGACCCGACCCTCTACATCGAACGCAACGACGAGACCCACGAATCCCTCCTCAAGGGCATGGGCGAACAGCACATCAACATCGCCATCAAGAACCTCAAGGCCACCGCGAAGGTCGACGTCCGCCTCGAGCTCCCGAAGATCGCCTACCGCGAGACCATTCAGGGCCGCGGCGAAGCCGCCTACCGCCACAAAAAGCAGTCCGGCGGCCACGGCCAGTTCGCCGAAGTGC
>Ga0310696_10011484_pt1 | contig 10108 bp, 11 predicted proteins | sample AusTroGonzalo_MG_4_FD_203885 | JGI IMG/M metagenome (GOLD analysis project Ga0310696, IMG submission 203885) | Bovine rumen microbial communities from tropical cattle in Woodstock, Queensland, Australia - Gonzalo_02 (v2) (version 2) | ecosystem: Host-associated > Mammals > Digestive system >... | reverse complement strand
ACCTTCGATAGCCTGGCAGAGATACCCATGGTCTTTTCCGTCACGGACGATTTCATACACTTGCGGCGTAGGAAGGCCGACTTCATAGGCATGGCGGGATGCGTTGAACTCCTGTTCGACCTTGTGGGCTTTGCCCATATCGGTGCGCACCAGTTTGAGCATAACACCCGGATGGGCTTCCGAAACGTAGGCCTGCCCGTTGTAGCCTTCGCCCACCAGCGTCCATTCACTGAGATTGATTTGCGGATAGTTTTTCATTAGTACAAAGATACAATTTTTGAGAATTAGAATAAAAGGCGGCACAAATGTCGCAGTTATTTGTTAACTTGCAACATATGAACAGAATCCAGCGATACTTGCGTCACATCCTCTATCTGGAAGGTGAAATCGACCGGACGGCGGCAGCGTTGGCCATCAAGAAAAACATATACTTCAGGGGACCAAATGTCATCATCCTGGCCTGTGCCATCATCATCGCATCGGTCGGATTGAATGTCAACTCCATTCCTGTCATTATCGGTGCAATGCTCATCTCGCCGGTAATGGGACCGATCATCGGATTTGGACTGGGCCTGGGCACGAACGACACGGAGCTGATGAAGAACGCCTTGAAGAATTTCGTCATCATGGTGGTCATCAGCATCATCGTGGCCAGCCTCTATTTCCTGATATCTCCTTTGCGACTGAACAATCCTACCGAATTGCTCGCACGTACACGTCCGACTATATATGACGTGCTGATTGCCTTGTTCGGCGGCGTCGCGGGTATGCTGGAGCACGCGCGGAAGGAGCGGGGCAATGTTCTCTCAGGAGTGGCCATCGCTACAGCGCTGATGCCGCCGCTCTGTACCCTGGGTTACGGCATTTCCCGTCTCAGCTTGACTTATATTCTCGGGGCGACATATCTCTTTTTGATCAACAGCGTATTCATCGCATTGGCCACCTTCTTCATGTCCAAGTTTCTGGGCTTTGAAAGCGCCACGTCCGATGTGTCCACCCTCCGCCGTAGCCGTCGCATCGTTACGGCCGTCCTGCTGGTGATGATCGTACCGAGCATCATCACGGCCATTTATACCGTCCGTGACAACAACTTCGAGACCAGCGCCGAGCGATTTGTCCAAAGCAACAAGACCATTGGTTCCAGTTACATTTTTGATTATCAGATCGATCTGAGCGGCCGCAACCAGACGCTCCATATCTATTTGGCCGGGGAAGCCCTTGACTTTACGGCCAAACAGGTTTTGCTCCGTAACGCCATGAGCTACGGACTGCATAGCGACCAGATTGTTTTCCACGAAGAGGCGGCTGTCCAAAGCATCAACAAGAACGAAGTGATCCGCGACCTCAACGACCACTACCTGAAAAAGATCCAGGAACTCAACCAGACCATTACTGATCTGCAGATCGAATTGTCAAAGTACAAGGAAGCCTTACAAGAAATACAGAAAAACAATGAATGAGATTAATTACAAGGACCTGCAAATCAATCCTTTCAACCTTATTGGAGATGAGTGGATGCTGGTGACGGCCGGCAATCCCGCCACGGGCTGCAACACGATGACGGCTTCTTGGGGGCACTTGGGATGCATCTGGGGACATAATGCTCCGACGGCTGTCATCTATCTCCGCCCTTCCCGTTATACCAAGGAATTCGTTGACCGGGAAGATTATTTCACGCTCTGTTTCATGGACCCTTCTTTCAAGAAGCAGATGGGTTACCTGGGAACCGTGTCGGGCCGTAACGAGGACAAGATTGCCAAGGCCGGGCTCACGCCGGTCTATGCCGATGGAGCCGTCTATTTCGCCGAAGCCAAACTGGTTCTTGTCTGCAGGAAAGTCTACAGCTCACCGTTGAAGGAAGATGGCTTCGTCGACCGTGAGATCATCGAAGACCATTACCCGTTGCGTGATTACCATACGATGTATATCGGCGAGATAGTGAAAGTCCTTCGTTAGTGGTAGAAGAGGAAGCCGAAATAGAAGCGCGGGCCGTGGGGAAGGAGTTTTGATCCGCTGAAGGCGCAAAGGTAGTCTATCTTGAGCGTCAGGTGCATGGGACCTGAAACAATGAAATCGCAGCCCACGAAGGGGTCGATGGCCATAAAACCCTGCTTGTGGTAATAGGTTCCGTCGATGGGCGCCCAGTCGGTAGCCGGCTCATCGATCATGAGCAGCGTCGTCATCGCGCCACCGCCGAGCGTAAGGCCGGCATAAGGCTGAACCCGTCCCAGAACCGCATAATAATCTGCCTCCAGACCTCCCCAGCCATATTTCAGGTAACTTCCGTTGCTCCGCTGTTTGAGTGTGGAGATATATCCTTCACCACCCACGCGGAAATGATTGCCCAGGTGCACGCGGGCAACGCCGCCAATGCCCATCGGAGCGCCCTTGGCCCGATAGCCGATGGCATCCAGATTGCCGGATAAATAGCCGGTATGGATCATCATTCCTCCGTCAAAGCCGTTCAGGATTTTCTTTTGCTGCGCCGAAGCGCCCACTGCCATTGCCAGGCAGAGGATGGTTAAAACGATGCTTCTCATAACTTTCCTTGCAATTCTTTTCGACGGGCCTCATAATATTCGTGCCGTGCTGGGTTCTCGGGGAACCAGCCGCGGAGCACACGCTTTTCCTGCATGAACATCTCGCCGATGCCCCAAAGGCAGGAGAAGGCGAATCCGCCAATGATAGTTGACAGGACATCATTCTTTACGAACAGGGAAAGGACCGAGAACACCAGGCCCGCGAAAAGCCAGATCCACCAGCATTGTTTTCCCCAGCGATATTCCATCTTGATGACAGCCGGGTGGCAGATGCCGATGCAAAGGAATACGGCTGCTCCGACAATGATTCCGTTGAAGTTCATAGCCACTTCTTTTATGCGACAAAGATCGCTATAAGAAGCGGATTATTTTAGGCCGAAAAGGGATGGAATTAGGATTATCCTTGCATCTTTTTCCGGAACGAAGAAGGCGTTATGCCTGTCTCTTTCTTGAATAGACGCGAAAAATAGGACTGATCCTCCACACCGACGGAAGCTGCTATGTCAATGATGGAAAGGGAAGTGGCTGAAAGCAGCCGCTTGGCGCGCTGGATGCGTACGATGTCAATCCACGCACCTATGCTGCGACCGGTGGACTGTTTCACCAGTCTGCTCAGATAATTCTCGCTGATACCGGCCTCTTCGGCATAGGAAGAGATGGTTCCCGGTATCCGATCGGGGTTGAAAATAGACTCAAGGAAAGTACGGACGGCAGCAGGAATGGAAGCAGGATGGTTGGGCTTGATCCGCGACAGCAGCAGGTCCAACCCCTTTTCAATGAAGACCCTGTCTTTTTTCTCGAACGAAACCGCAAGCATATTGAACAATTCAGCCATGAAGGTGCCCTCATCGAACCAGAAAGCCTGATGGAGCGGCTCAGACAGATAGCGGAGCGGCTTGTTCTCGGGCAGTACGGAAAGGTCAAAACCGCCGGTATAGCCGATAGCGCTGCGATAGTAGCGGATGGTGAAGGATTGCCGCCTTGGAATCAGGAGGATATGGCCCGGTTGACAGAGGAATGGCGTACCTTCGACATCTACCAGCACCTCTCCGGAAGTAACATAGATGAAGCCGATTAGCGGCAATTGGGCTGCCGGAGCCTCTGCGGGTTTGAAATAGCCTACAGTGTTCATCTTCCTGATGAAGAAAGGATGGGAAGAAAAGTCGGCGTCCGGGCTCCAGTGAGGCTTGTAGTTCATGGTTACGGCAATCAATGTCCGATGCAAAAGTAAGGATTATTTCCACGCATCCCATACTTTAAGGAATACTGCATCTCATTTATTAGGTTATTAGGGAATATTTTTATAAATGCATAATATATGAAAATATAATCAAATATGAAAAAGAAAAGTTTGATTATCATCGCTTCGGTCATTGTAGTCTGCATTCTGGGCTTGGTGGCCTCGTTAGTGTTTGACTGGCCTACTGATCCATATGGGCTGCAGTGCCATTTTGGCAGTGGGGCTGATGTTTTCCGTGCGATTGATCGAACGCCGCAAGGCGAGCATGTCCATCAAGCGCGGCGATACATTGATGGCCGTATTCCTGCTCCTCGTCGCGCCGGCCCTGCACGTCCTGCACAATTTATTCCACTTCAATCCGATTGTACAGTTTGCCGTTGTTCTTGGCACGATGGCAGGCCTGCTGGTGTGGATTTATCAGTTTGACGGCGAAATGATCCATCGCTGGCTGGACCGCGGACTCGACAAGCAGGTCGACCTGCTTCGCTCGATTCGGGAAGGAAAACTGGGTGAAACGAAGACCGGACAATTCCTGATTTCTGTCAAGGAGAGTGTTCCGCCGGAAGTCTTTTTCGACATTATCTGCTACGTGCAGCTTCATGTATCGCTTGCCGTTGCGGCCAAGAGCCGCTTCATGATGCGCGAAGCCGGACTGGACCTGCCGTTGGAGGAGGACAGGAAAACGACGCTCTTATCGCAGTTCGACGAATATCTTAGCTTGGAAAAAAGGCTGGGCAACAGCGCCAGAATGACAATCGCCCCCGTCGTCAAGATCTATCCCGCCGACCGCAAATCCCTCGAAGACCTCATCGCCGAATGCCGCCGATGAGCAGCAGGGCTTTTTACGCTATCGTTACCACCGGGCCGAACCAGTTGTCGAGAGTTTCCTCGACTTTGCATTCGATCTGCGGCGTAATACTCTTGGCGACGCGTTCGAGGATCCAGGCTGCCACACCGACGTCGTCCAGAACGCCGAACCAGCCAAGTACTTTGCGGGGAAGCAGGTCGTGCGGTACGACCAGGTAGACGATGCCGGCAAAGACCATCGCTTTCTGCGTGGCCGTCAGGTCCCCTTCCAAGAGCGTATAGTAGAACTTCAGGACGATGCGCGAACCCGCACGGCCCACCCGTTTTGAGTATGCCACAATCTTGTTCCAGACGCCTTGCGCCAGGTGCTTCCAGTCCACATTTCGTACCAAAGCGGTCAATCTTCCAACCGGTCTTTTCAGGATGGAGAAGATAAGAATCAGCAGGCAAATCGTAATCATCGTCTTCGTTCAGTTTTGAATCCCACCGTTGTATGCATAATAAGTGCCACGGGCATCTTATCCCAATAAGACATCGAGTACCATCATCAGGGCAAAGCCAAGGGCGAAGCCGAGGGTGCCGAGGTTTGAGTGGTGACCTTGCGCCGTTTCGGGGATAAGCTCTTCGATGACGACATAGAGCATGGCGCCGGCGGCAAAGGCCAGCAGGTAGGGCATCAAGGGGGTAACGGCGGAGGCGAGCAACAGGACCAGTGCGCCGCCGACGGGCTCGACGATGCCACTCAGGCTGCCGACGGCAAAAGCCTTCCAGCGGCTGTTGCCGGCCGCACGCAGCGGCATGGAGATGATGGCACCTTCCGGTACGTTTTGTAGGGCGATGCCCAGCGACAGGGCCAGCGCACCGGCCATGCTGAACCCGGAGGTCATCGCACCGGCAATCGCCACACCGACGGCCATTCCTTCCGGAAAATTATGGATGGTGACGGCCAGGGCCAGTTTGGTGGTACGCGAGAGGTGGCTTTGGGGGCCTTCCGCCTCGCCGGTCGCATGGATATGCGGTGTCACATAGTCTATCAGCAGCAAGAAGGCAAAGCCTGCAAGCAAGCCGAGGACAGCCGGCCAAACGTTCCCGGAGCCCATCTCTATCGATGGAATCAGCAGGGACCATACGGAAGCGGCAACCATCACTCCGGATGCGAATCCCAGCAGCGCTTTCTGCATTCGATTCGGAATCTCCTTCGTCATGAAGAACACGAAGGCCGATCCCAGTGCCGTGCCGGCGAAGGGAATCAGGAGGGCGGTCAAGATGGCATGGATGTTCATTCTATGCAAAGATATCAATAAACTCAATTTGTTTTTCCTTTATCAAAGATAAAACGTACTTTTGTGACATATGAAACGCTTTGTAATTTTACTTTCGGCCATCTGCCTGGTTTGCTGCGGCAAGCAGGACGAGGTGGTTCAGGTCATGGATGGTGAACCGTTTGTCATTGAAGGAGAGATTACCGGGGTTCCCCGTTTTGGGGCGGTCGAGATCCTGGACGCTTGGGATGGCTGGACGCCCCTGGAATCCGGCGTCAACGATTGGCGGATACTCGGCAAGGCAAAGGTGAGAAACGGCCGATTCCGGATCGAAGGCCGCATCAAAGAGCCGACCTATGTCTATCTGTATGGTTACTTCCTGAAAGGCTTGCAGCCTAAAACGATGCAGCTTCGGGATTTTTTCCTGGAGCCGGGAACGATTACCATTGTGGGCGATGCGGAAGAAGATATGTTAAAAGGTGCATCCGGAACTCCGTTGAACGATGCATGGGCGATCGCAACTAATCAGTTGAGTGACGATCCGGACAACAAGAAAGCACAATTATCCGAACTGATTATGCGGGGCGATGCCCTGGCCATGCATATGATAGAGCGTTATGCGATCAAGTCGCTTCCTCAGTCGCAGCTGCAACAGGGGATGGACGCATTGCCCGCTTCTTTGCAGCAGATGGATCAGGCTAAGCACCTGCGCCAGCAAATCGAAAAGTACGAGCTGACGGCTCCCGCAAAAGACGGTGCGAGCGAGAATCCGGTATATCTCGACATCAATATGCCCGATCCGGCCGGGAACATGCTGTCCCTCAAATCCGTGGTCGAGGCGAAGGGAACCCGCTTTGTCCTGCTGGATTTCTGGGCTACGTGGTGCGGACCCTGCGTGCGGGAAATTCCGGATCTGGTGTCGCTGTACCGTGATTATCATGACAAAGGATTTGACATTTACAGCGTTTCAATCGATGGCAATCTGGATTCCTGGCGCGAATTTATCCGCACTTCCGATATGTCCTGGCATCACGTCTGTGACGGAAGTGCCGCTAATACACAGGCACTGAAAGACTATGCCTGCGAAGCGATTCCGCTGACTATCCTGATTGACGCCGCAACGGGTCGCATCATTGCCCGCGATGTGCGCGGCGAAGCACTTCGCGAGCTGGTGAAGCGCTGCTTTTATTGAGTGGATTCTTAAATAGCGCTTTCTTGAATTCTGGCGCTCCTGTTTGGATGTACTGTCAGCAAAAACGGGAGAAAAGTTAATTTTTCTTGTAATGCTGGGTGTCGTTGTCAGAGAAAGTCAGTTCAAGTCGATTGCCGGCCAGGTCGATGTTCGTGGCGCGGGCGCGGCGAGAGCCATTCTCTATGAAATTATTCTTAATGGCCTGCACCTGCTCTTCACTGGCAAGGATACGCATATAATCCTGCACCTGCTCCTTCATCTCCTCGCGATAGCTGATCTGGTTCAGATCGGTCGTCAAACGGCAACTGGCAGGATCGAAGAACAAGATGAGGGAATCCTTTTGCACCTCCCAGGTGCCGTCCAATGAAACCGTCAGGATCGCTTTGCCCGTGTAGAGCAGGCTCGGCACCTGATAGATTTCCCGATAGGTAAAAGTATGGTCACTCTTGAACTCCTGCTCCTGGGCGTGATCATCGGCGGAAACCAGTTCCCACTTGCCGATGAGATCCTTCGCACGGGCCGGCCGGATCTGGCGGGACGTCGCCTTGGCGAATGCTTCCATCTCCCGGTCGGTGATGTTCATCAGGAATTTGTTCTCCTCGTTCATGTTCGTCCATTCGTCAATCATGTCGGTATAAATGCTCATCCGCTGCGGATAGCGCGCCATATACACCTTTCCAGGACTGCTTTGCAGGACGTCTTTCAGGTAGCGGCTCAATCCCTTGACTGAAAGGGCGATGTTGGTGTCGAGCATGGCAGCGACCATCTCCTCCTTGCTAACCGGCTTGGCCCAGAAAGCGAACGACTCCTGGATGTTTTTCATCATGGAGCGGGATTTATAGAACTCCTCCACGTTGTGCGCAAAGGGCACGTCGCTCAGGTTCATCCGGATATCCTGTGTGCCTATGTACATCTTTTCCACGGATTCGTCGAATTCGAGGTCCGAACTTATAGCGGCGCCCTCGCAAAGATAGGCGAACACCTTGTTGAGCGTCGTATCGGGTATACTTTCAAGGTCGTCAATATGATCCAGTGCCAGCTGCGCGGCCTGGAAATACTCCTCTTCGAATTGCTGGATCGCCCTGAGGGTGGCGATGCTTTTGTCCAGGTCATCAATTACCATCATGGCCGCCTGGCGCTGGGCCTGCTGCCGGCTCCGGTTCTCAAGCAGCCCGCTCACCATAAAGGTAAGGCCAACGCCGATGGAAGTGCCGAGGACGGCAATCCAGAATTGCATCCACCAGGGATTCACATCCTTTTTATTGTTCTTCATAGTTTAATGTTGTCTTTTAGACGATAGAAAGAAACCGTACAAGTCTTTTTCATCATATTACAAAGGTAATACAAATCCTTTTGTAATGTCCGTTTCATCTTCTGGATGATAAGTCTGTTATTTCATCACGATATTGATTATCTTTGTCCAAAGAGAAAAACAGAGAAACTATGAGACATTGTTATAGATTACTTTTCGCTGCGGCGGCACTTTTCCTGTTTACGGTTCCTTCCGGTGATGCTTGTACGTCCATTATGGTGGGCAAGAAGGCATCCAGCGACGGGTCGGTGATGACGGCACACTGCTGTGACTCCTATTATCGGACCTATGTGACGATTGAGCCAAGAAAAACCTTTGCTCCGGGCGAGATGGAACCCTATTTCTTCAATGTCCTTCATAAAGAAGAGCCTTGGGATCCGCGGGGTGTCTATGAGACAGGACGCATCGTGCCGCCGAAAAGCCAGACCTACCGCTTCGTCAATACGGCATATCCCTGCATGAATGAAAAACAGCTTGCCATCGGCGAAACGACCTACGACGGCAACCGCGACCTGATCAACCGTAATGGCGTTTTCTGGATTGAGGAGCTGGAGCGGCTCGCCCTCGAGTATTGCGACAATGCGCGCGACGCCATCCGTCTGATGGGGGAGATGGCCGAGCGGTATGGATATGTGGATTGGGGTGAATGCCTGACGGTTGCGGACCCGAATGAGGTGTGGCAGTTTGAAATCAACGGCCCCGGTCCGGGCGAGCCCGGTGCCATCTGGGCAGCGCAGCGGATTCCCGACGATCATGTGGGTATCTCGGCCAACATTTCGCGTATCGGCGCCATTGATTTCGACGATCCTGACCATTTCATGTACTGCAAAGACTTGAAGAAGAAGGCAAAGGCGCTTGGCCTCTGGGACGGCAAAGGTCCTCTGAAGTTCTGGAAAGTTGTCGGCGACCCCAAACGGAAACCTTTCTCCGTGCGCGAGTGGTTCGTGCTCAGTACGCTGGCTCCTTCGCTCGGCCTCACGATGGACGACGAGGAACTTCCTTTCTCCGTGAAACCGGAAGTGCCCGTTACTCCTGAGCGCATCCTGGCTTTCTACCGCGAGACCTATGAAGGGACGGAATTCGATATGGGCAAGAATCTGACCATCAAAGCCCACCGCCGAATCAAGGATCCGAACAGCAAGCCTTATCCTGAATCAACTTATACCGAATATGACGAGGAAATAACGCCGGTTTCCAATTGGATGTCGGCCGATTTGCGCAATATGCTCAACCAGATCGCGCCTGGCACCGTTACCAACCGTCGCACCATTGCCGTGATCCAGTGCTCCTACTCCTGGATAGCCCAGTGCCGTGACTGGCTCCCGGACGATGTTGGGGGAGTGCTATGGTTTTCTTTTGACAATCCGGGCCAGAGCCCGCGCTTCCCGATCTATGCCGGAGCCACGCAGCTGCCGGTGGAAATGGGCCACTGCGGCCAGAACAGCTATCGCCCCGAAGCAGCAGTCTGGGCTTTTCGTGAGACAAACCGTATTGCGACGATTTATTGGGACAAGACCCGCAAGGTGCTGGAACCAGAACGGGCATTATTCGAACAAATGATGTTCGAACAGGACAAGGCTTTGCAGGAAAAGGTCAAAGCGCTGCCCGAAGAGGGAAGGGAAGAAGCTGTCGCCCGGCTTCTTAACGACCAGACAGACAGCTTCTTCTCTATGGTATCTGGCAAATGGCGAGAGCTGAAGGGACGCGTGCTCGAGATTTTCGTCCGCAGCATGTAGCCCGTTGCACTATTTCATT
>Ga0310696_10011483_pt1 | contig 10108 bp, 9 predicted proteins | sample AusTroGonzalo_MG_4_FD_203885 | JGI IMG/M metagenome (GOLD analysis project Ga0310696, IMG submission 203885) | Bovine rumen microbial communities from tropical cattle in Woodstock, Queensland, Australia - Gonzalo_02 (v2) (version 2) | ecosystem: Host-associated > Mammals > Digestive system >... | reverse complement strand
GCTTTCGCCCTCGAAGCGCGTATAGGCGCACTCCTCGCTGCCGTGGAGCAGCGGCGTCACGAGGTCGCCGTCACGGTCGACCTCGAAGAAGCCGCTCTCTTCGATCTTCGCGCGCCCTTCCACGCTCATCCACGCCTCGTAGTGCGGATAGTCGCGCTCGAGCGGCTCCAGCTCGCTCTCCAGCAGCGGCGCGCCGCTTTCGCCAATGATGCAGCAGGCCCCGCGGCAGGTGTCGTAATCGCAGCAGAAGTACTCCGTGAGGATCTCGGAGGAGACCAGAATCTCCCCGATCTGGAGGATGGAAGGGACGTTTTTCATAAGATTCTTTGCAAAAATAGAAATTAGTTGATAATTTTGGCCACTATGAAGCACAACTCGATTCTGGTAATGCTTGGGGTGACGCTGTTGGCCGCCTTCTGCACGACCGGCTTTGCCGCCGCGCAGAATCTGGAAGAAGCCACTGCGGTTTACGAAAAGGCCGTGGCAGTCAGGGACAGCAGCAGGAGCGCGGCGATCACCCTTTTCGAGCAGGCGCGCGAAATGGCGGACGAACTGGGCGACAAAGGCGCAGCACTCGCAGCGCAATGCAAGGAAATCCTTCCGAAACTCTATCTGGAATTCGGCACGGAGTGGGCCACGGCCGGGGAATTCGACAAAGCCATCAAGGCCCTCAATCAGGCGGTGGAATACGGCGAGGAAGAATCTTCGCCCAAAATCCTGTCGGACATCTATATTACGAAAGCGGTCGCCTGCCAGCAGGTGAAGGATTGGAAAGGGGCGTTGGAAAATGCACAGAAGTCCGTGCAGAGTCTCGACAACCCGATGGCCGAGAAAATCGTCGGCCTGAGCGCTTTCTCCCTGAAACAAAACAAGGTGGCCGCCGAGGCCTGGGAGGCCTATTTGTCGATGGCTCCCGAAGCCATAGAGAAGGAAGCCGGTATCGTCTATAACCTTGGCCTGGCGCTCGTCGCCACCGGCGAGAGCGACAAGGCTTGCGGCTATTTCAGGCAGATCGCCCAGGATGCGGATTTTGGCATGGCGGCGCGCTACCAAATCGTCACGCTGAAGTGTACTCCGTAAAAAACTTTGCAAAATTGAACAAATGTGGGTAATTTTGGCAGCTTTTTCGCATTACCCACTTTTTGAACAAAACAAAAACGCATAAACGATGAAAAAGATTTTTGTATCGATTTTGGTTGCCCTCTGCACGATGGGCATCGTTGCAGCGCAGGACGTTCAGGCTGTCAATGATATCTTGGAACAAGCCAATGCTGCCATTCAGACTGACAAGGCTGAAGCAATCAATCTTTTCGAAAAAGCTCTTGTAATGGCAGAGCAATTCGGAGACGAGGGTATAGAAACTGTTGCTCAGTGCAAAGCTGTTATCCCTAAACTCTATATGTCCCTTGGCAAGGAGTCAATAAAGGCAAAGGATTACACCAAAGCCATTGAACACTTGGAAAAAGCAGTCGAAGTCGGTAATAAATATGAGGATATCGAGACCGCCGAAGAGGCTCAGACATTGATTCCCCAAATACTAGTTGCAAACGGTGGCAGTTTGTTTAATGCAAAGGACTTTGATGGGTCCCTGGCTGCTTACCAGAAGGCCCTTGAAATGGATTCCACTAACGCAAAAGCGTTACTCGGCAAAGGAAATGTACTGGCGCAACTTGGTAAAGTTGATGAAGCAGTCCAAGTTTACGAATTGGCTTCCCAGAATGGAGAAGAAAGCGAAGCAGCAAAGCGGATATCTAACCTTTATAAAAAACAAGCAGATGCCTGCTGGAGAGCAAAGGATATGAAAGGCACGCTCGAGAACGCGAGGAAGTCTACTGAGTATGTTGACAACCCGGCAGCCGAGCGGCTTATCGGCCTTAGCGCTTATTCGCTCAAACAGTATAATAAGGCCGCAGAAGCATTTGAGGCTTACCTGTCGATGAGCCCTGATGCAAAGGATAAGAACGACATCACGCTTCGAATCGCCATGTCTTTGGTTTCTGCCGGTGACAACGCCAAAGCTTGTGGCTATTTCAAACAGCTTGTAAACGATCCTAAGAACGGAGAATACGCAAAGAGCCAGATTGCGGCACTTAAATGCAACTAACCCAGCTTGAACTGCTCGCACCTGCGAGAAATGCGGATATCGGCATCGCAGCCATCGACTGTGGTGCCGATGCCGTTTATATCGCGGGACCCGCGTTCGGTGCGCGGGCGGCGGCGGGCAATGCCATTGAGGACATTGCCCGGCTCTGCCGCTACGCCCACCTGTACGGGGCGAGGATCCACGCCACGGTCAATACGCTGCTGCAGGAAGACGAGGTGCCGCAGGCACTCGCGCTGATGCAGCAGCTGTACGAGGCGGGCGTCGACGTGTTCATCATCCAGGACCTGGGGCTGCTCGAGCAGCCGCTTCCGCCCGTGGAGCTGCACGCCTCGACGCAGACCGCCATCCGCACGCCGGAGCGGGCGCGGGAGCTGGAAGCCCTGGGCTTCAAGCGGCTCGTGCTCGAGCGCCAGCTGACGCTCGAGCAGATGCGGGCCATCCGCGCCGCGGTGTCGTGCGAACTCGAATTCTTCGTCCACGGCGCCATCTGCGTGGGCTACAGCGGGGAGTGCTACCTAAGCCAGTACCTGGCGGATCGCAGCGCCAACCGCGGCGTGTGCGCCCAGCCCTGCCGCTCGCGCTACGACCTGGTGGACAGCCAGGGGCGGGTCATTGCCCGCGACCGCACACTCCTCTCACCGCGCGACCTGCGGCTCGACGGCCGGATCGCCGACCTGGTGGCGGCCGGCGTCAATTCGTTCAAGATCGAGGGGCGGCTCAAGAATGCTTCATATGTAAAGAATGTCGTAAGGCATTACCGCGATGTCATCGACCGGTTCATCGCCGAGAATCCCGGCTATGCGCGGCTGGCGGCCGGACGGCCGGAGGGCGGTTTCACGCCCGACCCGGACCGGACGTTCCAGCGGGGTTACACCGAGGCGCTGCTCGACGGCCGCGGGCTGAAGCTCGCGAGCGTCGATGCCGCCAAGGCGTTGGGGGAGCCGGTGGGCGAGATCGCGGCCGTGAAGGGACGAGACATCGTCCTCAAGGGTGGGCGGCAGATCGCCAACGGCGACGGCCTGTCGTTCGCCGGCCGCGGCGACGCCGTGACCGGTAGCCGCGCCGAGGTGGTGCAGGGCAACCGCATCACGCTGCGTGAGGCCAAGGGTCTCACACCCGGAATGCGGGTGTACCGCAACTGGGACGCCGCCTTCGAGCGGGAGCTCGAAAAGAATATGCCGCACCGCGTCATCGACGTGGCGGTCCGCTACGCATCCCGCGGCGGCGAGACGCGCCTGACGGCTGTCACCGAAGACGGGCTCCAAGCGGAGCTCGCCTTCCCCGAAACGGCAGAGCCGGCGAACGACGGCGCCCGCGCCCGCGCTTCGCTGCAGGCGCAGCTGGCCAAGCACACCGACATTTTCAGCTTCCGGGTGGAAGCCATCGATACGGATACCGATTATTTTTACCCGGCGGCACGCATCAACGGCTGGCGCCGCGACCTGGCCGCCGACTTGCGTCGGCAGGCCGAGAACCGGCCCCGTCCCGCGGCGCTCCACGCGCCGCAGCCCGGCGCCGCCGCCCACAACCGCTCGACCCTCTCCCTCCCCGACGAACTCCTCCGCAGCCGCTACTGCATCAAATGGGAACTGGGCCTCTGCCCCAAGCAGCGGCCGAAAGAATCCCCGAAGGAACCCCTCTACCTGCTCAACCAGTCCAACCGCCTCCGCCTCTCCTTCGATTGCAAGAATTGTGAGATGATGATTCTTTCGGATTAAAATAGTTGAATCTTAAGCGTAACTAAGCGGGTGGTATTTGGGCCAAAACCCATGCCACCCTCGGCACTGTAAGAGGGAGGGGCCCAAAGCGCTGGCGCTTTGGGAGGGGTCGAGCGTAGCGAGACGGTTTTGGAACAAATACCAGAGCGCAGAGGAGCGTTTACTTTCTTAAATATCTCAGGAACTCCTCGGACATCCTCAGGAAACCTAAATCGGTCTGGTGGCAGCCGTCGACGGCGCCCTCGCCGTCAGGGCCGGTCAGGTTGTCGGCCGGAATGTAGCGGAAATTCGAGTACCCCTCTTTCCGCAGCTTCTCATAAATCTCCCGCCAGTAGGCATTCTTCTCGGCAATCTGGTCGTGCACCGGCTTGTTGACCAGCGCGTGCGAGAACCAGATGTGTTCCACCATATAGATCGGCGTCTCCGGCCGCTGCTTGGCCAGATACGTCAGGAAATACCACGCACTGTCCTGCATCACCTTCAGCGTACAGTTCTCCAGACAGTCGATGACATACTGGTCGGCGTCGACGCGGGCCACCATCTCGGCCAGCGCCTTGTCCATCCGCGCATTGCCGCTGAACCCCAGATTGACGCACTCTTTCTGCAACGCCCGGCTGATGATTGACGTATAGACCATGCCCGGCCGCGACGCGCATCCGCCCTGCGTGATGCTCGTGCCGTAGAACACGATGGGCTTCTGCTGCCCCTTGACCAGCACATCGCGCTGCGGCATACCGATTGCGGCGCCGTTCATCACGCCAATCTCCACTTTCGTAACCCCGTCATACAAGGGAAGGTACGCCATGTACTCGTGGCACTTCCCGTCCATGCCGCTCACCACCACCTGCGTCTTCGTGGTGTCCTTTCCGTTGGGGATGGCCGTGCCGATGAACTGCCAGTGGTCGTTCTCGTCGAGCTGGTAGAGGTCGATGCCCCGGATGCCCGTTCCGGCCATGTGGTGCATGATGAAGTAGTTCAGCAGCGTCCAGCGGATGCCGATGCTCCGGCTGTCGGTCGAGAAGCGGATGGCCAGGCCGGCCGAATTGAGCCCGAGCTCCCAAACGGCCTTCCGCGTAGCGGGCTTCATATCCACCGGCAGGCGGGAATAGGTCAGCTCCGTGTTGTCGTAGCCCTGGTTGATGAGCATCAGGTTCTTGGCGTCGGTCCACTTGAGTTCGGATGCCTTCTGGGCGAAGGCGGCGGCTGGCAACAGCATCAGCACCAGCAGCAGGGGCAGGATTCGTTTCATTGCAGGGTTCTCCATTCAATTTCAATGCCTTTGCGCTCCATCCCGCGGAACCAGGTCATCTGCCGCTTGGCGAACTGATGGATGGCGGTCTGCAGTTGCAGCACCATCTCGTCGTAGGAGAGACGGCCCGTCAGGTAGAGCGTAACAAATTTGTATTCAAGTCCGTAGTAGAGCAGGTCTTCGGGCTGCAGGCCGCCATCGAGCAGGCGGCGCACCTCGTCGACCAGGCCGGCGTCGAGCCGTTCGCGAAGGCGGCGGTCGATGCGCGCGTTGCGCTCGTCGCGCGTGACGGCGATGCCGATGAACTTCGTCCGCTTCGGCAGGAACGCCGTGCGCGTCACGGGATGCGACTCCTCGTAGATGGCGATCTCCAGCGCCCGGATGAGTCGCTGCCGCGTGTCGTAGTCCGTGGTGTTGTGGGGCGTGCGGAGTGCCTCGTAGCGGGCGATGAGTGCTTCGGTGGGCTCCTTCTCCAGGGCGGCGCGCAGCGCCGGGTCGGGCGGCACGTCCGGCAGGTAGTAGCCGCACGTGGCGGCCTCGATGTAGAGGCCGCTGCCGCCGCACAGGATGGGCGTCCGGCCCCGCCGGACGATGTCCTGGTAGGCGCGCTCAAAGTCGTGCTGGTACTCGAAGATGTTGTATTTCGTGCCGGCGTCCACGATGTCAATCAGGTGGTACTGCACCTCGCCGTACTCGTCGAGGTCCTTCCCCGTGCCGATGTCCATGCCGCGGTACACCTGCCGCGAGTCGCCGGAGAGGATCTCTCCGTCGAGCGCGCGGGCCATTTCCACGGCGTAGCGCGTCTTGCCCGATGCCGTCGGTCCCAGGATGCAGATCAGATCGTAGCCGTCGGGGAGCATCGTGCGTCAGTCGTCGTCTTCGTTGTCGGTGTCGGGGAGTTGGATTTCCTTGAAACGTTTCGCACGCTGTTTCCAGCGTTCGCGGGCGAACTGCTGCATGTCGCTGGCCTCGTCGTTCTCGTCGATGATTTCCAGGCCGAGGATCGTCTCGATGATGTCCTCGAGCGTCAGGATGCCCTGGAAGCAGCCGTACTCGTCTATGATCAGGCCGATCTGCTCCCTCTTGGCCAGCAGCGTGTCCCAGATGTCGGACACCGACTGCTCCTCGTTGAAGAAGGTGATGTCGCGCTTGATCTCGCTCAGGCGCATGTCGAATTTATCTTCCGCCAGGCACTCCAGCGCCTCGCTGCGCAGGATGTAGCCCGTGATGTATTCGGGACTCTCGCTGTAGACGGGGATGCGGGAGTAGTGTTCGAAGTCCTTGTCCTTGTAGAAGTTCTTGAGCGACATGTTCTCCGACGCGGTTTGGCAGACCACGCGCGGGGTCATCACGTCGTAGGCTTTCACGTTGTCGAGCTTGATGACGTTCTGGATGATGCGGTTCTCGTCCTTGTCGATGACGCCTTCCTCCTCGCCCACGTTGGCCATGGCCGACACCTCCTCGCGGCTGACGGACGCCTCGTCGTCATCCCGCTGGAAGATGCGGGTAATGAGCTCGATGAGGATCACGACGGGATACATGATCACGATCAGCACCCGCAGCACGCTGGTCGTGAAGCCCATCAGCTTGCGGTAGTACGACGTGCCGATGGTCTTCGGGATGATCTCCGCGAAGATCAGGATCAGCAGCGTGGTGATGGCCGAAATCCAGCCGAACAGCTCGGACCCGCCCAGGATCTGGGCCTGACGGCCGACGCCGGCGGCGCCGACGGTGTTGGCGATGGTGTTGAGGGCCAGGATGGCGGCCAGCGGGCGTGCGCTCTCCTCCTTGTACTGCATGAAACGGGTGGCGGGCTTGTAGCCCTCATCCTCCCGCATCGTGATGTACGAAATGGGCGTGGACAGGAGCACCGACTCGAGGATCGAGCAGAGGAACGAGATGCCCATCGCACCCAGAAGGAAAAGCAGCAGAAGTGACAAAGGTGTCATTTATCGGGTTTTTCTAGTCAAAGTTCCGTTTTCGGAGATGTTGAGGCCGCAGTCGCCGCGGAAATCCGTCAGCGAGAGCGTCCGCATGTGTTGCGCCACGACGTCGGCGGCGTCCAGCTTCGGGCCGGTGCCCTGGGTCTGGATGAAGGAATGGATGCGGCCGTCCACGAAGCGGCCGTCGCGGTCGATGCGGACCACGAGCACCGGCGCGTATCCGTTGACGCCGGCGAGGTTCACGCCGAACGTCGTGCAGAAGTTGCCGAGGCTGTAGGCGATGATGCGGTCCTTGTAGCACTCTACGGCGCGGGTGACGTGGGGGCCGTGGCCGAACACGATGTCGGCGCCCAGGTCCACGCAGTGGTGGGCGAAGGCCCGCAGCGAGCCGCGGTTCTCGCCCAGGTAGAATTCAGGGCCGTCCGGCAGGTGCGACTGTTTCGAGCCCTCGGCGCCGCCGTGGAAGCTGACGATGAGGATGTCGCACTGGGGGCGGAGTGCCGTCACGATGCGCGTGACGGAGGCCGTGTCGGTGTGCTTCAGCGTGTAGGAGTTGTGGCCGAACGAGCAGATGCCGTAGCGGACGCCGTTGCGCTCGACGACGGTCGTCTCGCAGTCGGGCAGGCCGCTGTAGGCGATGCCTTCCTCTTCGAGCAGCTGGCGCGTGCGGGTAAGGCCGTAGGCGCCGAAGTCGTTGGTATGGTTGTTCGCCAGGTTCAGGTAGTCGAAGCCGGTGTCGGTGAGCAGATGCACATAGCTTTCGGGCATCCGGAAGGCGTAGTTGTTGGCCTTGCCGGTGTTCTTGGTGCAGGTGCCGCCCTCACAGATCACGCCCTCGAGGTTGCCGGCCGCCAGGTCGGCATTCACGAAGAGGTCCTTCACGTCAGTGAAGATGTCCGCGCCGTCGTTCTGCGGGAGCCGGACCGTCGGGTAGGTGGTGCCCATCATGATGTCGCCGCACATCGCCACGGTGAGCAGCGAGTCGGCTTCCTGGGCCGGCGCGGCGACGGCCGCGAGGGCCAGCGCGAGGGTGAGCAGGGCGCGTCTCATTATTTGGTCTTCTTCATTTGCGCTTCGCGCTGCTCTTTCGGCAGCGGGCGGTAGTTGGTCTTTTCGGTCTGGGTCCGGCGTGCCGGGATTTTCCGCACATAGGCCTGGACGACCAGCGCGATGCCCGCCAGGATGAACGGGATGCTGAGCCATTGTCCCATGTCTAGCACCATATTCTCTTCGAAGCCCACCTGCGGCTCCTTGATGAATTCGATGAGGAAACGCATGCCGAAGCAGCCGATGAAGAACACGCCGAAGAACCACCCGCGGTAGCGCTTGTCGAGCTTGTACTGGTAGTTGAGGGCCAGGTAGATGGCGAGGATCAGGTACGAGAGGGCCTCGTAGATCTGGGTCGGGTGCTTGGGCAGCGTCTCGCCGCGGCGCTCGAAGATGAAGCCCCAGGGCAGGTCGGTGACGTCGCCGTAGATTTCGGAGTTGAACAGGTTGCCCAGGCGGATGAGGCAGCCGGCGAAGGCCACGCAGATGACCAGGCGGTCGAACACCCAGAGGATATCGAAACCGTTCTTCTTGCCGTATTTATGGGCATACCACCAGACAGCCAGCATCACGCCGATGGCGCCGCCGTGCGAAGCCAGGCCGCCGCGCCAGGGTTTGAAGATCTCGACCCAGTGCTCGGCTGACAGGTAGTAGGAGGGTTCATAGAAGAGGCAGTGGCCGAGGCGGGCGCCGACGATGGTGCCGATGAGCAGCGCGTAGAGCAGCGGCTCCAGGAGCTTCGTGTCGACGCCTTCGCGCTGGTAGAACTTCGTGAAGTACCAGTAGCCCAGCGGGAAGCCCGCCACGAAGAGCAGCGAGTACCATCGCAGGGCGATCGGTCCGATCTTGAAGATGATCGGATCGACGTTCCACGTGACGGAAAGGAAATCTATCATAGACGTTTATCTTTTTAATCGGGAAAAGACGCTGAGCGGCAGTTGTTTGCCGAAGCGGTCGGCGAGCACGAGTTCGCCGTAGTCGAGACTTGCGAAGTTCGTGCCGAAGGCGCTGCGTACCAGGGTGTCGGCGAGCACCGCCGAGTAGCCGTTGGAGTAGAGGTTCAGGACGAGGAAACTCTTCTCGGGCGCGAGGATGGCGGCGCATTGTTCAAGCAGGTCGAAGAGGCATTCGTCGAGTTTCCAGCGTTCGCCGTCCGGGCCGTGGCCGTAGGCGGGCGGGTCGAGGATGAGGCCCTGGTAGCGGTTGCCGCGGCGGGCTTCCCGCCGGGCGAATTTCAGGGCGTCTTCGATGATCCAACGGATGCCGTCCATGCCGCTGAGTTCCATGTTGCCGCGGGCCCAGGTGACGACCTGACGCACGGCATCGAGGTGGGTGACCTCGGCGCCGCCCTTGCGGGCCGCAAGCGAGGCGCCGCCAGTGTAGGCAAACAGGTTGAGTACCTTCGGTGCCTGCTGCTGCGTGGCGGCGATATCTTTGACGTTTTTGTAGATGTAGTCCCAGTTCGGGGCCTGTTCGGGGAAGACGCCGACGTGTTTGAAGGCGGTCAGGCCCAGCCGGAGGTTGAAACCGACGGCTGGATAGGCGATGGTCCACTGTTCCTGCATCTTATGGAGCATGGTCCAGGTACCGCTGTCTTCTTTCCCCGCCTTCCCGAAGCCCGCTCCGGGCTTGAATTCGGTATGCGCCATCCGGCGCCACTCGTCGTCCCCCAACGTCTTGTGCCACAGCGCCTTCGGCTCCGGCCGTATGGTCACATACGGCCCGAACCGCTCGAGCTTCGAGAAATCTCCCGAATCGATCAGCTCATAATCTTTCCACGCCTCCGATGGCCGTTCAATCGTCATAACTTACAAATATAGTGATTTTCTTCCAATTATCCGCTCCCGCTCCCTCCATCGCCCTGTGCTCAATCCGATACTTATGCATCGAATGTTTTGCCTGGAGCGGAAGAGGAGTTTACTTTTGAGGGCTTGTCCACCCCCGGAAGTGTTTACGGGGCGCTGCCCCGATCCCCGCCGCTCCGACCAGCTATCGCACAAGGCTCTCCCGCTTGGTCTCCGCTAGCGGCTGATGCCGCTGGGAGGGG
>Ga0310696_10011482_pt1 | contig 10108 bp, 6 predicted proteins | sample AusTroGonzalo_MG_4_FD_203885 | JGI IMG/M metagenome (GOLD analysis project Ga0310696, IMG submission 203885) | Bovine rumen microbial communities from tropical cattle in Woodstock, Queensland, Australia - Gonzalo_02 (v2) (version 2) | ecosystem: Host-associated > Mammals > Digestive system >... | reverse complement strand
ACCTGCTGCGTCTGCAATTTCACAGCAATCATATTCTTCTTCGCGAACATGAATGTCCAAACGACATTTCGAATAATCTACGCTAACAATACCACCCAACTTGTGACCGAGCGTGCGAGCGATAACCTCAGCTTTTTCACGGGCGTCTTTTATGGCCGATTCCAGAATTTGCAACTTGACATCGTGCGAATCCTTCTTTACAAAGGAGATTTTCACTTCCAATTCAGGCCAGGCGGTGCCCAAAGCTGACATAACCTTTGACGTGAGGACACTATCAAGCGGAAGTTCAATAGCCAATGTCTGCCGGAGTTTAAAACCGACTAGCACCCATTTTTCTTCTTTGCGTTTCCATTCCGTTTCCTTAGTTATAGAAAAAATTGATGTCTTGAGGGAATCTTTCGGAAGTTGCAAATTTTCAAGAGCTTTCCGCAATTCCTTATTCCCCACAGCGGCTTCGGCATATGCCGTTTCGTAGTCCTTGTGCAGGGAATCCACGGAGAAACTGAGCTTAGTTGTGTCGGGTGCGACCTTGACGTTGCCGATTCCCATGACGCGAATGTTTTTCTGATTTTGGTCCATAAGTTACCTCGGATTTTATTATTTTCACTTTTCTAAATATAATTTCAGCGACTGTCACAATATGACATTCGAATATTTTAAATTATTATCAGAACAATTTTCATCCACCTTTTTACAGCATGTAGGTGGTCGGAGGCAACATGAATAAGCAGAAAGTATCATCCATAAAAGTAACTTGCGTAGCAGAAAAGCCCAATTTTTCCTTGATAGACGAAGCACTACTGAAGTCGAAAATGTACTTCGTTCTATCCGCTAAAGCTCGGTCATACCAATTCAAGCAAGCTTGATTGGTGCGACACTCGCTAATTGCGGATTTCACACAATCCGTGGGATCAAGGTAATGCTCGATGCCGATTTGGCAGAAATTTATGGGTACACAACCAAAGCGTTCAATCAGCAAGTCAAGAATAATATCGAAAAATTTGCCGAAGATTTCCGTTTTCAGATAACAAGGAAGGAATATCGAGAAATTCTAGGGTCAAAAATTTTGACCCTAGAACAAGGAAAATATTCCAAAACTAACCCCTACGCCTTCACTGAACAAGGTATTTACATGCTCATGACGGTATTGAAGGGAGACTTGGCGACTCGTCAAAGCATTGCTATAATCCGTCTCTTCAAGAAGATGAAGGACTACATCGTTGCAGAAAATCAACAATTGCTTGGAAATGCTGGATTTACAGAATTTGCCGTACAGACGATCCAAAATACACGCGAAATAGCAACCGTCACCAATAAAGTCGAAGCAATTTCCGGAGAGGTTCACAATATTCGAGACCACCTCGGAAAAATAGACCTAGATTTGCAAATGGTCATGGAAAATTTCATTGACCCATCAACTTACAAGCATTTCTTGTTTTTTGACGGTCAAAAGCTTGAAGCGGATGTCGCCTATACCAAAATTTACGGGATGGTCAAGAAGTCCATAACAATTATAGACAACTACGTTGGCGTAAAGACGCTGGATTTGCTTCGCGGGATTGCGAAAAATGTAGGCGTACACATATTCAGCGAACAATGGGGCGACGAAAAGATAACACCGGCGATAAAGGCAGATTACGAAAAAGTTAGACCCGATGTTTCTTTGAAAATCGATCGTCCGAATCGAAAATTTCACGATCGTTATGTATTCTTAGATTATGGGCTGTCAAATGAAAAGTTGTTCCTCTGCGGCGCATCAGCATAAAATACGAAGACCGAGAGCAGCGGCAAAGCTTGCTTTGACATTGCCGAGGTCAAGTATTTTGGCTCGTAGAGCAAAGACGCCGGAAATAAAGTCACGACCATTATGCAGATTGAACACCCAGAAGTTTACCACGTGCTGATGGATTCATTGAATGCAACAGGGTTTTAGGGGCGGAGCCCCTAGGCGAAAGGGTGATGGAAGACCCGGCCCTTCGGCGGTTCGGCCCTTCGGCAAGCTCAGGGACCTTATCACCGAATAGTCCAACGCTTTTCCCTTCTCCAAGAACCGCACTTCTTTTGGGAAATGCCGTTTTTTTGCCAAATTTGCCCTGTTTGTTGTCATTTGCAACAACGGAAAAGGCATTGAGCGTAAAGGAATAGCCACACTTTGAATTTAGATTATAGGTGGCTCGATATTGGAGGGTTAATGAAAATCATATCCGTAGCAGTTATGTCTTTGATGGGAGTTGCGGCTTACGCCGGCCCCATTACCACTGTTCCTTGGGATGGTCATCCCGGTGCAGTCTCATTCACCTTTGATGACTGCGAGATTTCGCAGCTGAACAATCTCGGTGATTATTTCGAGAAGAACCAGGACATCAAGGTGACGTTCTTCTTGACTGGCGGCATGAATGCCGGAAACCAGTCGAAGTACTTCCCGATGGCCGCAAAGGGGCATGAAATCGGTAACCATTCCAAATCGCACAGCGACTTGACCGCTAACGGCGCCAACCTCAAGGCTGAAATCACCGAATACAAGCATACCCTGGAAAGCAAGGGAGACTTTGAAGTCGTTTCGTTCGCGACGCCTTACTGCTATTACAACGATGCCGTGGAAGCCGAAATAGCGAAGGAACATATAGTCAACCGCAATTGCCAGGGTGCTACCAAGTACAAGTGGAACGAAGAACCCGTCTGGGAACGCATCAGTTCGGACTGCTACCAGGGCAATACGCAGCAGTCCAAGGGCAACATGAGCGAAGCCAAGCAAAAGAACGCCTGGACGGTGCAGCTGAACCATGGCGTGGACGGCGCCGGTTTTGGCTATGGCATTACCCCGTCAGACATGATTTCCATTATGGACGAGGCCAAAAAGCAGGAATTGTGGCGCGCCCCGATGGGCCGCGTGGCAGCCTACTACCGCGCTCATTTCGTGATTGACAAGGCGACTGCGACAGATATCGACGGTGGTTTCAAAGTCACCTGGAAGTCTCCTCATTCGGCTATGCCCAAGAGCGTGCCTCTCCGCGTGAAGATCGAAGGTGCCGATGGCAAGACGGTGAAACAGAAGGGCAAAGAAATCAAAGCTGAAGACGACGGCTCCTTTGTCATTGAATTCATGGACCTGGAATTGGAAGTGGTAGGCGCCGCCCCGGCATCCAGCAGCAGCGAAGAAGTGCAGTCCAGCAGTTCCGCAGAAGCCCCGACATCCAGCGCCGAAAAAGCCCCGACGTCTAGCGCAGATGCACCGACAAGCTCCACTACCGCCATTGCCCAAAATTTCCAATGGGCAAGCCAAGAGCCGACAACCTTCGCCGTGTTCTCCGCTACGGGCGTGTTGGTGAAGTCCTTCGAAGCTACCCTGCAGTCCGCGGAAGGCTCCTTCAAGGCCTTGCAACTTCCGCACGGAACTTACTACCTCAAGGATCTGAGGTCCAGCTACATTAAGAAGGTCGCGAAGTAACCGCAGTTCAAATCGACTCGACAAACGAATCCTGAAAATAAAAGTCGTCCGCGCTGTGGGCGACTTTTGCTATAACCTTCTTTGAACACTCCAAATCCGATTAAGTATTCTTCACAATTTGCCAATAACCAGCAATAGGTTCAATAATTTTCTGTGTACTTTTCTGTGTACTAGCATCAAAATTGACATTTTCATCAATTAAAGCTCTTTTAACAAGCGTGTTTTGGCAGTCTCCTTTAGCATAGCAATGATGTTGTGATATGCTTCCGTGTATTCAATTTGCATAATCGTAGTGATTTTATTGCCAGCATCTTTACTCGATGCCCCGCAGTGAAATAATTTCTCGCTTTTTAATCCGTAATCCAAGAAAATATAGCGGTCGTGAAATTTTCCGTTCGTTTTGTTCACATTTAGCGAGACATCGGGCCGCGCCTTCAAGAAATCCTTCCGCATCCGTTCCGTTAGCGTTTCAAAGCCGCATCTATCACTATAAATCGTTACAGCAACGCCCTTGGCGATTTCACGCAGCAAGTCCAAAGTCTTCACTCCAATGTAATCATCGACAATCACAATTGACTTTTTAGCCAAACCATAAATCTGCATATAGGCAACATCCGCTTCCAGCTTGCGCCCGTTCAAAATCAAGAAATGTTTGAAAGTATTTGGATCTATGAAATTTTCCATGACTTTTTGAAGGTCCGACTTCATCACAGAAACATCTTCACGAGTCTCGGCAAGACCATCACGAATCTCAGCAATATCCTTCGTATTCTGAACAGTATGTGAAGCAATTTGAGCTATACCATCAGACCCTAGCAAACTTCGATTTTCAGCAACAATGTAGTCCTTCATCTGCTTGAAAAGGCGAATAAGAGCCTTGCTTTGAGCCGTAGCACGCTCGCCCTTGAGAACCGTCATGAGCATATAAATGCCCTGCTCGGTAAATGCAAAGGGCAAATATTTTGTATACTTACCCTGTTTCAGTGTCATTTCTTTCAACTCTAAATAAGTTTCAGTAAATTCTAAGGTGCAATTTTTGCACCTTAGAATTTCGTAATACTCTTCTTTTGTCAACTGAAATCGAAAATCTTCATCAAATTTTTCAATATTATTCTTGACCTGTCGATTGAAAGCCTTTGTACTATACCCATAAATCTCAGCCAAATCAGCATCAAGCATTACCTTGAGCCCACGAATCGTGTAGATCCGCGACTTGAGCATATTTTCATCAATCAAGGAAAATTCAGACTTTGCCGAAACATCAACTTCGCCAACATTTGTGGCTGCGGTAATAATTTTTTTCATTTTTCACTCCTTTGCGGAACAAGCAGAAAATCCGCAAATACAAATTCTACGATTATAAAATACACAAACGTTCACTATTCGTCAAGAGGTGGATTTTTTTGCAGGGATAAGCATAAGGCGATTCATCACATCGAATTGTCATTCCCGACTTGATCGGGAATCTCCTTTTTATATAGCCCCCCCCCTTCAGGGTGCATTTAGCATGGCACAGTCATGCCAACTCATGCAAGCATGGTTGTCGCGACATTCGCCTTATGCTAAATTTCATCACGACATAGCTCCGTACCGAATGGTTCGGAGCGACCGGAATTTTTGAGATTCGTCTCTTATTCTCACAACTGAAACTACCACTTTCAATCAACACGAGAATAAGACGAGCGCTCACGTCCCTATGGGGCGTGGGTCGTTTGTGCTTATTGTGTTGAAGGGTGTGGTAGCCCGCAGTTGTGATAAGTGCATCGACTCCACGCCTTTTTTATTGGATTTCGAAAGCTCTAGAGTAAGTGTCGAATCAGATGCTTACATAAGGAGCTTATAATGGCAAAGAAAAAGAGTGAAACACAAACAGAAAACTTGTTCCGTAGCTTTTATGGAACGAATACATTCTTGGAAAAATCAGCCATTCCTGATTATTATGGTTTTACATCAAAAAGAAAAACTGGTGAAAAAGGATATCCCGACTTCTTTAAAGATTGTGACAAATATTGTATAATAGTTGAAGCCAAAGCCGACAATTTCAAATTGGCCATTGACGAAGTCAAATGGTACATGGAACACAACTTAATCGAAAACAAGGATATTATTGGTATTGCTATATCAGGTCAAGCCAAAGATAGCATTCAAATAAAATACTTTTGCAAGCTTTTAATAGACGATAATTTGTCAAAAATAGATAATTTAACAGATGCAGAAACAATACTCTCTTTAAACAATATTGAAAAAATATACACACGAAAGAAATATGGAGATACAATATCAGACGAAGCATTAACAACATTTTTGTCAGAATTAAATAAAAAATTTCACGACAAAAGCAGAGTAAGAGATACAAACAGAAGCTTGTTCTTTTCAGGATTAATGATAGCCCTAAACGACAAGACTTTTCAAAAGACCTACAGAAGCATAGAAAAGCCAGAGTCAGGCATTGAGGCCGGCAACTTAAACGAAGCAATTTTAACCGCAATTACAAACCAATTGAAAGATAAAGCGAACAGTTTTAGTAAAAAAATAGTATGGAAAGACTGCTTCGCATTTATAAGAACCATTAGTTTTCCTTTGATTGAATACAAAAGGATTATTAAGGATATAGAAGAAAAAATATTCATTCCATTCAAACACGAAGAAAAATATGACATTCTAGGAAAAGCATATAAGATATTTTTATCTAGAGCAGGAAAAATTGAAAATAAGAATATCATTTTAACTCCCGATCACATAAAAGATTTAATGGTTAAATTAGCCAATCTATCTGTCGATGATGTTGTTTTAGACACGTGTACTGGACCTGGCGGATTTCTAATGTTTGCTTTAGAAAAATTGGTAAGCCTCGCTAATGGAGATGACGATACAATTGAACACATAACCAATCACCAATTAATCGGCTTTGAAATAGACCCCGTACTTTATTCCCTCGCTTGTTCAAACATGTTCTTGCACGGCGATGGCAGAAGCAATATGATACACAGAAGCAGTCTACTTGATGTAGATAATCTTGTGGAAGATGATGGGCAAAAACTTTTAAATTACATTCATAGTTTGAAACCAAGAAAGTGCATAATCAATCCTCCATACGAAAACAACCTCGCCTTTGAATTTGTCTGGTCTGCTATTGACTATTTAGAGCCGGATGGTGAATTAATTGTCATTATGCAATCAATCACTTTGGAGCAAAATCAAGAAAAGGCCTCTAAAAGAAAACAGCTAAAAAGCACTGAGAATCTACTGAAAAAAGCAACGTTAAACTTTGAAATTAAGATGCCTCCAACACTTTTTAGAGAACAAGGAAGGACGATTCAAACTTCTATTTTTGGATTCACAAAAAAACCGCATAACCAAGACAAGAATGTTCTCTTTTACAATCTCAAAGACGACGGCTTGGAGAGTATTCAACATAAAGGACGTGTAGATACAAAAAAACAATGGCCACAAAAAGAAGAAGAAATTTTTGATTGCGTTTTAAATGGAACCGAAATATCAGGAAAATCATTCAAACGAAAAATATTTACCAAGGGTAAACTGGTTTTACAAAATAAACAAAAAACTCAAAAAGGTTTTGTTCCCATAGGTGATTTATTTAATGTAGCCAAAGACCCTCAACTAATACAATCAACAAAAAATATTCCTGGAAAAATACCATTCATTACAGCCGCAATCGAATGGAAAACTCATAATAAAGCATCATTCAAAAAAACTGAAGCTTTAGTATATGTTGTTGGTGCAGAAGGTTCTCTTGGCAACTGCCATTACATCAATGGTGATTTTACAGCAAGTTCTCTTTGTCTTGTATTAACAGAAAAGAATAAAGAACAATACCCCGTAAATCTTAAATTTTATCAGCTTTATTTTGAAAGCATTAAACAAGATGTTCGCAAAGGACTTAACGGTTGGAAAAAGGGAAAATCAAAACAATCAATCAGTCAAAGCCGATTTGAGTCATTCGAAATACCATATACACCAATTGAAATTCAAAACCAAGTAGTACAAAAAGTAGAGAAAATAAAAAAAGAAATGGAAGATATCGAAAAAAAGAAACATTCGTTGCAAAATCAAATGGATAAATTAGTTGATCAGGCAACAAAGCGTACAAACAATTAAAACCCGGGGCGTTGCGGGGCGCGGCGACTGAGCGCCCCGCTAGAAGGGGTAGCGAGCAACGCAGTACAAGCGAGGGGACAACTGTATAAGGCGAGCGTTGCGACAGATTGCTCGCAAGCTGTCATAACCGAGCCGAACAGTTGAGACTTGAGCGTAGCGAAAGTCTAATGCTTTCCCCATCCAATCAAAAAAATTTCAAATTGATATTGACAAACAGTTTCTCTCAATTTATATTATAGTGCACAAACGTTCAAAACTTTAAGACCCGCAATTTCAAGCATGTTTGCGGGAAGGAGCAAAAAATGAAAACTAGCCAAATAAGGCCGAAAAATGTTATATTGCCCGTAAGCAATATGATGTACCCATTCATGACACTTGACGATAACGCTGAAATAGTCCATTCCGAAATGGGAAAGGACGGTCGCGTCAAGGTGTACATTGAGAAGCCCGACGCGAAGGACGGCTTCCACCGGGCAACATGCTACTTACCCTCCTATACATGGGAAGATATATTCGGTTTTTCAGATGAGGAAATCGATCGCTATAAGAAAGTGATTGAGTCTACGGCTCATTTGATAATGGAATTTTCTCAGAAAGGCGGGTTTAGCAATGCCGCAAATCTTTAAGATCGGTTCGTTTTGGGTTTATTTCTGGTCTAACGAGAATAATCCATTAGAACCAATTCACGTTCATGTGTCGGAAGGCACGCCTTCTGCAAACGCAACTAAAATTTGGATTACGAAGGCCGGGAAATGCCTCTTGGCTCATAATAATTCGCATATCAACCCGCATGTTTTGCAGAACATTCTCCGAATTATCGAGGCTCGTAATGAAGAGGTTGTAAAAAAATGGACGGAATTTTTTAACGAGATATCGTTTTTCTGCTAAAGACATGCGAATCGCAAAATACCCGCATTCACATAGAAAAGCGATGCATTCCTTCCTGCATTTTTCATCGCATTTTCCGCTACATTCCTAACCACTAACCACTAACCACTAACCACTTTTTCTATCTTTGTGCCCACTATGGAAATGGAAACTCGTTATAATCCGAAAATTGTAGAAGACCGTTGGCACGACCAATGGAACAAGAATAATGATTTTGCCCCGAGCGGAAAGGGTGAACCGTTCTCCGTCGTCATTCCGCCTCCGAACGTTACGGGTGCTCTGCACCTCGGCCACGCTCTGAACGACACGTTGCAGGACATTCTCGTCCGCTATCGCCGTAAGACTGGTCGCGACACGCTCTGGATTCCGGGCACGGACCACGCCGGCATTGCCACGCAGGCTGTCGTCGAAAAGAGACTTTTCCAGGACGAACACAAGACACGCCACGACATTGGCCGCGACGCCCTCGTGGAACGCATTTGGAAGTGGAAGGACGAATACGAAGCCCGCATCACGAAGCAGCTCAAGAGCCTCGGCGTCAGCTGCGACTGGAGCCGTCAGCGCTTCACGCTCGACCCGGTTTGCGCAAAGGCTGTCCGCCACGCATTCTTCAACCTTTTCAAGAAGGGTCTTATCTACCGCGGCAAGCGTCTCGTGAACTGGGACACCAAGCTCCAGACGGCTGTGGCAGACGATGAAATTTATTACGAAACTGTGAAGGGTCACTTCTGGACGTTCAAGTATCCTCTCGCCGACGGTTCGGGCTTCATCCCGGTTTCGACGACTCGTCCGGAAACGATTATGGGCGATACGGCTCTCGCTGTGCACCCGAACGACGAACGCTACAAGCAGTTCATCGGCAAGATGCTCAAGGTTCCGTTCGTGAACCGCGAAATTCCGGTGATTGCAGATGCCATCCTCGTCGATATGGAATTCGGTACGGGTTCCGTGAAGGTGACTCCGGCTCATGACCCGAACGACTACGCTACGGGGCTGCGCCACAAGCTCCCGATGATCAACATCATGAACGACGACGGCAGCCTCAACGAGAACGCCGGTCCGTTCCTGGGCATGAAGGGTCAGGCCGCACGCGACGCCGTGGTGAAGGGTCTCGAAGATCTCGGCCTCCTCATCAAGGTCGAAGACCACGAAATGCAGGTGGGTCACTCCGACCGTTCCAAGACTGTGATTGAACCGTACTTGAGCGACCAGTGGTTCGTGAAGATGGACGTCCTCGCCGACAACGCTATGAAGGCTGTCACGAGCGGCGAAATCAAGATCATTCCGGAACGCTATGCCAACAAGTACCTCGACTGGCTCAAGGAAAAGCGCGACTGGTGCATCAGCCGTCAGCTCTGGTGGGGCCACCGCATTCCTATTTGGCACGCCGACGAAACGACGACCGAAGAGGACTTGAACAAGGCTTTCGCAGGCCGTAACGACATTTACTATTACAAGGCACAGAACGGCATCTGGCTCATCTGCTCCGAAGAAGAAAACTTGAAGGAAGATGCAGTTGCCGGTCACAAGATTGTGCAGGAAGAAGACGTGCTCGACACGTGGTTCTCCAGTGGTCTTTGGCCGCACTCCACGATGGGCTGGCCGGAACAAACGGACACGCTCAAGAAGTACTATCCGACTTCCGTGCTTGTG
>Ga0310696_10011481_pt1 | contig 10108 bp, 8 predicted proteins | sample AusTroGonzalo_MG_4_FD_203885 | JGI IMG/M metagenome (GOLD analysis project Ga0310696, IMG submission 203885) | Bovine rumen microbial communities from tropical cattle in Woodstock, Queensland, Australia - Gonzalo_02 (v2) (version 2) | ecosystem: Host-associated > Mammals > Digestive system >... | reverse complement strand
CGCCAGGCGTTCCCGAAGGACATGCGCTCATCCGCACGAGCTTCATGGCAACCCACACGTCCGAGCTTGTCGAGGAAGCGGCGGACATCATCGCAAAGGTGCTCAAATGCTGAAGTTCCTTTACTACTACGTCCGCTCGATGCGGCTCTACTACGGATTCGTCACTGCGACAACCGTGTTGGTGGGGCTTTGTCTTGCCCATGGCACGTATAACGAGCTCAAGTTGTCGTGGGCAGTGAGCTGCTTGCCGTGGACCCTGCGTGACGTGGCGCTTTTGGCGATGGGCTTTTTCGCCTGGGGGTTCAACCAGATCTTCAGCGACTGGTATGACCGGAAGGAGGACGCAATCAACGCTCCGCACCGTCCGATGGTGACAGGTGCGCTTGCGCCTCGTCCGGCGTTTGCGCTTTCTGCCGTTGGGCTTGCGACAATCGCCATTGCGGGATTCCTGATGTCGCCGTGGACGCTCGCGTTTCTTGTGCTCGGCGGTGTGCTGAACATTGCGTACTCGCTTCTCAAGCGCATGCCGATACTGAACTGCCTTGTCTACGCTTGCGCTATCTCGTGCTGTGCGCTCTTCGCGATTGCCGGCGTTACAGGACGCTGCCCTAACGTGCATGAGCTGGAGTTCGTCGAGGAATGGATTGTCCCTTTCCATTTCTTGATGTGCCACAACAGCTACTATAAAGACGTTGCAGGCGATAGTGCTACAGGCGTGCGGACGCTTCAGACGATGTGGCCGAAGGTCGCGATGTTTGTTTCCGTCTTTTGTCCATGTCTCGCCGTGCTGCGCTTGAACATCGTTTCGTGGTTCAATATGCAGCTCTTCCTCCTTTCGCTCTCCATTGTTGCTATTGTCTTCGCATTTCAGTACTTTATTTCTCGCGGCCGGTTCCATCGTGCGACATGCCTGAATTGCCAGCTATGCGTTCTTTTGCTGCTCATGCAATTCATTGCCGCGACTTGGATCTATGCCATTGCCTCGCTTGTCGCCATCCAACTTCTCTTCCTCTGGTACAACGATGAAAAGGAATGAGAACATAGCGGGCCTTCGAAAGATGCTCTTCTACGCGCGCATGTCGCTTGCGTGCGCGTGGCGGCATTGGAATCGTCCCGCCGCGCTCATGAAGGCCTCCCAGCTCACGCGCATCTTCTACCGCCACAAGCTCAAGCGCCTCGCGTCCGGCGAATACAAGCTCGACTTCTATCTTCCGCGCTATCCGTCGCCGGCGTTCTTCACGGCCCTGGAGGACAAGGTCGTCTGCCGTCCGCCGCGCCCCGTGAGCGTCGTCCTCTCGATTTCGAAGGCGTGCGCATACAAGTGTCCGCACTGCTACCAGCGAAAGGACGATCCGCGCGAGCTGCCGCTTCCGGCACTCGTCGAGAACGTCAGGAAAATGCGCGACTTCGGCATCGTCGCTTGGGCTGTGGAGGGCGGCGAGCCGCTTTTGCGCTTTGAACGGCTGGAGGCGGTTTTGGCGGAGATCGCCGGACTCGAGGTGTGGGTCAATTCGACCGGACACGGCGCGACGCCGGAGAAGATTCGACGCCTTGCGGAGCTGAAGGTCACGGGCATCATGTCGTCCATCCATTCCGTCGACGCGCACACGCATGACGAGTTTACGGGCGTCGCCGGATCGTGGCGGCGTGCGCTCGACTTCCTGCGCGACTGCCGCGAGGCGGGGATGCTCGTTGGATTCAACACTGTCCTGTCCGACCGCGAAGTCGTTGAAGGCGGAATCGACCGCATCATGGATCTCGCGGGCGAGAATGATTGCGACTATGTCCAGCTCATCCATCCGAAGGCGTGCGGCGCATGGATGGGAAAGCAGTTCGACGCTTCGCTTCATGCCGAGGCAGTGCGCGTCGCTTGCGAAGCCCAGCGAAAGTACAACTCCGCGAAATCGCGAATACCAACGATCCTCACAGCACAAGTCTACGAAGAGTCGCCCGAGATGCTCGGCTGCTGCTGCGGGGGAATCGACCGCTTCTATGTCGGCGCGAGCGGAGAGGTCCAGCCGTGCGAATTTGTGAACATCTCTTTTGGCAACCTCGCCGAGGTGCCGTTCGAGACGGCATACGCGCGGATGCGCAAGGCGTTCGCCGTGCCGTGCGAGGAGTGGACGTGTGCGCGACACGCTGACGAAATTGCCTTGTCCGCCGTAGCCTTGGCGAAGGCGGGCGAGAAGTTGCCGCTTCCGTGGTCCGAGACGGAGAAGCTCGTCGCGGACTGGAAGTGCGGTACGCCAACGAAAGTCTATGACAAGATGGGAATCTACCGATGAAGCGATTCCTGGTCTTGGTCAATCCGCTATCGCACGGCGGACGCTGCGGGCGGCGTCTTGCGATGCTGCAGGAGCTTTTGCCGGAAGGGGATTTCGTCGTCCTAGGCGACATTACGGAAGCGCGGCGCTACGCAAGGGAGGCGCCCGGCTACGAGACCATCGTTGCGTGCGGCGGCGATGGAACGGTGAACGCTGTTGCGGCGGGAGTGCTGGAGAATCCCGCAACCACGCTCAATTTTGGGGTGATATACGAGGGGACGAGTCCAGACTTCTGCCGCGAACACGGGATTCCGACGAATGCCGAGGCCGCGGTCAACGTGCTGCGAAACGGCGAGGTTCGCGAGATACCCGTCCTTGCGGCGAACGGAGAGCCGTTCTTCTGCTCGATGAATCTCGGGATGGGCGCGGCGGTCGCGGCGTCCGCGAACAGGCTGCGTCCGAAACTCGGCGATTTCCTGGGGACGCTTTGGTCCGTTTTCAGGGAAGTCATGCGCGGACGCCGATACGACATCGAGGTCAACGGAGAGACTATTAGCGGCGTTGCGCATATGCTCGTCACGCGGATGTCGCGCATTGCCGGCGGACTAAAGATCGTGCTTCCGCCGCTTGCCGATGACGAATATGCGCTTTGGTTCCTGCGCGGTGTCTCGCGTCTTGGTGCGCTGAAATGCATCTGGAAAATGTATCGCGGCAAGGCGTGCGGCGAGGTTCGCGTCCTGCGCGGCAAAACGGCGTTCGCGTCCGCTGCGCCTGTCGCGGTTGAATACGACGGCGACCCGAATGGCGAACTGCCTGTTGTTGTCTCTGCCGCGACAAGCACCCTGCGCTTGATTAAGAACTGATTTTCTGCAGTGCCATTTTCGTCTTGCAAGCGCACTTTTTTGTTAAGATAGCGGAGAATGGAGATTTTTGTCTTAAAATTGATGTCACAATTCTGACTTGCGCTCCGTGTCGGTAATTTGGTAAAATACTGTAAATTACAATGCTGGAAGGAGAAATAACATGATATCGGCATATCAAGAATTGCTGAAAAACTCTTGCCTATGTTTGTTGGCGATCCTTTCGTCAGCCTGCATTATCGGGCTTGTTGGCGTCGGCCTGAAAGATTTTCTGTCGAGATTGCTTAGGGTGGGATATGTTGCCAGGATATTCTCCGCCGTCGCGATAGCCGCGATGGTTGTGTATGGGGGCGCGAAACCGTCCGACGGCACATACACGATCAACTTCCACCGTTATGACGGGACAGACACGTCTGAGACCCAGATTTTCGAATATGGCGTAGACACGCGCCTTAACTCTCTTGCGAAGCTAGGCTGGGCACGGCGTGGGTTTGACTTCTTGGGTTGGGCGACAAGCAAGGCGAATGCCGACGCCGGCAAGGTATGGAAGAAGGACTGGGCTGTCGTATCCAAGGCGGCCCCGGAGGGCGGGACGTTGGATGTCTGGGCGGTCTGGGCTCTTCAAAGCGACAGCTATGCAATCAAGTTTGTCCGCAACGACGGCGCAGGAACACTGAGGACGGTCGGATTCAAGCACGGCGTGAAGACGCGCATGCCGTCCTTGGCGAATGGGCTCAAGTGGGCGCGGCGCGGTTACACGTTCAAAGGCTGGGAATTGACTACTGCGGACGCAAATGACAACACGCGCGTCGCTCCGTGGAAGGGCGACTGGGCGTACGTGTCCACGCCTGTAGATGCGGGCAAGACCTTGATGGCATATGCGCGCTGGGAGCTTACTCCCGGCTATTACCAGATACGATTCAACAAGAACGACGGCTCTGGAAAGTGGCGTTCGCTAGGATTCAAGCTTGACGCCTCTACGAGGCTTTCGACAATCGGCGCACTTGGCTGGGAGCGCGAGGGCTATGCTTTTCTGGGCTGGGCTTCAAACGCCTCTAACGCCGCCGCTGGCAAGATATGGAAGGGCGACGGCGAGTGGATAAAGAACGTGACGGCGGAGGGCAAGACGTTGAGCATATACGCAGTTTGGCAGAAAACGAGTTCCGACATGGTTGCTGAAGAAGGAGGGTGCGAGTGATGAGGAATCTGGTTGCATATCTTTGCCTAGCCGCATTGTTTTCGGCCTCGCAGACGTTTGGCGCCGAAATGACGCTGGACTTCCGCCCAAAAAAACAGACACAGCGACGCGTCTGCAATGTTCGCGCGAAAGACGCTTCGACTGAGGTGGACGGTGTCTTAAGGGAGACACGGCTCTCCGCCGCGGATGCGCCTGTGGTCTGCGGAAATCTAGCGGTCAAAGACAAACTCGTTTTCAGGCTTTTTGACGACAAGGAGCTAGCCCTTGATCTTGTCGAGAAAACACCTTCGCCACTTGGCGGAATTTCCTTCCTTGCTGATGCGAGCGGAGTCGATGGAGTGCGCAACGCAGTCGTCGTGCAGACGGCGGACGGACTTCAGGCCGACGTGCAGGACTATCGTTCAGGCGTGGTGTACACGATATCGTCGACTGCCGACGGCGTGACTGTTCGCGAGATACTCCCGACAAAACAGCCGTGTTCCTGCGGGAAGCCTCTTGCTCCGCCCGTCACGGCGCGGCGTGCTGTGTCCGGTGGCGCGGCCGGGTCCGCCGCTGTCAGGCAGACGGAGAAGTCCGCCGCTGACGGCGGAGCCGGTTCTGTCTATGTTGATGTCCTTGTCGCGTATGATACGCAGGCAGCGTCATATGTCGCAGCCTCCGGCGGGAACATAACCAACTTCGCCGAGGTCGCGGTCCAGAAGATGAACACTGCGATCGCGAACACAGGCCTTGACTCTTGTTACCGCTATCGGCTTGTTGGCGTTTTCGCGGCGGAAGGCGACGCGGGAGGGGCGCTGTCGTACGTGCTTGACTCGATTGTCGGAGAGGGAACGACCCTTAACGGATACAACTGGAGTGTCTTGAACGACGTGCGCGAAAGTGTCTGTGCTGACGTCGTCACCGTTCTTATCGACAACGGGACGGCGTGGGGAAATACGGGCATTGGCTTTTCGCTTGAGTCGTACAACGCTGATTATTTCGACGCCGCTTTCAATGCATGTCTTGTCCGTGCCGTCGAAGAGGGGCACACAATGACGCATGAGGTCGGGCACAACATGGGTGCGGGGCATTCCGACGCCATGGCCGACGTCGACAACCGCGGACCTCAGTTCTATGAATATTCGTCTGGTTTCTATTTCACCGTGGATGGTCGGCGGTATCACACCATAATGGCATACGACGAGGACGGGTACGGCAACTACTATACGCTGGTGCCGTATTTCTCTTCGCCCGACTACACCTACGGGGGCGTGGCCGTCGGCGATGCGTCGCATGACAACACGCGGACGCTTAGGAACAATTTCAAGCTTGTGTCCGATTTCCGCAAGCCTTCCTTCGTGTCGAGCGATGTCGGCGTCGGGCTTGATGCCGAGGCGTACGAGTGGGAGACTTCCGGAACTTACCCCTGGTCCATCGACTATGCTGCGCCATATGATGGCGTCGACTGCGCCCGCAGCTGCGAGATGTCGGGCGATACGACGTCGTGGACGAAGACGTATGTGCAAGGCCCGGCAACCATGTCGTTCACCTACAAGCTGAGGACCTACGGCGGCACCTTCACCGTTTCATGCGACGGCGATGCAGTTTTCGAAGTTCCCGAAGCTATATCCTATGGGTATTCCTGGAGTTCTGAAAGCGTCGAGATACCGGACGGGATACATGAGGTCAAATTGTCTTATACGCATCCAAGTCGCGGCTTCACGGAAGGGGGGAACGGCGTCTGGATCGACCGCCTTGCCTTTGAAGGCGGATCGCCGGCGCCTACCGCCGAATACACGGTTGTGTTCCACCGCAACGACGCCAGCGACGAACTGACAGCAGTGCAAGACCTTCCTTTCGGCGTGGAGGCGAGGCTTCCCTCCCTTGCCGGCGACCTTGGATGGGCGCGGAGAGGCTACACGTTCCTCGGCTGGGGGCGGAGTGCTAACGCAGCAGATGTCTGGATCGGCGACTGCGCCGAGGTTAAGGACTTGGCTTCGTCGGGTGCGACTGTCGACCTTTATGCCGTCTGGGCGATTGCGCCAAGCGCCTATGCGATTCATTATATTAGAAACGACGGCGCGGGGACGTGGCGCAAAGTCGGCTTCAAGCATGGCGTGAAAACCCGTATGCCGTCCTTGGCCAATGGCCTCAAGTGGGCTCGGCGAGGTTATACGTTCAAGGGCTGGGAGCTGACGACTGCAAATGCAAACGACAACACAAGGGCCGCTCCTTGGAAGGGCGACTGGGCGTACGTGTCCACGCCTGTAGATGCGGGCAAGACCTTGATGGCATATGCACGTTGGGAGCTTACACCCGGCTATTACCAGATACGATTCAACCGGAACGACGGCTCTGGCAAATGGCGTTCTCTAGGCTTCCAGCGGGGGAAGTCAACGAAGCTCTCGACAATAGGCGCGTTGGGATGGGAACGCGATGGGTATGAGTTTGTCGGCTGGGCGTCCAACAAGGCGAATGCGGATGCGGGCAAATTGTGGAAGCGCGACGGTGAATGGATCAAGGACGTCATAGCCGAAGGAAAAACCCTCAGCATATACGCCGTCTGGAAGAAAAAGTGATGGCGTAGGATAATGGCCGTGCTGCAGGTGACTTCCTCGTCTATGCGGCAGTCTGGTACAATAGCGAATGACGGTATTTGCCGCAGTCCTGGCAGCAGCTCTGAGCCGCGCAGAGATAATCGAGCGCTTCAAGTCCCCGCCTATAACAAAGGTCGAGGGGCTGGTGCAGGTTTTCGCCGACTGCCCGGCGGACATGAGGTCTGAGTTCCAGACACCGATAGCCGGGTTCGCGGCGGACGTGTGCAAGAGCTTGTACGGGGCGATGCGGCAGAAGCCGCGCCGCTTCGCCGAACCAGGGATAGTGGTGCACGTCGGAGACATCCGCACGAACACGACCGAGATCGTCGTGCGCGAATCGAGGCGCGCCGACGGTTCGCACTGTACTAGGATATATCTGCTTGCGCCGGGATACGCCGACCTTGAGAAGCTGCGCATCGCGGTGGCGAAGGCCTTTCTGCTTGCTGTCAAGGGCGAGTCCGTGGACGATGCGGCTGCGGCGCGTGCGATCCGCGATGCTGATCCAGCGCTCAGGGTCGACTTCAAATACGCCGAGATCGAGCGCTGGATGAAAGGCGAAGCCGTCGAAGGCGACGATGAGGAGATGCTGCGGCTATGTCGCGCCGTGATAGTCCCAGGCGTTGCCCGGCAGTCGGACATTCTCCGTTTCGCGAGCAGATTGTACCTCTATCCGCCGTCATATGACCGCCCGTTCTGCGGTAAATACTCGAGCTGCGACTTCGCCCAGGCTCTTGAACTGGCTGAATCCGATTTGCTCGTCAGGTTCATGGCGCTGGCCAAGTCGTCGCAGATAGTGCTCTTCGGCGGCGGCCGTGGAGAAGAGCTCTACGAAGCGGCGAAGGCGTATTCGGATTTTCTCATCGAGGTCGCGCGGTGGAAGAAGCCCAAGAGCGAGCTCCGTGACATGCTGGATGCGGCCGACCTGAAGCTCAACGTCGCCATGGAGTCCGCACGCAAGAGAGAGGAAGGGACAAACCTATGAAGCAGAAGACCAAGAAAACGATAACGGACGCGACGGTCGATCCGGACGTGTTGAAGTACACGGTCGGCGACGATCCTGTCCTGGACCTTGCGCTGGCGGTGTGGGACTGCATGGGCACGGCCGCCCACGTCACTATGCTCTCGGAGATGAAGGGCCTCAAAAGGCCAATCGTCACGAAGGCGGAGTCTGCGAAGGTCCGCAAGGAGCTTGGCAGGATTGCCGCGCTCGCCGAGAACGGCAAGTTCGAGATTCGAGTCGAGGACCAGGACGTCCACATGGCCGTCGAGCGCATGCTTACGGAGAAGTTGGGCGAGCTTGGCAAGAAGATTCACACCGGACGCTCGCGCAACGACCAAGTCGCCGTGGACGTCCGCCTCCACATGAAGGACGAGATACTCCACGCCGAGGCGGAGATGGTCGCGCTCGCTGTGACCTTGAGGTCGTTTGCCGCCAGGACGGGTGCGGTTCCGCTTGTCGGCCGCACGCACCTCCAGCCCGCGATGCCGTCCACCGTCGAGATGTGGGCGACCGGACACTCGGAGATGGTCCTTGACCAGCTGGAGAACCTTGAGGCCGCGTACAGGCTCGCGGACGCGAATCCGCTCGGTTCGGCCGCCGGCTACGGCGTGCCGCTGCCGCTCGACCGCTCGCGCACGACCAAGCTCCTCGGATTTTCGCGGACGATCCACAACTGCTTCGGCGCGTCGATGGCGCGCGGAGAGTGCGAGGCCGCGCTTCTTTCCGCCCTCGCGCAGCTGATGGCAGTTCTCTCCCGCCTTGCCGAGGACATGATCCTCTTTTCGATGCCGGAGTTCGCGTACTTCAAGCTGCCGCGCGCGTATTGCACCGGATCGTCCATCATGCCCCAGAAGTTCAACCCCGACGTCCTGGAGCTGGTGCGCTCCAAGGCGGCGCAGGTGCTGGGGCTCCAGACCGCAGCGCTTTCACTCCTGCACGCTATGCCGGGCGGATACAACCGCGACCTCCAGGACTGCAAGTGGCTGTACATGAAGGGGCTTGACATTACGCGCACCACGCTCAGGATACTCGCGAAAGTCGTCGAGGGCCTCAAGGTCGACGCGGAGAAGTGCCGCGCGGCGTTCACTCCAGGAGTGTTCGCGACCGACGTCGCGCTCATGAAGGTTGCTGCGGGGACGCCCTGGCGCGACGCCTACCATGAGGTGCGCGACCAGTTCGCCGCGCTCTACGAAGGGAAGTCCGCCGAGGTCGCAACGATGGATCCAGACGAGGCTGTCGCCGCGAAGACGCACGAGGGCACCACTGGATGCATTGACCACGGTCTCTACGCAAGCCGCGAGGCGGAGGCCCTCAAGTCCGTGTCGAGGCGGCTTGGCGTTTTGCTGGCGGCCAAGAAGGCGCTCTTCAAGTGACGAATCTCCTGGAAGTCGAGGATCTGCATGTCCGATACGGCGATTTCGAGGCCGTGAAGGGCGTGAGCTTTACGTTAGGCGAAGGCGAGATACTCGGCATCGTCGGTGAGTCCGGAAGCGGCAAGTCGACTATCGCGAAAACCCTCATCGGCCTTGAGAAAGCCTCTGGCGGACGCGTTGTCTGCCGCGCGACGTCGGTGCAGATGGTGTTCCAGGACGCGGTCGGGAGCCTGAATCCGAGGATGACCGTGAAGCAGACTCTCGTCGAGGCGCTGGCGCACGGCAGAGGAAGTCCGAAGGAGCGCAGGCGGACTCCGGCGGAACTGCTTGCGCTCGTCGGCCTCAGCGACGCCGTCCTCGAGCAGTATCCCCGCGAGATGTCCGGCGGACAGTGCCAACGAGTCTCGGTTGCGCGCGCGCTTGCGTGCGGGCCGCAGGTGATAATCGCCGACGAACCTGTGTCGGCTCTTGACGTGTCTGTGCAGGCGCGAGTCCTGAACCTGCTCCGCGACCTCCGGCGAGAACTCGGACTTTCAATACTTCTCATCGCGCATGACCTCGCCGTCGTCAAGAACGTATGCGACAGGGTGTGCGTAATGGAGAAGGGGCTTTTCGTGGACGCCGGCGAGTCAGAGGCCGTGTTTGCGCATCCGAAGAGCGAATACACCAAACGCCTCCTTGCGGTCGTGCCGGACGTGGAGCGAGCGCTTGCGGCGCGTCACTCAGGCGCGTAGTTTTGGTATAATAGGGCGGACATTTGAAAGGGACAATCTGAAATGAGCAACGTAATAGCGATAGACGGGCCGAGTGGAGCCGGAAAGTCGAGCGTTTCGCGCA
>Ga0310696_10011480_pt1 | contig 10109 bp, 9 predicted proteins | sample AusTroGonzalo_MG_4_FD_203885 | JGI IMG/M metagenome (GOLD analysis project Ga0310696, IMG submission 203885) | Bovine rumen microbial communities from tropical cattle in Woodstock, Queensland, Australia - Gonzalo_02 (v2) (version 2) | ecosystem: Host-associated > Mammals > Digestive system >... | reverse complement strand
GCCCAGACATCTTTAAAAATCTTGAAGAAGATACTAAATTTGGCATCAAATAAAAACGAGGTACACAAATGTCCCTGAACATTGAAGCAATCCACAACGAAAACTTGAAGACCGACCTTCCGGAACTCCGCGCCGGTGACACCGTTACCGTGAACGTGAAGGTGATCGAAGGCACCAAGGAACGTATCCAGCCGTTCAAGGGTGTTGTGATCCAGAAGAAGAACACCGGTATTTCTGCAACTCTTACCGTCCGCAAGATGAGCGGCAGCGTGGCCGTGGAACGTATTTTCCCGCTCCACTCTCCCCGTATCGATTCCATCGTGCTCGATCGCCCGGGTAAGGTCCGTCAGGCTCGCATCTACTACATGCGCGACCTCCGCGGTAAGGCTGCTCGTATCGACGAACGTCAGGCTTAATCAGCTTAACACTCGAGGAACATGACCTCGCGTCAACAATTAATCCCGCCCACGCACCAAAGCGTGAAGGCGGGTTTTGTTGTTTATTCACCCGGGAGCGAATACCGGAGCATCGTTATCCTTGAAGAAGGAGAGCTCGTTGCCCGCGAAGTCACGCCCCCGCATTCTGTCGTATTCACTATGCGACCGGGAGATCTAGTCGGAGTGGCGGCACTGCTTGAACGCGAGCCGTTCAGGTATGAACTTTCGGCAAGCAAAGATTCCAAGATTACACTCGTGACCGAAGAGTGCATGGAATCTGAACTCAAAAGGCTTCCGCTGTGGCTCTTGGCCCTCATTCGTAGCCTTTCTGCAAAGACGCATCAGCTCAAGCGCGCAACCGTCAAGACCCGCGTGCAGAACTCGCTCAAGAGCATTGCCGAATACTTGAGCCACAAGCCCAAGGACGTTGAATTCAACCTGGCCGAACTGATTCGCGAATACTGCTTTTTGACAAAGATTTCGACCGCCGCCGCACAAGAAGATTTGAAGTCGCTTTTGCGCAGGCACTTGATTAAGCTTTCGCAAAAAGACGGCCGCATTTTCTGCAAGATTGTAGACCCGGAACTCTTGCACATTTTTACGGATTACCTGCGCGCCCAAGAACGCGGCGTCGAATACGCTCCGTACAAATTAAACATCGTACAGAAAAAGATTCTCGTATTCCTTTCAGCAAGCGAAGGAATCAAGCCCAAGACCGGGCCAGAATGGATTACATTCATTCACGAAAAATTTACTGACGCCGACGTTTCGCAGTGGATTAATTTGTTGAAAAAAGAATGGTTCGTAAAAGCCGAGCCAAATAATCCTGATTGCGACCACTTTGTCGTCAACAAGATCCAAGTGCATTATTACTTGAAAGCCTTGCGCTACGAAACCAACATTCGGGGGGTACTATGATTCTTGAAGAAGGACAAGTACTGTTCCGCGAAGGCGCCCCGAGCGAAAAGCTTTACGTGATTCGCGACGGCGAACTGCAAGGCACGAATTCCCGCAACAGCGAAGTGAACACTTACGGCCCAGGCGTTTTGATTGGCGAACTTTCGCTTCTTAAAAAAGAGCCCTGCTCCGAAACGGTTACGGCAACCGAAGATTCTGAACTGATTGAAATCACGCCCGATAATTTGGACGAAACTCTGGAACAGGAACCTACCTGGTTCAAGTCCATCATCACGTTCTTGACAGGCCGCCTGCAGATTGCGGGCGACAACAAGCGCAAAAGCGACAAGATCAAGGCATTGCCCAGCTTGCTCTACATTCTGGATTCGCTTTCGGTTCGCACCAAGGTTAACGAAGAAGTCGACGTTTCTCTTGCCGAAGTCATGGACGGCGTCGAGAATCTTTTTAACCTTTCTAAAGACAATATCGAAGACTTGTTGAAGATTCTAGAAGACTTGGAAATATTGAAGATTCAGGGTCCGCAGATTCATGTGAAGAACGCAAACGTGGTACACCTGCTGTACGAATCAATCCGTTACCGCGCCCGTTACAAGAAGATGCCGCCGCAGATTCTTTCGATGACCGAACAGATGGTGCTGAACGCAGTCATCAAGACCGTGCAGCAGAGCAAGGAACCGCTCAAGAACGGCACCTTTACCGTATCGACCGATTCGCTCTTGAAAGTCGGCAAGCGCGCCATGTTTGGCGCCACGCTTACCACGCGCACCATGCTCCCGCTCTTGGAACGCAAGCTGTTGAACGCATCCATTTCTATCGGCGACGGAAGTTCGCTCCCCGAAATCACCACAATTCCGGCTTTCCATGGGGATTTTGACACTATCCTGGACCTGATGGAGCTCAACCGCATTTACCCGCTGCTCGACAAGAAGCTGGTGTAGCGCCGTAGGCGCTATGACAATGTGGAATGAATTAAAAAAGAATAATGAATAATTGACCATTTCATTGTTCATTGTTCATTTTTCACTTCTGCATTTTTCTATTTTTTAGTCCGAAACAAATCATTCACCTTTAAACAAGGCTTATTATGAAACTCTCTGCACTTCTCGTGACCCTTTCCTCCATTGCCGCCTTCGCTCAAGAAGCAGCCGAAGCCGAACAGCAGCAGCCGAGCGCCATCGGAAGCTTTTTGCCGCTCATCCTCTTGTTCGTTGTGATGTGGCTTTTCTTCATCCGTCCGAAGAACAAGGAAATGAAGAAGATGGAAGAAATGCGCAAGGCTCTTAAGAAGGGCGACAAGGTGATCACCACCGCAGGCATTATCGGAACCGTCACCAACATCGACGAAACCGGTACCACAATTTCTGTGCGCACGGGTTCCACCACCATCATCGAATTCGAAAAGTCCGCTATTCTCCGCGTTCTCAACGCTGAAACCGCGACCGCCGCCAAGGCCGAAGAAAAGAAGTAATCCATGGCTCTTCTCGAAATTAGAACTTACGGCGATCCGGTGCTTCGCAAAAAGTGCGAACCCATTACCGAGATTACGCCTGAACTGCGCCAGCTCGCCAAAGACATGCTCGAAACCATGTACGAGGCTCCGGGCTGTGGCCTTGCCGCTCCGCAGATTGGCAAGAACATTCGCCTGGTCGTGATCGACACGGCTATTCCCGGCGAAGAAGAACCGCGCCCCTACATCATGTTCAATCCCGAATGGGAACCTGAACCCGATGCAAAGGTAGTGCCCTACGACGAAGGTTGCCTTTCGGTACCGGATGTTTTCTGCAACGTGATGCGCCCCGACAAGGTGTGCGTGCGTTTCTTTGACATCAACGGTGAACCGCAGGAATTGCACGACTGCGACGGTCTCTTTGGCCGCTGCATTCAGCACGAAACGGACCATCTGAACGGCGATTTGTTCGTAGACAAGATTTCGACTGCCGACCGCACCATGAACCAGTCTAAGCTGCGTAAAATGGCGAAGGACACGCAGGCGAAACTGAAAAAGAAGTAGAGCCTAGCCTAACAGGCCTAGTTTAGAATTGTCATGCCCGCTTCGGCGGGCATCTCCTTTTTTATCAAAGAATAATTTGTATAATTACACAAGTAATGTCTAAACTTCCACTGTTCTTTGCACTTACACTCGGAATCTCGGCTGCATTCGCAGACGACGACTTTGATTTACCCGATGACGTGCAACAAGCGGAAGTGCCAGCGAGCGCCGAAGATGTTCCTGAAGGCCCTGTAAACTTCGCCCCTATTGAAGAAACAACGACCAGCGAACCCGCACCCGCCGACAACAGTTCAGAAGAAAATGTTCCCGCCAAAATTGCTCCAGCAAAAAGCGAGACTTCTCAAAAAGACAAAAAGAAACGCACCCCCCTGAACAACAGGTCTGCGAAAGATATTGTCGACAGCTATTTGCCGCCGCCACCTCCAGAAGAACCGCCGGCAACAGCAAAGCCTGCCGTTCAAAGCGAAAACTCTCCTAAAGTAGATCAAAACGCACAGGCAATAGATACTCCTGCCGCATTCAAGGAACATTTGATTCCCGAAGATTTGGACCGCCCGCTACGCGTTGCGATTTTCACTGGCGTCAAGGAACTCTATATCAAGTATCAAGGCGAAACCGTACACGTGACCCCGCGCGGCAACATGGTAAGGTTTGAAGCCGACGGCAATTCTACCGAAGACATTGCGCATGAATTCAACAGCGAAGACAACAGCTGTCTTGCTGTCGGCCCCGATACAAAGTCCCTCGGCAAGGCATGCTACCCAGGCAGCGTCATGTTCCGCAATACAAACGGCAAGCTAGATGCCATCAATTCAGTCGATGTCGAAGACTACTTGCGCGGCGTCGTGCCTTACGAAATCGGCAAGCTCGATTCCAGCCGCATTGAAGCGTTGAAGGCCCAAGCAGTTGCCGCACGCACCTACGCCTACAAGCACATGGGCAGCCGCGAAGGCATGGGCTTTGACGTTTACGCCGACACCAAGGATCAGGTTTACAAGGGCCTAGAATCGGCGACACCCTGGACCGATGCCGCCGTCAAGGCTACTGCAGGCGTTGTCATGACCTACGGCGGAGAATTCATTACCGCCTACTACCATTCCACCTGCGGCGGCGTTACCGAAACGCTAGCCACCTGGAACCGCGCAGACCTTCCGTACTTAAAGTCCTTGCCCGACAAGCGCCCCAATGGAAAGCCCTGGTGCGATGAATCCAGCTACATCAAATGGGAACGCCGCTACGCCGACAAAGAAATTGTCAAGCTGTTCAAGGCAAACGTAACTGAGGCAAAGGCGACCTTCAGCACGGCAAACGGAAAAGATTTCAAGAAAGTCAAATCCATCGCGATTAAAGACAAACTCAAGAGTGGGCGCATTTTGACGCTCCGTGTCGAAACCGACAAAGGTCATTTCGATATTCAGACCGATCGCACCCGCTGGCTATTCAAGAAGGCCGGAACCATTCTCCCCTCCTCTTTCTTTACCGTGAAAAAAGAAGGCAAGGAATGGGTGCTTACCGGCACAGGATTTGGGCACGGCGTGGGCATGTGCCAAATGGGAGTGCGGGCTCGTGCGCAGGCCGGGCAAAGCTACCAAGAAATCTTGAGCCATTACTACCAGGGAATCACTCTGGAAAAATTCGATCGATAGCGATGGATAACGCCAACAACAAGCCGCTACTCGCCGTGATTAGCCAAGGTTGCACAGCCAACTTTGGCGATGGCGAAAAGATTGCTCGAGTCTTTTCGGACAGTTACCGTATTGTATTCGGAATGCCCGATACAAAAGCTGGCGATGTGCAAAAGCCCCAAGCATTCGTTTTGAACGTGTGCACGGTCAAAGGTAACGCAGGAGCGCTAAAGCTGCTGCGTGAAGCGATAGCCACCGCTCCCGACGCCAAGATTTTCATTACAGGATGCGCGCCCAAGGATTTCAGAGAAGAAGCCGCGAAGATTACCGATAAGATTGTATTCACAACATTAAACGATCTCAGGCGAGAAAAGGAGATCCCGGCTCAAGGCCGGGATGACAAGGGTGACAAGGGGACGCTGCGAGAATCTCCGCTAGTGGGCATCGTCAATATCGAAGAAGGCTGTCTGGATGCCTGCGCCTATTGTTCCACAAGGCTCGTGAAAGGGCGTTTGCACAGCTACCCCGCTGCAGACATCATTCAACAAGTAAAAAGCCTTGTAAGCGACGGCTGCGTCGAAATCCAGCTGACCGGTCAAGACTGCGGCTGCTACGGATTCGATACCGGCACAAACCTCGCCGAGCTTGTGCAACAAATTTTGGCCGAGGTTCCTGGCAACTACAAAATGCGTCTTGGCATGGGAAACCCGCGCCACATGATGCAATACTTGGACAAGCTCCTAGAATGCTTTAAAGACGACCGCGTCTATAAATTCATTCACCTGCCCGTGCAAAGTGGTAGCGAAAACATTCTCAAGGCAATGAACCGCAAGCATTCCGCCGACGACTACGTAATGCTTGCCGAAGCATTCAACAAGATTCCGCTATTCACCCTCAGCACCGATTTAATCGTCGGCTTCCCGGGCGAATCGGAGCAGGACTTTCAAGACACGCTAAGTATTCTCGAAAAGACTCGACCGACCGTTTGCAACATCACGCGCTTTGTTGCACGACCGAATACGCCCGCCTACAATATGGCCGGCGCCATTCCCGACGAGATCAAGCATACACGCTCGGCAGCCCTTGCCGAAGCCTTTCAGCGCATCGCTACCGAAAATAACGCCCGCTGGATTGGTCAAACCGAAACCGTCGTCGTCGAAAAACCCGGCTACCGCAAGGGCACCTACATCGCCCGAAACGCCGCCTACCGCCCCGTCGCAATCTCCAGCGACACGCCGCTACAGCCGGGCGAACGATTCACCGTCAGTATCACTGCCGCCGAACCCTTCGCCCTAATCGGAACACCAGCACAAGCGTAACATAACGCCAACGGCGCCAGGATGACAGTAAGACAAAAGCCCCGGCAATGCCGAGGCTTTTAAACTTTTACGCCATGCGCTTATTATCTGGTCTTAGCGCGCTTGTAACCACGCCTATAAGTTTCAGACGTACGAGAGTAGTAAAGCGTATGCGGCCAAGCGGAAGCACCTTCCTTAATGCAAGCCGTATAAGATTCCTGAACGAAGGTCACCTGATAAATGTAAGGACCTGTTCCAACTTCTCTACCGGTCTGAGACACCGGATACATCTTGATGGTAATGAGGCCGGCACCCGTTTCACCGTAGAGCAATGCGTCACCGCAACCCGGTTCAATCTTGCCCTGGCCCAAAGCAGCATGCAGCTTAGCTTCATCCATGGTTTCCTGATACTGGCTCACGAAGTGACCCAGGTGGTCGAACACGCGCACGTTAATGCGGAACGGGCCCATCACCGGATAAGACACGCTGAAGCAGCTTTCCGTACCGTTGGAGTAGCACATCGAAGTCACGGACTGCTGACCGCCCACATAAGGCGTAGTATAGGGGTTCGTGCCGCCTTCCGGAGTGGACTGCGAGAAGGCCTTCTTTTCTTCGTTAGTCAAAGCGAGCGGGTTGTTGTTCTTACCCACGCCACCCGGCACAGAAGTGAACAAGAGGTCAGCCGTATAGTTGTTCGGCAATTCGCCACTATTGCTTTCGGCAATATTGGTAAGAACCGCAGCCTGAATGGTAAAGTCCGGACGAGTAATTGCAGAGTCCATCACGAACGGAGAGCCCTGAGTCGGAGCCTTGAAGATCACGTCAGACCAATCGGACGGCGTATCCGGGAAACCAACCACAGACTTGCCCGAAGAAGAGGTCACCTTGAAGGACACCTTCTTGTTCCATTCAAGCATAATCTTCCAAGTAGCTTCATCGATACCCTCGGCAGCATAATCCTGCTGCTGAAGCCTGTATTCGTCACTATTCACCGCTTCCTGATCATAGGGGAAGTTGAACGCGACCTTGTCGCCACCCACAATAATCTGGTTTTCAACGATGTTGCCATTGACATCCTTCAGGACACCTGTAAAGTTGTACTGCACACCGGAAGCACCCTGGCTAGCGACTTCTTCGATAGAGGTAATGTAATAACCATAAACTTCGGTTCTCTTAATGCCCGTATTCACATCCGTTACAGAACGCATCACAAGGATTGCCGGTTGAGCAGAACCTAATGTGGCGATATTTGCAATGGTCGTTGCATCCAGAGTCGTGTTCAAATACATGACCACGGTCTGGTTACCTGCAGAGTCAAGCTTTGCAAGCACCTTGCTCACAGCTGGCTGACCATAGCGAGACGGAGCAAGTTCAGAAAGCGAGCTGCGGATACGCAGGTTAGAACCATCGGACTGACGGTCCGCATAGAAGAAGTGCAAGTAGTGCCAAGAATCATGCAACCAGGTACCATCAGGACCGAGTTTCTGAGCACAAGAGTCAAGCATCGGATCGCCCTGACGGCAGCCATGCATGTTTGCAGACAGGTAGTCCATATCGGCCGTACCGGCAGCAGCAAGGTGAGTACCACCCAAGTCAACCACCAACACACCATCCACAAAGATCCACATGTCATCGTCACCGGTGAACTTAAAGACTTCCCCTTGGCCCTTCTTGTACTTGAACTTGGCCACACCCATCATCGTAAAGCCATAGTTGCGCAAGTGGCGAAGACCAATGTTGTTCGGCTTGCCCGCTGCACCAAGAGCTGCATCAATGGCAGCATTTTCGCTTCTAGGACCACCTGCACCTAACCATGCATTACAAAGAGCTTCGGTATTGTCACCCATAAAGTCTGTCTGGGTATCGGCCCACTGGTATGCATAAGGCGGGCAGAAAATCGAAAGGCTCTGAGGACCATACTGATTCGGGAACAACGGCTTCTGGGAAACCCACTGGAACTTGCCATCTTCCGTAATGCTATCAAGCGGGAAGTAACCACCATTGTTCCAGTTCTTATCAATTTCAAAATACGACTTTGCAGAAGGATCCTGTTCCAAAATCAAAGTCGTATTCGTACGCTTGTTCATACCTTCGACATCAGCATACCACTGTTCGAAATACTGGTTGTCGCAAGCATACCTAGCCCTTGTAATCACAGGTTCGTAGATATCAAGTGCGCAGTTATTGTTTGCATCACAGTCACTGAGGTCAGGCGGGAAATACAGTCTCTGTTCCACCATGCCCGGAGTCGTATAAACAATCTGGGACCAAGAATGGGTCTTACAAACCTTCGTGCCCGAGCAAGTCTTTTTGTCGTCAGCCAAGTTTACAGCCCAGGAGCCCGATGCATCGGAGCAAAGATCCGTCACCAAGCCACGCATCACCTTAAGGCCAAGCGGGTTCCATTTAGCGTCATATTGACAATCCTTGAATTCACCATACCAAGCATAACCGGATTGATCGACCAAAGCCAAAACGTAATCAGGCATTGTCGAAAAAGCACCAGAAGCACTCATCAAATCATGCGGATAACCATTCACACCGACTGCAATACCGAGTTCAGGAGTCTGCGTGTTGCCGCATCCAAAAAGAGCGTCATTGCTACGGCGAGTAGACCATTCCGCATTAGACGTATACGAAACATGCCAAGTATCCGGGTACCGACCAATCGTCTTACCACCACTCTTTTTGCCACCGTTATAAATACTGTTATGTGCTTCTTCCTGGAAGTTTTCAAAGTCCGGGTGAGTAACCGGGAAATCACGAATAATGATATCCAGTTCTCTCTGGTTCTCCGCCACCTCGGCTTGAGAGGCGACAGCCCCAACTAGTCCAAAAATAGATGCACCTAGTGCAATACGTTTAACAGCATTCCATTTCATAATGATCCAATCACCTTACCCATAATTATAGGTTTAGAATATTCCATCTTAAATATACACCTTTTTTTGACTTTTATTAACTTTTTATTGTGAAAATTCCTTTAAACAAGCCATTTGCTGAAACTTCGTGCCATAAAACACTTATTTTTAACTTGCGACCGGAACAGTCTCCTACATTTTTCTAAATAATGGCCCATCATGACGTTTTCTACCCTATTTACCATCGTAATTGCCCTTGTTCTTTTGCGCATTTTTTGGCTAAAAATCAAAGACGTGAGCATGAAAAGTGAATCTTTCAAGCGACTTCCGCCCAAAGACCAGCTTGCCGTGCTAAAAGAATGCCTTTTGAACAACCCTACCGAGACAAACCTGCAAAATTTAAAGGACTTTTCCCAAAGACAGGGGCTTTCGGTCGATACCGAGCTTTACAGGCCCTTTATCAAGAAACAGCAGGAGCTGAGCAAGCGTAAGGACGCCCTGGCCGAAGACAACGAGCTTTTTGCCGCCGAATCCGAATGGGTGGACCAGATTTTGCCGCTGGAATTTGATGAGGCTAAGCTTGCCAAGCAGGAAAACCGCCAAGAGGACTACATTCTGCATTCGCTCGAAGGCATTGCCAGACTCTACTCCGATGGTGCTATTTTAAACAAACTGGACGCCCTAGTTCAGGATTACCCTAAAGCAATGCAACTTGCCCAAGGGTACCGCGAACTGATGGAACTCCGGGATAACAGCGGCGCCGACGACGAGTCGCTCAAAAAACTGCGTGCCGTCAAGGAAGCTTGGGAAAAATCGCTTTTGGACGTTGAAACGTGATTCTACTGGTCGCCGAAAAACCATCTGTCGCAAACCAACACTACCGCCCCATGCTGGAGCGGTTGGAAGGGGAAAAATTTACCCAGGGCGACGGGTGCTTGATTGGCAAGAACCATTGTATT
>Ga0310696_10011479_pt1 | contig 10110 bp, 13 predicted proteins | sample AusTroGonzalo_MG_4_FD_203885 | JGI IMG/M metagenome (GOLD analysis project Ga0310696, IMG submission 203885) | Bovine rumen microbial communities from tropical cattle in Woodstock, Queensland, Australia - Gonzalo_02 (v2) (version 2) | ecosystem: Host-associated > Mammals > Digestive system >... | reverse complement strand
GGGCTCCCTTGCCTACGTGAAGACAAACATCTCGGCTCGATTTACTTAAATATACTTGAGGGAAGGAGTTCTCGGGTACGTTTACATATATATCCTGGCAGTCCAAGAGGTAGACGATGGTGGTGTCCGCCACAATGTCCTTGACGCCGTTATACCTGCAGTACATCTTGCTCGAGTATCCGTCGGGATACTCTACTATGTGTTTGCCGTTGATGAAGTTGATGTATTCCTCCACGAAGGCGTCTATCGGCAGTTGCACGCCTCTGCCGTCAAGGTCGAACAGCCATTCGCCGCCGTTGACATCGCAGATGACACGGAACCTTTCGGCTCTCGTGGCGGCAGCCTCCCACTTGCGCATATAGTCGTTGCATACGTTGCCGCTGCGCATGGCGCTGTCAATCCATTCCTGTACTGTAGGTCTATTCATTGTTAGGTTCCTTTCTCCAAATCTTCTTGCGGTGACGGTGGGCTCTGCCTTCGACGCAAGCCAAGATGCCGGCGTAGGTGGCTCCTATCTTGTTGTTGTCCACTGCGTCGTACAGGCTGTCGTATTCGGCTTCCAACTTGCCCGTGATGTCGTACTGACCGACACGGAAGTTGCCGTGCTTGGGTTGGACGTGTCTGCCGCCCTTGTCGGCACGCTCCTTGCGCTCATACGCCTGCATGTCTTCCTTATTCAGTTGTTTCTCCATTGTCTTTAGTTTTACGTTCCAAACGCTTTATCATTATGCCCTCTCGGATGAGTCTCTTGACGAAGTTCTTCTTGTTGAGTGCCGTGCGGTAGACCATGTCTTTCTCCATGTCCACCTGCTTAGGACGCCCCATATTCGTTATCTCGCCTGTCTTGAGGTTCAGCGAGAACAGTGAGTGCCCTGCGCTCGGTATTACTTTGCCGACGAGTTTTCTCTGAGGCTCTTTCTTTTCCACGTTCGTTTCTTCTGCCATGTTTTTAATGTTTTGACGGTGCAAAGATACGAACTTTTTTGACACCACCAAATATTTTTTGAAAAATTTTTATTTTTTACATCTTTACATAAATTAAAAAATTTTTAATAGAAATTTCACAATAATGGTGTAACATTGAAAAAAATGTTGTAATTTTGCGGCGTAAATCCTACTGTATGTAGGTATACAGAGGCAGTCTCAAGACCTGAGACGTCATTTAAAACTTAATCCTAAAATTCGAAAAAATATGAAGTTCACAGCAGAACAGGCGGTTGAAGCCCTCACCGCCATGATTGATGCCAAAGACAAAGACCTTGATTTGAGCAGAACCATTACAGAGAACGTAGAAAACGGTTTCAAGATGGTGGGTGACAACGAGACGATGGAACTTGCCGACTTCACCAAGTTAGTCTATCCGTTCGTGGCTACAGCCGCAGGATTGGCTCACAAGAACGCTTCGACGGCTACCAAGAACCTGCAAGAGAGAATTGCAGAGCTCGAGAAGAAGGTGCCCAAGACAGAACCATCAAAGACAGAACCCGACAAGACGCAGCCGAGCGATGAGATGAAAGCCTTGCTCGACCGCATCGACAAGTTGGAGAAAGACAAGGCTGACGCAGACAAGGCTGCGAAAGTGGCTGCGAAACGCAGCGAACTCAAGGCGGCGATTGCGAAACAGGGCGTCGACGACAACGAATGGGTCGACACATTGCTGAACGAGGTGACGGTGGCGGAGGACACCGACGTCGAGCAGAAGTCGAAAGACTACGCAGCCCTCTACCAAAAGCAGCACGTGGTAAGAACCTCGATAACACCCAAGACACCGGGCGCCAAGCAGGAAGGTCAGTACGACCTCTCGGAACTTGACACGCAGCTCGGGCAGATGCGAGGGGACTTCGGTCAAAAGGAAACTAAATAACTAAAAAACGTAAAAGTATGGTAAAATCAGTAGATTACGGCTATTTCCGTGGTAGAGTCCTTGTTCAGAAACAGGGCTCAATCGGCGGTTACAAGTCCGTGTTTGTGAAACTCAAGGAGTTGCACAACGAACTCGTGTACCCAACTTTCGGCGGCATCATCATGAACCCATTCAAGGGTCGTGCGAAGTTCTTCGCAGGCGACCTCTTGGAGTTCCGCACCAACGACAAAGGTGTCCGTCCTGAAGTCTACATCCTCAAGACCTACAAGGTGGCAGACGCCGTCAGCGCATCAACCACAGTGTACATCGAGAGAGACGGGTACAAGCACATCCCATTCGTCGGTGACGTCCTCATGGTCGCCCCTGACGTAATCGGCGGCACAGGCAAGGCTGTCACAGTAACAGCCGTTGTCAAGACAACCGCAACAATCGGCGGTCATTCTGTTGACGTGTGGCAGCTCACAGTGTCAGCATCCCTGACAATCGCCAAAGGCAAAGTCATGGTCGAGGCTGAAGAGGCAGGCGACAACAAGGCTATGCTCGTCAAGAACATCAACGCCGTCGCCGACTGCGATGCCGACATGATGTTCGACAACGTGGCTGACACAGCCAACATCGGTACAGAGAGCGAAGACTACGTCGACGCACGTTATCTCTACACTCCTGCACTCGGAGGTTTGATGTACACCCACAAGATGTCTCCACTTCCTGAGTGTATCTTGAAGCTCAACCGCTCCAACGTGAACGGATGGTTCAAGGTGAACTACTACGACATGCGTTCTATCCCTGACACCAACTATGTCAACAACGCCATCGCAGGTGTTGAAGAGGACATCGAAGAGGTCAGCACAGAGGTTTCAGCCAATGCGCCTAAGTCAGGTGAGACAGACCCAACAACCGCTACAGTCGGCGTTCTCGGTGGCACCTACACCAACACAACCGACAACAGCGTGTTCATGTGTATCGCTATCTCGGGCACAGACGAGAAGACCTACACTTGGAAAAAAATCACATTCGTCGAATAATTAAGAAAGGAGTAACACTATGGCAAAATTTGATTCAACAATGTATGCAGCTCTTTGGTCAAAAGAGGGTAGAGCCATTCAGACTCTTATTCTTAACGACCCGAACCGCATCCCGCAGTATTACACATTCTGGCGCAGCAAGTTCCGTGTCGACCCTGTCGTCACTCCAACCAACCCTGACGGCTCAGCAGCCTTCATCGTTCGTCAGCGTCAGATTGAGACAGGTGTCCTTATGGACATGAGAGCTCCGTTGGCAGACGGCACACCGATGGAGAAAGGTAACGCCGCTCAGTACACCGGCACCATCCCGGATTTCATCGGCAAGGTTTACCACGAGACAGCTCTCGAAAGAGAGTACAAGGAGCAGTTGTTCGAACAGGTAGGTGAGGACAACATCTCTCTCGCAAACTACGTCATCGACTTCTTGCAGAGCAACATCAACTCTGCGAACATGACTCTTTCGCACATGGCGGCTCAGATGCTTTCAACAGGTATCGTGAACTACAAACAGGGCGAAGGTATTCAGGCAGGTATCGCCAAAGCTGCTATCCCTGCTGAGAACTTCCTCAACGCAGGTGGCGTCGTTTGGTCAGACACAACTAACTTCAAGTTCTTGGATTGGGGTCGTAACCTCGTCATGCTCCTCAACAACAAGTTCGGTGCTGAGATTCAGTGGCAGTTGGAGATTCCAAAGGACATTTGGACAAACTACATCCTGAAGAACGCACAGGTAATCGACCAAATCCGCTTCATCTACAACGTCAACGGCACATTGCTTCCTGCAACAGCTCAGATGACAGACGACATGGCTCTCAACGCCATCAGCAAATGGGAAGGTATGCCGACCATCGTCATCGTGGAAGAGAAGCAGAAAGACATCACCAACGGCATCGTGAGCGGATGGGCTCAGAACATCGCCGTCGTGCGTCCTTTGGGCTTCGCAGGTCTCGTGTTGCACACAAGCAACCTCGACTCGAAGTTGGCGAAGTATCAGAACAACCTCATCTCGGCTGTCTACACTCCTGCCCTCGGCGGTCTGTTGACAATTGAGAACTCTGTGGTGCCTAACGGCATCTACAAAGAGTGGCACGCAAAGGCAATGATGCAGGCTATCCCTGCTCTTGACGAGTTCCTGTACCACTTCATCATCAAGACGAACGTTGCAGGTTCACCTTACAGCTTCTAAAAGACAAAAGTAAGACGTAAAAATGGCTGCTATAGAGTTTGACATCTTAGAGTACATGAGTGGTCTTACGGGATTCACCTTCAGCAAGGCGGTGCTTAAACGCATCGCCTTGAAGAGGGGTGTGGCGGAGGTTACTGCTTATTCACAGCTCACAAAAAGAGATGAGGATTTAGTGACCGCCGACCTTCTCCTGACCGCTTATCTCTCACCCAATGTTTGGGCTTCGTATGACGAGTCTCACGGTAACTTCTCGAAGAAAGTGGGCTCTCAGACGATATACAACAAGGACGCCCTGCTTGACTACATACAGGGCATATACGACGAGTATGAGGATGAGACTCAGGTGCCGAACAACGCTACGGTCTTTTTCCGCAACGACATTTAAAACGATAACAAGAGGTAACCATGACATACATCGACAGGGACGGCACAACGGCATTTCCATTCTCGGGTGAGTTCTACACTTCGGAGATAGACAAGACGAGACCTATGACTAAGTGGACTGCGAAGGAGACCACTATCGCCGAGGTCGTGTGCGACATCCAAGAGGACGCCAACTCGCTTGCAGGCGCCACTGCGAAGGCAAGATACGAGGTGTACGTTCCGCTCGATGCCGGTGTCGACGTACCTGTGCAGCCGGGACATATGTTCCGAGGCACGATGTACGGTTTGCTTGTGGCGGGCAAGGTCATAGGGGTCTTCCCGTCACAGGTCGGTTCTTTCGACGGCAAGCGTGGCTATCTCGCAAGGGTGGAGGCTGTTGACAAATGATAGGAGGCATCTATTGCGAATCGAACCTCGGTCCCATATATCAAGAGAAGACTTTGCTGTCGGCGAGACAGAAGTTCAAGAAGCTGATAGGGACGGGCGACATTCTTCCGAAAGGTGAGTCCATCAACGAGCAAATCATCAATTATTTCTATGATGACGTCAGCAGAAGAATGTCCAAGATACTTAATTCTTGGACGCCGCCTGTAAACAGAGGCTACTATAACCGTACTGTGGATTTAACACGCAGTATCTGCCTCGGGGTTTACAACAAAGGCGTTTTGCGCAGGATGTACCGCTTTACGGGCGGTAGAAGGGAACGAGGGTTATTTACGCCGAGCGACCTGGGAACGAACACCTCTTCATCCGCCACTTACAGGATGGAGATGCTTGGCAAGAGTAACCACCCCGACCCTGCGGAACGAGCCCAACAGTTTCTGAAGGAGTACGACCCCTATTACGGGAAGGATTTTTCCCTCGTAATCGCAGCCACGATGCCTTATGCGGCAAGATTGGAAATAGGTTACAGACTGCCCGTGCTGAAACTCGTCGTAGACAGGATGTTGGCAGGGGTGTATGACTTCAAGAAGAGAGAGTCGGGCGTTTATTACGGATATGTATTTGACAGGGTATAAGTATGAAAACATTGAACAGATACGCAAACACAAGTAAGGTCGAAGAGTACCTGTACAGCGCACTTCAAGGTGCTGTATCTGACCACACATTCGCAGGCACGTTGCCTACGGCGATAGACAACGCTTGGAATGACATGGTGCTCATTGACTGCGACCTGCCTATGACGGACTTCGGTGTGTACAGCAAGGCGACAGTCTACGTGTTTCTGTATGCGAGACCTTTTGCCGACGGCTCCAAGAATGTAGCCAAGCTCAGTGAGATGGAGGAAGACCTTTGTGATGTGTTGGATTCCATCAGCAATGCCCATTACTCTGTTGACAGGATGTCGAACGGTGCGGACTATGACACAGCGATAGGATGGCACCGCAACTACGTCTACTTTAACTTAATAATTACGGATTAAACAATTAACAATTTAAACATAGGAGATAATCATATGATTACTAAAGTAAACAAGAATCAGGTTAGATTCCAAGACCCTACAGGGGTTATCTTCATCCCTTACAACGGCAGTGTCCTCGGTGGTTTGGGCTATGACGTCCACGACATCGTCGGCGACACCTTCGCCTTGACACAGGACGACGCCGACCGTACCGAGATTCCTTGGGAGTTCGGTGACGACCCGTTGGACGAGAACGTCAGCCTCGGCGCACGTAATGTCGCCATGCAGTGCCTCGACTTCCAAAACGTCGTGATGAAGAACCTCTTCGGTTGGAACACCGACACTGACGGCTTCGCATATGCTCCGTCACAGTACAAGGACCTCAACGTTCTCATCATCCTTCAGTTCGAAGGCAAGAACGTCGTTATGCCAAAGGTGAAGCTCGACAGCAAGGCTGCCCTCGAGAACCTTCGCTCAGACGTCGCCCGTGGCGACTTGGCAGGCGTCCTGTACTCAACAGGCGTGAAACTCGGCAGCAATGCCAACGAGAGCGAGACAGCTCTTATGTTCGTGAAGAACGGCAAGAGCTTCAAGATTGGCAACACCACCATCAACATCGCTGTTGACGGCACAGTGACCATCGACCCTCTCAATGTTATGACTTGGGCAACAGCTGCTGCTGACTCCTCAGGCAAGACCTTCGAGGTGACAATGGCTACAGGTACCGTCACAGTTGAAAGCGGTGCTGATTGGGCAACAGCCACAGTCGACGCTACAGGCACCCACCCTGTGGTTAAGGTCACAGTCACTGCCAACACAAGCGAAGACCCACGTGTCACAGAAGTGCTCGTCTTCGACGACGGAGTCCTCATCGGAACCATCGTCTGTCAGCAGGCAGGCACAGCCGCTTAATCGAACAGTGTTTCGCAAGCCTCATAATAAGGGAAAGGGAATGGGCGAGTACCGTTCCCTTTTTTCGTAACCATCAACAAACAAAATACACACAGATATGCCAATAATAACAACAGATACAGGTAGGATGGTCCTGAAGAGGGCTGCCTCAATGGTGATGGTGCCTTATATGTACAACAGCACCGTCAAGGATTATGTCTTGGGTTCCACCATCTACGACATCTCAGCCATCATAGGCGACTCCATCGTGATAGAGCAGTCCGAGGGCAGCACGACCACCAAGGACAACGAGTTTGACAGTCAGCCCATAGTGATTAACCATTCGGGCTCGGGATACAGCTTCACAGCGCAGTGCCTCGATATGCAGGACAACGCCCTGAAAGCCTTGTTCAACGTCAAGACCGCCATCAACAGGGATGTGACGCCTGTGCCGGTCAACGGCGCAGTAGCCTTCAACGAGGACTTCACTCCTATGTTCGCCCTCATCAAGATAGGCTTCGACGAGAAGGAAATCCCCGACGTGATACTGCCTATGGTGCAGATGAACAACCGCCTCTTCATACAGCAGATGCGCACTCGTGCCTCACAGGGCAATATGACGGGTGTGGCGCTGTCCTGCGGCATAGCCATCAAAGACAAGGACAACGACGGCAAGGTGTTGGACTTCGGCACCGCCGAGTATGTGCCCGAGACGCCTGTGCTGTTCGTACCTAAGGGGTATTCGCCTCTGTTCTATGCCAATGCTGTCGTGGGAGCAGCCACATATCAGTTCGTGGAGGTGGATTTTTCAGGCGGCTCCGCGCCTTCCAACGTCTATGTTAATACTAATAACGGAAATTGGTCGAATTCATATACGCCGAGTTAAAAAAAAATCGTATCTTTGCAATCGAAACTTAAGACTTGATACTATGCCGATAATCAAAGCGAAATCCGACGTAAAGCAGCGGATGAAACAACAGGAACGAGAGATATTGCAGGTGTCCGACGAGGCTCAGAACAGGTTGGCCGAGATACTTGCGGACTCGCCCACGATAGAGAAACTTGCAGGAACCGAATGGGAGATGCGCCCTCTGAGAATGGGGACGCAATATCTCATTGTAAACGAGGTGTGTAAAATCAACAAGGCGGACAGTGCCACATACGGCGACGTGCTGAAGGCTCTGATGATGTCTATGCCTGCGCTGTGCAACGTGCTCACTCTCGCACTGTTGAACGACAAGAACAAGATATACCAAAACGGAGACCCGAATCAGGGCTTCAGCAAACTTTACAAGAGGACATACGACACCATCATGTGGAGTGCCGACAAGAATGAGATGGCTCACATAATGTTGGACTGCCTGCAGATGGTGGATGTGTCTTTTTTTATGGACGCTCTGGCTATGCTCCAGATATTCAGAGCGAGCGTTACGGAGAAGAAGAGGGCGAGGAAGAAGACAGCAGGACAGAAGTGATACGCTCCGTGAGCGAAATTGGAGACTTGGTCGACTTCCTCAAGGCGAACCCGTTTATGACGATGGATGACTACCTATGGAAGTACAGCATACCGATGATAAAGATAATGGGGATGGACAACAGTCACGTCAACTATCTGTCGGAGAAGCAGGCTCAGAATCGCAAGATACAGACCGTCGACGTCAATGGCAAGAGCGTGCAGGACCTCAGCAACGACCTCGGAATAACAATAGACTTTAACGAATAAAAAACCAATAGGAGATATAAAAAATGGCAGACAATGCAGCACAGGCGATAAAAGACTTGCAGAAAAACCTCGCTGACCTTGATGTTTCTCTTGACAAAGCCATCAATAGCCAAGAGAAATACACACAGGGTATTGTTAAGATGTTCCAAGATGCGGCGGATAGAGGGAAAGTCAGCATCGATGACCTTGTCACATATATCGGCAAGCAGACAAAGAAATTGGCCAATGCGGAGAAAATCAAGTTGCAGATAGACTTGGGGCTTGGCAAAAAAGGACAGATAGAGCAACAGATAACGAGTTTAAAAAACGATATTGCCAAGTATGAAAAATTGAAGGATACAGGTGCTGTTGAGTTGTTAAAAAAACAACTGCAAGGTCTTGAATTCAAGTACAAACAATTGGCTGACGTGTCCAAGAAGTCTGCTGCTCAGATGTATGACGATTTGATTAAAATCGTTAATGCCGCTGCAGGTACGAAGAAAGGTCCCAAAGGTACTGCATTGGGTAATGCTCGTGCTACGGAAATGACCAAGGTCAGTAAAACTATGGATGAAATCAATGCGTTGATTGAGAAGCGCAACAAGTTGGAGGCGAACCTTGCAAAAGATGGCAGAACAAACGAATATTATGATAGGCAACGCAAGAAAATCGAAGAAATCAATCAAGAGATTGAGAAAAACAAGCGAACTCTTGCGTCTCTTGGCGGCAGAGGCAAGCAGGCACTGGGCGCCATCGGCGGTGACGGCACAAGCGCTGCACTCAAACAGCAGGAACATTATTTCCGTGTACTCAACCGCCTGCTGAACGAACGCAGACGTCTTGAGGCTCAGATTAAGGCTCAGGGCGGGCAGGCGTCGGACGTTCAAAACCGTTATCAACAGATACTGAACACCTCTATCAGGCAGACCGTTGCTTCAATGCGAGAATTGGGCAGACAATACAAAGGTGTCACCCAAGAAGCGGCGAAGAACACTATGGTCGAGCGTATGCGTCGTACCAAGATATCCATAGACCAAATCAACGGTTCTCTCAAACAGACTAAACAGGAAGTGACATCCATGGTCCCGTCACTCCAACGTCTTGCGTCTGCTTTCGGTGTCGCTTTTTCTGTCCGAGGTCTTGCTCAGTTCGGCAAGAAACTCATTGAGACTCGTGGAGAGTTCGAACTTCAGCAAGTGGCTCTGCGTTCCATCTTGCAGAACAAACAGTTGGCTGACGAGATTTGGGACAAGACGATGCGTGCGGCATTGCAGTCGCCTTATACCGCTATGCAGTTGACGAAATACACCAAGCAGTTGGCTGCTTACCGTATCGAGACGGAGAAGTTGTTTGACACCACGAAACGTCTTGCTGATGTGTCCGCAGGTTTGGGTGTCGATATGCAGCGTTTGATTCTTGCTTACGGTCAGGTGAAAGCCGCCAACTATCTGCGTGCGTCCGAGATACGTCAGTTCACTGAAGCCGGCGTGAACATCCTTGGTGAGCTGTCAACATATCTCTCAAGGATGAAAGGCGAGGCAATCTCCACTGCTCAGGTGATGGAGATGGTGCAGAAACGTATGGTGACCTTTGCCGACGTCGAAGCAATCTTCAAGAGAATGACCGACCAAGGCGGCATCTTCTACAATATGCAGT
>Ga0310696_10011477_pt1 | contig 10111 bp, 9 predicted proteins | sample AusTroGonzalo_MG_4_FD_203885 | JGI IMG/M metagenome (GOLD analysis project Ga0310696, IMG submission 203885) | Bovine rumen microbial communities from tropical cattle in Woodstock, Queensland, Australia - Gonzalo_02 (v2) (version 2) | ecosystem: Host-associated > Mammals > Digestive system >... | reverse complement strand
CCCGTTTTTATTCTTTTACCTGGTCCATCGCCTGGCGGATGAGGGCGACGGCTTCTCCGCGGCCCCTTGCCTTGGGGGACTCGTTGCTGAGCATTTGGCGGTACCTGCGGGCGCCGGGGAGTCCGGCGAACAGCCCGTAGAGGTGCTTCACGAGGATGGTGGCGGGGCATCCGTCGGCGGTCTGCTTTTCCACGTAGGGGAGGTAGGCTTCCAGGAGCGCTTTCCGGGTCGCGGGGCGTGCTTTCCCTGCGATAATATCGGCGGGATTGTCGCTTTCGGGGCGGATATCGTCGAAAATCCGTTCGTCGGCATCGTGCAGGAACCACGGGTTCTCGTACGCTTCACGGCCGACCATCACGCCGTCCAGGTCCTGCAGTTGCTCCTCCACCTGGTCGAGCGTCTTGATACCGCCGTTGATGCTGATGTTCAAGTCCGGCATTTCGGCCTTGAGGCGGTGGACAAAATCGTAGTGCAGCGGGGGAACCTCGCGGTTCTCCTTGGGGCTGAGTCCCTGGAGCCACGCCTTGCGCGCATGGATGATGAACACCTTGCAACCTGCGTCGCGGATAGTTTGTATAAAATCAGTGAAGAATTCCCAGCTGTCGAACTCGTCGACCCCGATGCGGCACTTGATGGACACGGGGATGCTCACTGCATCCTGCATGGCCTTGAAACAGTCGACGACGATGTTCTTGTCCTTCATGAGGCATGCGCCGAAGTTCCCGTTCTGTACGCGGTCCGAAGGGCATCCGCAGTTCAGGTTCACTTCCTGGAACCCCGCGGCTTCCACGAGTTTGGAAGCGCGAGCGAGATCTATTGGGTTGCTGCCTCCGAGCTGCAACACGGCCGGCTGCTCGCAGGGCTCGTGCCCGAGGAACATGTCGGTGTTTTCGCAATGCAGTAGTCCGCTTGCCACTACCATCTCGCTGTAGAGCAGAACGTTCCGCGAAAGCAGACGCAAAAAATAGCGCTCGTGACGGTCGGTGCAGTCGAGCATCGGCGCAATAGAAAGACGGCGGCAGTGGTCTAAATCCATGCGGGCAAATGTAGAAAAAATCATGTTGTGCCAGCTAGGGTGTATAATGAATTTTCGAATTTTTGGAATTATACGTAAAATTATACAATTTGAATAGAAAAACGCAATTTTTGTATAAAAAATGATTCCATGCGGCTAGGCATGAAATATATTTAGGGTATGATGAAATCCGTAATTGAATATGAAGACTACCGTTTGTTTATGAACGACTATTACCGGTGGAAAAAGCAGACTTCCGCTTTTTCCTGGCGTGATTTTACTAAGAAGGGTGGTTTCACTTCGCCTAACCATATGAAGTTGGTGTGCGAAGGCAAGAGCGGCCTTTCTAAAACCGGGGTTGAACGTGCCGCCGACGCTATGGACCTTGTGGGGGCCGAACGCGAGTATTTTCGACAGTTGGTGAAGTTTGGTCAAGCCAAAAAGGATGCCGACAAAAAGGCTGCCTATACCGAAATGAAGGAAATCGCGTGTGCTCGCAAAGTCCGTGTTCTGGAAGGCGAATCGATGTCTTTCTACGAGTCATGGAAATTCCCGGTACTTCGCGAACTGGCTCCCATGATGCCGGGTGCAAAACCGCTCGATATCGCCAGGGCTTGCGGCAATGCTTTTTCGGCAGAAGAGGTTCGCAATGCGCTAGCCTTCTTGACCCGGGCGAAATTCCTTAAAAAGACGGCCGACGATGTGTATGAACAGGTGAATCGTTCGTTACGGATGTCTGTTGCTGCCATGCCGATGCTTGTCCGTGAGATGCACAAGGAAATGGCCGGTTTCGCAAAGGACGCCGTTGAAAAGTACCCTGTAGATGAACGCAACTTTACGGGTGTCACTATGGGCATAGACGATGAAGACTATGCCGAGATCTTGAAAGAATTGGAAAAATGTCGCAAGAGAATCATCTCTATTGCGAGTGCCAAAAAAGGCGGCAATCGCGTGTATCGCTTGAATATGCAGCTATTCCCGCTTACAGATAAAGTTCAAAAACATGAATCCTCATTAAAGTAAGGAGCATAACCATGAATAAGAAAATCATTATTTTTGCCTCGACCTTTGCCGCACTGGTTGCTTGCTCCGAATCGGACAAGGCTGCGGGGGGGACTATCGAGGACCAGAATGCCGCTTCGGAAAAGCAAGTGAGAGAATGGCTCAATTTTGGTACGGAATGGAATGAATCCTCGTATGCTAAATTTGAGGGTGGCAGATCGGCCGTATCGGACGATGGTAACGGAGGACGTGTGGAATGCGTTGCCGATAGCGCGTCCCTTGCGATGACGATGCAGGTTTATAATTCCAGTGCTGTTTCTACCATGAGTGGAAATAGACTTGTCAATTCTTGCGATTCAGTATTTGCGGAATTCAAGGCCGAATGCGACAAGGCGCCTAATAGCGAGTTCTATACGCCAAGTAATGGCTGTAAGGATGGTGCTTTTGAAGCCGCATGCCGCATGAAGCTTGTCGAGAGCGATTCTGCAAACAAGCTGGTGTCGGGTTATCTCGATGTTGTCATGGAACGTTGTAACGAGATGACGAGGAACGCTCGAAGTTCTTCAAGGCTGTTCGGTATTTCTATGTCGTCTTCTTCAACAGAGTTAGATGGTTCAAGTTCTTCGATCATCATTGAAGAAGAACCGGAAATAGAGCCTGTTCGCGATACTGCAATAACCGTCAATTACAACCATACTCTAGAAAACTATGTCTTGCAGTTTGCGGAGAATGCAGAACAACTCTCGTTTGACGAACATGTAATTGCGTATAACGGTTCTCCTGACAGGGGGTGCATAAATTATGCCCAAAACATTACGAATGAAAATCTGTACGATGTGGTCAGAAATACTCCTATGGTTCAAATGGATACAAGTGATATATGGAAGTGTTTCCCGATGACTGCAAAGATTCTGGACGAACACCCGAGGGAAGCGAATTGCCGTTACTTTATGACGCTCGTTGGTGATGGTAGCCAACCCACAGGGCATGTTTTAAGTCGCATTGCAGGCGATACACTTGAATTTACGTCTGTGGATCCGTCTGCGATTCCGGGTGGATATTGTATGGCCACTTGTATGTTCTTCTCTGTGTTCTTCTTGATTGAGGACTGCGAGAATGAGTTTAATCCGACGGCTCCAGAAGGTGTTTACAACTCATTCAGGAGTGAATTGTGGAAATGCGGAGGGGATGATCTTAGCGGGAGCAGCAATGTAGGTACTTATGGCGAATGGTTTAATGGAAAATTAATTGAAAATTAAAGACTTCTTCAAAAACATTTTAAAAAATTTAAAGGGGCGTCATCGCCTCTTTTTTGCTATAATATATTACATGAGTCAAATACGCAAAATAGTCGTTGCTGGCGGGACGCACGGGAACGAGCGGACGGGTGTTCGCTTGGTCGAGAAGTGGATGGCGTGCCCCGAATGCTACAGCACGTGCTGCCCCAGCGCCGAAGTTTCGCTGGTGCTTGCGAACCCGGAGGCCATGCGGCTCAACCGGCGTTACCGCGACTTTGATTTGAACCGTTCTTTTTCGCAGACAAGCCTTGATATGAACGCGGAACCGCAGCAGTACGAGTTCCGGCGTGCGCATGAACTGAACCGCATTTACGGCCCGAAGGGTGCGAATACCAAGACGGACTTGTTGCTCGACGTTCACAATACGGGCTCGAACATGGGTCTCTGCCTGATTCTTTCGGCACGGGACCCGTTCACGATGAAGGCTTCGGCAGTGCTCACGCAGGAATTTGACGATGCCTGTATTTACTACCAGCCGGAGGAACGTTCTGCGTCTCCTTATTTTGGTACCGTCGCGAAGGCGGACGTGTGCGTGGAAATTGGCCCGCAGCAGCACGGCACTCTAGATGCCCGCCTGTTCGAACGGACGGAAAAGCTGGTAAAGCGTTACCTGGAACTTGCGGACGAATGGAATCGCGGGGAACTCCAGAAGCGCTCTCCCATCCGCGTGGAAGTGTTCACGCAGTTGCGCGATCTCGGTTACCCGAAGGCGTGGGCAGGGGCCCCCATCGAGGCGATGATTCACCCGGATTTGCTGGGGCACGACTTCAGCGAGCTCAAGAAGGGCGATAAGCTGTTCCGCACTTTTGACGGGAAGGATATCCTTTACGAAGGCGAGGCGGACGGACGCGAGAGCGTGTGGCCTATCTTTATTAATGAACCCGCATATTACGAGAAGGACATCGCCATGAGCTTTACGCTGAAGACCGTGGAGGAATGGTAGCGCCTCCGGCGCAGTGATTAGTGGTTAGTGATTAGTTGTTAGGAATAAAAAAATGACAGAATTTGACATGAGTGGTGTGCCGGGGGAAGATCTTTCCGTTGTCCCGGGCGAAGAACGCCTGAAAAACTTTTTCGAGCTGATACAACAGCGCAAGAACGAACCCTGGACTTCTAGGTTGTTCGATATCCTCGACTCCTTTGAGGATTTCTTGACCTTGCGTCCGGAGCCGCCCAGGGAATGGGTGGAGACTTTCGAGAAGAGCGGCAAACAGTTCGACTACTACCAGATCGTTTTGCCCGACGATTTTCAGGACCCTTACGAGGACGATCTGGGGAACATCCGTCGCCTGCGCAACGAGTTCGAACGGACCCCGAGTACGATGGCCCTGGAACACGAACTGATCAGTAGAAATTACTTTATCTATGAAAACGGCCATGCCGAACCCATCGCCGCACCCTGCCCGATGCTCATGCTCGAAAGCCAGGATCGGGACGACGACCAGGAGGTCCAGGAGGGGGATATCACGTGGGATTGCTGCATTTCGATCTTCCCGGATGGGAGCTATGTATCCTACAATTTGGCCAATGACCAGGAGGAAGAGCTCGGTGAGGACTTCAAAACGGTGTTTGACAAGTATATTAAGACCCTTTCGAGGCTCCAATTGGTGATTCCGGTCGAAGGACGTGATTACGGAATCCTAAAAAGTGTATAGATTTATATACAGGGAGGTCAATAGAGAGGAAGGATAACATGGTTCGGTCCATACACATATTGACTATCGCAATGCTTGTGTTTGCGAACTGGGTTTGGGCGTTTGTCCAGGCCCCTGTCCCGCCGTCTAGTCAGCAGAACTATTTTATAGACGAGGACGAGGACGGTCTGATGGACCACCTCCAGGTTCGGTTCCTCGGTGCTATCTCCCAAGAATATATTGACGAAAAGATGGACAGCCTTGCGGTGAACTGGATTGACTCTTCCGCCCGTCCGATTCGCATCATTATTCCGAGAGAAGAATTTATTCTAGATACAGTAAGCAAGCGTAAAATCACTATTGACCTGTCCGATAGGCAAAGTTCTTTTTACCAGTTGACAGCTTTTTCTGCTCCGAACATTTTTGCGTACAGCTATGGTACCTGCGAACTGTATCTTTCCGATGGGAGCGTGTATCGCCTTAATATGAAGGACGGCATGGCTCCGACCATTACGTCTTGTCAGCTGAAGTCCCGCCGTGCCGGGGGTACCGATACGCTGAAGGTTTTCTTCTCTGAAAAGGTGAAACCGTCCCAGAGTTGCGACGTGTACATGGAGTTCTGGTCGTCCAGGGATTCCGTTATTCGGGAACTTGTTCCTAACTCGATCGAGTGGGGCGTGTTCAACAACGAAGCCGCTCTCCTTTTCGATGCGGATGCGGGTTCCGATCGTTTGTCGGTAAGGGACTCCGTGCGCTTGATGTATTCATGCATGAAGGATTCCAGCGGCAATACCGTAACGAAGCAGACGAAGTTCCATGCTGTGGAAGGCTTCTTCCCGTTCGAACTGTTCAAGCAGAACATTGTGAGAACCACGGAGTCGGAAAATTTTGACGAACCGATATTCCAGCTGTCTTTCGAGAACCTGGAAACCAAGGTGCCGAACGATACCGCGTGGGGCTTTGCTGTAGATGTCCTTGGCTCTGACTTTGAATCCTCTGTCCGCGAGTTCTTGAAGATGCGGGCTCAGGAAGAATTCGATCCGTCTAAGGTGGTTGTCTACTTCAACCTGAGAATTTATACCAACCTTGGCTCGTTTGTCGCCAACACCAAGTACAAGATAAAGGGTAACGACAAACGCTTTGAAAAAACTGCGAAGAGACTGTTCCTTCGCTGGAACCTGATGGATTCTCATCATCGCCGTGTCGGCAGTGGCGCCTATTTGGCGAATGTCGTTGTACAGATAAAGTACAATGGCAAGACAGTCTACTACAGCGAAGATGAGGGAATCACCACGCAGGTATTCGGGGTCCTCCGTCGCTGATGGACCGGCTCGAACTACAAATTTATCTTCGATACCAGAAGCTGATCGGTGAGGCTAACGGGTTGGACCTCGGATGGAAGTCCGACCAAATTAATTCGTCTCTTCCGCAAGTTGTTACTTTGTCTGAAATTATAGACGTATATGATGCCTTCTGTTTTGACGGCTATGGTACTCTGTACAATCGCGGACAGTTTGTCTATCCGGGCGCATTGGAATGGTATGCTGCGCTTCGCAAGGCGGGAAAGGAACTTCGGCTCGTGACGAATGCCGCTTCGGACGTGGACGCAGCCTTGGCGCAGGGAGCTGCGGACCGTGGCTTCGACTTTACTGCGGCGGAGACGATTTCGTCGGGCAGCTTGCTTGCCGCCACCGCCTCGAAGATTCGCGAGTCCGGAAAGTTCAACTTGCGCGAGGTGTTCTACATTGGTCGCGAGACGGGAAAGAACGTGCTCTCCGCTTGCGGCATGGCTGCCGTGGAAAACCCCGCGGAGCCGGTCGTCGCCGTTTCTTCGTCGACTGCGACTCCCGAGATGTTTGAACGCGCGGTTCAAATCCTTTCTCGTGGAGACGGGCTCCTCTTTGTTCTTAATTCCGACGCCTGGGCCCCGAATATTGATGGCTCGCGCTCCCCGGTTTCCGGGGCGCTGGCAGAGCAGCTGAGATTGCTCTCGGGGGCCGAGGCCGTGTATCTGGGCAAACCGTTCCCGGCGATCTGGGAGCGCGTTCGCGAAACGCTTGCTCCAGAGGCTCGCGTGCTGATGATTGGGGATACTATTGGTACGGACGTGTACGGCGCCCGGGTCGCCGGCTTCGACAGTGCGCTCGTTGTCGGCAGGAATGTCCCCGAAGCGGACCTGGCCGCCGACGAGGCCGCCCTCAACATTCGTCCTAATTTTTATTTGGTGCCGGGGTAGAGTCTGCCGGGGCTGCGTTGGCGGGCTTGTCGGCGACGATGACGTACAACGTGTCGTGAACGACGACCGTATCCTTCACAAAGACTGTGTCGCGCTTGTAGACGGTGTCCCGGGCGCATCCTGCTGCTTGCTGTGTCTTCGCACCCTGCACTGCCTGTGCTGCCGCAGACTCCTTTGCCTGCATGCTTGACGACGAAGAACGTTGAGCCTGTGCCGAACTCTTCGGATTCTTTTCTTCTTCCTTGATTTTCTGGACGAGCCTTTCGCGTTCGGCGCGCAGGTTCTCGAGTTCCTTCTTCAGGCGCGACTTGTTGCCGGGCCTGCGTTCCCTGGAATACTGGCCTTCGGTCTTGCTGATCTTGGAATCCAGTTCCTTGAGCTGGTCGTACAGCGGTCCTTCTCCTTCCAGTGTGGGGGAGGGATTGAAGAAGTCGACAAACTTCTGCCACATGGATTTTTCTTCGGCCTGAGAGCAGACAGCAGTGGCCAGGACGACTAGCGGGATGGAAAAAGCGAGAATCCGTTTCATGGGTCAAATGATAGAAAAATCCCTTTACAATACACTACTGTTTTATTACATTTGAAATGCTCGCGGGAGTAGCTCAGTTGGTAGAGCGCGACCTTCCCAAGGTCGATGTCGAGGGTTCGAGACCCTTTTCCCGCTCGAAAAAAAAACACCCTTGGTGGGTGTTTTTTTTATGCTCTTTTTTGTTAGGCTAGGGAGTGTATCCGCGACGGAAGTTCTCGATGAGGCAGCAGCTGATGCTCACATCGGTTTCGTATTCCGGGATGTCCTCTCGATTCACCCACAGCGCTTCGGAAAGCTCGGATGCCTGCATACGGATGGTGTCGTCCCCGTCGAGTTCCGCGGTGAACCCCGCAATCATCGAATCGCTGAACGGCCACGGCTGACTTGAGAAGTAGCGGACGTTCTTTACGCGGAGTCCCGCCTCTTCCATCACTTCGCGGTGTACCGCCTGTTCCAAACTTTCTCCGACTTCCACGAATCCGGAAATCAGGAAGAGTCTCGGGTTCGGGTTGTCGATGTTGTGTGCCATCAGGAGCTTGTCCCCGTTGCGCACGGCTACGATGACGACCGGCGAGATGCGCGGGTACACGACGTTCCCGCATTTAGGACAAATGATGGAACGTTCCTTGTCGCCACGGATGGTCACGTTCCCGCAACGTCCGCAGAACTTGTTCAGCGATTCCCAATGGGCGATATGGACTGCAGTAGCGCCGCCCATGCGTTCCACGGGATTCATGGCACGGAAGGTGCGGTTGCCCATGTACTCGTAGCCTGCGGGAACTGCGGCCGTATCGGCCGACTTCATAGCGACACTGTCGTCCAGGAAGAACGCGGTATCGTCGATGCTGAAAAGGTAGTGCCCCTCGAAGTCGGCAAGCGTCTTGCCTTCGAGCGCGAGGAGTTCGCCAACTTGAGGAATGGCGTACCCGTCACCAGTCTTCTTCAGAAGGGTCTTCGCGCCGTCATAGCGAATAACGAAATCGGTCGGCTTCGGGTCCGCGACCTTGAATTCGTTATTCAATACGTGAGGCAAGATGTCGTGAATCATGATTAGTCTTTAGTAGAAGGAGATCTCCGCCTTCGCGGGGATGACATGTTCGTCTATTCCAGATACGTGTACCCGTACAGACCGCTGCGGTAGATGTTCAGGAATTCCTTGCCTTCCTGCAGGGTAATCTTCCCTTCCTTCACCGAGCGAGACACCCAGTTTTCCATGGTGCGCACGAGCGCCTTGTCGCTGAAGTTCACGTAGTCGAGCACGTCTTCCACGGACTCGCCGTCAATCACCTTGTCGATTTCGTAGCCGCCCTTGTCGTTACAGACAATATGGACAGCGTTGGTATCGCCAAAGAGGTTGTGCAGGTCGCCAAGGATTTCCTGGTAGGCACCCACGAGGTAGACCGCGATGTAGTACGGTTCGTCCTTCTTGAGTTCATGCAAGGGGAGCGTGCGGCTCACGTCGCCACCGCGGACAAACATGTCGATTTTTCCGTCGGAGTCGCAGGTGACATCCTGAAGCGTGGTTTCCACCGTCGGTTCTTCGTTCAGGCGCTGGATAGGCATGAGCGGGAAAACCTGGTCAACGCCCCAGCTGTCCGGAAGGCTCTGGAACAAGCTGAAGTTGCAGAAATACTTCTGGGCCAAAAGGCGCGGGAGTTCGCTCAGTTCGTAAGGCGGATGGCGCAAATCCTTCGCGAGCAGGTCCACCTTGCGCACGATGCTCCAGAACAGGCGTTCGCACATGGCGCGGGTCGGCAAGTCGTAATCGCCCACCTTGAAACCGTTGAGCACGTCGTCGTTGAGCTGGATGGCGTCGTGCCAGCTTTCGAGCAGGTTCTTCGGGGTCAGTCCCTTGTAGATGCTGTACAAGTCCTTGAGCGCGTCGGGAGCGTCGTCTTCGATTTCGTGATTGTTCTCGTCGAAGAATGCCTGGCCGGCCGTTTCCAGCACGTTGAACACCAAAATAGAATGGTGCGCTGCAAGTGCACGGCCCGATTCCGCGATGATGTTCGGGTGTTCGACACCGCCGTTCTCGCAAGCTTCGTACATGGCGTACACCACGTCGTTGGCGTATTCCTGGATGGAGTAGTTCACCGAGCTCGCATTGCTGCTGCGGGTGCCGTCGTAATCGACGCCGAGGCCGCCGCCCACGTCCACGAATTCGAGGCTCATGCCCATCTTTCGGATTTGCACGTAGAACTGCGAGACTTCGCGAAGGCCGCTCTTGATATGGCGAATGTTCGTAATCTGGCTGCCCAGGTGGAAGTGGATGAGCTTCATGCAGTCTTCCATCTTCTCTTCCCTGATGTAGTCGAGCGCTTCGAGCAGTTCAGAACTGTTGAGGCCGAACTTGCTGTGGTATCCACCGGATTCTTCCCACTTGCCGCTGCCGGAACT
>Ga0310696_10011476_pt1 | contig 10111 bp, 5 predicted proteins | sample AusTroGonzalo_MG_4_FD_203885 | JGI IMG/M metagenome (GOLD analysis project Ga0310696, IMG submission 203885) | Bovine rumen microbial communities from tropical cattle in Woodstock, Queensland, Australia - Gonzalo_02 (v2) (version 2) | ecosystem: Host-associated > Mammals > Digestive system >... | reverse complement strand
GAGCATACCACGACCCCGTCGCAGTTCCAGGGGTCGAGTCCTGCGCGTACCCATACTGGGAGACGCACGGCGCACCATCAAGCAATACCTGACAGAGCTTAGTAGTGTAGTCAAAGTCGAACGAAACTCGAATCCAAATATTGGAAGCGATAGGCTCGCTCACAGGATAAAATGCCGGGGCGCTGTCACCCGGCTTCACGCAGTAGACGTTGAGGACACCATTCGTGTCAATGCCGACAGCAATCTGAACGCCCGTCTCGCCGGAGGGAAGCTCGAGCGCCTCGTCGGGATACGCAACCTTCACCATCATATCAACCTGCGAACGCGTGTTGACGACCATCTCCGAAAAGAGCGTTCCATTCGTCACTGAACCCTCGACGGAGAGAACATACGAACTAGATTCGGATTCAGAAATTCCTCCAGGACGACCGGCGACATAAGTCCCAATAGTCTCGGACTTGACATAGCCGTCGCCATCCCAGTTCGTATACTTTTCACCGGCAGTGCCGTCCTCGAACTTTTCAGGATTGGCAGCGACTGCGCAAACAGCGGTCAAAACACCTGTAAGAAGAACATTTAGTTTTTTCATGTTGCGTCTATCCTTTTTTGTTTTCGCCGGGACACACCTTGCCCAACGATTACGAGAGCATGATACTAGTTTTGCCCGATTGCGTCAAGGGGGAAAATTTTATTTTTTCCTTTTTCTTTTTCGCCGGGTCTCGGTATGAAGACAGTCTCGACTTTGAGGCTGCGGGCCATCGCCTTCGAAAGAGCCTTTACGCCAAACGTCTCCGTTGCATAGTGGCCGGCGCAGATCATCTTCATGCCGATGTTCTCGGCGGCGATCGTCTCGCCCCAGTCGGCCTCGCCGGTCACGAAGAGGTCGCAGCCGAGCTCCTTCGCTTCTGCGGCGTAGCAGCCTGCGCCGCCGGAGCAGACGCCCACCTTCTTCCCGTTGGGCAGCGTTCCAACCACCCCGACTATCTCGCCGTGGTAGACGAACGCCGGCTTCAAGTTCTTGAGCCCGAGGTAACGCGCCAGCTCGTAGTTGTTGCCGTACGCATGGTTTGCGTCGAGGGGAAGATGGACGGCGTACAGCGCGAGGTTGGCGTCCATCGCCGCCTTCACCACGTTGTACACGCCGCCCGCGAGGCGCTGGATTCCGCCGCCCCACGATATGCCGTGGTGGACCACGAGCAGCTGGGCTCCGGCCGCGGCCGCGCCGCGCACCGTGCCAACGCTCGCGTCCACCCCGAACGCGACCTTCTCGACGTCTTCTCCCGTGCGCGCGATCTGCACGCCGTTGTTGGAGACGTCGGAGAAGGACTTGACGTCAAGCGTCCTGTCGAGCCAGGCCGTTATCCTGGAGAGCCTCATGGCCAGCGGTCAGGCGCCGAGCTGCAGACGCGCGAAGCGCTTGACGGCTATCGGCGCGCCGATGTTCTTCGAAACGCCGTCGAGGTACTTCTCGACCGTGATCTCGCCGTCCGCCACGTAGTCCTGCTTCAACAGGCAGATCTGCGTGCAGAACTTGGCGGCCATGCCCTTCTTGATGCCCACGAGGGCCTGCTCCGGAGGGAGCTTGCCCTTCTGCTCCTTGAGGGCGTTGAGCTTGATCTCGAGCTCGGCGTCGATCTCCGCCTGGGGAACGTCGCCGGCGGCGATGTAGCGCGGCGAGTTGGCGGCGATGTGGAGGCATATCATGTGGGCCGCTTCGGCGAGCGCGGGGTCGTCGGCCTTGTCGCAGCCGAGCTCCACCATCACGCCTATCTTGCCGCCCATGTGGATGTAGCCGGAGAGCACGCCAGAGCCGTCGAGAGCATAACGCTCGGAACGGCGGATCTTGACGTTCTCGCCGGTCTTGGTGAGAAGCATCTGGTAGTCGTCCTTGAGGACAGTCTCGATGTCGCCGCCGTCGAGGGCGACCTTGGCGGCGTCGTCGACGAACTTCACGAAGGCGTCCGTCTTCGCCACGAAGTCGGTCTCGCAGTTGACCTCGGCGAGCGCCATGGACTTGCCGTCGGCCGCCTGCGCGAGGGCCACTATGCCCTGCTTGGACTCCTTATCAACGCGCTTCGCCGCCACGGCGAGACCCTTCTCGCGGAGGTACTTGATCGCCTCCTGCATGTCGCCGTTCGTCGCGGTGAGCGCGTCCTTGCACGCTCCCATGCCCGCCGAGGTGGCCTCGCGGAGTTCCTTGATCTGTGCTATGGAGATTGCCATTTTGAAAATCCTTTCCTTATTTAACGTAGTAGAGCTGAGTCCTGCCGCAATCACGCCTCAGGAGCGGCGGCGGCCTCGGCGGCCGCGGCGGCGGCGGCGGCCTCGGCGACGCTCGCGTTGCGCTTGGCGGCGAGTTCAGCCTGGGCTGTGGCCATCGCGGCCTCCTTCGCGGCGCGGGCCGCCTGCTTCACGGCGTTATCGACGGATCCGGCGGCGGACTTCCTGGCGCGGACGGCCTTGAGGCCCTCCTTCGCCGCAGTTTCGCCTGCTGCGGCCTTTGCCGCGGCAGCCTTTGCCTTGCGGTCCTCGCGGGCGGCCTTCTCGGCGGCCTCGCGATCGCGGCGCTCCTGCTCGCGCTGCTGGGCTTCCTTGGCGGCGCGCTCGGAATACTCCTCGTTGGCCTCCTTGACGACCTTGACGAGGCCGCCGACGATGAGCTCGATGCCGCGCACGGAATCGTCGTTGCCGGGGATGACGTAGTCGATCGGCTCCGGGTCGGCGTTCGTGTCGGTGATGGCGACGATCGGCACGTGCAGACGGGAGGCCTCCTTCACGGCGTTCGCCTCGCGGCACACGTCCACCACGACTATCGCGCCCGGACGCTCGTCCATGTCCGCAATGCCGGTGAGGTTGCGCTCGAGCTTCGCGAGCTCGCGGCGGAGGACGGACGCCTCCTGCTTGTGCTTGGAAAGCTCGCCGTTGTTCGCGCGGCCCACGGCCTGGATGTGGCGCATGCGCTTGACGCTGCCGCGGATCGTCTTGGCGTTGGTGAGAGTGCCGCCCAGCCAGCGCTCAGTCATGTAGAACTGCCCGCAGCCCTCCGCCGCCTCCTTGACGATCTCCTGGGCCTGCTTCTTGGTGGCCACGAAGAGAATCTTCTTGCCGTCGAGGACGACCTTCTTGAGGAACGCGGCCGCCTCGTCGAGGAACGTGACCGTCTGCGTGAGGTCGATGATGTGGATTCCGTTGCGCTTGTCGAAGATGTAGGGCTTCATCTTGGGGTTCCAGCGCTTCGTCTGGTGGCCGAAGTGAAGTCCGGCGTCGAACATCTCCTTGAGAGTGATGCCGGTAAGAGCCGACGTTGGCATGTCCATTTTTCTGAACCTTTCTTTTTGTGCAGGCTGGGCCGACGGGCCGTCCCCCGCTGGTTAATCCGCTTTGACCGGGAGGCTGGATGGACCGCCACGGCCTTCGCTTCCGTCCGGGGGAGATCACCCGATCATCCCGGACTGGTGGGAAACAAAGGGAAAGTATATCATTTCCCCCGTCCGTACGCAAGGGGGGTGGATTTGAAAAATTTAGGTGGGCGGAGAGGACATGAAGAGGGCGACTAGAAGTCGCTCGAGTCGCACACGAGGTTCTCCATGATGTAGTCCTTGCGCTCGGGGGTGTTGCTGCCCATGTAGAACTTGATCGTCTTCTCCACGTCGCTGTCTTCGGAGCATATCACAGGCGTAAGACGCATGCCCGGGCCAATGAACTCCTTGAACTCCTTCGCGTTGAGCTCGCCAAGACCCTTGAAGCGCGTGATCTCGCAGTTCTTGCCGCACTTCGCGATCGCCTCCTCGCGCTCCTCGTCGGAGAAGCAGTAGAACTGCTCCTTGTCCTTGGCTTTGGGGTTTCGGACGCGAAAGAGAGGCGTTTCGAGGATGAACACTCTCTTGTCGAAGATCAGCTGGCGGTAGAAGCGCATGAAGAACGTGGTGAGGAGCATGCGTATGTGCAGACCGTCCACGTCGGCGTCCGTCGCGAAGATTATCTTGCCATAGCGCAGATGCTCGAGCGTCTCCTCGATGTCTAGCGTCTTTATGAGGTTGAAGAACTCCTCGTTCTTGTAGAGAACGTCCTTGTTGAGTCCGCACGTGTTGAGACACTTTCCGCGCAGGAAGAAGACGGCCTGGTTCATGGCGTCGCGCGCGTTGCCCAGCGTGCCGCCGGCGGACTTGCCCTCGGTGAGGAATATCATCGTGTCCTCGCCCTCGTGGCGCCCGGTCTTCTTGTCGATCTTGTCGAGGCGGAGATGGTTCTTGCAGTCCTTGAGCTGCGGCACGCGCACTGAGACGGCCTGGGAGCGCTCGCGGGCCTGCTTCTTTATGGTGTTGAGCTGGCTGCGCAGCTTGGACGTCTCCTCCACCTTGGCGATGAGCTTGTCGGCGTCGGACGGGAACTTGTGGAACAGCTCCTCCGCGTGCTTCTTTATCTCCGCCACGAGCTCGGACCTTATCTCCTGCGAGCCCAGCTTCGTCTTCGCCTGGCCCTCGAAGACGGGATCCTGCATCCTTATCGACACTGCGCCGATGATCCCCTCGCGCACGTCGTCGCCGTCAAACTTCTTCTTCGAATACTCGTTGAGAGCCTTCGTGAGGCCCTCCTTGAACGCGGAGAGGTGCGTGCCGCCCTCGGTGGTGTGCTGTCCGTTCACGAAGGAGTAGTATTCCTCCGAGAAGCGGTTCGTGTGCGTGAAGACGAACTCGAGCGTCTTCGTGCGGAAGTGGAAAGGCTGGTATATCTTCTCGAACTGCGCCTCGTCCGCTATGAGATCCGCAAGCCCGGCCTCGGACACCACCTTCGTGCCGTTGAGGTCGAGCGTGAGACCCGCGTTCAGATAGGCGTACATCTTGAGGCGGCGCATCACGTGCTCTTCGCGGAAGCGGAACTTCTTGAAGATGGTGGCGTCCGGAACGAACTCGACGTACGTGCCGGTGCGCTCTGATGGATCCTTGATCTTTCCGCGTTTCTTCGAGACGAGCTTGCCCTTCTCGAAGAGCGCCTCGGAGAACTCGCCCTCGTCCTGGCGCACGGAGCGGATGTAGAATCTGTCGGAAAGCGCGTTCACGGCCTTGGTTCCTACTCCGTTCATGCCCACGGAGAACTGGAACGCCTCGGTGTTGAACTTGCCGCCGGTGTTCAGCTCGCTGACGCAGTCCACGACCTTGCCAAGCGGAATGCCGCGGCCGTAGTCGCGCACGGAGCAGGCGCCGGAGTTCCAGTCGAGCTTGATCTCGATGCGCTTGCCGTAGCCCATGATGAACTCGTCGATGGCGTTGTCGATCACCTCCTTGAGGAGAACGTATATGCCGTCGTCGTAGTCGCTGCCGTCGGACGCACGCCCGATGTACATGCCGAGACGGAGGCGTATATGCTCCATCGCGCTGAGGTGCTTTATGTTGTCGTCAGTGTATGTAGATGCCATTTCGCGAGATTCCTGCCCGTCCGCTCTTCGCCGACGAGATGCAGGGATTATATCAGAATATCACACGCCACACAAGGGACAGAAACCAGAAACCCGCCTTCGCCAAGGCTACGGCGGGCAAGCCAGAAACTAGAAACTAGAAATCCCTGTGCCACTCCTGCAGGGACAGAGGAGGCTCCGGCGCGGAGGACGTCACGGCCGATATGCCCTTGAGCGCCTCGGCAAAGCCGGCTAGCGTCGTGGTGACGGGCACCCCGGCGGCGACTGCCGCGGAACGGATGCTGAGGCTGTCGGAATGCGCGCTTTCATCGTCCTCCCGCGTATTCACTATCCACTTCACCCTTCCCCGCCTTATGAGGTCTATCGCATTGGGGCTCCCGAGCGTGATGCGATAGAGCGCGTTCGACTCGACCCCGGCCTTCCAGAGAGCCGTGGAGGTGCCGCGCGTGGCCCAGATCTCATAGCCCAGTTCATTTAGGCGCTTGGCGAGCTCAACGACTTCCCCCTTGTCCTCGTCGCGCACGGAAAGTATGACCGTGGCCGTGGATGGATTCCCTCCCGGCAGCGGCAGGGGGCTTCCCGCCTCGATCTGGCTCTTGTAGTAGGCCGTCGCGGCATCGCGTCCAAACGCCATCACCTCGCCGGTGGACTTCATCTCCGGCGTCAGGGTTATGTCCGCGCCAGGAAACTTCACAAAGGGGAACACGGCCTCCTTCACGCAGTAGTGGCGGAGCGGCTTTCTGACGTTCGGCATTCGGCAGCCGACAGCCGGAGAGTCGTGTGCCGTGCTGGCTGCCGGCCTCCGATCGTCGGATGCCAGATCCGCCAGCTTCTCCCCGGCCATGACGCGCGAAGCTACGCCTGCGAGCGACCAGCCCACCGCCTTCGAGACGAAAGGCACCGTCCGCGACGCGCGCGGATTCACTTCGATCATCCACACTTCGCCGTCCTTCACGGCCAGCTGGATGTTCATGAGCCCCACCACGTGGAGACGCTCCGCAAAAGTGCGGGCTATGCGTTCGACCTCTGCGATGGTATCGTCCGAAAGCGACACGGGCGGAGTGACGGCGGCGGCGTCGCCAGAATGGCACCCTGCCGCCTCGATGTGCTCGAGAATCGCGCCGATGACGGTCGTGTCGCCGTCAGAGACGCAATCGACGTCCAGCTCTATGGCATGGGTGAGGAACTTGTCGATCAGAATGGGGCGTGTCTGTGCCCCGGCGCTTCCTCCAGATATCTCAATCGCCTGTTCAACGTACTCCCTAAGCCTGTCTTCATGGTAGACGATCGCCATCCCGCGCCCGCCAAGGACGAAGCTCGGGCGCACCAGAACTGGATACCCTATCTCGGAGGCGATCTTCAGCGCATCCTCCACGGAGTGGGCGATTCCGCTCGGAGGCTGCTTCACGCCGACCTCATCGACGAGCGCTCGGAAGAAGTCGCGGTCTTCGGCGAGAGCTATGTCCCTTGGGGAGGTGCCAAGAACCTTGACGCCCGCCGCTTCGAGCCTCTCGGCAAGGTTCAGAGGAGTCTGCCCGCCGAACTGCACTATCGCGCCGTCGCATTTCTCGCGTTCGTATATCTCCATCACGTCTTCGAACGTGAGCGGCTCGAAGTAGAGACGGTCGGAAGTGTCGTAGTCGGTGGAGACGGTCTCGGGGTTGGAGTTCACCATCACGACTTCGCACCCGCACTTGCGCAGGGCGAACGCCGCGTGGCAGCAGCACCAGTCGAATTCAATCCCCTGTCCGATGCGGTTCGGCCCGCCGCCGAGAACCATGATCTTGCGGCGCGCTGGCAACTGAGACTCTGGCGGCAATTGAGCCAAAGAGCTTGTCCCCTCTGTCCCCTTTGTCCCCTCTGTCCCACTACCATACCAGCTGTAATAATACGGCGTCTGGGCGGCGAATTCGCCGGCGCAAGTGTCGACTTCGCCGAATTCGGGGCGAATTCCCAGCTCAAGGCGTTTCGTCCGAACCGCAATCTCGTCTTCGCCGATGGCCTCGGCGATCTGCCTGTCGCTGAAGCCAAAGACCTTGGCCTGGCGGAAAAGAGCGTCGCCAAGAGCATTCACTGCGCATTCAGAGCCTTTCACCGCCACTTTCATGAAGTCCCTGAATGCGTCTATTTCCTCAAGTTCCCTCCTGAACCAGGGATCGAAGGATGCTACGTCGTGTCCTGCGAGGGGGGCCTCGAGCGAACGCACGGCCTTCAAGTACGCCTGCTTGAACGTACGGCCGATGGCCATGGCCTCGCCGACGGACTTCATCTGCGTGCCGAGGCGCCTGTCCGCCCCCGGGAACTTCTCGAACGTGAACCTCGGCACCTTCACCACCACGTAGTCAAGGGCCGGTTCAAAGCAGGCGGGCGTTGCCTTCGTGATGTCGTTCGTGAGCTCGTCAAGCGTGTATCCCACGGCCAGAAGCGCGGCTATCTTTGCGATCGGGAAGCCCGTGGCCTTGGATGCAAGCGCCGAAGAGCGCGAGACGCGCGGGTTCATCTCTATTATGACGCGGCGACCAGTCTTCGGATTGACCGCCCACTGGACGTTCGATCCGCCCGTCTCTATTCCAATTGCCTCCAGGACGCGAATCGAATCGTCGCGCATCTCCTGGTATTCGCGGTCGGTCAGAGTCATGATCGGCGCCACGGTTATGGAATCGCCCGTGTGGACGCCCATCGCGTCCATGTTCTCGATGGAGCAGACTATGACGGCGTTCCCCGCCTTGTCGCGCATCACCTCCATCTCGAATTCCTTCCAGCCTATCAGCGACTCCTCTATGAGGACTTCGCTGTTGAGCGATGCGTCCAGTCCGCGCGCCACGATCCCCCGGAACTCCTCTTCGTCGTGCGCGATGCCTCCCCCGGTGCCGCCGAGAGTGAAGCCGGGGCGTATGATGAGGGGCCATGAGCCAATGTCCTTCGCGACCGTCTCCGCCTCGGCGAGAGAATGGGCGCTGCCCGACCTCGGCATGTCCAGGCCAAGCTTCGCCATGGCCTTCTTGAAGAGATTGCGGTCCTCCGCGCGGGCAATGGCGTCCGAATCCGCGCCGATCATCTCAACGCCGCACTCGTCAAGCACGCCTGAACGCTTCAGCTCCATCGCGAGATTCAGGGCCGTCTGCCCCCCAAGCGTGGGCAGAAGCGCGTCGGGGCGCTCCTTCCTTATGACGGCCGACACGGAATCGACCGTCAGCGGCTCAATGTACGTGGCCTCCGCCATTTCCGGGTCGGTCATCACCGTGGCCGGGTTGGAGTTGACGAGAACGACCTTGTAGCCCTCCCTTCTGAGCACTTTCACCGCCTGGCAGCCGGAGTAGTCGAACTCGCACCCCTGGCCGATGACGATGGGCCCCGAGCCGAGTATGAGTATCTTCTTCAAGTCTGTGCGCTTCATTTCCTGAACAGGAAAGCACAGACCGTGCCAAAGCGCGCAACGGGGGCGAACGGGCCTTGGATTTTACAATATCCGTAAAACCACGCGGCGACGACTTACATTAAATTGCACCGCCGGCGGCCATTGCCGGTTTTCGGCTATTTCTTCAGAGTCTTGAGCGTGAGCCCCGAAAGATCCTTGCCCTTCTCCCTCAGGACCAGCGACGCCACGTACGCCACGAAGACGCACACCACTAACCCGATGCCTCCAAGGAGGAACGGATGGAACTTGAGCCCGAACACGTCGCAGTGCAGTATCTCGCAGCTGAAGCAGACGAAGTAGTTCGCCGCGAGCCCCAGCACCGCCGCCACTCCCTTTATGCGCGGAATGAAGACGCCCATGAAGAAAAGCCCCGTGAGCCCAGCCGTGAGCATTGCGATGTACTTGTTGAAGTTGTCGAAGAGCGCGCTCGACTCCATCCTCGCGAGCGTGAGCGCGGCGAAGATGCCCACGATTCCCACGACGTATGTGCAGATCTGCCCGCAGCGTATCTGCGCCTTTCCGGGAATGCCCGGCCTGAAACGCTTGACGAAGTCAGTCACCACAGCGGTCGACGCGGAGCTCAGGTTCGCCGACAGCGTCGAGATCGTCGCCGCGAACACGGCCGCGATGACGAGCCCCGCGAGCCACGGCGGCATCTCCGTGGCCATGAAGATCGGCAGGACGGAATCACCCTTCGGCATCGTCACGTCCATCGCCTCCGGATGCGTGTGGTAGAACGCGAAAAGCGCCATGCCGATTCCGTAGAAGACGATCTGCGCGAAGACGCTCATGCATCCGTTGAACCAGAGCGAGCGCTTTGTGGCGTTCTCGTCGGGCGTGGCGATGTAGCGCTGGATCACGCACTGGTCGCTCGTGTAGCTGGAGAGGTTGGAGATGAGGCCCTGCACCGCCACGACCCAGAAGACGGGCTGCGCGAAGAGGAGGCGGAAATCCCACATCTTGTTCTTGCCATATTCGTCCGCCACGCTCCAGAACGTGGAGAGGTGCGTGCCGTCACCGCCCGTCTTGAGGATGAGGAGAACGAGCACCGAGACGGCCCCGCCCATGAGGACGATGCCCTGCACGAAGTCGCTCCATATCACGGCTTCAAGCCCGCCGAGCGAGCAGTAGATCATCGTGAGGACGCCGCAGATCAGTATGCACGCGTCGATGGATATCCCAGTCACCGCGTTGAGCGCGATCGCCGGCAAAAGCGTCACGACCGCGACGCGGCAGACCATGAACACGACGAAAGCCGCCGATCCGAAGAGCCTCAC
>Ga0310696_10011475_pt1 | contig 10112 bp, 4 predicted proteins | sample AusTroGonzalo_MG_4_FD_203885 | JGI IMG/M metagenome (GOLD analysis project Ga0310696, IMG submission 203885) | Bovine rumen microbial communities from tropical cattle in Woodstock, Queensland, Australia - Gonzalo_02 (v2) (version 2) | ecosystem: Host-associated > Mammals > Digestive system >... | reverse complement strand
AATTCCAAACTCCGGCCCTGGCAGATTTCCCAGTTCTTCATGGTGATTGAAAACCAGTACGAGGCGCGTCACGAATCGCTGCGCCGGCGGCAGCTGGCCTGGAACATCCTGCTGGCCGTGCTGGTGCTGCTGCTGGGCATGGCCGTCCTCTTCATCGCCCTGCAAACCCGCCGCCTGCGGGTGGCGCACGAACGCCTGCGGGACGCCGACCAGATCAAAGAGGGCTACATCATCCAGTTCCTGGAGGACCTCTCCGCCAGCGTGGAGCAGATCCAGCAGGACGAGAACCGCATCCGGAAACTGCTGAAACAGGGGCGCTCGGAAGAACTCCTCCACACCCTTTCCCTCTCCACGCGGGCCGACGACGCCCTGGAAGGCTTCTACCGGATCTTCGACAAAACCTTCCTGGACCTGCATCCGGACTTTGTGGAGCATTTCAACGCCCTCCTCCGTCCGGAGGCCCGGATGACCCTGAAAAAACCGGGGCAGCTGAATACGGAACTGCGCATTTTCGCCCTCATCCGCATGGGTATCGACGACTCCAAGGACATCGCCCGCCTGCTGCATTATTCCCTGAGCACCATCTACAATTACAAGGTGTCCGTCAAGAACAATGCGCTGGGAAACCGGGACCAATTTGAGCAAAAAGTGAAGGAAATCCAGTAGAATGCCTTTGAAAAGCACTACTTTTTTCCATTACTTCAAAAATATAACCACATAATAACCAAATACATAGTATCGAAAAACCGCTACTATATTTTTAGAGGCTGTTGGAAACGTTGCTAAAACACCTAATTTTGCTCCCGTCAGCCACTGACACGAAACGGATTATTAACCAAAACCAACACTAACAATCCAAGTATGAAAAAAATCGCTACCCTGATCCTCGCAGCAGGATGGGCATTGACGGCGATGGCCCAGAACGTTCCCTTGAAGGGTACCGTTCAGGACAGTGCCGGTGAACCCATCATTGGTGCGTTCGTGGTGCAGCAGGGAACCGCCAACGGTTCCATGACGGACGTGAACGGAGACTTCTCCCTCGTCACCCCGCCCGGCGCCGCCATCGAGGTGTCCTGCATCGGCTACGCGACGCAGGTTATCATCAACAACGGTGAGCAGAACCTGGTGGTGGTCCTCGCGGACGACACCCAGATGCTCGAAGAGACCGTGGTCATCGGCTACGGTGTCCAGAAGAAGTCCGTGGTGACGGCCTCCATCGCCAAGGTGGACGCCGACGCCCTGGGCGTGACTGCCCCCACCCGCGTGGACAACGCCCTGAAGGGCCTCACCGCCGGTGTGACGGTCACCGCCTCCTCCGGCCAGCCGGGCGCCTCGTCCCGCATCCGCATCCGCGGTACCGGGTCCATCAACAGCTCCGACCCTATTTATATAGTGGACGGCATGCCCATCTCCGGCGGCATCGACTACCTGAACCCTTCCGACATCGAGTCCATCGAGGTGCTGAAAGACGCTGCCTCCGGTGCCGTTTACGGTACCCGCGCCGCCAACGGCGTGGTGCTGGTGACCACTAAGAAAGGCTCCCGCGGCAAGGCCCAGATCGATTACAACTTCTCCTACGGCCTCTCCAGCCCCTGGAAAGAGCGTGAGGTGCTCAACGCCAGCGAGTACGCCCTCCTGATCAACGAAGGCCTCGTCAACTCCGGCGCCGCTCCGCGCTACGCCGATCCCTACAGCTACGGGACGGGCACCAACTGGCAGAAGGAAGTGTTCAACTACAACGCGCCCCAGCAGACCCACGAGGTCTCCATCAGCGGCGCCTCCGACGCCGTCAACTACTACCTCTCCCTGGGCTATACGGACCAGCAGGGTATCGTGGGCGGCAACTTCGGCCGTTCCTTCTACAAGCGCCTGACGCTGCGTTCCAACACGGGCTTCACCCTCTGGGACGCCTCCTCCGAGCGCAACTTCCTCAACAAGATGGTCCTCAGCAACCAACTCTCCTACGCCCGCGTCAGTTCCAAGGGCGTGGCGGAGAATTCCCAGTGGGGTTCTCCCCTGGGATCGGCCCTGGCCCTCAGCCCCATCCTGGGCGTGTACGCCACGGACGACCAGATTGCCGAATACAACACCATCTACGCCGGCGAAAAGCTGGTGACCGATGCCGACGGCCGCGTCTTCATGATCCCGGGCGGCAACTTCAACGAGATGGTGAACCCCATCGCCTCCCTCAGCCTGCCCGCCAACGACAACTGGAGCCACAAGATCGTGGGCGCCTTCAGCGGCGAACTCCAGGTCTGGGACAACATCAAGCTGCATTCCACCTTCAGCCTGGACATGAGCTTCTGGGGCAACAGCGGCTACACCCCGCTGTTCTACCTCTCCAGTAACAACCGCGCCGGCACCACCAACGTGAACGCCCAGTATGAGAAAGGCCTGGTGTGGCAGGTGGAAAACTACCTCACCTGGAACAAGGACTTCGGCAAGCACAGCGTGTCCCTCCTCCTGGGCCAGAGCGCCCTGGAAAACAGCAGCGACGGCCTCTACGGCATGCGCCGCGACCTGGCGGAGGAATGGTATGAAAAGCCTTATATCGGCAATGCCCCCAACAACACCGACGACCCCGACAAGCAGGGCGCAAACGGATGGAAGAACGCACCTTACCGCCTGGCTTCCTACTTCGCCCGCGCCGACTGGAACTACGACGAGCGCTACATGGCCCAGGTGACCTTCCGCCGGGACGGCAGCTCCCGCTTCGGCGCCAACAAGAAATGGGGTAACTTCCCGTCCTTCTCCCTGGGCTGGAACCTCCACAAGGAACCCTATCTCACCGTTCCCGCCTGGCTGTCCAACGCCAAGGTGCGCTTCTCCTGGGGTGTGAACGGCTCCGACGCCTTCGAAGCCTTCCGTTACACCACCCTCACCGCCAAGGACAACAACTACATCCTGGGCACCGGTGAGAACATCGCGCAGGGCGTCAAGTCCAGCGGCCTCGCCAACCCCGACCTCCACTGGGAGCGCTCCATCCAGACCAACTTGGGCGTCGACCTGGGCTTCTGGCACAACGCCCTCACGCTGGGCATCGACCTGTACAACAAGACCACCGACGGCATGCTGCTCCAGATGCCCACCCCGTCCTACGTGGGCGAATCCAGCCCCTGGGGCAACGGCGGCAAGATGGTCAACCGCGGCGTAGAGCTGGAGGCCAGCTACAAGTGGGGCCAGGGCGACTGGAACTTCCGCCTGGGCGGCAACGCCACCTACCTGTACAACCGCCTCATCTCCATGGGCAACGAGAGCGGCTTCAACAACTATGATTCCTTCCAGGGCGCCGGCACCATGACCCGCGGTGAAAACGGCTACCCGTTCCCGTTCTTCTACGGCTACAAGACCGACGGCGTGTTCCAGAACCAGAACGAAATCGACGCCTACGTGAACAAGGACGGCGAAAAGATCATGCCCGATGCAGTCCCCGGTGACGTCCGCTTCGTGGATGTGAACGGCGACGGCGTGTTCAACGACGACGACCGTACCTATATCGGCAACGGCATGCCCGACTGGACCTTCGGCCTCAACTTCAGCGCCGGCTGGAAGGGCTTCGACTTCTACATGCTGTGGCAGAGCACGGTGGGCAACGACATCCTGGATGTGACCCGCCGTACCGACATCTCCGAGTCCAACATGCCGTCCTACATGCTGGGACGCTGGACCGGCGAAGGCACCTCCAACAAGTATCCCCGCCTGGTCCGCGGCGACAATGTCAACTGGCAGATGTCCGACCTCTACGTCCAGGACGGCAGCTACCTGCGTCTCAAGAACATCCAGCTGGGTTACACCCTCCCGGCCCGGCTCACCCAGACCGTGCTGGTGAAGTCGCTGCGCGTCTATGTGGCGGCAGAGAACCTGCTTACCCTCACCGGCTACCGCGGGTACGACCCCGAAATCTCTTCGGGCGGCACCTCCCTCGGCGTGGACTACGGCGTTTATCCCCTGCCCCGCACCCTCCTCTGCGGTCTCAACCTTAAATTCTAAGCGATTATGAGAAAGCTTTATATCATAGCTGTCAGCGCCATCGCAGCCCTCGCTACCTCTTGCAGCAGCGATTTCCTCACCGTGGAAAGCAACAGCCAGACCTTCCTGGAAGACTATTTCACCACCGAACCCCACCTGCAGGAAGCCCTCGTCGCGGCCTACGACCCGCTGGAGTGGTTCGACTGGACCAACCAATACTCGCCCGTCAACATCATGTCGGACATCATGGCCGACCAGATCTGGGTGGGCGGTTCCGACAAGACCGACAACGCCCACTGGCACCTGATGATGAACTACGAGGCCGTTCCCACCAACACCCTGTCCAGCCTCATCTCCGACTGCTACAGCGGCGTGAAGCGCTGCAACGACGTGATGACCTACATCACCTGGGTGCCGGACCTGCCGGCCGACATCGCCGCCAGCGTGGAGGCCCAGGCCCGTGTCCTGCGCGCGTTCTACTACAACATCCTCTGGAAATTCTGGGGCAACATCCCTTACTATGAGGTCAACCTCACCGGGGACCTCACCTGCCCGCAGTTCACCGCCGACGAGGTGTACGGCAAGTTCATCGCCGACCTGGAAGGGGCCATCGCCCTCAACGCCCTCCCGATGAAGCGCGAAGGCGAGGAAACCGGCCGCGTCACGCTGGCCATGGCCTACATGCTCTACGCCGAGGCCGTCCTCTACCAGAACGACGAAAGCCGCTTCGGCAAGGCCCTCGACTTCCTGAAGGAGATCATCTCCAGCGGAAAATACGCCCTTCTGTCCGACTACGGCGAGATTTTCAAGGAATCCGGCGAATGGGGCAGCGAGTCCATCTTCGAGATCGACTACAAGACCACCGGCGGCCAGCGCTACTGGAGCTGGGTCCGCGGCGCGGGCGGCACTGTCCTTCCCCGTCTCATCTCCCCGCACTCCTGGTCCGGCAGCGACGGCCATGACGGCGGCTGGGGCTTCGCGCCCGTCCGGAAGGAGACCTTCGACATGTTCGATGCCTCCGACGCCCGCCGCGCAGCCACCTGCTGGGTCATCGACCCCGCCGACTCCGAGAAATACAACCACCGCTACCAGGATACCGGCATCTTCCTGGAGAAATACGCCGCCTACAAGGCCAATACGGACAGCGAAGGCGACGCCGACCTCCGCTTCAACAACAACCTCCGCTACTACCGCTACGCCGAGACCCTGCTCTATGCCGCCGAACTGGTGGTGCGCGGCGCCGGCAGCGGCGATGCCGCCGACTGGCTCAACCAGGTCCACGGCCGTTCCCTCAAGGGACAGTCCGTCTCCCTCTCCCTGGACAACATCAAGGAAGAGCGCCGGCTGGAGTTCGTGGGTGAAGGCAAGCGCTATTGGGACCTGGTCCGCTGGGGCGACGCCGCCTCCGTCCTGGTTCCCGACTCCTACGGCTACCGGACCAATTCCTGGACTCCCTCCAAGAAGTATCTGCCGTTCCCGCAGAGCCTGATGGACTCTACGGAGGGCAAGACCTATGAGCTCAAGCAGAACAACTATTAATGCGGTTCCGATTATGAAAAAATTAGCATATCTCCTGGCCGCGGCCGCCCTGGTGCTGGCCGCCTGTACCAAGGAAAGCTTCGAACACCCCACCGAGGCCGGCATCCCCAGCGCGTCGGCTTATACCCCCGTCGTCACGGTGGACCAGACCACCAACCAGGTCTCCTTCTCCGTGGACGAAAAGGGGATCATCCCCGTGTGGGTCCTGCCCGACAAAGAGGGCAAGTGGACCGAATACAAGACCGGCAATCCCTATAAGCGCATCTTCGCCAGCGCCGGCGACTACGCCGTCCGCTTCCACGCGATGAACGCCAACGGCATCTCTCCGGACTACGTGGAAAAGACCTTCCACGTGGACAACACCATCATGAACTTCGACAAGTACATCCGCCAGATTTCCGGCGGCAGCACCAAGGTGTGGCGCTTCAACAACGACGAGGCCGCGCACATGGCCTGCGGCGCTTCCGTGGAGAACCCCACCGAGTGGTGGTCGGCCCAGCCCAACGAGAAGAAGGACTTCGGCGTGTACGACAACCGCCTGAGCTTCACCAGCGACGGGAACTATACCTTCGATCCGGGTGCAGCCGGCACCGTGTACGTGAACACCGGCGTCACCGCCAGCCCGTACGGCGCATTCAAGGAAGATTCCGACTACCGCGTGACCGTCGAGGCACAGACCACGTCGTACAAGTTTGAGGTGGAAGGCGACGCCCTCGTCCTCAAGCTGGAAGACGGTGCCCTGTTCCCGTACATCCCCAACAACGACTACGTCACGAACAGCAGCTTCTACGTAGAGTCCATCGACAACAACGCCCTCACGCTGGTGTGGTACACGCCTACCGGCAATGGCGGCGGTTCCATCGCCTGGCAGTTCATCCTTACCAGCAAGGAACCCGGCGGCAACGGCGGCGGCGGAAGTGAAGATCCTATCGTGGGCACCTGGGTTTGGGACAAGGAAACCGCCGCCCACTTCGGCTGCGGTGAAACCATTGAGAACCCCACCGGCTGGTGGAGTGCGGCCCCCAATGAGAAGAAGGACTTCGGCCTCTATGACAACAAGATTACCTTTACCGCCGACGGCAAGTATATCTTCGACCCGGGCGAGGATGGCAATATCTACGTCAACATTGGTGTCACCAAGCTGGACAACGGCGGCGCCACGGCCGACTTCGACTATCCCTGGCAGCGTCAGGAGACCACCTACGACTTTGATGGTGAAACGCTTACGCTTCCTGCCGGCACCATGATCGGCTATGTCCCCAACGACGATTACTTCGACAATCCCAGCTTCACGGTGCGTACCCTCACGGAGACCACGCTGGAACTGGTGTGGTTCACGCCCACCGGCAACGGCGGCGGCTCCATCGCCTGGCTCATGCGCTTTGTCAAGGAAGGCGGCAGCCAGGGCGGCGGTGAGCAAGGCGGCGGAGAGAGTGGCAGCTACACCTACGGCGACAACCTCCTGGGCGGCCTGTATCTCAAGGAGACCTGGTTCAGCGCAGCCGGCTGGGGTGGCGGTCTGGATCCGCAGCTCACCTTCGAAAACGGAAAGGTTACGCTCACGGTCCCGGAAGTGGGCGGCCAGGAATGGATGGGCCAGGTGAAACTGGTGGCCGACATCACCGCCGACCCGGAGAAGCGCTACGCCTTCTTTGCCAAGATTGAATCTTCCTCTGACGGCACCTGCACGGTGAAAGTGGCCGATGCGGCGGCGGATGCCGAGCACGCCTTCTTCTATGACAACAATGTCAAACTGACGGCCTACGACGCCCTTTCCTACAAGAACGAGCCCATCTCCCCGGACCAGGCCTACAACGCCGTCATGGTCATCTTCGACTTCGGCCGGATGGCCCCCGGGACGGAAATCACCATCACCGGCATGGCGCTGAAGGAAATCACCGGCGAAGCCTCCGGCGGCAGCGGTGAGCAGGGTGGAGGCGACTACGGCGACAGCATCCTGGATGGTCTCTACTTTAAGGAACACTGGTTCAGCGCAGCCGGCTGGGGCGGCGGCCTGGATCCGCAGCTCTCCTTCACCAATGGCGTGGTCACCCTTACCGTTCCCGGCGTGGGCGGTCAGGAATGGATGGGCCAGGTGAAACTGGTGGCCGACGTACCCGCCAGCCCGGAAACTGCCTACTGCTTCAAGTGCAAGGTGGAGGCCTCTACCGACGGCACCTGCACCATCAAGGTGGCCGATGCGGCGGCGGATGCCGAGCACGCCTTCTTCTATGACAACAACGTCTCGCTCGCGGCCTACGACGTGCTCTCCTATGTGAAGGAGCCCGTCTCCCCGGACCAGGCCTATGAGGCCGTCATGGTCATCTTCGACTTCGGACGCATGGCGCCCGGGACGGAAATCACCATCCGCGACATCACGCTCAGCCCCCAGAAATGAGTATGAAAGGAATCAATCTGTTTTTATCCGCGGCTCTGTTTGCCGTCGCAGCCTGTGCCTGCGGCGGCAACAAAGAGCCGGTGAATCCCTCTGAAGAGACGGTTTCCGTGAATCCCCAGGAGCTTTCCTGCAAGGCGCCCGCCACGGAGCTGACGCTGAACGTGACGGCCTCGGCCGCCTTCCAGGCCTTCGCCGAGGACGGCGTGGACTGGGTCAGCGTTTCGCCGGCCTACAGCGCCGCCAGTTCAGCGCCGGTGACGGTGACTGTGTCGGACAACATGTCCTTCAAGGAGCGCAAGACCTTCGTCACCATCAAGTGCGGAACCACCCGCGTGAAGGTTCCGCTCACCCAGGCCGCCATGGAGCAGGGGGAGATCGACATCGATATCCCCGAGGGCTACCACCTGGTGTGGCAGGACGAGTTCGACAAGAGCGGCGCCCCTTCCACCTCCGAATGGTGGTATGAGACCGGCGGCAACGGCTGGGGCAACAACGAGCTCCAGACCTATGTGGCCCAGGCCAAGGACGGGGTGGATCTGGCCTATATCTCCGACGGCAGCCTCAAGATCGAGGCCCGGAAGATTGGGAACACGGTCTATTCCATCCGGATGAACACCAAGAAATACTGGACCTACGGCTGGTTCGAGGCCCGGCTCAAGGTGACGGACGCCCCCGGCAGCTGGCCGGCCTTCTGGATGATGCCGCAGAACTACAAGACCTGGCCGGGAGACGGCGAAATCGACATCATGGAATACGCCATCTCCACCCAGGGCCAGAACCGCTCCTCCTCCAGCATCCACTGCAATGCGTTCAATCATATGAACGGGACGCAGAAAACGCACGTGCAGATCGTTTCCAAAGCTGCCTCCGAATACCACGTGTACGCCTGCGAGTGGACCGCCGAATGGATGAAGTTCTACATCGACGGCAAGCAGCACCTGAAGGTGGACAACGACGGGAAGGGCTACGACCACTGGCCGTTCTACACGCCTTTCTACCTCAAGCTGAACCTGGCCTGGGGCGGAAATATGGGCGGCACCGTGGACGAGAGCAAGCTCCCGGCGGTGTATGAAGTGGACTATGTCCGTGTATTCCAAAAAGATTAGCTGATATGAAACGGGGATGGAGCCTGATGATGCTGCTGGCAGCCTTCTTCTCCTGCGGGAAGCAGGAGGTGATTCCGGATGTTCCGGAGATGCCGGAGCCGCGCATGCGCTCCATCCACTTCAGTTTGCAAACCGTGGTCCTTCCGGACAAAGGCACTGTGGAACAGCCTTTCTCCGTGAAGGACCCGGATTATCATTTCGAGGAGATCCGCATGACGGCGGCGGACGGCTCCACCCCCACGGCTTTCAGCCTGAAGGAGGTGGTCGCCGGCCGGGAACAGGGGTCCTATACGGCCATCCTCGTGGACAACGGCCTGGCGGAGCCCTACGAGCAAGAGGTCTGCTTCGTGATTCCGGTGCGGAACCCGGAGACCGGGGTGGAGTCCTTCTATTCATCGCCCTATTTTACGGTGCGCTCGGAGAATCAGTTCCAGGGGCTCAACCTTCACACCGGACTGCCGGAGGTGTATGTGGACACCCAGAACGGCCAGGGCGTGTACTCCAAGACGGAATTCGTGCCGGCCAGCCTCACCATCCTGGGGAAGGGCTCCCAGCCGTCCCTGGCGCCTGTGGCCTGCTCCATCCGCGGACGGGGCAACACCACCTGGACCTGGCCCAAGAAGCCCTATCTGATCAAGCTGGAGGAAAAGGCCTCCCTCTTCGGGATGCACAAGCACAAGCGCTGGGTGCTGCTGGCCAATTTCATGGACCGGACGCTGATGCGGAACATGGTGTCCATGAAGGTATCGTCCCTGACCTCCCTGGACTGGACGCCGGGCTGCGTGCCGGTAGAGCTGGTGCTCAACGGGAAGCATATGGGCAGCTACCTGCTGATCGAGCAGGTGCGGGTGGACAACCACCGCGTGGCCATCACGGAAATGACGCCGCAGGACAACACCGGCGACGCCGTGACGGGCGGCTACCTGCTGGAGCTGGATTTCCACTTCGACAATGAATTCCAGTGGAAGGAACGGAACATTCCGTTTGCGGTGAAGTATCCGGACCCCGAGGAACTTACCACCCAGCAGAAGAGTTATATCAAGGGCTACATCAAGGAAGTTTCCGACGCCATTTACGGGTCCAATTTCAAGGATACGGCC
>Ga0310696_10011474_pt1 | contig 10113 bp, 11 predicted proteins | sample AusTroGonzalo_MG_4_FD_203885 | JGI IMG/M metagenome (GOLD analysis project Ga0310696, IMG submission 203885) | Bovine rumen microbial communities from tropical cattle in Woodstock, Queensland, Australia - Gonzalo_02 (v2) (version 2) | ecosystem: Host-associated > Mammals > Digestive system >... | reverse complement strand
ATGGGCCTGCGACGCCTTTGGTGTTGTAGGTGTCAGTCCACTTGCCGTCCTCGCGCGTCATTTGCGAGGTCAATACGGCGTCCAAGCCGGCAATTTCCAGCCGGACGGCAGAATATCCCGCGTCGGCAACCTCAAAGGTCACCGTTTCGCCTTGCAAATAGACTTGCTTTCTCGCGCTCATACGCAAACATAGTAGCACAGAAAAAGCAATTTTAAAGACGTGTGCGGACGAATTTTCGGCTGGAGCAGAAAATTCGTACTTTATTTCAACGCAGAGACGCAGAGACGCAAAGTGCGCAGAGGGTTTTTAAAAATCATAATGTTCTTGCAATGGCGACAACGGCCAAAATTAAAGCCACCACGGCTATGATTGTTGTGGCGTAAGTTTGAATGCGTATTTTGTCTACCTCTACGCCTAGCTTGCCCACTTCGCCATGCAGGGGCGTCCACCATTTCGGACGGGGAGGGGTTGGTAGATTGCTTTTCATGACATTTCACCCTGACGCGGCACATTTGTCGCGCACTCTGCGTCTCTGCGTCTCTGCGTTAAATAAATCATCATCACTTCACCGGGATGTCGGTGATCCGCGTTGCGCGCGCGCCGCAGTTTGGGCAGACGAGATATTCGCGCAAATGCTTGCCGTCCGCCATGCGGTAGGTCTTGCGTATGCGCCACTTCACCTTCTGGCCGCACTCGCGGCATTGTGAATGTTCGACAAAGCCGATGAACTGCGTAGACGCCGGGCGCGGATCGCGCGGCTCGGTCGTCTTAGGGAATCTGATTAGATATTCGCCCATTGTTTTTCTCCTGTTTCTCCTGTTCTTTGTGGCTAAAAAATTTAACCTCCTAAAACGTCCATTGCTTCACCGTGCGGATCGGCGCGCCCGCGCCGGTGAGGTTTTCGTCGGCCGCAAGGGCGTAGCACATTGCCCCGCAGTCCAGCAAGTCGTGCGGGTCTTTCGACTCCCACACGATCGCCCAGCGGTCGAGGCCGTCGTTTGACGCGATCTTCGTCTTTGTGCGTATGCGCTCGTTCGTCATTTGGATTGCAAAGTCCACGTGCCGCGCTCCAGAATCGAAAAGCGAAAGGCCGCCGGGCGCGCCCGCCTCGGAACTGAACGCCCGCTGCACTTGCTCCTTCTTGTCGTCGGCGTTAAAGGCTAGCCACGTGCGCCCCTGTATGTCGCGGCAGCGTACCGTGCCATTGATCGCGGAACGGATGCGCGAGCGGACGTACGGGTTCCAGTTGCGCCCGGCGCGGCCGAGCATTGCCGTCGCCTCGCCGGCGCACACAATGCCGCGCGCAAGCGGCGCAAAGCGCGTCACGGCGTCGAATTGCCGCCCGCCCGCGTCGATGCCCCAGCGGTCAATCTTGATGCCCTGCGCGGCAAGCTCACGGGCATGGCGCGAAAGCTCGTCAAAAAGCCGCGCGGAAAATTCCGTGTCGTTTGCGACGTTGGATATTCTGATTGGCTCGACGCGATAGAGCGGAATGAAGCCGGTGAGCTTCACGTCAAACGCGCAGACGAGAGTCGAGAGCGCATACGACGGGTTGATGTCCGTCGCCGCGACTGTAAGCACCGTGCCATCTGGAATCGTGCGCATATCTACGCCCTTGCGGACGCGCGAAAGCACCGTGTCGGGCATAAGCACGAAGGCGTGTTCCTCGCGCTTGACGGTGAGCTGCAACTCTGCGTAGAAGGCGTCGCGGCCGCTCGATGCGTATTTGAGGAGCGCGTGATGCACCGCGTCCACCTCCGTATTCTTGTCGAAGGCAAGCGGATCGGCGGGAACGCAATCGGCGAAGCGTTCGCGGTTGGCGATGTACCAGGCGCGGGAGTTGCTGCGCTTGAAGTCGTCGTTTGCCGCGTCGATGTAGAAAGCGTCGCAGAACTCCCCGGCGAGGTCGTCGAAGTTTTTGGGGAGAGAAATCAGGAACGGGCAAAAGGTGACAGACCAGTTTGGGTGGATTGTGCGGTCGGCTATGCGTTGCGCCAAGTCACCAACGCGCTGCGGCGTGATCGCAATAAACGCCGAGACTGTATCAGTATTGGCCGCGAGGTTGAGAACGTCGGCGTGGATATAGTCGTCTATCCGCTGGACAGTCGCGGAAGATGCGGCGTCTTTCGGCGTCTGGGGGTCGTCGACGAGGATGACGCCAGGACGCTTGCCGTTGATATTGAGGCCGCGCACTGACGCGCCGACGCCGCGACACGCAAGCACAACGCCGCAGGCGGGTTCCAGCGGCGCGCCGGTTCCATCCTTGAGCATAGGCAGGCGAAGAAAGGCGTCGCTCGAAACAAAGCCGACGTTCTCGCCGTTGTAGGTGAGCGACAATCCCTTCTGCACCGCGCCGTTCATCTTCCTGAGGGCGGTCGGCACGGCAGGGAAGTCGGCAAGGATCGCGTCGGAAGTTGCCAGAAGGTCGAATATCGCCTTGCGCACGGCCTTGGCGAGAGGATGAGAGGCGGCGATGTCGAGTGGGAAATCGCAATGTCCGTAGAGGATGCCCCAGACGATGCCGATTTCCAGCCATGTCGTCTTGCCGCCGCCTCGGTAGATTTCGACCGCGAGCTGGCCGCCGTAGATAATCACGTCGTGAATCTTGTCAATCAGACGCTCGCGGATCACGGGAGATGGGCGGTGGTCGAGAAGTTGGCGGCAGTAGAGCCAACCGAAAAGCGCCAGATCGTCGCGGCAGCGCTCGACGACGCGCGGATGTCGCGGCGCGGGGATTTCCCCAATCTCGTTGCGCTTGGCGACAAGCGCGGCCACGCGATCTGCGGCAGATGCGCCGCCCCCCGGCTTGACCGCCATAGCCTTGGCGGCGGCGGTTCCCCGTTTTACCGCGAGCCATGTACGCACCTTCTCGATTATGTGCTTGTAGCGCGTCGAGTTGCGCCGCCCGCGCCCCGCGCTCTCGATGAAGTTATACTCCGCCTCTGAAATCTTCCGCGCGTCTCGCGCCGCCTGTAGCGTTTTCTTGGTGATATAGAGCCGCTTGCCGGATGCAGTCGCGGCCTCCTGCGCGGCGGCTTTAGCTTTAGCAGGGAGAACAGGAGATGCAGGAGTTGCGCGCGGCACATTTGCCGCGCGCTCGTTTGGCGCGATTGTTTGTTTCGGATGTCTCATGCCTCCATTCCGCAATCTTCAAGGCCGTCGTCGGTGCTGTTTTCCTTGAATGAGAAAAGGTCGCTGACGTTTATGCGCGAGCGCTCCGCGTCGCGTAGATTCTCGCAGGCCACGCGGAAATAGCTCGGCTTAAGCTCGCAACCGATGAAGCGCCGATTGTGCCGAACGCTGACATATCCCTCGGAGCCGATGCCCATGAACGGCGAGAGAATAACGTCGTCGGGATTGCTCCAGAGCTTCACGCAGCGCTCGATCACGCCAAGCTGCAACGGGCAGAGATGCTTTTCGTCGTCGTTCTCGCGGCCCTTCGTGAAGTTGCGCAGCACGTCGCCCTCGTTGATGCCGTCCGTCGCCTGGTGGCGGCTTGGGTAGTTTTCCTGAAACGGATAGTGCGGCGATTTTTCGCGCGGCATTTTGCGATACCAGACGGGCGCGGCCCATTCGCACCATTCGTCGCCGGTAATCCACCCGTCGCGGTTGTCATAGCGCTCGGAAATTCCCGCGCGGATTGGGTTGGAGTTTTCGCCGGGCTTCTTGAACACGATGAGATAGTCCGCGAGCGCCGGACGCGACATGGAGCTATCGGCGGCCAACGTCTTGAAGAGCAACGTCGCCTCTTTTGTGCGGGATGCTTTCAGCATGGGGTTTTTGTCAATGGTCACTTCCGTCCAGAAGTGCCAGCCGCTCGCCTCCATGCAGCGGATCATGTCGCCCCGGAAGTCGCGCAGGCCGACGTATCCCTCTCGGCCCTTGAATACCGGCTCTTGCGTGAGGTGGATGCAGCACATACGCCCGGGCTGGGTGCAGCGGAGAATTGACTGCGCGAGATAGTTGAAATGCGCCACAAGCTCGCCAAAGTCTTTGACGTTGCCAACGTCGCGCGGCGAGTTGGTGTATGCGTACATTCCCGGAAACGGCGGCGAAAATACGCTCATGCCTATGGAGTTCTCGGGCAACTCCGCGACGATTTCGATTGAGTCGCCGTTGTATGCTTTATAGCGGTCGCCCTCTACCTGGTCAATGCACTTTGTCATGGTTGTGTCCTTTCTTTTTTGGTTGTGCTAAATCACGCCACCGACGCGAGCCATTCTGGGATTTCCACCGGCTCCGTCGGGTTGTAGTTCATCTCGTTGCGCGTTGCGGACGCGGCATTATTGCCGCGCATGGCCTTGACTACTTCATCGAACATCTCGACGCACTGCGCGTCCTTGCGTCTGATGTTCTCGATAACCGCGCCGTCACTGTCTGCGCAAATGACATAGCACTCGACGGAATGACTCTGGCCGAAACGCCAGCACCGGCGAATGGCCTGATAAAACGCCTCGTAGCTATCGGAGAGTCCGACGAACGCGACATTGTGGCAGCGCTGAAAGTTCATGCCGAAACCGGCGATAGACGGCTTTGAGACAAGGACGCGCAGCGCGCCGGTGGCGAAGTCGTTAAGGGTCTTTTCTTTGAAGTCAGGGGAGTCCGCGCCCTTCACCTGGACACAATCGGGAATGGCGGCGGCGATTGCGTCGCCCTCCACGTTGAGGTCGCACCAGATAAGCCATTGCGAATTGTCGGCCGCCACCAGGTCGGCAACGCGCTGGACGCGCTTCTCCACGGTGTCGCGGCGGGATTGCCGCCGCTCCGCAAGCGTCTTTGCTTCCATCGCAAAGAGATAGTCGCCGGTCGATTCGTTGACGACGCTCTCCTGGTGCATATTGAGCGCCGGAAGAATATAGCCGTCGTCGGAGTAGCCAATATCGGACGGTCGGCGGATTGCAACGCTCCATTCGGCCATCCATAGCCAAAACGCGCGGCGGGCGTGACCCTTGAGCCGCCAATTGTGGGTAGTGTTGCCGTCCTGACGGAAAAAGAGCGCGAGTATTTCCTTGCTGCTCATTATGTCGAGGAACTCGGCATGGTTGCAAAGCTCCACGATGTCGTTTGGGGCGGGCGTCGCGGTGCAGCAGAGCCGGTATTCTATCGGCTTAGCAAATTTAGTGATGAGCGCGCGGGTCTTTCCGTTGTATGCTTTCAGTATTGAGCTTTCGTCGAGAACGATGCCCGCAAAAGGATCTGGCGCAAACTTCTCGAGGCGTTCGTAGTTCGTGACATTGATCGCGCAAGGCACAACGTCCGCACCCTCGCGGCAACGGTGAACTACGATGCCAAACTTCTCGCCCTCGCGGACGGTCTGCTCGGCCACGGCGAGCGGCGCGAGAATCAACACGGCCTTGCCTGTGTGCGCGACGACATGGCGCGCCCATTCGATTTGCTGTGCGGTCTTGCCGAGTCCGCAATCCTCGAACAGTGCCGCGCGTCCTCTGCGCAGTGACCATTTGACGATATGCCGCTGCCAGTCGAACAGGCGCGGCGAAAGTGCCGCGTCGTCAACTTCAAAGCCGACGGCCGCGACGTTCTCGCGCTTTGATTTCAAAAAATCAGAGTATGGAACGCGCTCGATCTTCCCCTTGAGCAGCGCGAAGTCCTCGGCCGTGACCGTCTGCGGGTTGTCCGGGTTCTCAATAAACGTTGACAGCTTAACGGTTTTCATTTTTCTCCCTTGTTTACCAGTTGTAAAACCCAAAGCCCCCAATGGAACGCAACGGCGGCGGTCAGGGGGTATTGGCCGTTGCCGATCTCCTTCACCCGCGCAGGGCGGTTGTCACGGCGGTTAGTGATGCGCGGTATTTCGCCGTAGTCCGCCGGATCGATCGAGGGGTCAAGCCAAACGAGGCGGATGTTCGGCGTCTCGAGGTCTGTCCAGCCGACGGGCCAGAACATGAGCCATTCCTCCCAGTCGGGGTTTAGCTGCTTGCCGGTCGTTCGCATCATTAAACCGCGCGTCTCTTCCGCCGACAGAACGCCGTCCGCCTCTAACTTTCGCAGACGCTTTCGCGCCATTTCGCCGCCGCCCATGTGGTCGGTCTGCGGCGTTGGGTAGGTCGCGGATTTGGTTTGGCCGTTTACGGCGTAGTCTAAGCGGTCGCGCGGCATCTTGCCGGGGCCTTTGAAATCAGCCGCGCAGGGAGTTGGCCAGCGCAATACCAGATCGTTCAAGTTTGTCTGCGGTGCTTGGCCTTTTTGCCCGCCGCCATGAGGCCGCGCCGTTCCCGGCTTGGCGTCGCGCGCGTTAGGCGTCGGATAGCCCTCTCTGCGCTTGATTACCGTCATCAGCCCGTCGCCTGAAGTCGCGCTTGCGCCCTTGAAGTTGTTATTTCCGTGAATCGTCGGCGTCGGCCATGCGAGAGCCGCCCGCGCCTTTGCTTGGACGTGCGAGCCGCCGTCAAGCCCCGCGCAAGTCGGGGTCGGTATCATTTCGTCTTGCTGTGAGCCAGAACCGCTCGCGAAGGTGCATGGCTCCCATGTCGGCAGCCGATACGATACCCCACGCCGCATCATACCGAAGCGCGGCCAAGTCTCCGAGAACGTTGCCAAGTCCCCGTTGAATAAGCATGGGTGAATTTTCCACGAACACGAAGGCGGGTCGTATTTCGCCAATGATACGCGCGTACTCTCGCCATAGGCCGCTACGTTCGCCGCATAGTCCCGCGCCGCGCCCTGCGCAGCTAATATCCTGGCAAGGGAAGCCGCCGGCAACGACAAGCTCGTCGGCAACGGCGCGCAAGTCCGCGAAAACGTCGGCGCACTCGGGGTTGTCGGCGCGAAAAGTGCAAACGTCGTCCCAGATTGCGAGGTCGGGGAAGCGCTTGGCGAGGACGCGCTGGGGGTGCTTCTCGATCTCGACGGCGCAGATTGGCTGGATGCCGTCGATGATGTCCGCGAGCAGTCCGCCGCCAGCCCCGGCGAAAAGATGCAACGAGTATTTCGGGTGATCCATGACATCAACATTCTCCTTCCCCTTTGTCTTCCACTTCCACCATTTCGCCATTTGCACCGCGCTCGATCGCGGCTATCAGCTTCTGCGAATACCGCCAAATGAGCGGCGTGTCGAACGACTCCGCCTTGCAGTCTGTGCGGAGCGTGATCTTGTCGTTGTCGCCGTCCTTGTTGGCGCGTATCCATATTTTAATCTGCATGGCTATTCCTCCAGCCAAATCTTAAGGTTGTGCCTCAAAGCATCGGCAAGTTCCATCTTTGTGCCACGACTGTTCTCCCAGCCCTTGAGCAGGTATATCGTCTCGCAACTACGCAGCGCCGCAAGGTCGGCGTCCAGCACGCATTGCGCAAGACTACCACCAAATGCCTTGTCGCCTGCGTAGTGCGCCGCGAATGAGTCCGCAATTTCGTCCGCCGCTCCAAAAACCGGCGTGAGGTCATGCGGGTTAATGACGAAATGGCCCATATCGCGCAGACGCCATGCCGCCGCGTCAAAAGCCGCGCGGTTATTGTTGGGCAACCCCGTCATTGGCCCGGATATGTAGATTCTCATTACTTGGCCTCCCTCTCTGCATTCGCTGCGTCTTTACGCCTCTGCGTTAAAATCTCCCTGCGCTCCTTCGTGCATAGCTTGCAATAGCGAAATTGCTTCTTGCATTTCCCGCCGCAAATCTTGCAGCGCCTCGCCGGATTCCTGATCTTCCCGCTCACTTCGCGCATCCTTCCTTTGCCCACGGCACCTGCCTTATGCGCAGATGCTCTGGGAACTTGTTGATGTCGGTGACGCACTTGCCGCCGATGGACAATTGCTTCACAAAGCAAGGCACATTGGCGGCGCGGCACTGCTCGACGATGCTCTCCACCCACTCGATTTTGCACGGGCGGCGGTTCGGGCCGGACTCGCAACCGACGACAAGCCATGATGGGGCGCGAAAAGCAGGCGGCATCCACAGACGGATTGGCCCAAGAAGCGGCTCGCATGAAACCCACCATTGTGCCCAATTCGGCATCCCTGTTGGTTTGCCTAGGATATCCAAATGTCGTCTGTCGTACCATTCCTGGTTCTCGGCGGTGAAGCCGAAGAATTGGTTCCGCATCTCACAGTCCCTAAAGGCGTAGTCGCAGTCGTCGTCGCCCTTTAAGAATACTCGCCCGTTATTCAAGGCGTCGCACATTGACTCGACGCGCTTCGTCAGCCACAGATAAACAGCCCTGTCGGAATATCCAAGCGACCGCTTTATATATTCTGTCGGCCAGTCAAAACAATCTACATCATCGGTCCACCTGCCAAACAAGTCTGTCATATTGCCGCAGAACACGACGCCCTTGCGCGGCGGTCGCTCCTGCGAGGATTCGTGCGGCTCGAACGACTGCCCGAACCTCTTTGCCCAAGCCGCCGCGTAGCAGTGCTCGCACGCGGGAGAGCAAGGCTTGCACCCGATCACGGGGTTCCATTGCGCCGTCCAGTATTTGGCCTTCGGCCACTGTATCAGTTCGCTCACTTCGCGCCTCCTTCCTCGTAGGGCATCTGCGCCCATTTAAGCGTACAATGCTCTAATGCTGAGCATTGCGGGAGAAGAGGACACCCATCACAGGTTTCATCTTTTGAAATAATACGGCAGAAATCCTTGAACCTCTTTAACTGCTCCTCCGCCGTCCCCGCGTCGCAATTCCTCGGCGGCGCGGCAAGGGCGGCAAAGCACTTTTCTATGGCTCTCGTTATGTCGTAGCAATACCCACGAATATGCGGTGCTTCGCGTTGAAAGTTATGCGGGTAGCCAACGTCCACAACCGCCTTGACCGCCTCGCGTAGTTTCGCGCAGTCGCCGACCTCGCGCTTGTGCGCCGCGTCCAGGCGGTCGGCAATGTAGTTCAATTTCTGCCCGAGAATTCCGTCTGGCGTGTATTCGTCTGCGTTCGCGTCGCTCCGCATCTCCGCGATGATGTCCGCGATTGTCTCTTGCTTTTCGCTCATGCTTCCCCTTTCGTGTGTTTCGTGGTTCAATAAATGCCGCTGCTCTTGGCCCACGGCGCGCGGCGCTCCGTGAGGGGTATTCCCGTGTGAGACGCCTTGCGGCGCTTCCGTCTTTATTCCCCCGTTTCCATTCTGCGGTGCCCCCCCCTGAATGGCAAGAGGGTGGACGTACACGCCTTGCGGCGCTTGTTGGGGCGTTTCGTCGCCACGGGTTCCGCTCGCCCGTGTTCCAGGTACGCAAGCTCGCGGCAGATGTGCCGCGCCGACGCGGTAGGAGTATCGCGCCGTTCCTACGGTCTTGCGCTCTGCGACTGTTCGGCTCATACTGTTCTCACGAATTTGCCGGTGTGGGTTTGTCCTCTTGCCTTCGGGATTTCCGCGCTTCCGGCGCGCCTCCCGATGGGGCTGTGAAATTCTTGGCGCTGATTGGCCGCGCCGAGCGGCGCGAGATCTCGGCAAAGGCCTCGAGGAGGTTCTTGCAGCTTGCGGCCGAGCCGGTCATTAGCTTCTTTCCGTCGAAGTAGACCTCCCACACGTCGCCGCCGACGTGCACGAGATTAAATTCGATTCCGCTTTGCGTCATTACGCCACCGCCTTTCGTTTGTAGTGTTTGTGTTTGGTTCAAGATTCCTCGCCAAGCAAGAAGCGGTCGTTCCTCAAGTCATAGCCGACGAGCGCGCCGTGATCGTAAAGGACGCGCTCGAACGGGTCGCACCGCCAGTCGTGCGTGACGCGGGCGTACTTTGGCGAATAATCGAAGGTGGTCTTTGCCGCCGCGCCCGCGCCGGTCGTGATCGTGAGCGGTTGCGCCTTGAAATCGGCAAGCATGAAAAGGCAATACTTTTTATAAAACACAAACGGGAACCAAATGTCGGCGCCCGCCTGCCCGTTTTGGTTCTTTGCGATTATGAAGCGCACCGGCGCAAGGCCGTGCATTTCCTCGGGCGTCTGGTTCGCCGTGAGCGCAAGCGGCGGCGTCGCGTTTGGCGCAGTCCATGTCTTTATCACGTCGCGGTCGCTGTGTAGAATCCAGACGGCGGTCGCGTCTTGCTCGAGCGCGCCGGATCCGCGCAGATCGGACGCGGTAGGAACTCGCCCGCCGTCCTCCTCGCAGGCGCGGTTCAACTGCGAAAGCGCAATGACGGGAATGTCCAAATCTATGGCAATGGATTTCAAC
>Ga0310696_10011472_pt1 | contig 10113 bp, 5 predicted proteins | sample AusTroGonzalo_MG_4_FD_203885 | JGI IMG/M metagenome (GOLD analysis project Ga0310696, IMG submission 203885) | Bovine rumen microbial communities from tropical cattle in Woodstock, Queensland, Australia - Gonzalo_02 (v2) (version 2) | ecosystem: Host-associated > Mammals > Digestive system >... | reverse complement strand
ACAATATTATCAAGTATTTACACGATAATATTAATAAAGGGGCTTGTCATTTACTTGCTTCGCTGCGTGAGCTAAAGGTACGGAAGCTAGTCGTAACACGCGATACGGAACGGGGAGCGTTGTGAAGCCGCACCCTGAGCGGAGTCGAAGGGCTGCTATCCGTAACGTTGCTTGCAACCTCGCGAAGCCTGCGAGCAATCTCCCACAATATTACTAATCAAGGAGATTCCGTATAAGTGAACTCACAAGCAACGTTCCTTATGCTGTTCGTTCTACTTTACGGAATGACTTTTCCTTTTTTTAGCGGACAATAATGATAAAAAATCAAGAATTTAAGGATGGTTGTTAGTCCTAGGCTTGAGCCTACGACTATGCAAATCTACGACTATGTAAACAACAAGACGTCGAAGGGTTGAAGGGGCGAAGCTTGCTTCGACTTAGCGCTACACATTGTGGCCAGCGGATTTGTTCAATCGTTAACTGTTTGTATAATAAGCAATAATATTATCCAAATGAAAGAGCCGTGCTTTTTCAAGAAAAATAATTCTCAAATAAAAAAAGATGTGTACATTTGTCACTCTATTTTAGTAGTTTTATTAGTGAAATGTTGATGTTTAATTTTAAAATTATTGATATGAAAAGATTTTTACTTCTGACTGTTGCTATTTTAGCAATGAGTTTGTGCAGTTTCGCACAAAACATCGTGTGTACCGACAATGCTTGTACACCCATTACAAATCAGACATTCAGTTCTACAACCGTTCCTTACTACTGTGCTGATGAACTTACATTCGCGCAGGGTGCAGCTGTTGATGTTTGCATCACTATCAAGTGCCCGTCAACAACTAATGTTGATGTTGAGGTACCATATTTTGGTTCCGTAAATGCTGACGCTACAATTGAAAGCCTTATTATAGCAGACTTTCCAAATCTGCCCGAAGGCTTGTCATACTGCGTAAGTCGCGTGGATATGAACCCGACAACAAATGTTTATGCAACTATCCACATCACGGGTACCGCACCGAACGAAAATGGAGACTACAACCTTCAACTTTCTGGCTATTTTACTGGAACAATTACCTCTCCTATGTCCTATACTTTGAACAATCAAGCCGTTACTTTTGCAACAGGTATTGTCCTAACCATTGGAGAAGGAAACGATACTCCTGAGCCATCGGAAATTGTTTGCGACGACCCGTGTCCTGCCGTAACCAATCAGCCGATGAGCCAGACAACAATTCCGTACTATGCTCCTGAAGAACTTACCTATAATGTAAACGAAGCCGTTGATGTTTGCATCACAATCCAATGCCCTGCAACAACTTCCGTTGACTATAATACGGGAGTGCAAGATGTACAGGTAGAAGCTACAATTACAAGTTTAACAATCACTGGTTTCTCAAATTTGCCAGATGGACTTTCTTATTGTGTAAGTCGTACCGAAATGGATCCGACAACAAACAATTTCGCCACAATACATCTTACAGGAACTACTACTACTGCTGGTGAATTCGACCTGAACATTTCTTGCGAAGTAACTGGGTCTGCAAATCTTATGGGGAATCCTCTTGCCCTTAACAATCGGGCATTAACTTTCCCGACCGGCATTGTTGTAACAATCGAAGAACAGAATTCAAATCCTGTTGTTGCCAACTTCACAAGCAATCCAGAAGCAACCCAACTGTTTGGCGGTTCATCTATTTCCATTACCGTTGGACAAACGATTACCTATACCAATACCAGTGAAAACGCAACAAGCATATCATGGAGTTTCGAAGGCGGAAATCCAGCAACTTCAACAGACAACACTGTAACTGTTACTTACTCAACAGCAGGGGACTACACAACTACACTTACTGCATACGGAGCAAACAACGAAGAAAGCACAAAGACCGTAGGTGTAAAAGTAAGCGAACCTAGTACAGAACCCAGTGCCGCTTTCACTACAAATCCTGTTGCAGAAGAAGATGTTGTAAATATTACAGTTGGTGGAGCTATTACATTCACCAATGAAAGCCAAAATGCCCACAGCATTGCATGGACTTTCGAAGGTGGAAATCCAGCAACTTCAACTGACAACACAGTAACTGTTACATACTCAACTGCTGGAACTTACACAGCAAGACTTGTTGCTTTCGCAGAAGACATAAATGTAACCGACACTGCAACCGTTTCGATAATCGTAAGTGAAGAACCTATTGCAACAGAAATTATAGCCGATTTCACTACAAATCCAGTAGCAACCAACGATACTATAAGTATAGATAAAAACGGAACAGTTGTATTTACAAATAACAGCACTAATGCTCACAGCATTGCATGGACTTTCGAAGGTGGAAATCCAGCAGCTTCAACCGACAACACAGTAACTGTTACATACGCAACTGCTGGAACTTACACAGCAAAACTTGTTGCATACGCCGAAGACATAAACGTAACCGATACAGCAACTGTTACAATAGCTGTTGGAACTACCGATATTGATGAAACTGAAATCAGGGAAATCAACGTTTATCCTAACCCGACAAGCTCTATAATCAACATTGCTGCCGAAGGAATGCAGAACATTACAATTATCGACATGACAGGCCGCGTAGTAATGAGCAAGGATGTAAACTCCAACTTTGAAACCATCAATGCAGAAGGTTTTGCAAAGGCTAATTATATGGTTAAAATTGCAACTGCCGACGGTGTTGTTGTAAAGAACATAGTTGTAGAATAAGGTATTGTCATAATTCATATTTGAGGCGAGAGTGTAATGCTTTCGCCTTTTTTATTTACGCTTACGGTCATTACTAGTAAGCTTCGTGAGACAAAGGAACCGCAAGTTAGAACAATAACGCGATACGGAACGGGGAACGTAATATTGTTCAACTGTGCTGAACGCCAGCCTCGTATTTGAACATAGAACGTTGAACTTGAAACGGCGAAGCCATAGAAACGCCGCAGGCAATGAAACCCAGAAACTGCGTCAGCCACAGAAACGGCGAAGCCACAGAACGGCGCAGCCCTCAACGAAGTTAAACGCCTCAGGCAATCAAACACAGAAATGGGCTTTGCCCATCAAACGCTTCAGCCTCCTCGTACGTACAGACGCAATGAATTGCGTCTCACTCACTAATAAACATGCCTTTCCCATTTTTTTTCAACAAAAAACTTTCATTTTAACAAAAAAATTTTTACCTTTGCGCGCATTATTATAGGTATAATGGATATTATGGCTTTTGTTGTTTATAATCAAGCATATAATTGTGTTGTCGCGGTATGTCACGACAACCACAAATTCTTCATTGTCAATAATAAATTGTCCATTATCAATTAAACGAATAGAATTATGACAGCACTAGAGATGAATGCGGAATTGCTTAGGAATATGAGCATCATAGCCGAGGACGAGGACTTGCTGAAGCGAGCAGCAAGATATCTCCGCAAGCTTGTTGCCGAAAAGCAGGCGGATGATACCGAACTTAGCAAGGAAGAGTTTTTTGCTAGGGTAGATGAAGCGCGTGAGGAAGCCCGTCAAGGCAAGGTGCATCGCATAGAGAGCAAGGAAGAACTGAAAAACTTTTTGAATAGTCTATAGCAATTATGTATAAGTTGGATTACACCGATAAGGCAAAGCAAGATATGCAACGGCTGAAGCATAATGAGGCTAAGGCTTTTCAAAAGTTGGAAAAGTTATTGACCGAACTTATGGATCATCCCAGCACTGGCACAGGCCATCCTGAACCATTGACGGGAAGACCAAACCTGTGGAGTCGCCATATTACGAAGAAACATAGGCTTGTGTACGAAATCCAAGACGAAGTGATAACTGTGCTTGTGCTTTCTGCTTGCAAACATTATAATGACAAATAATTGATATTTAAAGTAGGTTTTAGGTATTTTGTATGGAGTTGAGTTGGTCTAAGATATATTCGCAGTTGGCAGGGAATGGCTCTGATAATAAGGGCGATATTCAAAAGGATTCGTTCATTTGCAGTACGTCTAAAGTCCTAAATCTACTAGTTCTATTCCTTTTCTTCTTTGCTTCTCTTTCCGCACAGGACAACTATACCGTAGTGGTGAAATGTTCTCCTATCAGTGGGCAGAACGGATATATGCTTAGACACTCCTCTAAGAACGGCCAATGCTCATACTCATTATATACATCAAGCGCTGTTTACGCATATGTGGATGCTAGTTATGGAAGTTATACCGTTGATTTAATAGGTTACGCCAATTTTAATATTTCCAATCTTCCTACAAATTTAACGATAGGTCTCGCTGATATAACTTTTAATCAAGTGCCATCTGCATCTTCGCATGAGCCGGTGACTATATTTGGTATGAGTGCAACTCCTACTGCTGCAAATAGTGTCGAGTTTACAAAACTAGTTAGCAGAACAGTATATAATTCTAGTAATACGTCTCAAATTTATACATGGGGCAAAGATTCTTATGCTGCGTTTGCTCATACCACAGGCGCTGCTAATAAAACATACTCCCAGTATTTAATTCATGTTCCATGGGGATATACGTCTGCTTATACAACATCAATTGGACAAGCGTCAAGTACTTTAAGTAGTCTTGTTGGTGGGGCTGAGTATCCAACCGGAACTCTTACTTTATCACATTCAACCTTTGCTACAAAATACCATGATGCGCTAGCAAGTATGTATACAGTGTCATCGACTAATAATGGAGCTTGGTCATATAGTGCTGGTTACCTGTGTGCTTATTATGATATTGAAAATGCAAGAAAATCTTCTAAAACGAACTTTGGTATGGCATTTTCACAGGGTGATAATAGAAATCTACCTGGCATTTCTGCTCCTACAAGTGCTATGTGTATGCATATCACCTATATGGCTCCTTGGTCTTGTGTTCTTGCACCTTCTGTAAGAACCTCCGCTTCGTCTGCTTGTGTGGGTGATGGCATAATTTCTTTGACGGCATCGCAGAATAATGGCACCGCATATTTGCCGATTGCTGCAAAGACTTGGCAGTGGTATAGCGGAACAAACGGAAGCAATGGCACATACGCAGCTATTGGCGGAACTTTTACTGCAAACTCGTCACATTCGACTACAGTTCAGGCTCCTGCAAACACTGGTTCAGTATGGTACAAATATATCCAGACAATTAAAATTACCTCAAATGCTACATGCACTCCTTTGGGCGCTACTTCCAAAACTTATACGGTGTCTTGTCGTCCTGCATCTGTTGCCATAGTGCAGTGCTGTACGCCACTTGGCGGCACCCTTAATTTTACAGGAAACCAAACGGGTGACCGCAGTGTGACGCTATCGTGGGGCGGAATTACTAATACAAGCGGTATTCTCCATTATGTAATCAGTTATGGTACAGGTCCTACATACAAGCAGATAGAGGTTGATGCCAGCAGAAACAGCATTGAAATAGGTAACCTTACAAACGGACGAACATATCATTTTGAAATACAGGCAATAGGAAATACTGGCAGTCCAAGCTATTGCAACTCAAACACTATAAATGTAAATTTATCACCAGAATGCAACGAATGAAAATGAATAAAACATATATGATAACTAGTAACGAAAGGAAAACCTGCCATTCGAGCAGACATTCAAGATTTGGCAATGCAACTCTAAATAAAATTGTCCATTGTCCATTGCTAATCCTTTTCCTGCTTTGGGCAGGCATTGCCTCCGCACAGGACAACTATTCCGTGATTGTAAAATGCCCTGTGATTAGCGGACAGACAGGATATATGAGTACTTACCAAAGTATGTCTTCTTCGTCTTGGTCCACTAAAACTTCAAGAGGTACTGGTAATTCTAAATCAAGTTCTGGTAGTGCTCGTGCTTCTAATACAGGATATGCATGGGCAACAGGAACAATGCAGGCTTTTTCTAGAAGTACATATACAACATCTAGATCAAGTTATACTACTCAATTAATTGCCGTTTTATATAATAGTTATGGCACATATAATTCATATACATCTGCGAGTACGCAAAGTAAAGCTCTCGGCTTTGCAAATTTCAATATATCAGCAGTCCCCTCTTTTGTCGCCAAGGCTAATGGAGCAACTATGACTCTTAAGGACGCTACTTCATTAACACATCAGTTTAGTATATACGGACTCAAGACTATTCCAACAGCAAATAACTCTGCCAACTGGGCTTATCTTACAAATGCAACATCAAACGGAATGTATAATTATTTTACTACAAATGGAAACGCTTCCTACTCGTTAGGTATGTGGAATACGGCTACATATACATTTTATTCTTCAAATACACTATCATCAGTATCGTCATCATATTCAACTTATACTTATTATTACAAGTTTTTCCATGATTTGATATCTGCCCGTACAGCTAATGTTACATCAATGGGAATGATGTTCAGTGCTTATGGTTATAGTACTTATTCAACTAATATTTTTAATGTTCCCTCTTCCAACATCAGCCTTAATGTCCAGTACGAAGCTCCTTGGTCGAAGGTTCTATCCCCATCAGCCAAAGTGCCTGCCACATCGGCCTGCGCTACTGGTGGCACCTACACGCTTACAGCTTCGCAGGCGCAAAATACCAGCTATGTGTCGGTAGTACCAAAGACCTGGACTTGGTTCACAGCAACCGCCAGCACCGGTCCATACGCATCCATTGGCTCAACCACGGCAACAGCCTACACCGTATCGGGCAGGAACGACCCGGGTACAGTATGGTACCGCTACGCCGAAAAGGCAAGTATGGTATCCAATTCGGCGCGGTCAACTGTCACCAACTACTACACCATAGGCACAAACCTGTGTTCGCCGGCTAAGATTGAGTTCAAGTGTACTCCTCTTGCTTCGAGCCCTACTTTCTCGGCATCGACCGAGCCCACCGACCGTGGTGTGATACTCAGGTGGAACCAGGTGGCCGATGCCTCGGGCTATGTAATCCGCTACGGAAGGGCAGGAGCGGTAAACTATGCAACGGTAACCATTAACAGCGGCAGCACTACCGAGTATGAGATTACGGGGCTTACCAACGAGCGCGAGTACCATTTCCAGATACAGGCCATTGGCGGTGTTGCTGCCAGCGGCTGCCAGTACTGCACTACCGATTTCTCAGCGGATGATTTTACACCCAATTGCGATGAATAACGATAAAAGATTTACAGAGATGAAAGCAATAAATAATAATATAAATGGTATCGTGACTCGTAACGGCCACCAATTGTCAACCTTTAGCTCGGCGAAGCAAATTGTACATTGTGCATTGTCAATTGTCAATTATCCATTGTCCATTATCAATTATAAATTGTCAATTGTAACAGCATTTTTCCTTTGCTGCTTGCTCTTTACTATAGGATTTCCCCGTGTGGCAATGGCAGAAGAAATTACAATTGGCGAAGGTACAGGTACTACGTACTACTTTCCTATTGATAATTATTTCAATTACTCTTGTACTGAACAGATTTATCTTTCTTCGGAAATAGGGACTGCAGGCACAATCAATTCCATCAGTTTCTACTACCAATACGGCACGAGTTATACTGCTAGCAGCGTGACGATGTATATGAAGAACGTATCTCGTTCATCGTTTTCTTCCGCCACCGATTATGAGTCACTATCGGCAGGTGACATTGTGTGGACTGGTAGCATTGCCCCGACTGCAGCAGGATGGTACACCTTTACGCTGACCACCCCATTCCACTATGATGGCACTAGCAACTTGCTTGTGGCCTTCTATGACGGCACCAGTGGCTATCCTGGCACAAGTTACACGTGGCGTCAAACTACGGCTCCGAACTCGGCCTCTATGTCTTTGCGTTATTATAGCGACAGCTACACCCCAGACCCGTACAACCTTGGGTCGTATTCTGGTAGCAAGACAACGTACACCTACCGCCTCAATACAATAATTGACATTACCGCAGGTGGAGGTGGTTCAACCTGTTACAATTTTGAATCGGGAACAACAGGGTGGACATTTGCAAATGGAAGTACTAACAAGTGGACACGCGGAACAGCGGCAAAGAACGGTGGAAGTTACGGTCTATACATATCCAATAATAGTGGTACAAGTAATGCATATACGATAGGAACTGCCGATGTTTCCTACGCATATCTAACGGTTGACCTTGTTGTAAATGCTACTTATACTTTAAGCTATGATTGGATGGCTTACGGAGAAAGCACTTACGACTATTTACGTGTAGTGCTGGCTCCAAATAGTGCATCTCTGTCAGCTGGAAGTTTATATTCTGGATTGAGTTATTCGACTATTCCTACAGGCACAGGCTGGCAGGCTCTTGATGGGGGGAGCAAACTTAATTTAAGTAGTACATGGAGTAGCAAGAGTGTTGATTTTACTGTTACCGAGTCAGGAACATACAAGATTGTGTTTGTTTGGCGAAATGACAGTTCTCAAGGTACCGCTCCGCCAGCAGCCATAGACAATGTGTGCTTTACGGCACCTACTTGCGACCAACCCGAACTTTCCTATTCTCCTACATCTCATTCAATTACATACGGAGGAAGTTATACGGCACCTACATTCAACAATCCTCATAGCGTAGCACTAACGACATATACTACGGATAATTCATCAGTGGCCACCGTAAGTAGTACAGGTGTTGTTACCAAAGGCAGCTCGGCAGGTACTGCACATATAACTGTAACTTTTGCTGGCGATGACACATATTGCGAGGGTTCTGCAACATATACGCTTACCGTAAACAAGGCTAATCTTACTAGTCCAAATCTTACGGTTACGCCCAAGGTAATGCGAAATACTCTTTCGTGGTCGTCCGCAGGGACAGGTACTGCTAGTTATCAAATATTGAAAGGTACTACCTCAGGGTCGCTTTCTGCATATACTACGGTTACAAGTTCAACTACGACATACAATGATGATAATGTTACTGCCGGCACTACATATTATTATAAGGTAAAGGCAGTTCCCGATGCCAACCATAATGAAGCAATTAGTACGGAGAAGAGCGGAACGCCAATCGGCTGTTCTGCGGAACTGGCTGTAAGTCCGGCTGTTTGTAAGGATCAAAGCGTTACGCTTACCGCCAATGTACGTACAAGTTCAGGAACCACAATAACGTGGAAAGACGGAAGCACCTCATTAGGTACAACCTCGGCAGGAAACGATGACGGAACGGTAGCGACTTCTACCAAGACAGCAACTTTCAGTACTGCCGGTGCGCATAATCTACAGATAACCCTTAGCGGAGGCAGGTGTACCAATACCGCCTCGGCATCTGTCAAGGTTGTTAATGCTCCGTCGGTAACATCGCCTCGCGACGAAATCTCTATGTGTGGCTCGGGTTCGGTAGAACTGTCGTTACCTGCCAGCGAGGTCAGCAACAGGGATTGTGGCGGATTGTTGTACAAGTGGAGCACAGGCTCAACAGCATCCCAAATTACGCCAACTGTTTCCTCATCTACAACCTATACGCTTACAGTCTCTAAGGTCTTATACCAGAAGAACGACTATATTAAAATAGGTAACAAGGAAGGTATTGTAGTAACACCTCCTACGGCAACTGCGGTTGGTAGGGCTGTCGCTCTTACAGATGCTATTGCCACTCTTTGTGATGGTTCGAATATTTCTACCGATGCAGAAGTAAGGCTTGCAATGATTGTAAACGGCGGTACGGAAGCCGCTAGCCGTAAAGGTTTCGACATTCCTGCCGGCGCAAGTGGTGGCGTATGCCCAAGCAACGAGATAAGGTTCCCGGTGGTTATAAGTAATGCTCCGACCATCGCGTCAATCAGCGCACCGTCGGCAGTGTGCGACGGCAGCCCGCTGACGCTCAGCACACCGAGCGTTACAGCCAACGGCGCAACGGTCAGCGCACAGGGCTGGCAGATCAGCAGCTCGGAGAACGGCACGTATTCAGCGTTCACCTCGGGCAGCACGGTATCGTACAGCCAGAACGGCTACTACATAAGGTACTACGCAACGAACACCTGTAATACTACCTACAGCAACAAGGTAAGGATCACCGTCACGAAGGCTCCGACCATCGCGTCAATCAGCGCACCGTCGGCAGTGTGCGACGGCAGCCCGCTGACGCTCAGCACACCGAGCGTTACAGCCAACGGCGCAACGGTCAGCGCACAGGGCTGGCAGATCAGCAGCT
>Ga0310696_10011471_pt1 | contig 10115 bp, 7 predicted proteins | sample AusTroGonzalo_MG_4_FD_203885 | JGI IMG/M metagenome (GOLD analysis project Ga0310696, IMG submission 203885) | Bovine rumen microbial communities from tropical cattle in Woodstock, Queensland, Australia - Gonzalo_02 (v2) (version 2) | ecosystem: Host-associated > Mammals > Digestive system >... | reverse complement strand
CGCACGATCGCTCCGAAGATCGCCGACCGTCCGGGCGGATACCTCCGTATCCTGCACACCGGTTTCCGTCAGGGTGACGCTTCCGAGATGGTGCTTCTCGAGCTGGTGGACTTCAACGAGGCCGCCCTCGCCGCCCCCAAGGCCGAGAAGAAGAGCACCCGCCGCAGCCGCGCGAAGAAGGCCGTCGAGGCCGCTCCCGCCGCCGAGGCCGAGGCCCCCGCTGCCGAGTAAGTCACGGCGCATACACGCAGAAAAGGCACTTCCCGTTGTCGGGGAGTGTTTTTTTTGTGTGTCTTATCCTCCTTGCTGAATCATCATCATATCTGCCAACTGTAAGAAATACTCATTGGACCAGATGTCAAGGGCGCTAAACTGACTTGCACCAAGAAAAGGCATGACATCCTTTTTGACAGTGTCAATGTCAGTATTGATAATCTTCTCACGGAGTTGTGCCATGAACTCGTCCAGGCTGAGCACCTCGCCATTGAATTCCCTGATCCGTTCTTGAAGATGCTTGAAATCCAGCGGTACACCATTCCTTACGTACCACTCGAAGTCGAACCAATCCCGACCCTTTACACGGCGCTGCCAGGCTCGATAAACCAGCGCATGCATTTTCCCCGCATAGAGGTCGGGAAGAGTGAAACAGCGAACCATGAATGAATACGGCTGCAAAAGAAGCTTCTGCTCCGTATTGAACATCAACGGAGGATCCGTGTCGAGTTCGATTTTTACCTTGACCGTTTTCTTTGTCTGGAACTTGATGTCATAGGCCTCGGTATTCTCCTTCAAAAATGCTGACTCGACCTTTCCGAAGGCTTTCTTTTCCTTCTTGGTAATCGTAACATCAAAGCCCGCAATGTGGAACTCCTCCCGTATTGCATCGAAATAATACTCAAGATGGATGTCGTCGCGCTTCTCCGTGAGCGAAAAATCCATATCTTCCGAAAACCTCGGAAGCCCATGGAAAAGCCGCAGGCAAGTGCCTCCATAAAATGCGGCATGATCGAAGAAGCCACCACGATGCAAGCCCGCTAACGCTATCTTCTGACAAATCTCCTGCTCGGCGTTTGTTGTTGCGGCACCGCCCGTATCCCTGCCATACGCAGCCAACATGGATTCGAATGTCGTCATTGCTTGATGATTCTTATCAAATTCCTGAAAATTTGCGACTTGCGTCCGATACAGGAGCATTGCTCAATGATATTCGTATCCAACTCGGCCAGGATGTCCATATCAAGCCTTATGTCCTCCTCAAGATATGCTACTAATGACTTGATGGATTGCCGGGGAACGAAATCATCCAAAAGGATTGTGTCGCACAAAGCCTTTTCCCGGGTAGCCATAAGGAAACTGATGCCCTGTTCCTCCCAACATGCAACACCGATAGGAAAGTATGGGGCGGGAACCTGCACATAGTTGAAGTTCCCGAGGGGTGTTTCAAAAGAGCGCGAGCGCTTCGTGGTTGCAGAAGTCATCAGGAAAACCTGTTCCGGAATCATGCCATAGTGGCGGAGTGCCCATTGGAAGGAGACATACGAGGGTCCGTAGATATGGTTGGCACATAGCCTCGCGTCTGTTTCCTTTCCGGTCAACTCCTTGTTGATAATGAAAAGATTACGCTTGAGACGGATCAATTCGCCGCTCTTCTCCAACGCCTGGACCTTTTTCTCCGGCGAAGCAAGGTCCGGGAAGCAGGACCTGATGGCTGCCCCCGATACCGGAATCCCGGCAAATTGCATCAATGGATCCTTTTTGAACATAATCTGTATTGCACGCTCTGCAAATATATCAAAATTTCCATAGAAAGAGAAGAATAACTTCTTTTTCTATGAAAAAACAAAGCTGGCGATGTAGAATTATCATCGCTGGTGCCGGGAACGCCTCCCCGACCCAGATTGAAGGCGAGGGTCTAGCGCAAAATATGCCTTCTGCGACGCGAAACGCGATAGATGCCACTTTGGAATGTGGGGTCTGCCGTGTTTCGGTGCGTGAGCGGCCGAAAATGCGCGAGACCGTTGTGCCTGATGTGCTGCCATTACCTTCACCATGCTCAAGTCATGAATCTGGACAGAGAGGGCGTTCACTGCTTAGGGCATTGCATATCATTTTGATTCTTTCTATCTTTGTCCCAACATACGAGAAATATCGATTTCTATAGAGAAATCTTATTGTCGGGCACGCTCTAAATCTGCAACATTTTGAACAGACGCCTGCGATAAGGTTTCCCATACCCTGATACGGGTGTGGGGACCTTTTCGATAGTCTGTGAGGGCCCTGCAGAGCCTTGAGCGTTCTTATCGGGAAGTGATCCCCCACCTTTTTTGTTGGGCCATCAGATTCCCGGACAGGAACTAGCGGTCGCGGCCGGGGGGGGTTAGCATACCTCAATGTTTTCATTTGTGCCGGCCTGCGGCCGCTTTTTCATAAACAAGCATTTTGAGGAAAAATTCGGAATCCGGCGCCTGGGCATCTATTATTTCTTTTCTGAAGCGGGACCTGGCAGTCTTAAGACTCTCTATGGAGTTCTTTTTCAGGATGAAAAGAACCGTTTCATAAGAAAAGCCGGCAAAGAACAGCATGATTATCCGGAGATTCTCCCCCTTGATTCTTGGGACCTGAGTTCGAAGCTTCGCCATGATTCCATTGCAATAACGGTCCAAATCCTTTTCCAAAGAGGTAAACAAGCCGTCATCTTCCCTGATCTTCGCGGCCAGTTCTTTAACTTGTTTGAACACGAGGGATTGCTGCTTTTCGTCTTCGGACTTGAAGTAAGACTCGCATAGCTGATCCAGTCGGTCAATCTTTTCGCTGAATAAAGAGCCGATAAGATGGGCATTATCCCGGTTTAAACGATCCAATTCCTTTTCTTCATAGGCGAGGCGGGCCAACTGCTCCTTCAACAGGCTATCCTTTTTCCTGGATATGGTTATGACAGTTATGATCAAGACCAGGATGATGAGCAGAGAGACAACAGCTCCGAAGACGGCTCGTTCTCTCATTGATCGGATTCTATTTTCTTTCAAAAGCGTTTCATTTTTATAATAATCCCGCTGGGCGGTGCTGACTGATTGTTGCAACAAAACACGTGTCAAAGAATCCTGGAAAGATACGGCATGGTCGATAAGGCGGAAAGCCTCATCGTAGTTTCCTCTCCTTTTTTCAATAATCGCTTTCATATAATCCAACGAAGCGATTTCTTTTTCATCTGATGAAATTCGATAACCTACAGAAAGCCAATAATCTGAGGAATCCTTTCTACCAATCATTTCGAAGGCTTGGGCCAAATACCCGTAATCAATAATAGAATAACGGCTTTTGGGGGCTTCCCGAAACAGGTCAAGGGCTTTCTCTGGTTCAATTCCTTTTAATACGAGTAATCCGGCTTCAGTTAAGCAACGATGGACTTGCAGGTTACGGTTTGAAGGATACGTGGTTTTGATCTTATTAAGCAAGCTGTCAGCCAAGTCAAACTCTTTTTCATTGGAGTAGTCAATCGCAAGTGATAACTCTGCATATGCCTTGTATGCATCAGCATGAGCTTTCTCAAAGCAAAATACAGCATTTCCCCAGTTCTCAGTTGCACCAACTAGATTGTTGCTCATGTTGAAAAGTGCTGCTTTATTTCTATAGATCAAGCCTAAGTAAAACCAATCCTCCAAATCAATAGCATCCTTCTCCGCTTTCTCTAAAGCAATCATTGCAGGAATCAGATCCCGGCCATTTTTCAAACAAATGCCTTCATAATACCATGATAGCATTCTATCCTTCGGTTCACCGTATTTTGAATAGTAGTTGACAGCTCTCAGAATCAGCGAGTCTGAACATATATCTATGTAATTCTTGTCCAGAGCCGCACTCATCAATAAAGCATATTTCGCCTCTGACTTTTTGCTTCTCAAACTGTTGGGGTCAATGGACCGAAGTAAAATGAGAGCGCTATCCGGACGGGAAGAGATCAGAGATTCGGCCGAACGGAGACTCGAAACAGTAGACCTGTTACAGCAGGAGCCTAAAAGGACGGCGCAAAATACAAGGATGAATCTTTTCATAACAGGGGTTCTCTTGGCGCAAAAATAGTCATTCTCTTCAAAAGAGGCCATCGATTCAGTTGATTTGTAACCTAACTAAATCGCTAACGTGTTGATTGATAACGACTCCTCTCTGGAAAATTGTTACCAATTACACTTTCGTGACAAGCAATATCTATAGATATTTGCAAAGCAGGAAAACCATAATTAAAGGCATTTTTATTTGTTATTTTCGTTTTTTTTTATCTTCGCTCGAGATTCAATTGATTAGTCAGTAATGTATTAGTATGGAAGATATGCATAGTTTACCCCAGCGCCAACGGAAGGTGTCCTATTGTCCTCCCTCCCTCCGTTCCGTCGAGATTTCTTCGGAAGGATCTTTCTTGTATAGTAACACCGAGACCATCGAGGACCAGGGTGGGGAGATCAGTTGGGACTGATCGTATCATTTAGTAAACATTGATTGTCATGAAAAATAGTAGCCTGTTGCTTGTTCTTGCCGGCTTGATTCTCTCGGCCTGTGCCACCAAAGAAGCCGATCCCGTCCGTATTGTCGAGGGAGATGAAGTGTTCTATGCCACGATAGAGGAGCCCACGTCACGGGTGTACGTCGACGAGGGACTCCGCGTGTTGTGGAATGCGGATGACCGGGTTTCCATCTTTAACCGGTACACGTATAACCTGCAGTACCGGTTCGAGGGAAAGGACGGGGACAATTCCGGAACGTTCACCCTGGTACCCGATGACGCCTTCGTGGTCGGGAATGCCCTCGACAAGGTGTATGCCGTCTATCCGTATCGGGAAGATACCCGGATCACGAATGACGGCGAGATCACGGTTACCCTGCCGGCGGAACAGTCCTATCGGGCGGATTCCTTCGGCCCCGGGGTTAACACCATGATTTCCGTGACGGAGGACAACTATCTGTTGTTCAAGAACCTATGCGGCTATCTGACGGTCCGGCTGTTCGGAGACAACGTTTCGGTATCGTCCATTTCCCTGCGGGGGAACAACGCCGAGCCGCTTGCCGGACAGGCGACGGTCGTGGCCCGGACGGACCAGGCCCCGTCCCTCACCTTCGACGCGTCGGCGACGCAGGAGCTGTCCATCCATTTCGACACCCCCGTCCTCCTCGGGGACAGCGTGGAAAACGCGACGACTTTCTGGCTGGTGGTCCCTCCGGTCACATTCAGCCAGGGCTTCACCATGACGGTCACGGACGATCAGGGCGGCCAGTTCGTGAAATCGGCGTCATCGAGCATCACGATCGGCAGGAACAACCTGTCCAAAATGGCAGCCTTGCGGGTAGGAGATTCCGTTCCGGGCGAAGTGACAGGCATTTCCCTGGACAAGACGGAACTGACCCTGATCGTGGGCCAATCCGCCGTGCTGCTTGCAACCGTCCGTCCGGAAGATGCTGCTGACAAGACCGTTACCTGGACTTCCTCGGACGCGAGCGTGGCAACAGCAGACGGCGAAGGCCGCGTCACCGCGGTAGCCCCCGGCACAGCTACCATCACTGCCGATGCGAGCGGCTGGACGGCGAAATGTACCGTAACGGTAACCGATCATGATGAGGATGCGCCTATCCAGTTTGCCGATGAGAAACTGAAAGAGAAACTCCTGATCCGGTTCGATACGGACAAGGACGGTGAACTCTCTTATAGGGAAGCGGCCGCTGTCACCACCATGGAAGGTGCCGTTACCGGCGTGGCAACGATAAAGGCCATCACCTCTTTTGACGAGTTCCAGTACTTTACGGGGGTTAAAACCCTTCCGGAAGAATACTTTACCGGCTGGGAAAGCCTGTCCAGCATCACCTTGCCTCCAAGTCTTACAAAATTAAGTAAGAAGGCTTTTTATGGTTGTCCTGCCTTGAAATCCGTGGTCTTTTCCGACGGTCTGGAGCGTATCGGGGAATCCGCCTTCGCGAATTGTTCCAACCTGTCTTCGGTCGTATTGCCGAGAACACTGATTGAAATAGAAAGAGCGGCATTTAGCAGCTGCCAGAGTTTGTCCTCGGTGATTCTACCTGATAACTTGGAGCAAATCGGATTATTTGCTTTTCAAGGGAGTGGTTTGACCTCCATTGTGATTCCGGGAAAGGTATCAACGATTGAGCAAGATGTATTTAATGGTTGTAAGAGTCTTGAGTCAGTAGTCCTGTCCGCTGGCGTGAAGACAATCGGTTCCAGGGCATTTGTCGTCTGCGAGAGCCTGGTTTCAATAGACTTTGGAACGACAGTCACGGAGATAGGGAATGAGGCCTTCCGTGAGTGCATCAGTTTGAAGAACGTGGTCCTTCCGTCCGGAATAAGCAGGATATCAGATGCCGTTTTCAAAGGTTGTTCCGGTTTGGTTTCCGTCACCTTGCCCGATGGGATTTCCTATATAAGCAATGGAGCATTTATGGGGTGCAAGAATCTGGTGTCCATCAATATTCCCGAAGGGGTGACCAGAATACTGCAAGCGGCATTCAATGGATGTGAATCCCTGACCTCGCTGTATCTTCCTTCAAGTCTTACTACGATCGGGGACAATGCTTTTTCCGATTGTCTCTCCCTTTCCGCCATGGTCATCCCGTCCGGAGTGACAAGTCTGGGAGAGTACGTTTTCAGTAGATGTCCCAGCCTGATTTCATTGATTGTCGAATCCGGGAATCCTGTATATGATTCTCGCGACAATTGCAATGCCGTCGTTAAAACCCAGACTGGCGAGCTGCTCTATGGGTGCAAAGGAACGGTTATCCCGGACAGTGTGACCAGTATCGGACAGTATGCTTTCTATCGCAATTACGGGCTTGAATCAATCGTCATCCCCAGGAATATTGCCAGCATCGGATATAAGGCGTTCTCTTATTGCACGAATCTCTCATCATTGACTCTCTCAGAAGGTGTGGAGAGCATCGGTGCGGCTGCTTTCGAAGCATGCTATGGCCTGACTACTGTACGCATTCCCAAGACCGTGGCGGCTCTCGGATCCTCGGCATTCCTGAGTTGTCATGACCTGACATCGGTCCGGATCGATGCGGTGGTACCGCCCGAAGCAGGGCGCTATATGTTTGACGACACAAAAAACTGCCCTCTTTATGTTCCCGCTGAATCCGTTGATTCGTACAAGTCGGCCGATGGCTGGAAGGAATACGCTTCCCGGATTAAGCCGATAGAGCCTTGACCGCCGGCGAGGATCTAGCGCAAGATATGCCTTCTACGGCGCGAAACGCGGCAGATGCCACTTTGGAAACAGGCATCTGCCGCGTTTCGGTGCGTAGGGAGCCGAAAATGCGCCAGACTGTTTAAAAGATCTTCGAATGAAACGCCTCCTTTTCTTTTGTCTCGTCTTCCTGCTTTCCGTTTCATGTGGCAGGAACGCCCGTCTTATGAAGACGATGAAGGATGTGGAATCATATGTTCACGAATCGCCTGATAGCGCCCTGGCCGTTCTGGCCGGCCTTGATACCACCGGTGTGTCTTCCGGCCGGGTAGATGCGCTTTATACCCTGTTAAACTCCATTGCGCGTTATCGCTTGTACATTGACGAGCAGGATGATTCCGCCCTCGTTCGGGCATCGGGCTTTTTTCGTAAACACGGAGATGAGGCCCGCCTGATGAAGGCGCTCTTTCTCGCAAGTTACATTCGCTTTAACTCGGCAGATTACAGGCATACGATCTTGATGCTTACGGAAGCGGAACCCTTGTCCGAGAAAATGGATGACCACTTCTATGGCGGCTTGATTTGTCGGCAAATGGCATGGGCATTTGAAAGGGCGTTTAATAATGTCGATCGTTTGAAAAGTGTCCGAAGAGCCTATAAGCATTTTGTCGACGGGCATTTTGAGACACATGCAGCGTACACTTTGCTTATGGTTGGAGAAGCTTGCACGGCCAACAATCTGTATGAAGAAAGTGAAAGCGTTTACCAGGAAGTGATTGCTGAGGGGAGAAGTCGTTGTGATACGGTATTATGGGCAAAAGGGTTGTTGAGTTTTGCAGAGGATATGATGGTTAGAAATGAGAAGCGTCCGCAAGAAGCTTTGCAGAACATCTTATATGCAAACGATTCCCTTCGCTATCCCATTTCCTGTTATTCCTGGGCGACAGCCGCATTATCTGCAGCGATGTTGAATAATGGGGCGCTGAGTGATGAGTACTTCCGCTATGCAGATAGTCTGGCGAACAGTGATTATGAAAAGTACCTTGTCTCGTTTCGAAAGTATGAGGCTTCTTTAGAACTGCACAGGCCAGATGAGGCTTTATCTGCGGCACAGCAGTCTTTTTCATACCTGATCGATACGGATTTAGTGGTTGAACGAAATTCAGCAGTTGACATCCAACGGAATTACTATCAGGAAGTTGTAGAGAACGAAAGGCTTCGCCTCAGACTGACGCAGCAGAGAGATATCTCACTGCTATTGCTATTAGTCTTGTTGTGCATAGGTTTGTTCTGGACGGTAAAAAAGCTGATCAAGCGAAGAAGGATACTCATGCTTGAGAATAGTATTCTTTCTTCCCAAGTGCAAGAACTGGAACAGTCCGGTTCCTGGCGACTTAAGCGGGCCTTTGAGTCAGGTATGCGTTTCTTCAACAAGCTTGCAGAATTCAAGTGGATAAACAAACCGGAAAAGATTCTTCCGGTCTTCGAATCGATGCTGACTAATCTTTCGACGGACGATAATACCATCCGGGAGATGATGACCACATTGAATGAAACCCATAACGACTTGATGATTCGACTGGCGGAGCAAGTCCCGACGATGAAAAAAGATGACCTCATGGTATATTGTTATTTGGCTCATCGACTTGACCATATGACTCTATGCACCATTTTGAATCGAACCCCTGGGGCACTGAACTCGAAGGTATATCGCATCAGGGAGAAGATCAATCATTCCGGAGCGATAGACAAAGAAGAGTTCATTCGTGTTATAAGTGGCTCATAATCAGTCGGATAGGCCATTCTTGTCGGGTGAATAGTAAGTGCTTGATTTACAGGTGTTTACCGTGTTCGTGATGGGCCGAATAACGTTGCGCGTCATAAGTTGTTGAATATTAATGTATTACGCCTCTCTCGGGATGGCGTTTCGTCATTTTTATTCTTCGTAATAAGGTAAATGGATTGAAAACAACTTCATAACTTTGCAGTGCAGTTATTGACCTTTTGGGGTAAGTGTTTAGCCGTGAAGGATTTGTACATAATACAACTGGAGAAATCATATTCTCCTCCCATCATCCAATCCACGAGAGAACTTGCAGTCTTCGGAGTTGTTGTCTCTCTGCTCATCATCCTGATTTTGATCATGACTGCCATCGCATTATCCAGGAAAAAGGATCGTTTGTTGAAGGAACAGTTGGCTCGACTTGCCCATGAAGAAAAAGAATTGGATCGGTTACAACGGGATAATGCCCATCTTCTCGGCTCATTGTTCAGCGAAAGGATTAACCGCCTTGACCAACTCTGTGAGTCTTATTACAAGTCAGAAGATAGAGAAGAACAGTCCCTTGTGTTCAAACAAGTCAAAGAAATAGCCGCGAAGATTAGAGAAGATGAGGGCCTTTTCCTTTCTTTAGAGAAGGATTTGGATCGTTTTTGTAACGGAATCATGACCAAATTGCGTCATCAAGTCCCCAGAATAAAAGGAGAGAATTACCGGATAATCATGCTGTTCTTCGCAGGATTCTCCTATGAAACGGTTCTATTCATCATGAACAAGAACTCTATTGACAGTCTCAAGACCGCTCGATCCCGTTTTAGAAAGGAAATCACGGACGCCCGGGCGCCTGACTCCGAATTCTTCCTCAAAATGCTTGTTTATGAAAAAGCGGCCGCAGGCCGGCACAAATGAAAACAACGAGGTGTGTCCCCGGCTGCAACCGGCATTGCGTATATCTTTTTTTGGCTATCCGCAATATGAGGTTGGATTTTGTGGATTCACTTGCTAATGACCAATTATTCTCTTATCTTTGCATGTACATAATTACGTACAAAAAAATAATGAAAACAACCAGCGTATCAGATTTCAGGACGAACATGAAACGGTATTTGGACGCCGTCATCTTTGACTCGGACTGTGTCGTCATCAACCGT
>Ga0310696_10011470_pt1 | contig 10115 bp, 18 predicted proteins | sample AusTroGonzalo_MG_4_FD_203885 | JGI IMG/M metagenome (GOLD analysis project Ga0310696, IMG submission 203885) | Bovine rumen microbial communities from tropical cattle in Woodstock, Queensland, Australia - Gonzalo_02 (v2) (version 2) | ecosystem: Host-associated > Mammals > Digestive system >... | reverse complement strand
TTAAACAGGCTGTATTTACTTATAGTGGAGCCTCTGCAGACACATTGTTAAAGTTAAAAGGTACACAGCATATGTTGGATACATCATATCGTGTACCTTCTCGCATCCTAACGTTTGCTCAGCACATAGTAGACGAGATGGAATTAACAGACCATTCTAAATGCAAATCTGTCCGCGAAGGCGGTATCGTAGAGGAGATAACTTGTTTAGATGAACTTACAGGACAATTCGATATTTCTAAATCCTACTTCTTTCTTGCTCGAAATAAAAAGTTCTTCAAGCAATATGAACAGTGGTGTACCCAAAATGGGATCCCTTACTGTATTAAAGGAGAACCAGTGTTCTCTGATACCGATAAGATGGAGTTCAGAGACGGTAAGACAGATGACTGGGATCCTGGAAAGCTTGACTTCGCAAGAACGTGCCATTCTCACGGACTTTTCTATGCTAGACCGAAGGTTAACATTAGCACCATACACACTGTTAAAGGAGACGAAGCCGACGTCGTGGTCCTTATGTCAGATATCAGCCGAGCTGTCGACTCTCAATTAGAAATGGACCCGGATAGTGAACATCGAGTTTTCTATGTTGCAGTTACACGAGCTAAAGAAAAACTTATCATTGTTCAACCACAAACTCGTATGTACTACCCTTACCTTTTAATGTAGAAATCGTTAAGGAATATGGCGGGAAATTACTAAAATTAAAAATATTAAAGGATATTATCGAATAAAATTAAAATAAGTTCAAGTACACATCGCTTGAACTTGAAGGAGGTAAAGATGATTATGAAAGTGTACTGTGGCCGACCAGGTTGTGGTAAATTGATTGGTGCCCGAGACTTTAGTCCTGAAGGCAGAGTTCTTGAAGAAGAATGGGTTGATGGGGTTGTTGCTTATAAGAGTAGCAACCTGGAAGATAATTGGGACGGAGTGAAGTTCTGTTCTGAAGAATGCCTGGAACACAGGAACGACTTCGTAACACCGGAGGAGGTTGCAGATGAATAGCTCCCTTATAGCAATAATAGTGGTGATAGCGATTGTAATTCTTGCAGTCATTATCAATGATATACGAGAAACGCGCAGAATGCGGAAGGAAGAAGAGGAAGAGAGGGAACTGCAGAAGAAGAAACTCTCGGAAACAGCTCACTGCGGAAACGCCTGCACAAATGGATATCATAGCCCTATCGAAAATGTCAATGTACCTATCACTTGTTGTTGTTGGGCAGATATGTGTATATGGAGGTAATAAATGTCAGAAATTGTAGCAACAATCGATATTGAAACAGTTGACCCCCATCTTAAAGACTGGGGGCCAGGAGCGTGTCGCAAGGATGGTGAAATCTTAGGTGTAGGTTGTTACTGTCCTGAACTGAGTGTTGATGAATACTTTATGCCTGATGACCCTCGTATCGCAGAGATATTAAGTGACCCTGATATAGTAAAAGTATTCCATAACGGAGTATATGACTTGGATTGGCTTATTAATGGCTATGGGCTTGAGGTCAATGGCCGCTGTGAAGATACAATGACCCGTGAAACACTTCTTGATTCATACGCATTTAGTTATTCATTGGACGCTTGTTGTCAGCGCAGAGGTGTTGTTGGTAAGAACAAGGGTGATACTATCGACGCATGGTATAAAGAACAAGGATTCAAAGGTAAGGCCATTGAGAACCTGGATAAGATACCGCCACACATTGTTGGTAAGTATTGTCGCCAGGACTGTAAAGCAACTTATGATTTATATATGGCTCAACAACCATTATTGGAAGAACAGAACCTATTGAATGCCAATGACATCGAATGTAGGTTATATCCTTTACTGATGCAGATGAAGGGTAACGGCATCCGTGTTGATATGCAAAAGTTGTTCTCACTGGCAGATCAGTTTGAAGAGGAGTACGATAATGGTATTACTGAGTTGGAAAACATGTATGGATTCGCCGAAGGTAAGCTATCGATTAACAGTGGTAGTGACATCGAAAAGATGTGGAGAGCGGAACACCTTCCTATTGAATACACTGCTACGGGTAAGCCTTCATTTGCGGCTGGTGTTTTGGAAGACTGTCCTCATCCGTTGGCTGAAAAGATTCAACACCTTAGAGGCCTCGCAAAGACGCAATCATTCCTCGGTAGTTGGGTAGATTATTCAATTAATGGTTTTATCCATCCTTGTTTCTATCCTGCGAAGCGAGATGACAGTGGTACAGTAACAGGACGTTGGTCTTCAGGCGACCCAAATCTACAGCAAGTACCTGCACGTGCTGAGAAACACGGTAAAGAAATTCGTTCGTTGTTTATTCCGTTGGATGGATATATCTTGGGTGCATTCGACTATAAGCAGATTGAGTATCGTACATTCATACATTTTGCTGATGGTGAAGGAGCTGAAGCCGCGAGAGCAGAATTCCACGACCACGATGTTGACTATCACCAGATGGTACAGGAGATGATGGGATGGGTCACAGGCGATAAGGACAAAGATAAAGAGTATCGTCATATTACTAAGAACCTGAACTTCGGTTCTATCTATTGTATGGGCGCACGTTCCTTTGCACAGCGCTTTAAGAGACCTTTACTTAAGGCTCACCCGAATGCAGACCCAGACAACTTATTCCCATTGGCTGATTCACTAATGAAGGAATATAAACGTAAAATCCCATTTGTTGAACCAACTTGTCGCAAGATTATCAACACGGGTGAACGCAGAGGTTACGTTCGCACACTGAGTGGCAGACGACAGAGAATGCCATTGGATGGAGGTGGATACAAACTCGTTAACTATCTCATTCAGGGTTCAGCGGCTGACTTATTGAAGAAGGCTTTAGTGGATGCCTGGAGAGCCGGAGTATTCGAAGTACTTAAGTTGCATGCACAGGTACATGATGAAGTCGTGTTCAGTATCCCGGATACAAAAGAAGGATATGAGGCATGCTTAAAGTTGAAAGAGTGCATGGTTAATGCGTATCCACTAAAGATACCTTTAGGAGTAGATACGGAAATCGGACCAGATTGGGGTCACTGTGATATGGATAATTGGGAGGCATTTGAAAAGAAATGGAAGTAAGGGCAGACGAGAAGTGCATGTATGCGATCAGATGTCCGTCGTGCAAACTCATTATGAATGTGATTGGATCTACACTTAATGAAGAAAAGTACATTAGGTGTATGCACTGTAGAGCTATAGGTCGTACGGCCAATTGGATTAAAGGAGCACCGAGATGGAAGCAAGAGAAATCTTAGCTAAAGAGTACTGCGAAGAGTTCGATGAACGTCGCAAAAACGCTATGATATGTAGCTACTATAAGTACGGCCCTATAAAAGAGAACTTTCAGAAGGGTAGAGTAGATGCTATTGGTAGTCTCAAAAAGAACTTGAAGAAGTTCGAAGAAACAGGTAATACGGAATACCTGGTAGACGTTGCTAACTATGCAATGTTAAGATACATGTATCCAAAAGAAGGGGAATCATATAGACCAACAGATAGTGACCAGTCAGCAGGCGTTGACGGGATGACTATAAATGAAATGAAAAAATTCCAGGAGGAACACAAGTATGAGTGACATGAACGTTTGTACATTCATTGGAAGGGTAACTCGCGATGCTGAGCTTACTCAGGTTGGTGCGAAGAATACTTCGCTTGTTAAATGGGGTATTGCAAACAATACCGGTTTTGGACAGTATGAACACGCGCAGTTCTTCAACTGTCAGATGTGGGGTAAGCAGGGCGAGAACATCAAACAGTTCCTTACCAAAGGTAAACAAATCTGTGTTACAGGTATGTTGGAAGATACCTCATGGGAAGGACAGGATGGTACGAAACATCAGCAGTGGACATTAACTGTTAGTCAGGTATCGTTGTTAGCTGATTCAAAAAATCAGGTACAACAGCAGGTAGACGAAGCAGCAGGTTCATCTCCGTATGATGCGGAAGGAAACAGTAAGTTTTAATGAGAGTACACGTTAAACTATTGGGTGCCATTAATCGTCCTATTGCAGGTTTGGCAAGATGGTTTTATAACTATTTTCTAGAAGCTGCAAATGGGGCGGTAGCAATGGAAGAGTCGGAAGACTTAATTGAAGATGGAGATTATGAGTTACCGGATAAAGACTGGACTTATGATGAGAATGAAGATTATGGCGAGGATTTAATCGATGAGCAAGATATATTGGGCAGCACCCCTGCATGATGCAGAGGACAGAGCGCGTAATGCAATGTATGTACAGAAGTTACGTGCGAATGGACATACCGTATACGTTCCACAGGAACACGGTATTTGGGAACAGACACTCAATCAGTTTGGTGGAGATGTTGAAAAGACACGTAAACATTTCTATGAGTTAGATTTGAAGGCCTGTAAAGAAGCAGACATCTGTATTGCATGTGCAGGTAACATGGAACACCAGAGAGCGCCTTCTGAAGGCATGATTTGGGAGATGGGCTTTATGTCAGGTTGTCAGAAAACAGTATTGTTGTTCAATGAACATCATTACTGGGACTATAACCTGATGCTTGAATTCAGCAGTAAGATATTCGTCGACTTTGATGATATCATCCAGTACCTGGCTGAAGAGGAGTTCGTATGATTAAATACCTGTGGCAATTACCACAGAACCTGCTCGGATTACTTGTAGTTAAGGTAACCAGGGCTAGGTATAGTACTCTCGGGTGTTGGACAACACCTAAGGACTCTTTCGGAGTGACATTGGGGAAATACATCATACTGGGAGGTCGCTTCTCTACTATTGATGTACGCCACGAAAAGGGGCACCAGAAACAAAGTCTATACCTTGGTCCGTTCTATCTATTAGTAATAGGGCTTCCTTCAGTAGTTGGTAACTTGTTGAATAGAGTTATTCCATTTGACTATTACAAACAGCCGTGGGAAGCATGGGCAGATAAGTTGGGAGGTGTTGTACGTTAAGTTATCGTAATGAAGCTGCGTTCAGTAAAGCCTTGTGTACTGCAATGCGTGCGAAAGGAATCTTTGTACAACGCATCGAAAGTGGTGAAACAGGTAAAGGTATCCCCGATTTGTTTGTCCTCACCCATAAGGTGCCTATGTGGATTGAACTTAAACGAATCCATGCGGATATCCCAATGACACCTATGGGTACTGTTACAATACCATGGAGGCCAGGACAGCAAGCATGGCTGAGTGATGTTGATGCAAGAGGTGTTACTTGTTATACTATAGCCTGTTTTAATAACGGCATCTTAAAGATACAACACGACCAACTATGGCATGAGAACAAAGTATGGATACAGATGCCCGGGGTACATTATTACAAAGACATTAAGGAGTTGTTAGCATGAACGAATACTTAATTAAATTACGGGACGCGTTACGTGAAGAGTTGGATGCAACGAACACGTACGATAAGTTGTTGGCTATTGCATCTGAGGAAGACAAAGCTGTGATAGAAGAAATTAAAAAGGATGAGATTAATCATCAGGGTCGATTGTTGCAATTGATTCTAAAACGTGATCCATCCGCTTTAGAACCGTTTAATGCGGGATTAGACCAGGAGGAATAAAATGCCAAAATCAAAACACACTCGAAAAGGCGTAGTTCGTAAGCACGTATTGCGTACGCGCTTCAATAAGAACGGCGCACGATCAAGAACATTTAATTCAGGCCGTCAGTAGATAATAATAGCCACCAATCGAAAGAAAGGTGGCTATTATTTTGCTCTACTCCTTTACGAAGTTGTGAGTGATTGTGATGATTGCTGTTTCCAGTACTGGAAGTGATGCAGCAATAGCAGCTTCATATGGTGGGTTTACCAAAGCTATGACAGCTTCGGCTACGCCAATGATACCTGTTGTTGCAGCAACTACGACAGCATAAACCTTCTTACTCATACCTGCCTCCTTATGACTGTATGTTAGATAGCTACAAACACTGCTTTGATTTCGCAAGTGTTATTGCCTGATGGAATTGTGAGCAGTGCTACCTTATCAGTAACAACAGCTCCTGACTCGTCTGTGACTTCTACGCCGTTGATAAGCCATTTAGCAAACTGGAAGCCTGCACCTTCTTCTGCAGTAAATACAAGCTTTGAACCTGCGATGATGGTATATGTCTTCGGTGTAACAGAACAACCTGTTGGTGTTTCTGTAGCACAATACACTTCAGCAGTAAATGTTACGATGTTCTCAGGGAGAACACACATAATATTCTGCTTTGTGCGAGTCATTGATACAGGGTCAACTTCCTGCTGTCCTCTGTAAACCTTGCACGCTGTCTCCATGTCCGGAGCGACAATTGTAACACCATTACCCTGAGGGTCAGCCCCAACGTACTGGTTTAATGTTCTAGGTGCATTCATAATACATCCTCCTATTCAATTAAATACGTAGCTCGCGCTATCGTAGAATTACCAAAGTTCTCCGCAACACCGATTGCCTTCAATGTGCAGCTTGAAGATATAGTTATTGGGCCTTCATATAACGTACCAGTTTCTGGTGTTGGGTCTGAATCATCCAATGTATAGTAAATAGATGCATCCTGTGGTACGGATACGCTAATTTCACAAGTCTGTGGTCCTGTATAAGTACCTGCAGGAAGAGACAGCAGAGGTTGTGATACACGGCCCGATGTACCGATAGATATGAACAAGCGAGGTTGTGGTGCATAGGCTGTATTAGCAACACCCTGCAATACAGCATAGATGTGTGTTGGATTGTGCCAATTGTCCATATTACGCATATCTATATATACATCACCGGGAGCACGGTCTACTGGTATGTTCTCCGACATAAATGTAAACTTATAGAATGGAACTACGTCATCCCCTAAATCAAGCCGTGTTAATTCAGCACAGATATCATCCAACAATTCAAGACTACCTATCTCACCTTCGCCCGATACCCAGGCTCTTAGTAATGCCCTATAATGTTCTGCATCCAGTGATACGTTGTGTACAGATGTACCCGCATCAAGCTTAGTGAGGCGACCACCTATTGATGGGTCATTCACATCACCAAAACCATGGCTTGATGGATATTCCAATGCTTCAGTGAAGTAGAAATACTCCCTATCAGGCTCCGAGATAGTAGGACGAATTAATCCTGATAACAGGCCTAACAATGTGAGATGAATATCGGTAGCTGTATCTACAGAGATGGTATTAAAGTAGTCAAGCTTATTATCGAATATGGCTTTCCAGTATTCGAACAAGGCGTTTGACAACGCCGATACTTGAGGACCATCCAATTGTTCCCAAAGATAACGAATAGGTAAAATCATTGTGCCAATGCCTCAACTTCAATTACATCAATGTTATCTACACTAAAGTAGAAGATAGCTGTCTGTGCAGGTACCTGCATATAGCTGTATGTATTATCCTCACCACTTAATGATATTTCTGCACCACGTACTGTAAGGTTAGTATAAATCTCACCTACAGCATTTGTTACGTCTACTGCTGATAATCCTTTACCAATGGTCATAACACCTGCGAGAGAACAGATGACGTCTTTAATACCATTAACCTGTTCATACGATAATGTATTCTTAATATAAATACGTACATATACAGGCTGCTGTTTTGGAGGAAGGATATAAACAGGTAATCGCTGACCTGAATGGGTTATATAAACCTGTTCCTGGGCATCGTCATGGTCACCTCCCGCTGTCTTACATAACAAATATCGATAGAAGACACGAGCTATAGCATTGAGCTCAACACTCCATCCCTGTACCATAAGTACAGCCTGACGAGGTGGTACATCAATTGTTTCATCTCCATAAGCTAGAGGTACAGTATTCCATGGGTCATAATTGAAGAAGATAGAACACATTGAAACACCTTCCAATGCTTGAATGGCTGTCTCTGCACGTTCTACTTGCGTCCCTTCAACAACACGCCTCTGCATACGCTCACGCAATGATGCGATTGATTCAAGAGACTGTCCAGGTGTAGATGGGCTTGTGGCCATTGAACGGAAACCAGGAACAGGTTCATCGAACTCAAGAAGCGTGTTTGCAGAGATACTATACGCACCATACTGTTCTGCTATTAATATAATTGAGCGAGATTCTCCAATAGGTACAGTGACATCAAAAGCCGGATGGAAGGTAACATCCATACCTGCAATAGTAATAGTAGCAGTCATTTCCTGTGTAATAACACAATCAACTGCTTCGGGTCCTTCGAGGTTAGCGTATACAACACCTGCGATAACAGTACGTGTAGCTTGCGTACGCCTGATACCTGCTATATCTGCAAGGTTTAACAACTGTCTCTCTGAGGACTCTGCGATGGACATTCCACAGCCTGCACTATAGATTAACTTCTGCATAACAGTTGTTAAGTATGCAAAGCCTCGGAACATCTGATAAAGTGGGTTTGCTTCATTGGCCTCAATACTGATAAGTTCACCTGCAGTATTCTTGATATTGTTAGCGAGACAATAATCATTTACAAAGGTGATTACATCATCGAGGTTCTCATCAGGAGTCTTTACTTCGTATTCAATGCCATCTAACGTTACCATAAATTATCCTTGGTATATAGTTATGGATATACCACCACTCTTGTCTGTGGAATATGTAGGTACATATGTACTGTTCGGACCTTCAGGAATAGCTGCATTCTCTTGAATAGCCTGACGCACTTCATTGTCGATATTAACGAGAGTAGACTTGTTATCTTCATAAAGACTACTCCAGTCTACACCTACATCAGGCTTACCGGGAATGGTGCCTCTAAATGTATAAGCAGAGACTGCGGCTCGTTGGTCCTGAGTATTACGTTCAAAAGGTACTAGGCGGGGGAATCCATCTACTATGTCTATGTCCAGACACCAGGACTTATCGTGAGGGTCTGCAGGCATAATTAACATAAGGTCTCTCATATTACTATTATATCTCCATATACACGTTTTTGCTATGTCACTTTTAATACATTTTGTCCAGTATCATCTACCGTACCCTTAATTGTTACTGCGTAAGGAGCTGTACCTGAGGTTGTAGATGCAGGGAATATACAATTAAAGACAGCAGAGCCATTATCTCCTTTCAACACGAACTTCTTACCTTCTGAATCGGCTGTTAATGCAGACGCATTAATCACAATAACACCTGGAGGTACAGTGCCGGACGAGGAAGTTATAGGAGATGGAGGAGTTGTTGCTAAGACAACAGTACCACTTACTACATTGATGGTTATCTTATCAGTATGAGCCCTATTGCCTCCTGACTTGGTCGGACTGGTAGGAGGAACGATAGTAGCTACTATCGTAGCTGTGCCTGCAGGAGAAGGTTCGTATTTTATTGTACATCCTTGTACTGCTACTAACTTACTCATGCTAATTTATCGACCTCAAGATTAGAACCGTTAACAGTAAACATACTTGAACCTGTACCTGTAGTAACTTGTACTTTCTGGTCAGACGTGATATCTGTTCCATTAGTTGAGTCAGCAGTAAGCTTAGCCCCTGCAGTAATCTCAGTGTTGTCTGTAGAGTCAATAGTTGCTTTATTGCCTGCCGTGATTTCTGTATTATCATCAGAGGTAATAACAACCTTGCCATCACCCTCGGTATCCTTAACAGCAGTGAGTGACACATCACCGTCTGTAGATGATACGTCTACAGATTTACCCGTCATAGTAAATTCCTCTTCCGCCTGTATATCCACAGTCTTACCTTTTAACACTAATTCATCCTTGGTCTCGAACGTAACCTTCTTAGCCATAGTAATGGTAGCCTCGCCCGTCTTATCTATAGCGATACTACAGAACGGGTCTCCTTCTTCATCCTGTGGATTATCCTGAACAAGCTCTATAGAACCATCGGTATTAATAGTGTCTAACCATCGTACCTTGCCATCCTCTGACACCCATGACTTTGTTATAACTTCATCTTCAATATTAATATTTAGTACACCGTTATCTGTCTGTCGTGTCAAATATAATTGGCCTGTACCATCTACGCTAATAGAAGTAGTGCCATCATTGCGTTGTATCGTGATGCCGTCTTCCGTAAATTGCGCAGAGTAAACTTTAGAAGACAACTCATAAGAGCCATCCGAATTGAAACACGTCTTAACAATATTATTGGAGCCGTTACCTATTGGTAAGGCCTTAACACCGTCTCTATGATAA
>Ga0310696_10011469_pt1 | contig 10115 bp, 13 predicted proteins | sample AusTroGonzalo_MG_4_FD_203885 | JGI IMG/M metagenome (GOLD analysis project Ga0310696, IMG submission 203885) | Bovine rumen microbial communities from tropical cattle in Woodstock, Queensland, Australia - Gonzalo_02 (v2) (version 2) | ecosystem: Host-associated > Mammals > Digestive system >... | reverse complement strand
AACGCCTTTATGACCGTACCCAGGATGGTGCCGATGCGCGGCACTGCGTTCTTCGTCGCAGCGGTGAAGGAGTTCACCAGGTTGTCGGTGAGTTGCCCCATGTCGGCGTCGTCACGTCCAAGCCCGGTGAGCCAGTTGCTCCACGCAGACTGCGTCGCCTTGATGGAGCCCTCGATGGTCTCCATGGCCTCTTCGCCCGTGGCGCCGGCGATGCCGAGGTTTTCCTGCACGACGTGGATGGCTTCAATCATCTTGTCGAACGGGATGTCCTTGACGTTGTTGGCCGTCGCTTCGAACGCGTCGCCCATGACGCCCGAGTCGTTGATGAGCCTGGCCATCTCCGCCTGCGTGCCGCCATAGCCCAGCTTGAGGTTGTCCAGCATGGTGAAGTTCTGCTTGGCAAAACCCTGGTAGGCGTTCTGGATGTTCTCGATGGGGGTGCCCATCTTGTTGGCGTTGTCCGCCATGTCCACTATCGCCTTGTCGGCTATCTCAGCCGCAGCAGCCGTGTCGCCGCCCAGCCCGGCGATGAGCGAAGCGGAGAACGACGTCACGGTGTCCATGTACTGGTTGGCGTCCATTCCAGCCGTCAGGTACGCCTGGTCGGCGTAGTTCTTCACCGTGTCGGCGCTGTCCTTGAACAGCGTCTCGACGCCGCCAGCCAGCTGCTCGTACTCGGCGAAACCACCGAACGCGTCGGACATGACGCCCGTGACCGCGTCCTTGACGGAACCGGCGGCGCTCGTGATGGCGTTCGCCAGGATGTTGCCGATGGCGATGTTCTTGATGGAGGAGCCGATGGACGATGCGATGCTGTTGCCGCCCGACCTGCCGCCAGCGGCAGCGCCGGCGTCGACTGCACCGCCTAGCTCCGACTTAATCTTGTTCTCCGCTCCCGAAAGGGTCGGTATTAAGGTGACGTACGCCTTTGCAATCTCGTCGTAAGACGCCACTATTCACCCCTTACATTCGCCTCTATGATGCCCCGCAGCTTGTCAATCTCCATGGCTGCGACGCCGTTTGCATTGCTTTCCTTCCCCTTTTCCTTGACGGTCGGAAGCACGGCCTCCGGTTCGCCTATGCCCAGCTTCGCCTCCTTGCTCAACCCGTAGAAGAACATCCGGAGCCCGTGGTCGATGTTGGACAGCAGCCACTCGGCCATGGTCCATTCGGCGTCGGGGTCGAGCGCCTTCCATACACGTGAGCCCCGTGGAAGCTGGGATGCAAGGGCGGCGACGAAGTCGACGTCGCAGCCCTCCTCCTCGATGCAGCGCACGTCGATGCCGTACGTCTGCCACATGTCGGCCAGCAGCGCGTCACGATGGGTGTGGTACAGCGCTGCCAGCGTCACTAGTTTTTTGCCTGTGCAGCCTCCATGAGGAACTTGATGAAGTCTCCGAAGGCCTCCTCGTCGAGCATGCCGCCATTGGCTTCGGCGATGCCGTCCATGACCTCGTAGGCGTCTTCGCCAAGCAGGATGTCGAACAACCTTGCCTGCAGGCGCGGGACGTCCGCCATGTTCGGCTTGTCGTTGAGCTTGCCGATGATGTACATGCCGCGTTGGTCGCGGAACACGCCGGGACGGAAGTCGAAGGTCACGCCCTTGTAGGTCAAGGTGCGCACCTTGCGCCCGTTGTCGTCCATGCGGGTTTCGCCGATGACGTTGCCGTCGTCAATGGCAGCGGGGGCCTTGGCCCCCGCGTTGGTCTTCTTCTGAGCCATTGCCTATCTCCTTTCGGATGAGTTCGGGTTATTCGCCGGAGCCGCTGTTGGAGCCGCCGGAGCTGGAACCACCGGAGGTGGAGCCGCTGCCGGAGCTGGAACCGCCGGAAGTGCTGCCGCCGGTGACGGCTGCCGCATTGACGGTGCCAGGAGCGGAGACGAACTCGCGGCTGGTGCACAGCGGGTCGTCGTCGAAGCCGCCGGGAAGCGCCTTGACGGTGACCGCGTAGCCGACCAGCTCGTCGTCCTTGAAGCTGATGGTGTCAACGCTGCTCAGCTTGCCCTTGGGGATGACCTGGCGGCCCAGGGAGCCGTCGGCGTACACGACGATGATGACGAAGACGTGCACCTCGTCGAAGCCCCTGCGGGAGTGGCTGACGGTCATGCCGTCTTCCTTGGTGCCATCGACCTGCTGGTCGCCCCAGACCATCTTGTGAACCTCGGGGGAGAGTTCGACGCACTTGAACGTGTACTCCTCCAGGTAGCGGTTCAGGGAGTTGAGCACGACGGTGCCGCCCCACACGATGTGGTCGGTGGACTCGATGGACGGGGAGTTGCCCACGCCGTCCTGCGAGATGTAGCCAAGCCCGTTGTAGCCCGTAGGCAGGGCGCTGGTCGCGTCGCTCGGAAGAGTCGCGTCGCCTTGGCTGTTCTCGGGCCCGCGGTACAGGGCACCTGCGGCAAGGCCGCTGACGCCGCCCTCGTAGGGCTTGCCCGTGGTCACGTACTCCTGATGGAGAGTAGTCTCTTCTGCCATTGCAGAACCTCCTATTGTTCTATCGTTCGGACGATTACGCAGTGGTCATGAGCGACCACGTGCTCTCGTAGCGGCGATGGCCGCTCGAGTGGTTGTTTACCCGCGTGGATTGCTCTGCAGCAGAGGAGACCTCCACGCATTTCGCGGGCAGTTCCGCCATTGCGTTGCGGATTGCGTTCACGAGCGAGTACGCCTCGGTCTCCGACTTCGCCCATGCCCAGATGGTCACCCTCGGGCGGTCGAAGCGGATGTCGGAGCGGACGCCTCCGTCTCGGAAGACGCTCACGAAGACGTCGGGGCGCTCCTCGGGGACCTCGGTGCGGACGGGAACCCCCGTCTCTTCCGACAGGTAGGTGACAAGCAGCGACAGCACGTCGAACTCGCCGATTACCGCCATAACCATCACCTGCCTTGGTCGATTGCCGATGTGAGCGTCCTGTTCTCGTTGTGGTCGAGCGCAGCCGCCATGTTTGGCCACACGTGGGCCACGCAGCCTCCGCGAAGCGTATGGTGCGAGTGCACGTCAGGGAACCACTGGGCCTTCTCGTGCCCGTTGGCCCTTGCGTCGGCGGTGGCCTTGTCGGCGATGCGTTGCGCACGGCGCATGAGGTCGGCCTCGACGCCGGGTTGGCGCTTGATGGCGGCTATGCCCGCCATGTTCAGCTTCACCTTCACGCTAGCCATCGTTGAACACCACCTCCACCTGGTAGTTCCACCTGGTAGGGCAGTTGTGCTTGATGGGCACCGGGTCGCCCACAACGCGCCATTGCCGCAACGGGTCGACCATCGGGACGATGACGCGACAGTTGCGCAACGGCTTCTGGTACGTCTTGGGAAACGCCAGCTTCATGCGCACCGTGTCGCCCTCGACGTGAGCGGCGGCGTCGTTCGCATCCGACGTTCCGACCCTGTTGACCAGGACGTCATCGACTGCCTCCTGCGTCTCCACCGACACGGGGTTGCCGTGGGCGTCGACGCCGGATGCCGCCTGCCTGATGACGATGACGCTAGCACCTTGCATGACAGCGCCTCCGCAACGGCTCGGGATAGAGCGAGGAGATACGCTGCCTGGTGATGCCGAGCAGCTCGCGCTCCGACTTGGTCATGTAGAGCTCGCCGTAGCCAGATGTCTCCCCGCCTTGGAAGCCGACCTGCTCGGAGAAGCCGTCGGCTGTGGTTGTGAACTGCGTCGCCCCGAACGGTATCTGCGTCGCAGACGTCGCGGACGTCACCGCACGGTGGGCCATGTCGCGGCACACCTGCATGAGGCGCTCGGCGTAATCGTCATCGGGGTCGATGTAGTCGATGCCGTGCAAGTCCAGCTTCGCTGCGATTTTGCGGGACGCGTCCGTCAGCGTCTCCAAGAGAAGCTCGACGTTATCCACTTCGCCGTAGCGGCGGGTGTAGTCGTCGATGGTTGCGAATGCATGCATCCCGCTTCACCTGCCTATTCCGTTTTCTTCTTGGCCGAAGAGCGCCTGCGGGTAGCTGTGCGCTTCGGCTTGATGTCCTCGATGCCGACGCCCTCGTCCATAGCGGCCTCCTCGGGCTCGGCTGATGCCACCTCCTGCTCCTTGGCAGGCTCGGGCGCAAGTGCCGCCTCCGTGGGAGGCTCAGGGGCCTTGGCGGGCGCCTTGATGACGGCTTTGACGTAGCCCATCTTCATCAGATTGGACACCTGCTCGGCGGGGCCTGCGAAAACGTCGCCCACCGAGTAGCGCTTGCCGTCCTCCAACACGTTGCGGAAGGGGCGGACGACCCGCCCCTCCGCTGTCTTCTTGCTAGTCGCCATGAGCACTACCTCCTATGAAAGGCGTCGGCTAGTTGCCGTCACCGGTGCCTTCGCCGTTGCCTTCGCCGTTGCCTTCGCCGTTGCCTTCGCCATTGCCTTCGTCGTTGCCTTCGCCACCAGCAGCGGGGTTCACAGCAGCTGCGAACTCGCCCTTGATGATGAGGTTCACGATTTCGGGGTAGAGCAGCAGGCCGGTGCGGACGTTGGTGTCAGCCACGCCGTTCTCGTAGTGCACGGAATGGGCGATGCCGATAACGCCGGTCTCGTCGATGACGTACTCGAAGCCAGCCTCGTTGATGGCGTTGATGTCAACAGCGTAGGCATGGATGTTCTCCGTGAAGGTGCCGTAAACGGTGCCCTCGGGGACCTTGGCGTCCAGGAACGTGGTGCCGATGCCCAGGAAGTTCTCGATGTACTTCCAGCCGAAGGCGGTCTCCACGTTGTAGGTGTCCTTCTTGCCCAGGAAGGCGTAGACGTCCTTCGGGTTCGCGAAGAAGATGGGGGTGCCTTCGTAGCCGAACTCAGACTCGGCAACGGCCAGTTCGCCGGCGGTGTTGGCCAGAGCGTCCTTCAGGTCGTCGCCCTCGGCGGTGCCGGTGCCGTCAGCCAGGAAGTCGAAGAACTTGACGCGGATGTTCTTGCGGATGTCGTTGAGGAACGCGTTGTCCGTCTTGGCGACAGCAGCCTCGTAACCGCTCTTCAGGATGGCCTCTTCGGAAGTGCCCTTGCGGTACTTCTCCAGCTTCAGCTCGTCGACGTCGACCATCTCTTCCTTGTACTGGGAGTAGGGAACCTCGTCCAGCTCGGCGATGTTGCCGTCTTCGAGGGTGCCGCTAATCTTGTAGCGCTTCAGTGCGGTGCCGGCGGCGTAGGTCTCGATGTCGAGGATGTTCAGTACGCGGAACAGCCCGCTGAGGGACTCGGTCAGGCGCTGAACGAACTCGATGGAGAGGACGCGCGCCATCTGTGCAGTGGTGATTTCCTTAGCCATGAGAGTATTCTCCTATTCGAATAAGTCGATGTTCTCCGCGATGGCCTTGCGGCGCTCGCGCGGATTCTGGATTGTCAGGATTTCGGACTTGGACATGGTGGGAGCCTTGCTCTCGCCCTTGTCCTTGACCTTCGGGTAGGAATTGCCCTTGCCCAGAGCAGCAAGCATGTCGGCGTTGGCCTCGATGGTCTCGCGGTCGTCCCCGGCCATGCGGCTCAGGACGGCGGCGTCCACTTGCTTGTCTGTGGCGATTTCGGAAACAAGCAGGGTGCGGGCCTTCTCGGCCTTCATCTCCGCCAGTTCCTTCTCGGCGGCTTCTGCACGGGCTACCGCGTCGGCGGCGTTTCCCTGCGCGTCGTCAACCCGCTTGTGGTCGGCCTTGGCCAGCTTCTCCCACTTGCGAGACTGCGCGACAGCCTCCTTGTACTTTGCCTCCCAGTCGACGGACTTGTCTCCGTCGGTGGTCTGCGGGGTGCTTTCACCCTGGTTGCCCTGCGAGTCGCCTTCGCCCTGCGGCGTCTGGTTGCCCTCGATAGGGTTGCCGTTCTCATCCATTCCTACCTTCTTTCCGAGCCATGCGGCCCATAACTTGGTTCGCTGCCCCATGCGGCGCAGCCTTGCATGAAAGAAGCGGGTGCCATGCGGCGCCCGCCTGTTTCCGAATATGCGAACAGGGCGCGGGGCGAATGCCGTCCGCGCCCTGCAGGCTCTATACGACCTGGTAGCGTCCCTTGTTGCGCGCATGAGCCTGCTCTGCGGCGACGGCCAGCGCGTCACGGTTCAGGACGCCGTTGTCTATGTCTTCCAGGAACTTGTCGTAGAGTGCGTCGGGGTCGTAGCCCTCGATTTGCGTTGCAATCGAGAACCGCCGCGACATGCCTGCTGTGGGCACGGAGTCCCACATCGGGGTTATGACGCACTTGCAGTTGCCGTGGTAGTGGTCAGGGTCGTCGGCACCTGCCGACTTCGCCGAGCGGTACACGGGCCCGCGGCTTGCGAGCATGTTGCAGAACGCGCAGCTGTCGCCAGTCGGGACGCGGGCGTAGTACACCCTTGCAGGGTCGCGGTAGCCGTTCTGGTAGATGCAGTCGCCGGATGCCCGCTTAATCTCGTAGTCTGAGCGGTCGAGGCACATGGTGACGAACGACGACGGGTCGCCGCTGTTTACGACGGACTGTATCCTCGCCCTGACGAAGCCCTCGGTTGCGGCGGGGTTGCGCATGACGTACGGCATGGCGCCCAGCGCCTGCCCAATCGAGCGCTCCCTCACCAGGTCGAAGAAGGCGGCTGAGAGCCTCGCCGCCGCCGCGGCCCCGCCAGAGAGATGGGCGTTGAGCAGGGCTATGACCTCCTGCCTGGCAACGGCGATGTCCGAGAAGTCAATCGCCATCAGCTGCGGCTCGAGACCTGCGCGCACCATCTCGGCCAGGGCTTCCCTGGCCTGGACGAACTGCTGCAGCTCCTTACGCGACACTACCGCCATTCGCACTCACCCTTTCGAGCAGCTGCGAGAGCACGGTGTCGCCGATGCGCCCCTGCTTCTCGGCTGCTATTTGCTGAATAAGCGCATCGTCGAAACCGACTTGCGCGTAGAACGCCGACGTGCCGGCGAAGCCGTCGTCGACGGTTGCTATCTTGACCATGGCGTCTGCCTGCGACACGACCGATGGCATTGCCGGCGACACGAAGTGCGGTGTGACGGCACGGTAGTCCGAGGGTATCTCCCGCCAGGAGATGTCCTCGTTCATGGCGTAGGCCATCAGCACAAGCTCCTTGAGCGCCTTGCCGTTGGACTTGTTCAGGCTGTCGGCCTCTATGACCAGAGACTCCTTCGCCGCGTAGATGGCCTCTGCAGAACTCGGGTTGTCCGCGACGATGCCAAGCTCGGAGAGCGGCACGTCGGAGCACCCGGAGAGGTTGGCGGCAAGTGCGCGCATGACCTCGATGTGCGGCTGCATGGACGAAGCGGCAAGCTGTTCGAGCGTGGGAAGCTCGCTGTTCTCGCCGCGGGATATCGTCAGCAGGTTCGTGATGTACGCCTTGAAGTTGCCCGCGAGCTCGTCGGTGATGGCGTCGTCGGCGCCGATGAGCACCTTCTGCGGAGACGTGAACATCTCGGCAGCGACCTCCAAACGGAGCATCTCGCGCAAGTACGCATCCGTCAGGTGCATGACCGCGTTGTTGATGCGGCTCTTGCCGAACGGCTTCTCGTCGGTGCCGCGGTAGACCATGGCGGCCATGAGCGGGCGGCCCATCTTGTGCGGATGGTACTCGGCCGACCAGTCAAGGGCGTTGCGGCGGCGAAGGGTGATAATCGCCTCCGACGTGTACATGTTGACCAGGCTCGGCTTGTAGGAGCGGTCCATGTTGAACTTGGCGGAGTCGATGATTGCGAAGCCGTCCAGGAGACGGTCATGCTCGCCGTCCCAGCGGGCGGCGCTCGACTGCGCGGTATGGAACTTGATGGAAGCACGCTCGAAGTCGTTCATGCTCAGCGTCGCGAAGACGCAGCCATGCTTCAGCTCGGGGATGACCGCCTTGCCGTAGCGCATGGGAAGGTCGTTCTCCTCGCAGATGGCGTCGAGCTCCGTCTTGATTTCGCCCAAAGACGACCAGAAGGCGTCGAACTGCGAGCGCGCCTGCAGCGCCTCGACCACCTTGGCGGGCCAGTTGCAGGACACTTCCAGGTTCGCGAGCTCCTCGGGAACCGCGATGCCGATGTTCACGTCGCCGGCGCGGACCTTGCCGTCGTAGTACCGGGTCAGCCTCACGTTGCGCTTCCTGTGCTTGGCATAGACCTTGACCAGCTCCGACAGTGCGGCCGCATCTTCGGGTTCGAGCCCCTTGGCCTTGGCGATGTTTCCCAGGTTGTGAGTTTTAGCCACTAGTAACCTACCTTCATCTTCCTACCAGGTACGCGTTTGGATGTCACGGCGCCGTAATAGGCGAGCGCCGTCGCGTCCGTTATCGTCGCGTCGATTTCGTCTGATACGGGAGCGAAGCCCCATCCGCCCGATGTGCCGATAGGGCGGCGCTTGCACTGGATGACGGAGTCGGTGAGGTCGTCGTATCCAGCATGTTCGAGCTTGCGCTCGATGACTGCGTTGTTGAAGCGGGAGCATGCGTCGGCGTACTCCTTGGCGCTTGGCGTCTTGACGACCGCGTTGACGGGCACCTTGCGCTCCTTGAGCATCTCCACAAGGGTGGACGCGTTGGCGGCGCCGTCTATCGTTATCGCGGCGGCCTTCTTCCAGCGTTCAGCAAGAAAATCAGCGAAATGAGACACGCCAACAGACATGTCCACGTTGTCAACGAGCTCGACAAACGGAACACCTCCCTTGGTCGTGGGCCGTATGCAAACCGATATGGAGCCCGTGGCCCCGTCAGGCGAGAACTTGACCCCGTAGGAGGGGATGCCCTTCACCCTGGAGGCGCTCTCCTCGTCGATTTCGCAAGCCTGCCATAGGCGCTCCGATATGACCGCCTTGAACGAGAGGCCCTTCGACCAGTAGCCGAGGTACTCCCTTGCGAACCCGTCGGGGTTGCGCTTGAACTTGACGGCGGCCGCCCGCATCTTCTTCTCCGTGATGCGCCAGCCCATGCCGGGGTTGTACTCGTACCAGAGGTCGACGTCGAAGATGTCCGTCGGGATGTAGTCGATGGCCCACTCGAGCCACCATATCTCGGCGGAGTCGTTGTCCTCGCGGGCGGTGTCCCGCCAGCCCTTGTAGACGGTGCCGTTGCACTCGGGCCCGGGAGGAGTCCCGATGGCGATGAGCTGCGAGTCCTCCTCCGACGCGATGTCGGTCGGAGCCAGCGCCTCGAGCTGCGCATCGGTCAGTTCCTGGGCCTCGTCGATGATGATGATTTCCGTCGAACGGCCGCGGGACAGCGACTTGGTGCGCGTCTTGAGCTCGATTTGCCCGCCGTTGGAGAAGTAGAAGCCCATGCGGACGGGCGCCTGGTAGATGCCCTCGTTGCCGGGCTTGAGCTTCGCGTACAGCTCGGGATTGTTCTCCAAGAACGTCTTCAAGGCGCGGAACATCTCCGTCGTCGTGTCGCCGTTGTGGGCGGTGTAGAGCACATGCTTGCCCTCAATCATCGCCTCCCACAAAGCGTAGAACCTGGCCGCGTAGCTCTTGCCCGTCTGCCTCGGACGGGATATGCAGATGACCGAGCCCGCGAAGTCGTCGGATTGCGTGTCTGGGTTCTCGTCCCTTGCCAGGTAGAGCGACAGCTCCTGCTTCTGGTATGGGGTGAACCGTATGCCGTAGCCCTCGAAGAAGGCTACGGCGTCGTCGCCGAACGTGTAATCGTAATCACCTACCGCGGCAAATGTCGGCTCTTGCCGCCCGTAGCGTTTCTTGCGCTGGGCCATATCATCGCGTCTGCCTCTCGGTTACCTTCTTGCGCATCCTCTCGACCGGGTCTGCCGCATCCGCGTCGGGGTCGGGCATGCCGTCAAGCTCCTTCGAGATGATGTTCAGGTTGCGGGCGATGGCCGCGACGTCGCGCCCGCTGTCCGTCTTGTCCAGCATGTAGGCAAGGCGGTCGCGCATGGCGACCAGCAGCTGGCGCCTGTCTCCGGACTTGGCTGCCTCCAGCAGAGCGGACGGCTCTTCGGCGGGTCCCCCGCCTTCCTTGATTTCCATGGCAAGGGCGTAGGCTTCGCGTGACATCGGGACGTCGGCTACGCCGTACGGCTCCAGTTCGGGCCAGTCGCCCTCGATGATGCCCTGCTTGGTGGGCATCTCCGCAGGAACGGCCGTGGGCTCCTTGGTCTTCTTGCGTGGCATTCCCACCACTCCCTTCGAAATAGCCTGGTGGAAAAATAGCTGTGTGTTTCCAGCCCT
>Ga0310696_10011467_pt1 | contig 10115 bp, 4 predicted proteins | sample AusTroGonzalo_MG_4_FD_203885 | JGI IMG/M metagenome (GOLD analysis project Ga0310696, IMG submission 203885) | Bovine rumen microbial communities from tropical cattle in Woodstock, Queensland, Australia - Gonzalo_02 (v2) (version 2) | ecosystem: Host-associated > Mammals > Digestive system >... | reverse complement strand
ACATATACGCCGTCGGGGGCGAGTCCTGCCGTAATCGACTCACTCTCGAAGGTTCCGCCCGGCTTCGGCCCGAAGCAAAGCCGCGCATGGCACCTCTGGTCGAGTTCGGTGCGGTGCTCGGGGCCTCGGCCTCTCTCCCGCTCCCTGCGCCGCCGCTCCCGTCGCCTTCGCGGCGATACGCGCCGCAATGCTTCGTCGCCGGGATACCGTCTCCTCGCCTTGCGACGTGTCTCACCGCGCATCCGACGAACCGCGTCGCCGCATGTCGCTCAGTTCGGCACTCGCCCCCTCGTCCCTTGCCTCACCTTCCATAAGGCGCGTTTTTCTTCGCAGCATCTGCGCTCGCCGACGTTCCGTCAGCTCGCTTAACCTCGCCCGCGTATCCCCCGGAGCGAAGCGGAGTCGCCGAAGGCGAGCTCAATGCGGGGTACAAATTCGTCGCGCCGTCTTGGTAGGGGCGCATCTCCGAGGCGCCCGTCTTTCGCGCAACCCTAACTGGGAGCGTTGCCATTTTTGCGGCGTCTCACACTGCCGCGATTTCGTCCGCACCATAATCTCATTTCGCTGCGCTTGATTTCCGCGCGTCGTTTTCGCTATAATACTCTCATCCCGCGAGGCGAACGGCACCTCCCCCCAATGGTAGGGGTGGCACTCCGTGCCGACCGTACGCGACGCGGGGTCATAGTCCGGAAAACGGGGAAACCCCGCCGGGCGCTTAATCAATGTAGCATCAACGCTACACGTCGTTCTCGCGAAATACTGCAACATTTCAAATTGTGGACGACATGTAAGTGGTGATGCGCCCATCTGGGCGCATTGTCTCTTCATGTATCCACATGCGCCTGTTGCAGGGCGTCGCGAGAGTGCATGAACGAGATTATGCGCTCTTTTTCGTGCATGCGAGGCGGTCTCCGCGGCGGTTTAAGGCGCTGGCGTTTGTCTGAGTGCGAGAATGAAGAAACCTGCGAAGACCAAGGAACTAAGACTTGAAGACATTCTTTTCAACTGCCGCGACCTTTTGCGCGGCAAGGCGAGTGTCGCGGACAAGCGCGACTTGATGCTGACGCTTGTGTTCCTTCGGTTCATCGGCGAGAAGTTCAACGTGCGTCGAGAGGAAATCAAGAAGGAGCTTGAGGAAATCGGCGCAAAGGGCGCTTTCTACGACAAGCAGCTTGACCATCCGGCGCGCTATGGCGCGAAGGGTTGCTTCTTCCTTCCGACGGAATGCCGCTGGGAGTCGATAGCGAGCCATCCCGCCGACAACAAGCTCAATGTCGACCTCGATACGGTGATCAATCGCCTTGAAACCGACAACGCGACTTTGAAGGGCGCGCTCCCGCAGAAGATTTTTACCAACGCGGCGATTTCCCCGAATGACCTCAAGAAGGTCATTGACGAAATCGGCAAGGTCACGCACCGCAACTTCCCCGAGCGCGACCTCATCGGACGCGTCTACGAATACTACCTCCAGGCGTTTGCGATACAGGCGAAGGACGCGAAGGAGCAGGGCGAGTTCTATACGCCGCATTCAATCGTCAACCTCATCGCGAGCATCATCGAGCCTACGGATGGAACGATCTACGACCCCTGCTGCGGTTCGGGCGGGATGTTCGTCCAGTCCATGAAGATCATCGAGGCGCATGGCGGAAACAAGGACGCCGTGAGCGTCTACGGACAGGAGTCCGACCCGGAGACGTTCCGCCTCGCGAAGATGAACCTCGCCGTGCGCGGAATCAGCCACAACCTCGGACCGAAGAACCTCTCGACGTTCGAGCAGGACTTCCACACCGGGCAGAAGATGGACTACATCATCGCGAACCCGCCGTTCAACCTCAAGAAGTGGATGCCGAGCGCGGACGCGGTGAAGAATCCGCTCTGGGGCGAGTACGGCACGCCGCCTGAGTCCAACGCCAACTACGCGTGGATTCTCCACATGCTCCACAAGCTCAACCCGAAAAGGGGCATCGCGGGTTTCCTTCTCGCCAACGGCGCTTTAGACGACGAAGACACGCTTGCGATACGCCGCAAGCTGATCGAGAACGACAAGGTCGAGGCGATTGTCGTCCTTCCGCGCGAAATGTTCTACTCGACGGACATCTCGGTCACGATGTGGGTGCTGAACCAGAACAAGAAGGGCGGCAGGTGGCATGGCCGCATGCTCCGCGACCGGTCAGGCGAAATCCTCTTCGTCGATCTCCGCACATGGAACACGAACGTCTACGAGAAGAAGTACGTCCGGCTCTCCGACGAGCAGATCGCCGACGTGGTTAAGATCTACCAGGACTGGCAGATGAAAGGCGGCGAATACGCCAAGCCCGAGCTCTACCGCGCCGTAACGAAGGATGAAATAGCGTCCAAGGGCTGGTCGCTTGTTCCGAGCCGATACATCGAATTCGTCGACCGCGATACGGAACTCGACTACAAGGCGGCGCTAAAGACGGCTGGCGCGGCCGCTGCAGATCTGCTGAGGCGTCAGGATGAAAATTCAAAGCGCCTTGCGGCGGCGTTTAAGGCGCTGGGGGTGAAGCTGTGAGTGCGGGCGTTAAAAGAAACTCCGATTTATCCGAGGCTACGCTAACGCTTCGCCCTCTCGGTGAGTTCATTGAAGAGTGTGATGAACGGAACGAGTCTTGTGCGTACAATGTCGAAAGTGTACGCGGTCTGAGTACAAGTAAGACTGTCATAAGGACGGTAGCAAATCTTGACGGTGTTTCGTTGACTGGGTATAAAGTATTTAAGCCAGGTGTATTCGCGTATGTTCCTGACACATCAAGGCGCGGGGACAAAGTGAGCTATGGGTTCAATGATAGTTCAGACACATACATAGTTTCGTCGATATCAACTGTATTTAAAGTTGTATCAGATGCATTGTCGCCAGAGTTCCTTAATCTGCTGTTGCGGCGTTCAGAGTTTGACAGATATGCGCGGTTCAATTCATGGGGTAGTGCGCGAGAGGTGTTTAGCTACGAAGATATGACGCGTGTTGAGATTCCCGTCCCGCCGCTTGCCGTGCAGCAGAAGGTGGTTGATGTGTGGCGCGGGCTCAGGAAGATGAAGGAAGAAAACGAGGCACTTGCCGAACCGCTGATGCAACTCTGCCGCAGCTACCTGCAGGACTGCAAGAAGAAATGGCCGATGCGGGAAATCGGACCTTTTATACAATTGGTAGAAGAAACGAATCGGAGTGGTGAGCAATTGCCTGTTGTTGGTGTAAACTTTCGGAAAGAGTTCATGCCAACTGCGGCAAATATGGATGGAATAGATACTGCGAAGTACAAGTTGATGAGACGGGGCCGCTTTGTGTTCTCTGGTATGCAAACGGGGCGAGATGTTTGCATTCGTATTGGATTATGGGAGAGCGATGTTTCTGCATTGATATCCCCTGCATACTCAACATTTGAGGTGAAATCGGATTCAGAGGTGTTGCCTGAGTATTTCTTTTTGTATTTCAAACGTTCCGAGATGGATAGACTCGGATGGTTCTTTAGTGATTCCAGCGTAAGGTCTAATCTTGATTGGCCACGATTTGAAAGTATAACGATTCCAATTCCGCCGATAGAGGTGCAGCAGGCGGTGGTGGATGTGTATCGCTGTGCAAGCGAGGCGAAGAAGATCGCGGAGGAGGCGGATCGTCTGAGCCGCGAAATCTGTCCCGCGCTCGTCAGGTGGGCGGCGGAAAATTTTATATAAGACACTGAAAGGAGTAAATCATGAATGAGCAGACTGAGATTGAGAAGTGCAAGAAATGTGCTGCAGAACTTATAGGTATGCTAGACCGCCAAGTTAAGTCTACCGTGTGGGGCCCATTTGATGATCTGTTCAAAGATGTCGCGAGAGAGCATGTTAAGGCCGGCGCAACGGTAATCTCTACAAAAAAAGAGATTAAAGAATGTCTGGCAGTAGCTTGTTTTACGGCTGCTTGTGTTGGCGCTAAAGCAGATGGAGTTTATAGACATTTTTCAAAGGTAGACCGTCTTTTTATTAGTAAATTTTTGATGTTGTATCCTGGTTACAAGGAAGTGTCAAACAGTATAAATATGTTTGTGTCAACGTCCATGGATATTGCTTCCAATTCTGCCCAGAAAGACCTAGATGTGCTTGATGATATATGCGAACTTTGGTTTTGGAAAATGCTTTTAGGCAGTACTGCAAGTGACTCAGAACTTCGCAAGCCTATATATCGGAAAGCAATTGATGATTCGTGTCGAGTTTTTCATAGCAACTTCAAAAATTGCTTAATAAGATATTTTGGTGAGCCCGATCCTGTGCCTCACCCATCGCGAACAGGTTGCATTATCCCAATTGTTGTAATATTGGGAGCTATCGGTTCAGCCATTGCAGCGTTGTAAAAGGGGAATTCTGTGGCAAGTGTCTTTTATGAAAGTGAGTACGAGGAGGCGTTCCTTCAGCTTCTGGAGGAAAACGGCTGGGAGTACACCTACGGCGAGGACCTTCACCGCAAGCTCGACGAGACGATCATCGAGGACGACCTTCGGGAATTCCTTTCGCGGAAATACAGTGCCGAGGCGCTGACCGACGACGAACTCTCGGCGATCGTCTCCAACCTGAAGAACACCGGCGACGTCTCGGAATTCCTCACCTTGCGCAAAGTCGTGTCGCTCTACTGTGGGCGCGGCGACGGGTTTACGTTCAAGCGGTATGACGGAAACGACACGCCGCTTGTCGTCGACTACATCGACTTCATAAACCCAGGCAACAACGTCTTCCGTGCCGTCAACCAGTTCACGGTGTCCTACAAGAGCGGAACGAAGGAGCGTCGTCCGGACGTCCTGATGTTCGTGAACGGGATACCCGTCTGCATTGTCGAGCTGAAGAATCCGGCGAAAGCGTCCGCGACAATCGAGGACGCGTACGAACAGATACACGGACGCTACAGGCGGGACATTCCGCATCTGATGAAGTACTGCGCGCTTTCGTGCATCAGCGACGGGGCTAACACGCGGCTTGGGACAACGTACTCGGAGTACATCCACTACTACGCCTGGAAGAAGGTCGAGAACGAGGACCCGGCGGCGAACAAGGGCGTGCCGCAGCTTGAGACGCTGATCAAGGGCGCGTATCGTCCCGATCGTTTCCTCATGCTGCTCAGGGACTTCGTATATTTCCCGGACGTCTCAAGCGGACGCGAGGAGGAGGTGATCTGCCGCTATCCGCAGTTCTTCGCGACGAACATGCTCGCTGCGAGCATCATTGCGCATGCGAAGGCGACTGGTGGCGACGGGAAGGGCGGCACGTATTTCGGCGCGACGGGATGCGGCAAGACGTACACCATGCTCTTCCTTGCGCGGCACCTTGCGCTGCGCGAGCCGTCCCTCGGTTCGCCGACTGTCGTAATCCTCGTGGACCGCGAGGACTTGCAGGACCAGACGTCAAAGCTCTTCATGCGCTCTGCGGAATTCCTGTCGAACGGCGAGGTTCGGGAAATCGAGACGCGCGCCGACTTGAAGAGGGAACTGTCGCAGCGCGAGAGCGGGGGTGTTTTCGTCTGCACGATCCAGAAGTTCTCCGAGGGCGCGGGGCTTATCAACGAGCGGGGCAACATCATCTGCTTCAGCGACGAGGCGCATCGGACGCAGCTCGGCGTGGGATCGAAGCTTGAGATCGTCGAGAAGGGCGAGGTCGGCGCCTACGTAAAGTACGGCTTTGCGAAATACCTGAGGGACGCGTTCCCAAATGCGACGTATGTCGGGTTTACCGGAACGCCGGTCGACGATACGATCCACGTCTTCGGCGACATAGTCGACAGCTACACGATGCGCCAGGCGGTGGAGGATGGCGTGACGGTGGGCATCAAGTACATTCCGCGGCTAGCGCGTGTCGTGCTGGACGAGAAGAAGGCGAAGGAGATCGAGGAATACTACCGTCTTTGCGCGGACGAAGGCGCGAAGCCGGAGGACATAGCCAAGAGCAAGGAGGCGATGGCGTCGCTGGAGGTGATCCTCAGCGACAAGGGGCGCATAACGAGGCTCGTGAAGGACATCGTCGCGCACTACGAGGCGATGTGCGCGGACAATCCTGCGCTCATCCAGAAGGCGATGGTCGTCTGCGCGTCGCGTCCACTCGCATACCAGGTGTACGAGGAGTTCCGCAAGGTGCGTCCGGAGTGGTTCGAGGCGAGGGGGTACTACGACGACGGTCGCGTGGGCGACAAGGAGAAGAGCGAGCTGAAGGACGTGCCTTTCATAAACCTCGTCGGGACGCAGGGGACGAACGACCCGAAGGAGATGTACGAGGCGTTCGGCGACAAGGAGCACCGCGAGGAGCTTGCGGCCCAGTTCAAGCTGGAGCACAGCAACTTCAGGGTCGCAATTGTCGTGGACATGTGGATCACGGGGTTCGACGTGCCGAATCTATGCGTGATGTACAACGACAAGCCGCTGCAGAAGCATACGCTCATCCAGACGATCTCGCGCGTAAACAGGAACTACCAGGTCTCGAAGGACGTCAAGAAGGAGTACGGACTCATCGTCGACTACATCGGCATCTACGAGAACATGCGCGAGGCGATGAAGAAGTACGGCGGGGACGTCGAGGCGACGACGCCGGACGAGCTAAAGACGTCCAAGGAGATTTTTGACGCGGAGCTTGCGTCGCTTAGGGAGATGCTGGAAGGGTGCGACCTGTCGGACTTCTTCGGGAAGGATGCCCTTAGGCGGCTGATGGCGCTTCAGCGCGGAGCGGAATTCGTGCTTGCGCAGCCGAAGCTAGAAGGCGAACATGTGTCGTTTCAGCGGCGATTCCAGGGGCATCTCAGGCGGCTCAAGCAGGCGTACGACATCTGCCATCCGGCAGGGGCCCTAGGAAAGGACGACATCGAATGGGCGCAGATGCTCATCGCTATCGGCGGGTTCATCCGAAAGGCCACGGACTCGAAGCACGACACGGCGTCCATGAACAGGCATGTCGAGCAGATGGTAAAGGAGGCCATTTCCTGCACGGGCGTAGAGTCGCTCCTTGACACGAGCAAGGACGCCGAGCTGATATTCTCCGAGGACTTCGAGCAGCATCTCAAGGAAGTCAAGTTGCCGAACACGAAGTTCCAGATGCTCGTCAAGATGATGCGTCGCGCGATTAAAGAGTATTCTCTTGTGAACCGACTCGCGGCAAAGAAGTTCGACGAGATGCTTGCCGAGATTGTTGAGGAGTACAACAACCGCGACAGCAACGTCTTCGCGAACAAGGTCGCTGGCGAAGTGCATGAAGCGGTCATGAAGGAGGTCGAGAGGAAGGTCGAGGGACTTTCCGGCAAAATTCTCGAACTCTTGAAGGCGCTCAGGTCCGACAAGGAGAAATTCAAGACCCTGGGCATTACCTTCGAGGAGAAGGCGTTCTATGACATCCTCGTGGCTGTAAGGGACGACAACAAGTTCGAATATCCCGACGACAGGTGCATTGACCTCGCGAAGAAGATAAAGGCTTTGATCGATGACTCTACGGTTTATGCCGATTGGAAGAACAACGCCAACCTGCGCGACAAGCTGAACGCGGATATCATCAACCTTCTCTATGTCAATGGATACCCGCCCGAATGGTATGATGACGTCTATGACCGCGTCATGGAGCAGGTGGACAACTTCAAGAAGAACGAAGAGATCACGCCGTCTCTTGGCGTCCTCCACGAAATTGGCGACGCGATGAAATTCCGCGAGTATCTTCCGCTCTATTCGCTTCGCGCGGCGTGCGGCGTGCTGGGCGATGGCCGAGAGGTCACGCCCGAGGGCTGGGCAAAGGCAGATGGCATCGGACGCCTCGACGACACGATGGTCGTCGTGCGGGCGGTCGGCGCTTCGATGGAGCCGAAGATTCACGACGGCGATCTCTGCGTAGTGCGCAAGCTCGGCGCGGTAGACTACAACAACCGAATCGTGCTTGTCCAGCGCAACGACAAGGCGGCCGATCCAGAAACGGGTGGCGCGTATCTCCTGAAGAAGTTTGTCAGGAAGGGCGGCAAAGTGCTGCTCCGCTCGCTCAACGGCGACTATCGCGACATTGAAATAGCGAGTGGCGATGACATAAAGATCGTCGCGGAGTTCAAGTCGGTTTTGCACGCATAATCGGGGCGCGAGGTGTCTGACACTGCGCTATGGACAATCGGACGCCAGACGATGTACAATATCAGTAAACAAAAGCATTCATTGGCAGTAAACACTATTGCAAGGCAAGAAAAGGGGTTTGAAAATCTCGCACTGCGCCGGGTATGCCACGACATATACTATTTCGACGAGGGGACAGTGCGGATTGTTCCTTTGCTCAAATTCGATCCTCATGATGTTTTGAGCGCATGACTAGAGGTTGGATTGCTGCTGCGATAGCGATAGTCGTCTGGGGCGTGACGTTCGCTTCGACGCGGGTGCTGCTGGAAGACTTCTCGTCACTCGAAATCCTTGCGCTGCGCTTTTCGCTTGCGAGTGCTGCTTTGTGGAGTATTGGGCGATTTAGGGGGTATGCAAAGTGTGGCGGGCGGCGCGCCAATCAAGGTGGAGTAGATGCGGCGCGGCGGATTTGCCGCGGAGTAGTCTGTCAGCGGCGATAGTGTCGGCGATTAGAGACGGATAGAGTCGCGGTTAGAGTCGATTAGCATTGTCTATATGCGTAGTCGCGCAAAGAACGCAAAGAAGAAGTTAAGCGGGCCGACGTAACGGCGGCGAGCGCAGTGGCGATTAGAGCTTGCTGGAGTAGTTCTCGGATTCGTGGAAGAATCTAAGGACGTTACAACTTTGCCCTCTGCCTTTGACCTCGCCTCGCCATTTCTCTAGGGAACTGTTGGGGTTGCCTGAAGGGGTTTAACATGTAATGAGGAAGCGGAGCGGCGTGCCGAGTGGCGAGCTGAGCGACACGCGACGGCTTGGTTCGGCGGATGCGCGGTGGTACACGTCGCAAGGCAAGAAGGCGGTATTCCGCCGACGAAGCATTGCGGCGCGTAACGCCGTGAAGACGCCGGGAGAGACGGCGCGGGGAGCGGGAGCGAGGCCGAGGTACGACGCTACGCGACGAACTCGACCAGAGGTGCAAAGCGCGGTCACGGTCGGGGCCGCAGCGGGGCGGAACCCTCGAAAACGAGACGAGTCGCGCAGGACTGCGACCCGACGGCGTATATGTATACGCCGAGCGGTCGCAAGGACGCGCTAATCGACCGTTTCTCGAGGGCGAGCACCGTTGCCCCGACCGTGACCGCACGCTGGAAGGCAAGCACACACGCACAAAGCCACTAACGTCAACCAAAGAATCATCTGCCTGCACTTGGCGACACAGTCAAAACACAACACAGGCCACGGTGTTTTTTGGTAAAATATAGCACATGAGCGAGAACTCTCTTGCAAACATGATACTGAAGTCCGCCGGAATATACTCCGACGAACAACTTCAGCGCATTGCCGAAAACCGCGCGGCGAACCCTGGAATGGGGCTCGCGGAGGCCGCCGTCAAGTTCGGCGGCGCGAAGGAAATCGAGTTCCTTTCGGCGGTCGGGAAGTCGCTAGGCCTCGATACGGTCGACCTCGAGCGCCAGCAGCCGAACCCAGACGCGCTCACGAGACTCCCCGCGTCGGCAGTCTACCAGTATAACGTCCTCCCGTTCAAGACCGACGGCACTTCGCTTACAATCGTCACCTCCGACCCGTTTGACACCTCGGCGGCGGACGGCCTGCGGCTCGTCGCGGGATGCCCCGTAAAGACGGCGCTCGCCCCGAAGGAAGAAGTCGAGAAGGCAGTAAAGAAATATTACGGCGTCGGCGCGGACGCGATCGAAAAGATGATCGAGGACGGTCGCTATTCCGTCGACGAAGACATCGGCGCGATGACGAAGATCGACGTCAACGAGATGGGTGAAGAGGCGTCGATCGTCAAGTTCGTCAACCAGATCATCGCGGAAGCCGACCGCCAGGGCGCTACCGATATCCACATCGAGCCGCAGGAGACGGAACTCCGAATCCGCTACCGCATCGACGGCATGCTCCACAAGGTCGACGTTCCGCCCCAGCTGAACCGCCTCAAGAGCGCGATCATCTCTCGTATCAAGGTCATGGCGAACCTCGATATCGCCGAGAAGCGCCTCCCGATGGACGGCCGTATCGGAATTCGCATCGCGGGTCAGG
>Ga0310696_10011464_pt1 | contig 10116 bp, 8 predicted proteins | sample AusTroGonzalo_MG_4_FD_203885 | JGI IMG/M metagenome (GOLD analysis project Ga0310696, IMG submission 203885) | Bovine rumen microbial communities from tropical cattle in Woodstock, Queensland, Australia - Gonzalo_02 (v2) (version 2) | ecosystem: Host-associated > Mammals > Digestive system >... | reverse complement strand
AACACCTATGGAAGTACGTACTGCTGCCTTGGCTTCTGATTTTCCAGATCAGTTTCCAATCGCAGAAAACAAGAGAATTCAACAATACAAAGCCAGGTTTGTGGCATAATTAAACCCGCAGATTCTGGATTGATGCGAAGCAGCGATACAGAATCTGCGGGTCCCACGGCACCGCAGTGCCGTGAATCTCTTTTGTTATTTTGCTTGTATACCTTGACAGGGGCTGATCAATAGCGTAAAGTGGGCTTTTTTTGCATTGGCGTGTCCGCAACGTGCCGTTATATTGGCGTTTTCGGGGGAAAAACCTTTTAAACAGCTGAAACTATGCTTAAACGGTGGAAAAAAGGCTAAACGTTATTGAATTATTTTGCGTAAAGTGTTAGAATTCCTTGGATTTTGCGAAAAGGCTTTTTGCCTTCGCACATCCGATTCAAAAGTTTATAACCAAGGAACGTCCGCAAGGCGTTCTGATACAATTTTGGAGGTATTATTGTATGAGTCACAAGTATGTTTACACATTCAAAGAAGGCAACGCTAAAATGCGCGAGCTTCTTGGCGGAAAGGGCGCAAACCTTGCTGAAATGACCAACATCGGTCTTCCTGTTCCCCAGGGATTCACCATTACAACCGAAGCCTGCACTCAGTACTATGAGGACGGCAGAAAGATCAACGATGAGATCATGGCAGAAGTCGTGAAGAACGTTGAGTACATGGAGAAGATCAACGGCAAGAAATTCGGCGACCTCAAGAACCCGCTGCTCGTTTCAGTACGTTCAGGTGCGCGCGCTTCAATGCCCGGAATGATGGATACAATTCTCAACCTTGGTCTTAACGACGAGGTTGTTGCAGCAATGATCAAAGGAAATCCGGATCCGAAGTTCGAGAGATTCGTTTACGACTCCTACAGAAGATTCATCCAGATGTTCTCTGACGTTGTTATGGAAGTTGGTAAGAAATACTTTGAGGCTCTCATTGATAAAATGAAAGAGGAGAAGGGCGTTAAGTTCGACATCGACCTCGACGCTGCTGACCTCAAGAAACTCGCCGAACAGTTCAAGGCTGAGTACAAGAAGCAGCTTGGCGCTGACTTCCCGAGCGATCCTAAGGTTCAGCTCTACGAAGCAATCCGCGCAGTATTCCGTTCATGGGACAACCCCAGAGCAAACGTTTACCGCCGCGACAACGACATCCCCTACAGCTGGGGCACAGCCGTTAACGTAATGCCGATGGTATTCGGTAACCTCAACAACAACTCCGGTACGGGCGTTGCCTTCACACGTGACCCTGCTACAGGCGAGAAGAAACTCATGGGTGAGTTCCTTGTAAACGCACAGGGCGAAGACGTTGTTGCCGGTGTTCGTACGCCAATGCCTATCACACAGATGGCAGAGCAGTTCCCCGAAGCTTACGCAGAGTTCGTTGACGTTTGCGAGAAGCTCGAAAAGCACTACCGCGACATGCAGGATATGGAGTTCACAGTTGAGAACGGTAAGCTCTACATGCTCCAGTGCCGCGCAGGTAAGAGAACAGCTAAAGCAGCTCTCAAGATCGCTTGCGACCTCGTTGACGAAGGCATGAGAACACCTGAAGAGGCAGTCCTCATGATCGAGCCCAGAAACCTCGACACACTTCTCCACCCGCAGTTTGACGCCAAGGCCCTCAAAGAAGCCAAGGCAATCGGCAAGGGTCTCCCGGCATCCCCCGGCGCAGCTTGCGGCCAGATCGTTTTCTCCGCTGACGACGCTGAGGCTTGGAAGAAAGCCGGCAAGAAGGTTGTCCTCGTTCGTCTCGAAACATCACCTGAAGACATCACCGGTATGAAGGCTTCACAGGGTATCCTCACAGTCCGCGGCGGTATGACTTCACACGCTGCAGTTGTTGCCCGCGGAATGGGAACATGCTGCGTATCAGGATGCGGTGAGATCGTTATGGACGAAGCCAACAAGAAGTTCACTCTCGCAGGCAAGACATTCCACGAGGGCGACGTTATCTCCATTGACGGTTCCACTGGAAACATCTACGACGGCGCTATCAAGACCGTTGACGCTAAGATTGAAGGCGAGTTCGACCGCATCATGGGTTGGGCTGACCAGTTCAGAAAACTCCAGGTTCGTACAAACGCTGACACTCCTCGCGACGCTAAGAAGGCTCGTGAGCTCGGCGCTGAAGGTATCGGTCTTTGCCGTACAGAGCACATGTTCTTCGAACCCAGCAGAATCGCAGCTTTCCGTGAGATGATTTGCGCAGACACAGTTGAAGAGCGTGAAACAGCTCTCGCTAAGATCATGCCCATGCAGCAGGCTGACTTCGAGGCTCTCTACGAGGCTCTTGAGGGCAACCCGGTAACCATCCGTTTCCTCGACCCGCCGCTCCACGAATTCGTTCCTACAGAAGAAGCTGAAATCGCTCAGCTCGCCAAGGACCAGAACAAGACCGTTGAGCAGGTCAAAGCTATCATCCAGGGTCTCCACGAGTCCAACCCGATGATGGGACACAGAGGATGCCGTCTCACAGTTACATACCCTGAAATCGCTGTTATGCAGACAAAGGCCGTTATCCGCGCTGCTATCAACGTTCAGAAGAAGCATCCCGACTGGAAAGTCGTTCCCGAGATCATGATCCCGCTCGTCGGCGAAGTTAAAGAGCTCGCATTCGTAAAGAAGATCGTTGTCAAGACAGCTGACGAAGAAATCAAAGCTGCAGGCTCCGACCTCAAGTATGAAGTAGGCACAATGATCGAGATCCCGAGAGCAGCCCTCACAGCTGACGACATAGCCAAGGAAGCTGAGTTCTTCTGCTTCGGCACAAACGACCTCACTCAGATGACCTTCGGTTTCAGCCGTGACGATGCCGGCAAGTTCCTGCCTTCATACTACGACACCAAGATCTACGAGAACGATCCTTTCGCAAAACTTGATACAGTCGGCGTCGGCAAGCTCATGAAGATGGCTGTTGAACTCGGCAAGAGCGTACGCCCCGACATGCACGTCGGTATCTGCGGCGAGCACGGCGGCGATCCTACGTCCGTTGAGTTCTGCCACAAGATCGGCCTCACATACGTCTCCTGCTCACCTTTCAGAGTTCCGATCGCAAGACTCGCAGCAGCTCAGGCAGCCATCAAAGCAAAAGGCTGATATCGCCAATAGCTTAAACTAAATGCACAGCCCCGCCGGAATGAAACAAATCAATCGGCGGGGCTGTTTTGAATTGTAAAATAGTGTATTAACGATTAACGGTGAAATCTGTATAAACACTTGATTTTATTTCGGCATACCGATATAATACGATTGAAAGAGGTATTTACTATGATTATTGAAGATATACTTCTCAAGCGAGATATAACAAAATATCGCCTTGCAGTTGAAGCCGGAATTCCTCATGCAACGTTAAATGACATTTGCAGCGGTAAAACCAAACTTGAAAAGTGTTCGGCTGAGACGGTATACAAGCTGGCCAAAGCACTTGGCGTTTCTATGGAACTGCTTACTGAAAATGGTATTCTGCAGACCGAACGTGAGCTTTCCTTTGAATATGGTTTGCCGGATTATCTGCAGCATGATCTTGATGCTTACAAAGAGGGGCTTATAACGCGCAGCGGTCTATTAGATTGTCTGTGGGGCGAACTCTATGGAAGCATTAACATGGCAGAAATAAGCGATGGAATAATCACATCAGAACATGCGGATTATCTCAGAAAGAAATATCTTTACGGAGCAAGAGTATGATAGATTTTACGAATTGCAGGCTGATTCCGGGAAGAACCTACAACGGGGCAAACGGAAGTAAAATCGCAATTGAGTACAACGGCGAAATATATATGTTGAAGTTTCCGCCTTCGGCTGAAGGTAAACCAACAGAGATCTCATATACAAACAGTTGTATCAGCGAACATATTGCCAGCAGCATCTTTAATATGTTAGAAATCCGGGCACAGGAAACTATGCTTGGATTATTTGTCGTTAAAGAAAAAGAAAAGCTTGTTTGTGCCTGTAAGGATTTTACATCCGGTGGCAAGCGTTTGTTTGACTTCTGTTCTATCAAGAACACTGTTCTTGATTCAGGCAGCAACGGAACCGGTACTGAGCTTTCCGATATAATGGATACTATTGACAAGCAGCAGTATGTCTCTCCGGAGGTTCTGCGGGAGCATTTTTGGAATATGTTTATCGCTGATGCTTTGCTTGGTAACTTTGACAGGCACAATGGAAACTGGGGTTTCCTGTATGATGATAATGAGGAAAAAACTGAGATCGCTCCTGTTTTTGACTGCGGAAGCTGTCTGCTACCGCAAGCTGATGATACGGTTATGCAGAAAGTACTTAATAATAGAGTAGAACTTCATGCAAGAGTATTTCAGTTCCCAACGTCTGCAATTAAGGTAAATAGCAGAAAAATCAACTACTATGATTTTCTGACACGAGGAGAAAATGAAGACGCCAATAAAGCGTTAAAGAGAATAGTTCCAAAAATCAACCTAAAGCTGATTGAAGACTTTATTGACCGGGTTTCCGGAATTACAGATTTGCAAAAGGATTTTTACAAGACATATGTGCGAGCAAGGTATGAATTGATTCTTTGCCCGGCAATGAAAATTGTTGCAGAATCTTAACGCAGCCCAGAATTTTCATTCTTATCTATACAAACCCACCGGTTTTCTGTATAATAACCTTAAAGATTTGAAATAAGCGGGGAGAGGTTTTACCACTTACGGCAGGTGCTTTGCATTGGCGTGTGATGGGGAAAGTCTTGATCTTAGCGGTATATGAAAAACGGTAAACGGTGCGGCCTTTAGGGTTCCCGGCAGCTTAAGGAGGAATTTTGGAAAATGAAAAAAAGGTTTTCTGCAGTCACGGCGATTGTTTTGACAGCGTGCTTTTTGGTTTTGCCGTTTGCGGGGCTCTGCGTTTCGGCGGAGGACGGGGAAAAGCCGGGAAAGGTCATCTATTCTCAGAATTTCGAGTCGTTCCCTGCGGCGGAGGAAGCTTCTGAAGCTGTCGTTTTCAATGACGCCAAGGGCAACAAGCCTGAAGGCTTTACGGCTTTTGTTGGCGACGGCGAGCGGAGCGGCGCGATTATTGGCGGGGGACAGATTGGCGGTTCCAAGTCGCTGAGGCTGATGAGGTATGACGGGGGCGTTGCCAATATGCGCATAACCGGGCTTAGTCTTGGCGCTTTCGGCGAGGGCTCGGAGATCGATTTTTCATTCACTTTCAGATATAAAACGCTGGGCAACTACGGCTTTTCGGTGCTCCTTGCGGGAATTCCCGAATCTCCTTCCGTTGAGGATTACGGCGGAGGCACGAAAAACATTTTCTCGTCGGGTACTGACGACGAGAGCGGAAAGGATGTTCTTTACGTGGTGAATCCCGAGGGCGGGTCATTGGCGGCTGCCGATTTCCTGAAGCCTGACACGGATTATAATGTGAAGACGGTCTTTAAGCTCGGAAGCGACGAGTACAGCCTTTACATAAACGGGGAGCTTGTGGGAAATTATAAATACATTGGCGATCTTACAAATATTACGGCAATAAGGTTTGACTGCCACGACTGGGCGGAGGAAAATGACATCTCAAGGTCCCAGCCCGGTTCTTCCCATGTGAACGAAGTGTATTTTGACGACATTTCCCTTGTGGCTTTCGGAAGCGGAGAGCCTTCTGTGATTGACAATAAGCTCTACAAATTCAACGACGATGATTTTTGCTTTTTTGAGGAGTTTGAGCTTCTCGATACTGCGGACGACTATGAGCAGCCAAACACTGAGTCGGATACATTCAACTTTATTGACGAGCTTCCCTTCCTGAAATCTGACATGAAGCCTTTCGTCAACCGCCTTGCTTACGTGATGCCTATTGACGCAGACGGGGACTTTAACGGCATTGCTCTTGCCGCCAAGGATTTCCTTGACATGCGATTCTGGATGATTCCTGCCGCAGACGACCCGGACGCGGATATTTACGTCTCCTTTAAGATAAAAGTCAAAGAGCTTACGGGCTGCTTTGACCTTTGCGTCACCAATATTACTGACGGCCCCACGTCCACGGACAGCACCGACAGGGGAGGCATGGTACTAAAGCTGGAGCCTTCTGATGACGGCAAGGTATCCGTTGTTAACACCTCGGGACAGGCACTTTGTTCTTTTGAAAAGGACAAGACGGTGACCGTCGGCGCGGCATTTTTCAACGGGACCAAAAACTACGTGGTCATGCTTGACGGCAAGATGGTAGAAGGGAGCCTTTCCTACTATCTGGAAGAATTTAACGGCGTTCAGGCCTTAAGGCTCGATCTTGACGGCACCGGCGGCGAGGTCATATTTGACGACATATATATCGAATACGGAAGTCTTTCGGAAATAAAAGATCCTTCCGAAACGACATTGCCGGAAACGTCTGCGCCGGCCGAAACGCCTACCGAAGAAGCAACGGAAGTTCCGTCCGAGCCTGCGGAGACAACTGAGGTTACAAAAGAGCCCGATCCCACAGCAGGGGAGGTGCCTACCGAGCAGCCTGAATCAAAACCTGCCGGCAAAAAAGGGTGCGGCGGCTATTTGGCTTCGGGTGCGCTTGCCGCCGCATTGGCGGTTTCGATTTTGGCTTTAAAAAAAGGAAAAAGTGATTGAAAGCCGGAATAAGAGGCTAAAACGTTTGCTTTAGCCTCCTGCATCATGTATCATAAGTCCGGGGGCGGGAGAAGACCTTTTGCCCCCGGAAAATTTTGTAACTGAGACATTGATATGAGCGGAATCCTGAAATTAATGACTTCAAATGTTTGGGCTGACGTTTTCGGTAATCCTGTCAGTCCGAGGGACGTTTATCTTGCGGGGATCGTTGGCGATGAAGAGCCCGACGTGCTTTTTCTTCAGGAAATGCATCCAAACTGGCACGGGAGCAGGCTGAAACCGGCTCTTGAGGAACTTGGCTATAAAGAGTCAAAGCCGGTACTTCCTTCGGAACAAAAGCTTAATTATACGCCGCTTTTCTACAAAAAGAGTCGATTTGCGGAAAAGGCTTCCGGCTTTTTGCTCTATGAGGGACTTAACGATTACGATTCAAAATCGGTTTCCTATTCGCTGCTTGAACTGAAAGATTCGGGTGAAACATTTGCGGCTTGTTCCACGCACATGTATTTTGCTCAGAATGAAGAGGGCGAAAAGGCAAGACTGGATAATGCAAGACAGCTTGCCGGCATTTGCGGCTTGTTCCCGGAAGGAACTCCTTTCTTCTGCGGCGGCGATTTTAATTGCGACATCGGTTCCGCTCCTTTCCGGTTTCTTAACGAAAACGGGATACGGTGCGCCTCTCTTTTTGCCGAAAATAAGGTGAATTTTATAAGGACTGACCATCTTAACCCCGTTTACGATAAAAATGCGGGGAAATATATTCCCGCAGATTCTTCCCAAAGACCGAACTCCGAGTCAATCGACCATATTGTTTTCAAAGGGAATGCGGAAATATTATCATATAAAGTTATTTCCGATATGAGAGCTCTTGTGCTCAGCGATCACTGCCCGGTGGTGGTTGAGGCAAAGATTTGAATCAAATCTTAAATCATAAGGCCCCGGGTTTTGGTTACTCACAGCTTGTTTATAATACGTTCATAAGTTCGAATAAGCTTCCGTGGGAAATGGTCATTTCTCACCTTGGCGTTTTTTATGACAAAAATCGTTTTTGACGCCTTGTAAATCGTTGTAAATTTTGCTATAATCATATCAGATTAACAAATTCCTGAAAGGAGAAAACATCATGGGAAAATTTGTTATTGTTGTTAACGACAAAGGCAATCCTCACTTTAACCTTCTTGCTACCAACGGCCAGGTTATCGGAACCAGCGAGGTTTACAATTCTATGGCAGCCTGCAAAAACGGTATCGAGTCAGTTAAAAAGTGCTCTGAGGGCGATATTGAGGATACAACAGTTGAAGGTTTCGAAGCTGTAAAGCATCCGAAGTTCGTTGTCACACAGGACAAAGCCGGAAAGTTCCGTTTCAACCTCAAAGCTAAGAACGGCGAGATCGTTCTTTCCTCACAGGGCTATGAGTCAAAGGTTTCCTGCATCAACGGAATCAACAGCGTTAAGAAGAACGCTCCCGATGCAGAAGTTGTTGACGCCGAATAATCGGAACAAACTTCGTTAAAGCTATAGCTTTATGAAAAGCACCCTCCGCGTCTTGAACGGATTGCGGAGGGTGCTTTTTCCATTGGCGGGTTTTTCATTGGCGGCAGTAATTTCACAAACCAAATGGAGTTTTTCTTGATTGTGAGGCGAAAAGATGATATTATTTTAGACAGCTAAAGAGTGCATGGAGTTTTGTGCATTAAAACAACAGGAGGTTTGAATATGAAGAAATTGATTGCAGTCTTTTTGACTGTTGCAATTGTGCTTTCAATGGGTATTCTTACGGTTCATGCGGAAGACCCGGTCGCTTTCCTTGACTATTTCATGGTCAACGGCGAGGGAACCAACTACAACGACCGTAATGCGCATGACACAGACGTTCATATCACTATCATCAAGGGTGAGACGCTTAAGTGCGAAGGATGGGCTTACAAGATCGGAACAACTCTTGACAGAGTCTATTGGCAGTATTTCAGCGTTGATGCCGACTCGAAGTTCAAGAACGAGCCTGAGAGAGCTTGCAGCAACAACTACCGCTCCAGGGAAGATGTTGCCCAATATTACCAGCTTGATCCGAGCACATATCAGTATTTTTCAAAATCAGGCTTCGGCGCTGACAATTCGCTCATGAATCTTGAGGGTGTTTCGGAACTTGATATAGGCAAATACTATGTGCGTCTCGTTGCAGCTTTCGCTGACGGAACAACGGAAGTTTTGAAGAAGAAGTTCATCCTTGAAGTCATTGACGGAACTCCTGCAGTGGAGCCCAAGGTCATTGTTAACGGAACCGCTGTTGCTCCTGACGGAAAGAGCAGCGTTACGCTTTCGCAGGACGGAGACAAGCTCGTTGTTACAACAAATGAAACTGTAAACGATCCGTGGGTTTCGATTCCCCTTGGCGATCTTGACGCGTCACAGTACGTCAGCTTCACAATCAACTACACTGTAGAAGGCGCGATTTACGGGAACAACGTTTATCTCCGCGACACCGTGCTGAATACTTCCTATTCGCCCATGAACGGATCCTGGGCACCTACAGAAGAAATGAACGGTAAGACGTCTTATACTTATGTTCTTGCCGATTCTTTCGCACCTTTCACCGACAAGATGCTGAACGGTCTCAGAATTCCTGCAGCTGCTACAGCGGGCGCAAAGTTTGTTATCGAGTCGATCACATTCAACACTGCCCACACAGCTGAGAAGCGTGATTTTGATGCATCCGCAGGCGACGGCCTCTCTTTCGACTGGATTCTTGCAAACGGCAGCGAAATCGCCAATGGCAACACCCAGGTCATCGAAACCAAGAAGGGCATCAACGGCAAGGACGGATCCATCACGGAGCTCACACTCTACGGCTGGTACGGCAACGGAACCTCTGCGACAAAAGCCTTCGGTTACCAGATCAACAACGGCACGATTGTTTACGGCGACTACTTCACAACCACCGAAGACGCTGTTACGAACCTCGGCGCAAACAACCGCAGATTCTTCATCCCGATTGACGTATCCGGACTCACAGATGAGAACACAATCTGGATCTGGGCAGAACTTGAAAACGGCGACGAAGTCAAGCTCAACAGATTTGACAACAAGGGCCAGAGTAATGAGAAAGACAGAGAAGTCTACGTCATCTACAACGGACCTGTAGCTCAGAACCCGCCGACGGCTGACGCATCGATCGTTATCTTCATGGTAGCGGCTGCGGCAGTGGCGCTCGTTCTTCTTAAGAAGAAAGTTTTCTGATAAGCTTTGTAATTGAATAAAAACGCGAGCCGGATTGACCTTATGCAAGGGTGAATCCGGCTCGTCTTATATAAGGTAATCTGACCCGGGCCTGATTGCGCGAGAATGGTCGTGCAGGCGCTTTCCCGTTAAACCCTTATTTGTTTCACGTCTTTCCGCTAAAGCGCCTGTATGAGCCCCTAAACGCGCGCATATAAAAGCCGGCCGCTCCCAAACTGCTTAGGAGCGGCCGCGTAACCTTATTCATTATAAGTTAAATCAT
>Ga0310696_10011463_pt1 | contig 10116 bp, 9 predicted proteins | sample AusTroGonzalo_MG_4_FD_203885 | JGI IMG/M metagenome (GOLD analysis project Ga0310696, IMG submission 203885) | Bovine rumen microbial communities from tropical cattle in Woodstock, Queensland, Australia - Gonzalo_02 (v2) (version 2) | ecosystem: Host-associated > Mammals > Digestive system >... | reverse complement strand
ATAAGCAGGAACAGGCAGACAATAACACTCAGAAGCTGGCTGATCCGGATGGAAGATGAAGCATAAAGAGAATCCATACGGAAATCTTCAATGATCAGCCTTCCGCAGGCATACAGGAACGCGTAGAAGAAGAAAACATCGCCACGGTACCTGAACCACTTTCTGCGGGCGATCATCAGGAAGATAAAGACAAAGATATTCCACAGCGATTCATAGAAAAAGGTGGCCATATGCCATTCAAGCCCGCTGGCTCCCTGAATCTGCACACCAAACGGGAAAAAACAGAGCGAGGGGTTGGTGATCAGAAGGCCGTATGCTTCCTGGTTAAAATAATTACCCCAGCGGCCAAGCGCCTGTGCCAGGATCAGGCCGGGAGCAATTACATCGCACAGGGCAAGGAAAGAGATTTTCTTTACCCTGCAGAAAATCCATCCGGCAAGGAGCCCCGCGATAACAGCGCCGTAAATGGCGATACCGCCTTCCCATACTCTCAGGATGGAAAGAAGATCATCTTTGAACTGTGGCCAGGAAAAAGCGACATAATAGATTCTCGCACCGATAATCCCGCAGGGAAGTGCAATCAACGCGAAATCGATGATTGTGCCCTTGGGGAGGCCGGCACGCTTTTCTTCTTTCGATGCAAGGAAAACAGCAAAAGCCGCCCCGATCACAATCAGAAAACTGTACCAGGGCACAACACCAAAAAGCATCCTGGAATATGGGACAGAAAGCATCTGCGTTCTCCTTTCGACTTATAAAAACATTATAAAGTGCTGATGAAAACATGTCAACGAATCGTGGATCTTCCTTGCTTCAATTGTTGCGAACAGAACAGATTTCTGATAAAATAAATAAAGGGGAATCCGAACAGAAATCCGAGCGTTGGAGGGAAAACAAAATGAGTAAAGTTGTGGTCTTTGATCATCCGCTGATTCAGCACAAACTGAGTATCATGCGTGACAAAAACACCGGGACGAAAGAATTCCGCGAGCTGTTATCTGAGATCGCCATGCTGATGGTTTTTGAAGTTACCCGCGATCTTGAAACAGAAGAGATTGAAGTTGAAACGCCCATCACCACATGCAAATGCAAGGTGCTTTCCGGCAAAAAACTTGGAATTGTTCCGATTCTTCGTGCCGGCCTTGGCATGGTGGACGGGGTTATCAACCTGGTACCTGCCGCACGTGTCGGTCACATTGGCCTGTACCGTGATCCGAAGACGCTTGAGCCTGTTGAATATTACTGCAAGCTTCCGGAAGACAGTGAGAACCGAGAGCTGCTGATCCTCGATCCCATGCTGGCCACCGGTGGCAGTGCAAGTGCCGCCATCAACTTTATCAAACAGCGCGGATGCCATCATATGCGGCTGGTAAACCTGATCGCTGCTCCGGAAGGCATCAAGAGAATCCAGCAGGACCATCCGGATGTTGACATTTATGTCGCCGCACTGGATGATCATCTGAATGATCACGGCTACATCGTTCCCGGCCTCGGCGATGCGGGTGACCGCCTCTTCGGCACAAAGTGATTTTCCTGTAATAACGCTTTTATCAGCTTGTTATGCCGTATTGTTTCCGGTATAATGAGCTGATATTATTTTTTGGAGCGGGTATTCATCATGCAGCAGATTGCCCTCGCCCCCCTGTGCGGTGTAACAGACCATATTTACCGGACCATCTGTTTTGAACAGGGATGCGATACAGCCTATACTGAAATGATCAGTGCAATGGGATATCTGTGTGCACCGGAACAGCGTGTTACCCGGGAACTGATGGAAAGGGGACCGGGGGAGAAAAAACTGATCCTGCAATTGTTTGGAAAAGATCCTGATACCGTAGCGAAGGCAGCCGGCATAATCAGCCGTCTCGGCTTCTATGACGGGATTGATCTGAACATGGGATGTCCGGCACGAAAAGTAGCCTGCTCGGGAGAAGGAAGCGGCCTTCTCCGCGTCCCTGAAATTGCACGCGAAATGATGGAAAAAACCGTGAAAGCTTCCATGCTGCCGGTATCTGTCAAGATGCGGATCGGCTGGGACCGGGAACATATCAATGCCCTTGAAATTGCACGAATGGCGGAGGATGCCGGTATCCGGCAACTGACGGTGCATGGCCGTACCAGGGAACAGCAATATTCAGGTGCGGCAGACTGGGATATCATCGCTGAAGTGAAAAAGAGTGTTGGTATACCGGTCATCGGCAACGGCGACATCTTCACTGCTGAAGATGCAGTGCGGAAACTGCGTACAACAGATGTGGACGGGATCATGATCGGGCGCGGAGCGCTTGGAAACCCATGGATCTTCAGGGAAATCAAATCGCTCCTTTCCGGGGAAACACCCCAGAAGGTATCGCTGACGGAGCGGTCTGAAATGATTCGGCTCCATTATGAAAGGATGCTTTCCTCCAGGCCGGAACGAATTGCTGTTCGTGAGATGCGTAAGCATATCGGCTGGTATCTGCACGGGCTGCGCGATTCTGCAAAAGTTCGGAATGAAATCAATCGCATGGTACAGCCAGAAGAGATTTTTTCACGGCTTCGGTTGTTCTTTGAAACTTCGGCAGAAGCCTGAACGGATGTGACACAGATGAAAAAAAAGATTTTTCTGTTGCTGCTGAGCCTCATGCTCCTGTTCCCTGTACAGATATTTGCAGCCGGAATGCAGGACTTCCTGGCTTTTCCCGGAGAAGGAGAACCGGTTTCGTTTGAACTTGCCGCGGAAATCATAAAGCTTCCGCAACTCGATGAAAACCGTACGGAACAGCTTAACCGCATTCTGAAACATGTCCGGTTTTCAGGGATTACCGGTGAAAAAGAATCAGAAGTGACGGTGTCTCTGGACAATGAAGAACTATTCAGTATCCTTTCATTTGACTATTCCGGAATGAAACGGACAGTTCTGGCTCCGGATCGTGAACATTATTACAGTTGTTCAGATATTCCGGAATACACGGAAATGAATCTTCTCCCTGTTTCAACCGGTGAAGCTGCCAAAATCGAGAGAAGCCGGAAAATACGGCTATCACTGGATGCTGTATCCGGTTTCCTTGAAAAACTGCCTGATTCTTTTCCGGACAAGGTTTCCAGGTCAAAAACCACGGAGAAGTATAGGAATTATGGGACTGCATCCTGCAAAATCGTGCTGAAACTGTCGGATGAGGAAATGAACGGCTATCTTCAGCAGTTCCTGAAGAGTCCGGAATTCACATGCTGCGATCCGAATCTGGCGAAGATGGTATTTACCGGGAGACAAGGATTTACTCTTCTGTATACGGAAGACAACAAACTGCTGAAAGCTTCCTACAGCGGTAAAGCATCGTGGGCGGAGAATGACATCCGGGATATCCGCCTCGAATGGAAAACTGTTCGCCGCGATGGGTATGCGAAGGATGAACTTCAGCTGAGAACACCGGACGAAAAAAGGACGGCCAGGAACAACCTGATTCTGAGTTACATTCTGCAGACAGGAGAAGACGGGAGCGAAAAGCTGACCTGGACTGAAGAAACAGATGTTCTGGAAAACCGTGTCCGGAAACAGGGGAAATTCGAAGTTGACCTTACCCTGAAGGAAAACAGCCTGACAGGCTCCGTGAAGGATACTGAGAAAGTGAATAACGTCAATTCTTCCAAAACTATTCTTATGGAGTGGACAGCTCTGCAACAGAATAGTTGGACCGGAACACTTGAAATAATCAGCAAAAAAGATAAAATAGAAAAGGTACATATCAGGGCTATTTTGTCCCTGACGGCCGGGATCTCGGTACCGGTTTCATCCGGCCAGCCGGAAACGGTTCATGTAAGTGAGGCGGATTTCAGCCGGATCACAGAGAAGCTGTATTCAGAGATCCTGCGAAAACTGATGAAGCTTCCGACGGAAGACCAGGCGTTTTTCCGTGAAGGAATTCCGGATTCATTATGGAATACAATCGTCAGCACACAATGACGGGTAAGGAGCCAAAGACATGAAGAAAAAACTATGCTGCCTTCTGACAGTTGTCCTGTTCCTTTTCAGCATTTCCTCCGCATTTGCGGCCGGATATACACTGCCATTCAAGATGCAGCGCCAGCTGGAAGTTGGCAGCGGACTGAAAGGATCTTTTGTTATTCATTCAAATGCGAGCGCTGAAAAAGAGCCGCTTATCCATGCCCTGGCCAATGCGGAATTTGAGATTCGCGGTATCCGGTCAGAAAACAACGTTCACTATTACATTTATCAACCCGGTGAAAATGAAGACAGGAAGAACCTGACTGAATTTAGCATCCTTGACAACAAGTATTATCTTCGCAGTGATTTGCTTGGGGACAAACCGTTTCAGCTTCCCGATATTGACACTTTTATCAATTCCAGGCTGAATGCTGAAGGAGAAAATCCTTCCATCTTTCCTGATATTCTGCGGATGATTCTTGCAGATATGAAGGGCGAGGACAATACGCTGAATACCGAACCATTTGAGAAGCAGATTGAAGTGTGGATCTCATCCTTTAAATCTGACATTACCATCCACTCTGACGGAGAAGGCACGCCGCGTCTTACACAGGAATTCCGGATTCCGGTTGAGACTGTTTACAGCGCCGTAACTGAACTCGTTCGCTCCATTTCAGAGAATGAAGCTGCAATGAATATTCTGCGGGCAACGCTTTCCCAGGAACAGATTGACATGTACCTGAATCCGAACCTTGGATATTTCTATCTGGATGCCATGAAACACCTGGACCTCTCCGGAGAGATTGTATTTACAAAGGAAGTATCCACCCTTGGAGAAATGATTCACAGTTCACTGACACTGCCGCTTGAAGATGCCAGAACCGGTTTTTCCTTTGTTCAGATTGAAAGCGACGAACTCCGCAAATCAGTTCTTCTGTCCGGGAGCCGTGGTGTCTATTATCTGAATCTGCCGGTAAGCTTCAGTCCTGAAAGCGATTCCTACGAAGAGGAAATCCGGTTTGCTCGTATTGAAAAGAAGGTTCAGGACTGGAAAAACCTTGCACTCAGAATCAAAGTTAAAAAAACCCATGATAAATATGATGATGAAGATGAGACCAGGACACATGAAGAGGACCATTATGTCATCAGCATTGCAAGGGATATATCCTCTCTTCCTGAACCGTTTGCCACGGTAGAGATTCCAGAGATACCGGACGCAAATGCAACGCTTGACCTTCACTATTCCAGCAAAATGCAGCTTTCCAGCCCGACAACTTTGGAAATATCCTGCGCCGTTACACAGGGTGAATACAACTTCACACTGGCCGGGAAAGTCAAAACTGCATCCCAGTGGCTGTTTGCTCCTTTTGATGTGGCCAATGCGCTTGATGCGGTCAGGTACTCATGCGATGAATTCATGAAGCTGAAAGACCAGTGGATTGAAGATGCGGAAAAGGATCTTGATAGGACGCCGGAAGAAATCAAACTGGCTGAACCGGCTGCCACATCGGCGCCGGAGGAAATTCCAGGGACGGAAGAAGCTACGGAAGCTCCGGCGGAGCCTGCGGAGGCTCCATCTGACACGGAAGTACCGGTGGATGCTGAAAATGGTAGCGTCTGATACATAAAGGAGCATCGGATCATGTTCAGAAAATGTATTGTGTTGGTCCTTGTGATGATTTTTGCTGCCGGGACTGCACTGGCTCAGGACGCACATCTGGAGATCGAACTGACGGTGCAGAGAACTGACAATGAAAATATAATTACAGGAAGCATTCTGGCCAGGGAACAGGATTTACTGGTATTCTCCAGCCTGTTTCCGTCATATATGGTTTCCATTCCCGGGGAAATGGATTTTGAAAAACTTTTTCATTCGTTAGGCGATGAGCTTTCTCTTTCCGTTCCGGGGATCATGGACATCATCAGCGAATCAGGGATTATTGCCCAGGGTGTTCAGACGAACGGGATCTACTCGGGTGACCTGTTTGATGAAGCAAAAACCATGCAGACCGGCAGGCTGGCCATCTCAGATCTGGTTACATTCATGGAATCTCTTCCGGGCTATAATGAAGCCGGATCAGCACACTCCTTTGTCAACGGATTTCTCCCCGGTGCGGGCTCTGAAGAGCTGTTGAATGCATACATTCAGTATCAAGTATATGACAGCGGAAAATATTTGACGCTGAACATCATCAGCGGTGATGCAACTATAGCTACAGTGTCCTTTGACTTCTCCGTACAGAAGCGAATCAAAATCCTTTTAGGATCTGCAGAAGAGGGAAAGAACTATTATCTGGACACTGAAATGACTGAAACCGCTGAAAACGCTGTGAAGATTCAGTCCGTCCTGCTTGCAGATGCAGGAAAAAACGGGTATCGTGCAGCCCGGGAAAACAAGCCTATACTGGAAAGCACCTGGACATTCTCGCTCCTGCCTGCACTTCGTGAAATTCTTATAAACGGCCTGTTTGTACCTTCAAATGGTATGGAGTCTGCGGTGTTTAACGGAACACTGTCTGTAAATGAAAACCCCGTCCTGACAATGGAATTCCATTTCAGCGGGGCTGAAGAAAACCGGTTTATCGTTGGGGTGAAAACCTCAGATGATGCGGTCAGCACTGCAGGGAAAACAGAGATTTCCTTTGAGGAAATTACTACTGCACAGGGAATTACACCATTTGCAACCGAAATAAGCACCAATTTCCTTGCTTTGTATCCGGTGCTGATTCAGGCAATTCCGGAAGGATATCAGAAGATGCTCGTTATGCTGAATTAATCTGCCCGGCACAGAAGGCATACAGCCTGCGCGGAGATGCCTTCACCGCGGCCTTCAAAACCAAGCTTTTCCGTGGTTGTTGCCTTAATGCTGATCTGAGACGGGCTGCATTGCAGCAGATCGCTGATGTTCCGGATCATCTGCGGGATATAAGGAGCCAGCTTTGGCTTTTGAGCGACAATTGTGATATCCGCGTTGCCCAGAATGTATCCCGCATTCCGCACGTGTTCATATGTTTTCTGGAGCAGTACAAGGGAAGATATTCCCCTGTACTGTTCTTCTGTATCGGGGAAATGTTTTCCGATATCTCCAAGCGCTGCGGCTCCGAGCATGGAATCCATCAGGGCATGCAGGGCAACATCCGCATCGCTGTGACCAAGAAGGCCCAGTTCATAAGGAATATCAACGCCGCACAGGATCAGTTTCCTGTTCGCAGTAAGCTGATGAACGTCATATCCCATTCCAATCCGATGGGAAAGCGTTTTATTTTCAAGGATTGCATTCACAATCGGCAAATCTTCTTTCTCAGTAATTTTAATGTTTTGCCTGGATCCAAAGGTCAGGAAAACAGGAATTCCGCAGTATTCTGCTATGGATGCATCGTCCGTGGCAGAAAAATGGTCTTTTTCGGCCCGGAGCGACGCTTCCAGCAAGGTGTTGTATCGAAAACCCTGCGGTGTCTGGATCTCATAGAGGTGCGCACGGTCCACCGTGCAGGAAATCGTCTGTCCGTCATCAGACTTTTTCATTGTGTTGACGGCAGGAATACCCGGAACTCCGCTTCCGTGTGCGATACAGGATTCCAGGACGCTCTGGATCACAGAGCGCGGTGTCAGACAGCGGGCGGCGTCATGGACCAGTACGATATCATCCGGCGAAGCCTGCAAAGCTTTCAGCCCGTTAAGTACAGAGGACTGACGCGAAGGACCGCCGGTTGTGATATGAATGGAAAATGATACAGATGAGGAGGAGACAATGTTTTCAATTCCGGAAAGGTCTTCTTTTCTGCATACAATCATCATGCTGTCAATCAGCCGATCAAACAACTGAATGCTGCGGGAAAGGACAGACTGACCACATACGGACAAAAAGATTTTGTTTTCCTCCGTGCCCATTCTTGTCCCGGAACCGCCTGCGGCCAGGATGACATGCTTTTGCATTATTCAGCCTCCTCCGGCAGTGTTACAGAAGGGGTAAGCGCTTCAAACAGATCAGCAGCCTGCTCTTTCCGGACAGTTTCCGCAACGCTCAATACCTTGTACTTTGCTGTGCGTTCACCGAAACGGATTGCGATAATATCCCCGGGGATAACTTCGCTGCCGGGCTTCGCGACTTTATCGTTGATGGTAACACGTCCGGCGGTACAGGCTTCATTCGCAACCGTACGGCGTTTGATGATTCTGGATACTTTCAGATATTTGTCAATTCTCATAATCCTGTTCCTTGCATAATCAATGTAAATTGGTATAAACCTGAAAAAAGCCTGCAGGATGAAAATCCTGCAGGCAGAAAGGTCAATTACTTCTTGCCCTTTTTCTTGGCAGGAGTGTTGACTTTGTCTTTCAGAGCTTTGCCGGCCTTGAAAGCAGGAGCCTTGGAAGCGGCGATCTTGATTTCGGCGCCGGTCCGGGGATTACGGGCAACACGGGCGGGGCGCTTCTTCACATCGAAGGTGCCGAAGCCAATCAGCTGGACCTTGTCACCCTTGGCCAGGGAACCGCTGATAACATCAACGAATGCATTCAGAGCTTTTTCAGCATCTTTCTTGGAAAAATCACTTTTCTCGGCCAGTGCAGCAATCAATTCGCTCTTGTTCATTGGGAAATCCTCCTCATTTTTTCATGCAAAGCATGATAATTAAATATGTCAAAGACCTAAAATATTCAATTTATGCCTTCAACATAATCACAGTATACTCAGAAATCCTTGAAAGTCAAGCGTTCCGAGGGATTTCGCATCGTTTTTACCGCATTTTTCCAGGGATTGACAGGTTTCAATCACTTTTTGCACATATTCATGTAAAATGACTTCACTGTCAACCCCATATTGACGTGCAAGAACAACGCAGAAAAACAGGATTTTCCCGAGAAGATCCTTTCGATGATCTGGTGAAGCATCCTGCAGTTGCTGAAATTGGTTCAGCAGATTGGAAAGAATATATTCTTCAGATGACTGCTTCCTGGAAGCAGTCTGTATTTTGCGAATGATTTTCTGGGCATAACGAAGGGATGGCAGGGACGATGAAACAGATTCCAGGGATTCTGTAAAGGATTGATCGCCCTGTTCTTTTTGTTTGATCTGATCCCACGCAGCTTCTGAAAAAGAGGATGGTTTCTGATCTCCGCTGGCAAAGACGTGGGGGTGGCGTCGGATCATCTTGTTTGAAATACAGGATATGATGTCGACCATTGTAAACTCATCAAAGGAATTGCCGATAGATGCGTGGAATACCACCTGGAAAAGCAGGTCTCCGAGCTCTTCTGCAAGATGTTGCGAATCTTCCTGGCCGATCGCATCCACAACTTCCCATGCTTCTTCAACCAGATAGGGCTTCAGGGTTTCATGCGTCTGCTTCTGATCCCACGGACAGCCTCCGGGTGAACGAAGCGTATCCATAATTTCCATCAGATCTGTTAATGTTTTTCGTTCACGATTCATTTTGTCTTTTCCCGGAACCGCAACAGCGGAAAGATGATCGTAATGCGGCTGGCGGTCCAGTTCATAGAGGGGAACAGGATAAGGCGTTCCGTCCGTTCCAAAGAAGAAAACAGTTTCTTCGTCATCCACAAAACCGGAGAGAGCTGTTTTGATATCGCCGGCGGTGATTGCGTCGTTCAATTCCGTGATCAGTATTGGACGGGAAGGATCCAGGGAAAGTCCGCTGAAAGAGGCAGCCGGGCAAATCCGGATATCTGATGTGGAGAAGAAACCACGGCAGGCGGAGAGATAATAATCTGCATAGGAAAAACCGGGAACAATTCGTATTTCTCCGGATTCGGGACGGAACCGATACAGGGCATCCACAGAACTGTCCGTCATGGCGTCTGCTACTGCATATACAGCAGAACCGTTTTCACCGGCTGTTTTCCATACGCATTCGGCGATGGCTGCGGAAAGATTGTCAAAATCATCCATCGTATCATAGAGGCTGTCCATCGAGCAGTATGGAATGTTATGGATGTCAAGGAAAGAGGAGAGAGCATGGCGCTTTGTACGAAGCAAAAGAGTACCAGGTTCCCGGAGCTTTTTGATTGTGATTTCATTCAGGAATTCCGGGTCACCGGGGCCAACGGAAAGAACGGTAACAAAGGATGTCATGCTGTTTTTTTCCTCCTGCGTAAAATAGCATTCAGATCATTCTTCGTAACGGCTTTCAGAAGAATGGCAGCGCCAAAGAAGACGACCATTCCGATAA
>Ga0310696_10011462_pt1 | contig 10117 bp, 10 predicted proteins | sample AusTroGonzalo_MG_4_FD_203885 | JGI IMG/M metagenome (GOLD analysis project Ga0310696, IMG submission 203885) | Bovine rumen microbial communities from tropical cattle in Woodstock, Queensland, Australia - Gonzalo_02 (v2) (version 2) | ecosystem: Host-associated > Mammals > Digestive system >... | reverse complement strand
AGGACGAAGCGCCTACTGAAGAGGATTGGAAAGACCGTCCTTCCGATAACATCGCGAAAGTTTTCACCGAGGTCTTGTCCTGGCCGGTTGACGCGGCGATGCTGGCTTTGCACGGCTGCGGCGGCGAGGACGGCTGCTTCCAGGGCTTCCTTTCGACGCTGGGCATTCCCTTCACGCACAGCGGCGTGACGGCTTCCGCGGTCGCGATGGAAAAGGACATCGCGAAACTTCTCTACGCGGCCGCCGGGATCAGGATCCCCAAGGGCGTAACAGTCTCCAGCAAGGAAGATCCGCTTGAGAAGATCAAAGCCGCCGGGCTCGAGTATCCCGTCATCGCGAAGCCCCTGGCTTCCGGTTCGAGCTTCGGACTCTGGCTCTTGAACAGCGAGCAGGAACTTAAGGAAAACGTTTTCTCCTTCTGGCTGAACGGCGGGCTTTATCTTTTCGAAGAATTTGTTAGAGGCCGCGAGTTCACCTGCGTCGTGGCGACCAAGGACGGCGCTCCGTTCGCCCTGCCTGTGACGGAGATCGTCAGCCACACGGGCGAGCTTTTCGACTACAAGGCGAAATACACCAAAGGCAAGAGCGAAGAGATAACGCCGGCCAGGATCAGCGACGCTCTGAGTTCCCATATAAGGGCGGCGGCGGAAGTCTGTCATAGGGCCCTGCGCTGCCAGGGCGTCTCGAGAACAGACTTCATCGTCAACGAGCGCGGCGACATCTACGCGCTTGAGACCAACACTATTCCCGGCATGTCCGAGGCTTCCATCCTGCCGAAGGCCGCCCTGGGCGCCGGGCTTACTTTTTCGGAAATACTGGACGGCATGCTTACCGAAGCGATGTCGTCCGAAAATAAATAACCTTTCGAGGCAATTATGCTTGACATCAAATTCATTAGGGAAAATTACGAAGAGGTGCGCGCGAAACTTTTGACGCGCTACCCGGCCGGAGCCAACCGCAACAATCTCGACGAGGCTCTCGAGCAGCTGATGGTGAACGACAAATTGAGACGCGACGAGATCAAGGCGCTGGAAAGTCTCCAGCAGAGCCGCAACCAGCTTTCCAAAGAGATCGGCATGAAGCGCGCCAAAGGCGAGGACGCCGACGATCTGAGGTCTTTGGTCCAGGAGATAAAGGAAAAACTCGACTCCGCCGAGAAGACCAAAGAGGAAGCGGAGCAGAAAGTCAGCTACCTCATCGACCGCATTCCCAACATTCCCGATCCCACGACGCCGATAGGAGACTCCGAAGACGACAACGTCGAAGTGAGGAGAGTAGGGGAGATCCCGACTTTCGATTTCGAGCCGAAGCAGCATTTCGAGATCGGCGAGAAACTCGGAATCCTTGACCTCGAGAGAGCGGCCAAATTAAGCGGCGCCAGGTTCTCCGTTTTGAAGGGCGCCGGCGCTAAGCTCGAGCGCGCGCTGGAAAACTTCATGCTCGACGAACACACGAAGCACGAGGGCTATACGGAGTTTGAAGTTCCCCTGATCGTAAGCGATGAAACTTTGTACGGCAGCGGCCAGCTTCCCAAGTTCCAGGAAGACCTCTTCCACGTCGAGTGGGAGAAGCCCATGTACCTTATCCCGACTTCCGAAGTTCCGCTCGTCAATCTGCACCGCAACGAAACGCTCGACGAAAAAGATCTGCCTCTGCGCTACACCGCGCTGACGCCCTGCTTCCGTTCCGAGGCCGGCTCCTACGGCAAGGACACCAGGGGCATCATAAGGGTGCACCAATTTTACAAAGTCGAGATGGTCAACATCACGACCCCGGAGCAGTCCAAGGAAGCTCTGGAAACAATGACTGAGAACGCTTCGAGGATATTGCAGAAACTCGGCATCGCGCACAGGGTGGTCGCGCTCTGCACTTCCGACATGGGCTTCTCGGCCTGCAAGACTTACGACGTGGAAGTCTGGCTGCCAGGACAAAACACCTTCCGCGAGATCAGCTCCTGCTCCAACTGCTGGGACTTCCAGGCCAGGAGAGCGAATATCCGCTACCGTCCGGCGGACGGCGGCAAGCCAATGCTTACGCACACCCTGAACGGCTCCGGTCTGGCGGTCGGACGCACATGGGTCGCCGTTTTGGAGAACTACCAGCAGAAAGACGGCAGCGTCGTCATTCCCGAAGTGCTGCGTCCCTACATGGACGGCTTAGAAATCATCGAACCGGAAAAATAAAAAAACTATGTGGCAAGAAATAATCAACGTTTACCACGATTTCGACCTCTGCGGCCGGATAGACATGCTCGTCCTGGCCCTGATGTCGGTTTACATGTGGAGTCTCTTTATTTCCAAGCACCTCTACTTCAAAAAGCTTGAGTCGGCCAACGCCCACTTAGCCCAGAGGCTTACTGAATTCAGAGCTCAGTTTCTGCGCGACTTCGCCCAGCTTTACCGCGATCTTCCGCAGACTTCCGAAACGCCCGTTTACCGCATTTACAGGGCGGCCATGGACTTCCTCTTCGCTGAGGGCCCGGCTTCCGCTTCCGACATTACGGAAGCTGCCCACATCATGGACGCGGCGCTCTCTAGGGAGATCAACGAGATGGAAGGCGGCCTGACCTTCTTCTCCGTCACCGCGATGCTGGCGCCCATGATGGGTCTTTTCGGAACGGTCTGGGGCTTGACGCTCTCCTTCCGCGGCATGGTCGGCAGCGGCAACACGACGATCTCTACCGTGGCGCCCGGCATCTCCGTCGCTCTTATCACGACGGTGGCCGGCCTTGTGGTCGCCATTCCGGCGGCCGCGATCTTCTATTACTTCCGCGGCAAGGTGAACGCCCAGATCGTGCTTATGGAAGAGTACGCCAGGCTTCTGGAAGCGAGGCTGAACCGCGCTTTGGAAAGAGAAAAGACCTCGGAGTAAATAATGAGCATTCTCAAAAGGCGCCGCGGCAGCGAAGATGCCGACCTGAACGTGACATCGCTTGTCGACGTTACCATGACGGTCCTCATCATGTTCATCCTGATCGCTCCTGTTCTCGAACAGGGGCTTAAGATCGAACACCCTTCTTCCGACGCGGTGAGTTCCCAGGAAAACCCCGAAGAACCCCTGATCGTGTCTTTGACGAAAGCCAAGGACACCGGTTACGGCGTGGTGAAATTAGGGGACACAGTCATGGGACCGGAGAAGCCTTTTGACAAACTTTACCTGACGCTTTGCGAGATGAAGGCCAAGAAGAAAGATCTTTCCGTCATCATCAGAGCGGACGGGGAATTCCCTTACGAATACGTCATCCGTCTCATGGACGCAGCTTACAGCGCCGGCGTGGCGGTCGGCTTGGGGGATAAATGAGCATCCTAAGGGACCGGCGCGGATCGGATGACGCGAGGATAACCGTAACGTCTCTGGTGGACGTTACCATGACCGTCCTCATCATGTTCATTCTCCTTGTTCCTCTGATGGAGCAGGGCGTGGACGTCACGCTCCCCAAAGCTTCGCCCATGACTTTCGAGCAGCCCGACTACGCTGCCGTTGTCAGTATGCAGCAGTGCGTCGATGAAGCGACGCACGAGACGAACGGCGTCCTCTATGTGAACGACCGCGAGATGGACCGCCTCGACCCCTTCGGCTCGCTCAAAAAAGAGATCCAGGCGATGCGCTTGAAGGAAACTCCGACCAACAAACTTGAAGTGATAATCAGAGTGGACAGACGCTTCCGCTACGGGAACGTTCTGGAATTAGTCAATCATCTGAGGGAAATAGGCGTGGACACTTCCTATTTCGCGACGGAAACCACGGGAAACGAAAGGTAAGATGGGAAAACTCTCCTCGTCATATTTTCTTCCTTCCTTCGTAGGCCACATCCTGGTCTTCCTTCTCCTTATCGTCCTGGCTTCTTTGGCGGAGCCTCAGCCTAAGCTTGTGGGCGTCCAGGCGAAAGTGACGCTTACTCAGATCCCCCAGGCCAGCATTCCCTCGCCGCCGACGCCCGACCCGCCGAAACCTGTCACGCCTCCTCCCGAAAAGAAGGAAGTGAAGCAGGAACCCCCTAAAGAGCAGAAGGTCGAGAAGCCGGTGGAAAAGCCGGTCGAGAAAAAAGTCGAAAAGCCGGTCGAGAAGAAGCTCGAGAAAAAAGTCGAAAAGAAAGTCGAGCCCAAGAAGGATACGAACGTTTCCGAGATGCCGGACTTCATAAAGAAAAAACAGCAGGAGCGCGCCGAGAAACGAAAATCTCAGGCCAAGACCGCGAAGAAGGCGACAGAGAACAGCAAGCCGACCAAGGAGACTACCCAGACCAAGACTGATCCTCTGCCGCAGTTGCCCTCGACCGTCGGCCAGCAGCTCGAGAGCGTGACGACCGTCACGACGACCGACCACTCGCTCGACAACCTGACCAAAGAACTGAACAGAAGTGTGCAGCGCATGACCAGCCGCGTCGAGTCCCAAACTTTCTTCTCGGGAGGCGAGACAGGCAGCCAGGCGGCCGCCATCAACAACTATTACCAGGGCACTATCCTTTCCGCCATCCAGGCGGCTTGGCAAACGCCCCAGGCTTCCCAGATAAACAAGAAGTCCGTCTGCGTCGTCCGCTTCACCTTAACGAAAGACGGAAGGGTGACCACGGCCAGAATAACGCAGAGCAGCGGGAATAAGGCTATGGATGATTCCGCGCTCTCCGCCGTAAGGTCGGCGCGCTTCGGCCCCTTCCCGCCGGACATCACAAGGCCGACTCTGGAAGTGGAAGTTCCCTTCGAATGCGAAAAATAGGAGAAAAACGATGAACAAGATTCTACTTTCCCTGATCCTTGCGCTCGCGCTTTGCGGATGCGAAAAGGAAGCCCCTGCCGCCCTTGCTCCTCAGGAAACTCCGGCCGCTCAACCGGCCGCGGTCGCCGCTTCTGATCCGGCGCCAGTTGCCGACGTCCCGGCTGGTCCTGCCACAGCCGAACAAGCGGAAGCTCTCGTCAAAGGCAACAACGCTTTCGCCTGGGAGATCTTCAAACAATTGGCCGATCCCGAAAAACCGGTCTTTTTCTCGCCTTACAGCATTTCCAGCGCCATGGCGATGCTGACTTTGGGCGCGAAGGGCGAGACTGAAAAGCAGCTGCAGGAAACTCTGGCTTTCCCGGACAAGGGAACGCTTTTAGGGAAAGAGTTCCAGAAACTCAGGGGAGACCTTGTTTCGGACAATGAGAAATTTACCATGACGGATGCCAATTCGCTCTGGCTGAACGTTGGATTCGACGTCCTCTCCTCTTACTCCAAAGCCTTGAAGGAGCTCTTTGAGGGCGAGGCCAGGACTCTTGATTTCTCGAAGAGCAAAGAGGCTGCCTCCACCATCAACAAATGGGTGTCCGGCCACACCAGGGACCTCATCAAGGACCTCGTTTCTCCCGACGCCCTCGGCGGCGACACCAGGCTTGTTCTGGTCAACGCCGTCAGCTTCCTGGCTAAGTGGGAATTGCAATTCGACGAGAACGCCACCAGGAAGTACTCCCTCATGGACTATAAGGGCCGCGCCGGGAAAGGCGAACTTATGCAGCAGGACAGCTTCCTGGACGTCGCCGATGTTGACGGCGTCACCGCGGTGGAACTGAACTACGTCGGCGGCAAATATTCGCTTCTGGCCATGATGCCCCAGGACGTGGCGAAATTCGCTTCCTGGGAAAAGAGGATCGACGACGATTATGTCAGCGGCATCGTGAAAGCGCTTAAAAATGAGGACGTCGTCTTATACTTCCCGAAGTTCACGACGGAATACTCCCAAAGTTTGGTTCCTGTTTTCAAGAATATGGGTTTGGCTTCGCCCTTTTCTTACAGCGCCGATTTCACCGGCATCAGTTTGAAGGAGCAGCTCTTCGTTTCCGAGATCCTTCACAAGGCCATCGTCAAAGTTTATGAGACCGGCACGGAAGCCGCGGCTGCGACCGCCGTCATGGTCAAGTGCACCGGCATGGCTATGAAAAAGCCCAAAGAGATCCGCTTCAACAAGCCTTTTGTTTACCTGATCAGGGAGAAGGAGACCGGTGCGATCCTCTTCTTAGGCCACTACACAGTCAAAGCAGTAAAATAATCAACACAAAGATAAAATTATGAAGATCACCACCAAAAACTACGCCAACATCACGCTTCTGAAAGTTGAGCAGAAGCAGGTCCTGAAACTCTTGGCTGACGAAGGCCGCCACGCCTACGTCGTTTCCGACGGCACGTCGGAAATGATGGAAAGAGACGCCGTCATCTACGACGAGGAGCTTGACGAACTCGACGCCAAGGTCGTTTCCGAAATGGCCCAGCGCCTTTCCAAGCAGCTTCGCTGCGTCGCGTTCGCCGTCATCAATTACAACGACGAGACGCTTTTGACCTGGCTCTACCGCAGCGGCGAACTGATCGACGCCTACAACTCCCAGCCCGGGTATCTCAATCCCAAACTGGAGGAGAACCATCAGCCGACTGGCGCCAATCCCGACAAGATGGCGAAAGTCTTCAAGAACGTCCAGCTGACCGACCTCGGCCCCATAACCCGCCGTCCCTCTTATCCGGACGAGAACTACTGCACGGCCACTGACCGCCATGCCGACATCGTCTCCGTTCTGAGGCTGCCGCGCTTCGCGGTCGGCACCGGCTTCTACACTGTTAAGATCGGCGACATCCCCGCCGACCTGGTGGCCGGCGACTTCGTTCCCGTCAACATCAAATGACAAGAAAAGGCGAAGATATCGTTTGGGAGGAGCCCAAGTCCTTCCAGGAACTTCTTAGACTGCGCCGCCTCAAGCGGCGCAGTTTCTGGCGCAACGCGAGACCGCTGTTCATAAATACGGCGCTCATCTTCTCGCTTGTCATGATCTTCTTCGCTTTCTATTACCGCAGCGACATCTCGAAAGTTTTCGAGCCGGCAAAGATCATTTCCGCTTTGATAGCGTCTTTCGGCATTTCCTTTATCTGGCGCTCATTGGAAAGGAGAAGGGCGATAGTCGTAACGCTTGCGAAAAAGGAAGGAGCCTACTATTTGACCCGCAGGGGCGACTACACGGATCAGCCGCTCTCGGAACTTAAAGCTTACGTCGTGGAAGAATTAAAGGAAGGCGCCTACGCCTCAACGGTCATCATAATGAAGACCGGGGAAGGTCAGCGCCTGGTCGCTCTGCCAGATCAGGAAACGATAGACCTGATGGTCGGCATAATGAAGGAACTTAAGATACCGGAAGGAAAACTGAAGGCTTAGGATGGATTTTTTCTCTTTTAAATTCCTTGCTTTCCTTGTCCTGACGCTTCTTCTTTTCCACTTGAAGCCGGTAAGGGGGCTGAGAAAATGGCTGCTCTTCGCGGCCAGCCTGCTCTTTTACGTCTTCTTATCCAAGTGGTGCGTAATCTATCTCGCCGCAACCACGATCGTAGTTTATCTCTGTGCTTTGAAGAACACGAAGGCAACTTATCTGATTGGGATCGTATTGACGCTGTTTTCGCTCGTCTTCTTCAAATATACGCCTTTCCTTTACAACACCTTTGCCAGTTTTTCCGACATCCCGGACTGGAACCTGAAGTGGCTCGTTCCGCTGGGCATCTCCTTCTACACCTTCCGGCTCATATCTTATCTCACGGACGTCAGGAGGGGAGAACTGGAAGCGGAAAAGGACCCCTTCTATTTCTTCACCTACGCGGCTTTTTTCCCGCTTGTCATCTGCGGCCCTATCCAGAGGGCAGGCGACTTCCTTCCGGCCCTCAGAGAGCCTAATGAACTCACTCTTGACCGTTTCGACAGGGGAATGAGGCAGATCCTTTGGGGCTTGGTCAAAAAAGCGGTCGTAGCCGACAATCTCGCGGTCCTCGTTGACAATGCTTTTTCCGGCTATGAATCTAAGAGCGGCTTCGTTTTTATCCTGGCCGTCTTTCTTTACAGCCTGCAGATCTACTGCGACTTTTCAGGCTACTCCGACATGGCGATCGGTATTTCCAGGCTTTTCGGCATAGACCTCAAGGCGAACTTCCGCGTTCCTTACGTCTCCACGACCATAAAGGAATTCTGGAGCCGCTGGCACATCTCCCTTTCCCTCTGGTTCAGGGATTACGTCTATTTCCCGATGGGCGGAGGACATTGCGGAAAGCTGAGAAGGTCTTTCAATATAATGACGGCTTTTCTGCTCTCCGGGCTCTGGCACGGCGCCAACTTCACTTTCATAGTTTGGGGCGCCCTGCACGGAGCGGGCCTCATAATTGAAAAACTGCTTTTCCCCATCAAGGAAGAATCCAGAAACAAGGTCGCCAGGTTCTTCTGGGCTATCTTCACGGCATTCCTGGTGCTTTTCGGCTGGCTCTTTTTCAGGTCGGAATCCATGCGTCAGGCCGTTTACATCATGGCCAACGCTTTTACCGGCGTCAGCGCGCCGATCGCTTATCTCAAGGAAGGATTCCTTTCCCTTATGGGCGAGGAAGCCGGCATAGTCAACATTCTGAGAATAAGCGTCCCAACTTTGATCGTTTTCGTTACGGAGTATTTCTTCCGCAACAGGGACCCTTGGACTGCTTCGGAAAAAAAGGCCCCCATTCTTTTCTACATCGCAACGCTTATATTGCTCTTCCTTTGCAAGGCGGGGGAACAGCAGGAATTGATCTACGGAAAATTCTAAATGAAGTTTAGCATTCATATGATCTGGCAAGCCGCGCTTGCCGTAATCCTGATCCTTCTCGTCACGGTCGCTTTCCCGATCTGGCTCGACCCCTACAATGTTTTCCATTACGACAACATTCGTTTCAACGGCGTGGAGCCCAATCAGATCTTCATCAAGACGCGCTATATCCTAAAGAACCCGGATCGCTTCGACTCTTTCCTCTTCGGCTCCTCCCGAGTCGGCATGATCGACGTCTCAAAGATAAAAGAAGGCCGTTTCTACAATATGAATTATTCCGAGGGCCTTCCTCAGGAGAATCTTGACAATTTAAAGATATTCATTGCCAACGGCCTCAAGATCAGCAACGTCTGGCTTGGCATCGACAACATCAGCTGTTTTACCGATCCTGAGCGTCACAAAAAATCTTTGATGCGCAGGTTTTATCCAATGGACGGCAACCTTTTTAAATTCTATCTTCCATACGTCAACTGCTCCAAGGCCTTCCGTTCCCTGGACACCATATTGGGAGCAAAGAAGAGCGACGGGAAAAGGGAGAAAGATTTCTACGCCACCGGCAACTCCTGGCTGAGTCAGGAGATGAACCTTGACGAAAAGGCCAACCGCCCTGCCTGGGAAAAGCACTACGCTCCTCGTTTCGGGGAAGCCGTAAAAGAAATCAAAGCGATAGCCGATCTCTGCGAAGAGAACGGCATAAAACTGAAAGTTTTCGCCAATCCTCTCTACATCGACACTTACAAGAAATGCCTGGAAGAAGGCTACGGCGATTTCTTAGATGAGCTTGCCAAGGTCGTGCCTTATTACGATTTCAGCACGATACCGCAGACCACCAACAGGAACGACTTCGTCGAGACTTCCCACTACCGCTTCGAAGTGGGGGATTACCTGATCAAGTGTTTGGAAGATCCGGAGGAACCTTTCCTTAGGAAGCAATGAAAAAAGTATTTTTCATCATACGGTTGCTCGTAGCCGCCGCTTTGGTGATCGCTCTGTATTTCATGTGCGACCCCAAGGCGGTGCTGGAGAATTTGAAAAATACCGATCCAAGGCTTATCGCCGCCGCGCTCGCGGTCTTTCTTATTTCCTACGTCATCACGGCCTGGCGCTGGCAAGTCGTTTTACAAGGCGCGGAAAAACACATTCCCTTCTGGAAACTTCTCAGGTACAGCTTCACCGCCAGCTTCTGCAACAATTTTCTGCCCACCGGCTTCGGCGGCGACATCACGAGGGTGATCAATATGCTTCCTCACGGCATCTCGGCCGCGGAGGGAACGGGCCTGCTCTTCCTGGAAAGGCTCATCGGCTTTCTTGTCATCGGCCTTCTGATCGTCATAACTCTGCCCTTCGTTTCAAAGGATGTTTCCCTGGCCTGGTCGCAAGGGGACAAGACGGCAAGGACCGCTCTCGTTTTCATCGCCGCGGCTTTATTCGTTCTTTTGCTTGCGATGCTTTTCATCATCATACTTATCGCCAGCAAAAAGGCCGTGCTTAAATTCAGCGCTTTGTTTTCCAAGATCCCTTATAAAGCCGTTTCGAAATTTTTA
>Ga0310696_10011460_pt1 | contig 10117 bp, 8 predicted proteins | sample AusTroGonzalo_MG_4_FD_203885 | JGI IMG/M metagenome (GOLD analysis project Ga0310696, IMG submission 203885) | Bovine rumen microbial communities from tropical cattle in Woodstock, Queensland, Australia - Gonzalo_02 (v2) (version 2) | ecosystem: Host-associated > Mammals > Digestive system >... | reverse complement strand
AAACTTGCTTCTGGCTTAACTTCTGCTTCGTCTACGCCAAGCTTATCAACGATGATAGCTTTTACTCTTGATTCAATTTCAGACATAATCTTAAATTTTTAGTTGTTAATGAATTATTTATTCGTTTCGAATTTTCGTTTGCGGGTGCAAAGGTAGTGATTATTTACCATTTGACCATTTACTATCTGCTATTTTTTGAGAAAAAGCGCACATTTTTAACACGTCGTGTGCAAAAACCTAGTGGATTATTGCTCATTCTTGTTCATTCTCTTCCTCTCGAGGTGGTCCAGAATAATCTTGCGAATACGCATACTTTTAGGTGTAACCTCCACATATTCATCCTCTTTGATATACTCCAAAGCTTCCTCGAGCGATAGTTGGACAGGAGGAATGATGCGAGCCTTCTCATCGGTTCCCGATGCACGTACGTTGGTCAATTGCTTGGCTTTTGTCACATTGACCACCAGGTCGTTCTCGTGCACATGTTCGCCCACTACCTGACCAGCATACACGGTGTCTTGTGGGAAGATGAAGAACTTACCACGATCTTGCAGGTGGTCGATGGCGTATGCAAACGCTGTACCACTTTCAAGGGCTATCATACTGCCGTTCACGCGGCGTATCATTTCACCCTTGAATGGCTGATACTCCTTGAAGCGGTGTGCCATGATGGCTTCACCCTGACTGGCAGTCAGTACGTTGGTGCGCAGACCGATGATGCCACGTGATGGAATTTCGAATTCGATGTTCACACGGTCGTCCTGTGCCTCCATCGACATCATGTCGCCCTTACGGCGAGTCACCATATCAATCATCTTGCTTGAGAATTCCTGTGGTACGTTGATGGTCAGTTCCTCGATAGGTTCGCACTTCACGCCATTGATTTCCTTGTATATTACCTGTGGCTGTCCTACTTGCAGTTCATAACCCTCACGACGCATGGTTTCAATCAAGACAGAGAGGTGCAACACACCACGTCCGCTCACAATCCATTGATCAGTAGCTCCTTCCTTCTGCTCTACACGCAGTGCCAGATTCTTCTCCAACTCGCGCTGCAGACGGTCGTGGATATGGCGACTGGTACAGAACTTTCCTTCCTTTCCAAACATTGGTGAGTTATTGATGGTGAACAGCATACTCATCGTTGGTTCGTCAATCGAAATGGTAGGCAGTGCCTCTGGGGTTTCGAAGTCGCAGATGGTATCACCTATTTCGAAGTTCGACAGGCCGATTACTGCACAGATGTCGCCACTCTCGACAGCCTCAGTAGCCCTGTGTCCCATTCCTTCAAAGGTGTGCAGTTCTTTGATTTTCGTCTTCTCCATCGAACCGTCGCGATGACAAATGGTGATGTTCTGGCCTGAACGTAGCACGCCACGATGTACACGGCCTACAGCGATTCGTCCTGTGTAGGTTGAGTAGTCGAGCGAAGTAATCAGCATCTGAGGCGTACCCTCCAGGCGCTGTGGGGCAGGAATAGTATTCAGGATGGTATCCATCAGATAAGTGATGTCGCCAGTAGGCGTTTTCCAGTCTTCGCCCATCCATCCTTGCTTGGCAGAGCCGTAAACGACAGGGAAATCCAATTGCTCCTCAGTGGCGTTCAGGGAGCACATCAGGTCGAACACCATTTCGTACACCTCCTCTGGGCGACAGTTGGGTTTGTCTACCTTGTTCACTACCACGACAGGCTTCAGACCGATTTCCAGTGCTTTTTGCAGCACAAATCGGGTTTGAGGCATAGGACCCTCGAAAGCATCCACCAATAGGATGCAGCCGTCGGCCATGTTCAGTACACGCTCCACTTCACCACCGAAGTCGCTGTGTCCTGGAGTATCTATCACATTGATTTTTGTGTTCTTGTAGATGATTGACACGTTTTTCGACAGGATGGTGATACCACGTTCACGTTCCAGTTCGTTATTATCCAGAATCAGTTCACCCGTCTGCTGGTTGTCCCTAAACAAATGACCAGCCATCAGCATCTTGTCCACCAAGGTCGTCTTTCCGTGGTCAACGTGTGCGATAATTGCAATATTTCTGATGTCTTGCATACCTTTTTGTATCTTTTTTCCTTAAAATCGGGTGCAAAGGTACAAAAAAAAGTGAAGACAGAAATAATTATGCATTATGAATTATGCATTATGAATTAAAAATACTAACTTTGCAGACAATAAACGATATGGCAATATGCAACAAGAAGTGATAACAAGCGTACAAAACCCACGCATCAAACAATTGCTGGCGCTGCAGCAGAAATCATCTGAACGTAGGAAGTCAGGCCTGTTCGTGGTTGAGGGACAACGTGAACTCCAACACTGTATCGATGCCGGCCTGAAAGTAGAAACCGTTTTTTGCTGTGAAGAGATGGCTCCACAACTGTCAATTGTTGATTTCATGTCCTCCACCCTTGAGGGGGGAGTTAGAGGGGGGCTTGTTATTGTTAATCATTACGTCTACGAAAAAATAGCCTATCGAGGCTCGACTGAAGGTGTCATAGCTATTGTTCACACTCCTAAATCTTCACTCTCGGACTTACAAAAGAAAGAGAATGGCTTATATGTCATTTTGGAAAGTGTGGAAAAGCCAGGCAATCTCGGAGCCGTCCTTCGTAGTGCCGATGCTGCAGGGGTTGATGCCGTGATTGTGTGCGACCCGCTGACCGATCTCTACAATCCCAACCTCATTCGCAGTTCCATCGGAGCCATCTTCACCGTGCCCACTGTGGCATGTACCAGTGAGGAATGCATTGCCTGGTTGAAACAACATGACGTTCAGATACTCACTGCCCAGTTGCAGGATTCCAACGTCTATTACGACACCGATATGACTCAGGCTACTGCCATCGTTATGGGAACCGAATCCACAGGGTTGACAGATATCTGGCGTGAAGCCGCCGATGCCCATATCCGCATCCCCATGCTGGGACAGCTCGATTCCCTCAATGTCTCTGTCAGTGCCGCCATCCTGATGTTCGAGGCTGTTCGTCAGCGGCAATTGGGATAAACTCTCTATTGAACTATTTACATTAAATATATCCTGCTTTCTTCAGTTCGCCATACGCGAGGTTGCACTCATCCCACCAAGCTTGGCCGAAACGGCGGATGAGAGGTTCCTTGAGGAATTGGTAGAGTGGAAGGGAGAGACGACAGCCGAGTTCAACACCACAGCGGCAGATATCCCAGCGGTCGTAGTTCACTCCTACAGTGCCGGCAATGTTCTTCAAACGTACAGGGTATAGGTGGCAGGAGATGGGTTTCTGAAACTTGGTGCGGCCATCTCGATAGGCTCGGTCGAGTACACAATAGCAAGTACCATCGGCATCATGATTGGCAAATACGCAGTCACGATTGTTCACAATGCTGGTGACCAGTTCGCCTGATGGGTCAGAATAAACCACCCCTTGCTTTTCTATAACCTCACGAGCTTCGGGGGTGAGTTCGCCCCATACAACTTCCATTGCCTGTTCAATCTCTGCGATTTCCTCTTCGGCTACAGGTGCACCGGCATCGCCTTCTACGCAACAACAGCCTTTACACACCGAGAGGTCGCAACAGAAATGCTGCGAGAAGAGGTCGAGTGAAACGAGTGTATCTTGGATTTCAAGCATTGATTTTTTCAATCAGTTCCTGGATGCGCTGGCGCATCTGTTGATATTGTGGTGACGACTTAAAATCAGTGTTGCGACGTATCATCTGCTCTACAGCTGCCTGAGAGTGCTGATAGCACGAGAGTTCGTTATCCATCTGCTGGGCATGAGCGGCATGTTGCTTGATTTCTTTCTCGCGAGCACGGCGCAGGATGGTGCAAACGGGGTTGACAACCTCCATTACCACGTTGTCCATGATGTGGTGGCCTTGCATGAAGAGGTAGACATTGTCGGGGGTGAGACCCAACTGAGTGAGTTCGTCTTTCAGTGCCTGGAGTTTTCCTTTGGCTTCGGGCACTTCTTTCTGTAGCCAGGCAATCTTCTGATTGACTTTACGGCGCAGGTGATCCAGTCCTTCTTCAGGGTTGAAGATATTGACTTTATGAATCGTGGCGATATTGTTTAACGAAGTGAGCGGCATGTCGCCTGCTCGGTTGTTGCGATAAAGCCACATAGCCCAGATAAAAAGTTCGTAGATGGTGCGTGAATAGGCGGTGAGATAGGCTACAAAGTCGAACACCTTCTTATCGTTCAAGGTAGCCATGACGCACACATTGTGCAGGCTCTCCGCATAGCACTGATAGTTTTCGATGGCATAGACGACCGTGTGGATGATGAAGGGATTGTTGTTCAACTCACGACTTGTTGAGGTAGCATCTTGCAGTAGGTAGTCTAGGTCGGCATCTACACAGGCTATCATACTGGTTCCCAGTCCTTTACCGAGGTTGTTGGTGATAGCCGATTTTTTGCCTCTGCTGAGGTTCGAACGTGAAGGTAGGACTATCTCGAAACCCAGATCGTCAGTTTCGAACTCCGCGAGCACATCGCGCCAAAAGAAGATGTCATCGTAACTCTCAACGTATACGATGACTTTATGCTTCTTCCACTTCGGCCGCATGTGGTTGGCAGCTTCGAAGTAGCGTGAGTTGACATTATCGACCAGTCGTTTTGGCACAATCTATAACCTTCAATAACCAATAACCTTTAACCCTTAACCATTACTCCACCGTCACATCTTCCACTTCAGTCACGATGTCCATCCACCCATCCATAATGAGGGCAGGTGAGTGGGTTGAGAGGATGATTTGTACGTTGGGATTCAACTCGCGGATGAGTTTCAGCAGTCCCTTCTGCCACTCGATGTGGAGGCTGATTTCAGGTTCGTCCATCAGCAAGGCATAGTGCTCGCCATTTTCTACGAGGACGGTAAGCATGATGACGAGCATCTGCTTCTCGCCCGAGGAGAGTTGATAAGGAGTCAGCACTTCGCCGTTCTGGAAGAACTGGATTTCGTTGCTCTTACGGTCGATGGTTTTGTTGGTGTCCTTAAACAGCTCGTCCATGATGTTCTGGAACTTGGTTTTCGGTACTGATACCAACGCTGCCTTCATGTGGTCTTCTGGGTTGCCGCTGGTGAGAATCTCAATAATCTGGTTGCCGATGTTCACTTGGTAGTCCAAGAAACGCTTCTGCAGCTTGTAGATCTGCCAGTCGAGTTCGGTCTTGACACGAGTGTCGGCCAGTTTTTCAAGCAGATTACTGTTGAGCAGGGGACGGTCGAACGAGCGGATAACATCAAACTTGATGCTCGTAGCATCTTCGGGATAAAGTTTGATGGTGATGCCCTGAGCCACTTCGCCTGCTTGCATCTCACCACTATCGATGAGTTTCAACGAGCGTGCGGAGTGGTTGATGATGGTACTTTTACCCACTCCGTTGATGCCGCTGAGGATATTCACTTGCGGATTCAGCTCCCACTTGATGTGCTTGCCGCCTTTCCACAATGCCTTGATTTCAATGCTTTGTATGTAGTCCGCTTGTTTCATACGTTATCCAAGAGTTATCATTAACTTCTCAAGGTTCTTCTTCTTGGCTGCGTCCATAATGAGGAAGAAATCGATGATAGCCCAGATACCACAGCCACCACCAGTGAGGAACTTAGCAATACCCAGACCTATATCGCCGATATAGATACGGTCGATACCGCTAAAGCCAAAGAATGCCAGAAACGAAAGCAAGAGAGCCGTTGTTGGGTCTTTCACCTCCATGGCTGTTACAGCTATTTCGCGTTCTGCTGGCATACTCTCCAAATGTTCACGTATCATGGGGATTGCATCAGCTGGAAATTTCTCCCCTTTTGTTGCGATAAACAGATTTATTCTTTCTGCATCCATAATGTTATTTGTTATTTATAGATTTACAATTTATTTGTTCATTGATTGATTGTTTTTTGCACTGCAAAGGTAAGAAATAATTCGCTTTGCGCAAAATGCTACGCCTCAAAAATACAAATATACTTGTGTTTTGTTCGGCTTAAATGCATTTTTCATAATTCATAACTCATAATTGACTCCGTCGAGTTTCTCGTTTGCCTTGCGGCCGAGTTTCTCGTTTGCCTTGCGGCCGAGTTTCTCGTTTGCCTTGCGGCGAACTAAAGTTTCATAATTATTTCATTTTTACATTATATAATTTTTTCATTATTACATTTTTGGATTAAATTTTCACGTTCGACAATAAAAATACATTCTTATTGTGCTCACTTAACTAAATTTTTCACTACCTTTGCACCAAATTATAAAATAAGACGATATGTTTAAACGATTGAAGAATCTATTTGGAGAATTGATGTGCATTGCACTGTTCGCAGTGATTGCAGTAGTATATTTCTACCCTGCCGACTTCGAAGGCAGACGTTTGAACCAGCACGACCATGGTGCCAATGACGGACTGGGAGTGGAGGTGAACCAATATCGTGAAACCCACGATGGAGAGACACCTCGCTGGACAAACAGCGTGTTTGGAGGTATGCCTACCTATCAGATTGCACCTTCGTACGACTCGTCAAAGAAGATGTCGTTCATCGAAAGTGCTTACCACCTGTGGCTGCCCGACTATGTGTTCTACATCTTCATCTCGATGCTGGGCTTCTACATCCTGCTTCGTGCGTTCGACTTCCGTCGCTGGATGGCAGCCTTGGGAGCCATTGTGTGGGCATTCTCCAGCTATTTCTTCATCATCATTGCCGCAGGTCACATCTGGAAAGTGCTGACTTTGGCCTACATCCCGCCAACCATTGCTGGTATCGTGCTATGCTATCGCCGCCGCTACCTGTTGGGATGTGCTGTGACGGCTCTTTTTGCTGCCCTGCAGGTGTCGAGCAACCACGTGCAGATGAGCTATTACTTCCTTGTGCCCGAAGCCCTCATCGTCATTGCATTCCTCATCGACAGCATCAGGAAGAAAGAGATGAAATCGTGGCTGAAAGGTACGGCAGCAGTTGTCGTAGCCGCTGTATTGGCTATCGGACTGAACATCTCGAACCTCTATCACACGTATGAATACGCAAAGGACACGATGCGTGGAAAGAGCGAACTGGTGAAGGCACAGAGAGTGGACGACCAGACCGACAGCGGACTCGAGCGCAGCTATATCACCGCTTGGAGCTATGGCATCGGCGAGACATGGACCTTCCTCATTCCCGACCTCATGGGTGGTGCCAGTGTGCCACTGAGCGAGAACCCAACAGCCATGAAGAAGGCCGACCCCACTTTTGCCAATGCAGGCATCTACAACGGATTCCCACAATACTGGGGTGAACAGCCTGGCACCAGCGGACCTGTATATCTCGGTGCCCTCGTATGCTTACTGTTTGTGCTGGCATTGTTCGTCATACCGAATAAGAGTCCACTGAAATGGGCACTCATCATCGCCACCATCCTGTCTATCCTGCTGGCATGGGGTAAGAACTTCATGGGCTTCACCGACTTCTTCATCGACCATGTGCCGATGTACTCAAAGTTCCGTACCGTCAGCTCCATCCTCGTTGTGGCTGAGTTCACCATTCCGTTGCTTGGTATGCTGGGATTGAAACGGTTCACCGAGCTGGGTGCAGAGCGAGAGACGCGAGGTCAGATGATGCGTGCTTTGTTCATTAGTACCGCTATCACAGTCGGCATCTGTATCGCCTTTGCATTAGGTCACAATGCCCTTCTTGGCGAGAGCATCAGCAGTTCCGACCGCAGCAGCATCGACCAATATGTAGGGATGGGTTACTTCGACCAGGCAACCGGTCAGCGCATTTTGGCCAGTGTGGCTGCTATGCGCGATGCCATGTTGACAGCCGATGCTTGGCGTTCGGTCATCATCATCCTCTTGGGCGGCTTCTTCCTCCATCGCATCGGTCGCGGCAAGGAGTCAACCCTCTTCGTGCCCAACATCGTATGGATTCTCTGTATCTGTCTGGTGGACATGTGGATGGTCAACAAGCGCTATCTCAACGACAAGATGTTCACCACTCCTCGCGCTTCAGCAGCTGCTGAGAAGACCGATATCGACAACTTCATCCTCGGCCGTTCGGGCGACAAGCGCAACTATCGTGTGCTTAACTATGCAGTCAGCACCTTCAACGACAACACCACCTCGTTCTTCTACAGTAGCGTGGGAGGCTATCATGCCGCTAAGTTGCGCCGCTATCAGGAAATGATTGAAGAACACATCTCGAAAGAGATGCCACGAGTATATGATGTCATTCAGGCCTCACCACTCGACTCCGCCCAGTTGCAAGGCGGTGTAAGCTATCCGGTATACGACTTCAGCAAGGCAACCGTCAATGTCGACTCGCTCCTGCCTGTCATCAACATGATGAACACCCGCTGGTTCATCCTCCGCGGACAGAGCGATGTGCGCATCCCGATCGAGAACAACACAGCATTCGGTAATGCATGGTTTGTAGACGATATGCGGCTCGTCAGCAGTGCCAACGAAGAAATCGGAGCCCTTCACGAAGTCAATCCTCGTCACACGGCAGTGGTCGACAATCAGTTCGCAGATATCGTGAAAGCGCCAGCCGCTCCAGCCGATTCGGCAGCAACCATTGCTCAGACCCGTCTCACCTGCGATGAGGTCGACTACGAAGTCAATTCACAGAACGGTGGATTGGTGGTATTCTCCGAAATCTACTATCCAGGTTGGACTGCCACCATCGATGGCAAAGAAGCACCTATCGGACGTGCCGACTATATCCTCCGCTGCATGAACGTGCCGGCAGGCAAGCACACCATCCACATGGAGTTCAAGCCCAAGAGCGTAGAGCAGACCGAAACCATTGCCAACATCAGCTTCTACATCATCCTCATACTGCTGATTGCAGCATTGGTGTTTGGAAGGAAAAAGAGACCCACCCCCGACGACCCCTCCCTGTAAGTGAGGGGAGTATAATGGGGGCAGATGGAAACGATAAGCAGCACCTCGCAATTGAGATGCTGCTTTCTTTACGTCTTATGGTAACCACTCCCCTCCTTCATAGGGAGGGGTACAGGGGGTGGGTCTTTGGCACAGGGGGTGGGTCTTCACCTGTTTTTTATTAACACAATCATCTTCAGCGCAAAGTCGAAGAAGATGAATTTCGCATTACCGTTCTGGGCGATGTCACGATAGCAGAGCTGCAACTCGTCCATGATACCTATCACGTTGTTTTCGTTGATAAAGGGAGCAAAGCGGACAGCAAATTCCGCCTCGTCGCCATTCATGTAATTCAGGTCAGGATTGCCGAAGTTATAGACGAAGTTCTCACGAATCATGCGCTGGCAGTAGTTCAGGAACCGCTTCTGACGTTCACGTCCCAATCCTGCCACCTCCTCGCTCCATAGTTTCATCTCGCGCACCTTCCGTGTATAACTCAGGCGCATCAGACTCTTGAACAGCTCCAGGAACTGCTCCTGCTCCGAGTTGTCGACAATCTGGCGCAAGGCTACCGATAGGTTTCCGTAAGCCGAGCGTGCGATGTTGTGTGCCATCGTAGGGTCGATGCTGTGACGGGTTATCAGCACCTGCTCGATGTCGCTGTCCAGGAACTTTGGAACCTCGATGTTCTGACAACGGCTGCGGATGGTGGTCAGCAGCAACTCAGGATGCTCGCTCACCAAGATGAACACAGACCCCGTAGGAGGTTCCTCTAAGAGTTTCAGCAGTTTGTTGGCACAGTCGGCATTCATCCGCTCAGGCAGCCAGATGATGGCCACCTTGTAGCCACCCTGATTCGATTTCAGACTGAACTTGCGCAGCAATGCGTTCGCCTCGTCCACATAAATCATCAGCTGCTGATTCTCAGCCCCGATGCCGTTCATCCAGTCGCTGTAGTCGAAATACGGATTCTGCATCACCATCTCCCGCCACTGCTTGGCAAACAGGTCGCAAGGCGCAGGTTTGCTCGAATCCTTTTTATAGATAGGATAGGAGAAATAGAGGTCGGGATGCTGCATCTTCCCCACCAAAGGAGAGTTGTTCAGCAGCCGGCTCGCCAGCGCCCACGCAATGGCAAAGCCCCCATTACCTTCGGGACCAGCCAACAGCAACGCATGAGGCAGGCGTCCTGTCTCCACTTCGTGAAGCAACCGCTGCTTCACCTCCTCCTGTCCGATGATATTGTCAAAATGCATATTCTAAAGAAGTTATCGCTCTGCTCGAAAT
>Ga0310696_10011458_pt1 | contig 10117 bp, 13 predicted proteins | sample AusTroGonzalo_MG_4_FD_203885 | JGI IMG/M metagenome (GOLD analysis project Ga0310696, IMG submission 203885) | Bovine rumen microbial communities from tropical cattle in Woodstock, Queensland, Australia - Gonzalo_02 (v2) (version 2) | ecosystem: Host-associated > Mammals > Digestive system >... | reverse complement strand
AAGGTGGCGGTGGCGGTGGCGGTGGAGTAGCCAATGCTGTCAAAGACATGTTTGACTACACCGCAATCGACTCAAACATACAGAAAATCGCACAGCAGATCAAGGCGTCCCTTCCCGCAATCATGGCGGCTTTGGCTGGATTTGAGTTTGCTATCGGTGCGGTCCTTGCATTTAGCGGAACGAACATCCCGCTTGGCCTCGCTCTGATGGCGTTGGGCGCATACACGATGGTCAAAGCTGTGGGAATGGATTGGAATTCCGTGCCGCCGAAAGTGCAGTACGCAGTAGGCGCAATCATGACCGTTCTGACCGTTGGCCTCATGGCAATTGGTGCGGTAATGCTTCTGACAGGACATGTAGGAGTTGGCCTTGGCATGATGCTTGCGGGCGGTGCTATGGCATACGCAACTAACGCTGTGTTTGGAAAGATAAACCCTGAAGTACAGGCGCAGTTGCGAACCCTTGCCGCCATTGCTGCTGGTGCTCTTGTTGGCCTTGGCCTCGTGTTCATGCTTCTTGGACACTTTGGAATCGGCCTTGCGATGATTCTTGCTGGTGGCGCAATGGGCGTTACTGCAATGGGTCTTGATTGGGATTCTCTTCTCAAGAAGCTCAAAGAGGTTTGGAAGTCCGTAACCGACTGGTATGACAAGAACGTAAAGAAGTACTTTACCTATGAGTATTGGGACGGTCTGTTTGCTGATGGAATCCTAAAGCCAATCGAAGACTTTGCCGACAAGGTTGGGCAGTGGCTCAGTCCTGTTGCCTCGTGGCTTGATAACATCTTTGCGCCTAGGTCCGCATCCTATAAGGTGGATGTATGGACAGGACAGTGGACAGGTGGCCTTCCTGGCTTTGCATCGGGTGGTTTCCCCGAAGACGGGTTCTTCTACGCTAACCACAACGAGATGGTTGGACAGTTTAGCAACGGCAGGACAGCTGTGGCTAACAATGAAGAGATCACAGAAGGTATCAGACGAGCGGTTGTGGAAGGTATGTCACAGGTCCTGGCTGGAAACAATTCCAATCAGAACGTCAACGTGTATCTTGACGGCAAGCAAATCACGAATGCTGTCACACGCAATCAGCGGCAGATGAGCCGTGCAACGGGGGTGGCTTACGGATGACACTGACAATAGGCACTGGCGGCTCTGCTGTAGATATGACTAAGTACATTGCCAGTGGTGGCGTGAAGTGGAGCCGTAATGACATCGATTCTCCGAACACGGGCCGCACACTTGATGGCATGATGCATCGTGGACGAGTGACCACAAAGATTCGGCTTGACATCACTTGCAGACCGATGACCGCATCAGAGTTGTCCACTGTACTTGGAGCCATTTATCCCGAATACGTCACGGTCACTTACTCAGATCCAATGTACGGCTCAGTGACCAAGACGATGTATAGCAACAACAATCCTGCATCGTATTTGCTCAAACGCCCCGATGGAACAGAGTGGTGGAGCGGCATAACCTTCCCACTTGTGGAGAGGTGAGCGCATGGCTTATCCAGTAAGTCAGACATGGAATGATATCGTCAGCGGAGCAAAGCCACACTGGTACAACACACGGGTAATCATCAACGGAGTAACATACGCCCAGTCGCAGATAATGAGCATTTCGACAGAGTGGCGTATGTTCTCCGAGGAACAGCCAACAGTAGGCAGCTGCCTGTCCGCAGAGTTGTCCATGAAGATGCTGAAGCCGTCTGCACAGATACCGAAGATGGCTCTAATTAGGCCTGAGGTCCAGGTAACGAACGGGACGCAGACATCGGAATGGATACCGCAAGGGTACTACTACATTGACACACGGGAAGAAAGCAAGAACGATGACAACCTTCCCGTCATCTCGTTCCATGCCTATGACTCCATGCTCAAGTCGGAGCAGACCTTCCCTTCGACACAGGGCGGTTGGCCCCGCACGGACATCGACACGGTAAAACTGATTGCCTACTACATGGGTTTGCAATCGAGCGCAAGTAGCACCGCAGGAATAGATCAGCGCACACTTGACGCTATGACCAACGGCTATTCCATCTCCGCTCCCATCGGGTACACCATGCGGGAAACATTGGGAAACATAGCCGCCATGTACGCAGGAAACTTTACCATAACGGTGGAGAATAAGCTGTTGCTCATTCCCATCAACGGCATTCCCGAAGAAACGAGTCTGCTTGTGGACGAATCGGGTAATGTGATTACTTTCGGGGGAGATGCTATAAGCCTTGTCGACACTACAGTTTGAAGTACAGAACGTGCTTAAAAGAGCGCAACAGCTTGACATCTCCACGCAGTTCCAGCCGTACAGTGGAGTTGAGATAGTCACGGGCGCACAGGACGAGAACGGTGATGACATTGTCTACACCGCAGGAGATGCGAGTGGACGGGTACTCACAATCTATAACGAATGGGGTACGCAGACCCAGGCTGATAACATTTTATCATCCATCCGTGGATTCGCCTATCAGCCGTATGTGGCACAGGGCGCACTCTTAGACCCGTCTGCCGAACTTGGTGATGGCGTGAGTGTGAATGATGTCTACAGTGGCATCTACAAACTATCCCGCAACTATTCCTCACTCATGTCAGCAGATATCCAGGCCCCGCAGAGCGAAGAAATTAACCACGAATACCCGTATGAGTCCTCGCAGAACAGGCAGACCGCACGAAAATTCTCTGCGATGGAATCAGAACTGCGGATGAATTCGCAGGAAATCAGCGCAAAGGTTTCTGTCACGGGCGGGAATGCAAGCAACGTGTCTTGGAGTCTGACCGCATACGATTGGTCCGTATACGCAAACGGAAACCGTGTGTTCCGCATTACTCCCACGGGTGCAGAGGTCACGGGAAAAATTACCGCTTCATCGGGCAAGATAGGCGGGTTCGACATCGGATCTACTGCCATATCCTACAACGGACTCACTTGGGGCGGGAGTAAGAACGGCATTTACTTAGGCACAAGCGGAATCCAATTGGGCAGTGCAAGTGGTTCGTATTTCCAAGCGTCCAGTAACGGCATTGTTAAGGCGCACAACATGACGCTGACAGGCACATTGAACATCGGTGGCACGAACATCACAGCTGCCGCACTACGAAGTGGAGCGCAGAGTGCTTATTCAAACGGCGGCACATGGAGTTCTGCGGCAAGCGGATGGAACAACGCTACAAGATCGGGAACCACATCTTACCCGTCCACTTTCAAGTGTGGCACTTTAACCGTGACGAGCGGTATTTCGGTAAGTGGCGTTTTTACATGGGGTAATTACACGATAGGCAGAACCACGATTAGAGACTACAACAATGTTCAGCGCAATGTCCTTTCGTGGCAATGAGGTAACAACATGGAAGAATTTCTAACAAAGCTGATACTCACGCTTAACGAGGTAGAGGTAAAAGGCGAAGACAATCTGATGAAGATGATTGTTTGCATCTCTGAAGCGAAGCATGAGTTATCTAAGATCCAGGCTGAGAACGCCACTGGAGAGGACGGTGACACAATAGATGGCGAATAAATCAATCAACGCACTTGACAATACCAGTACGCTTGAGAACGCAGACCTTCTCGTCCTGTGGAAGTCATCGGCGAATGCGGCATACAACATAAGCGGACAGGATTTCACTGCGATGCTCACAGCCCTTGCGAGTGGTCATGGGGGAATCGCAAGCATCAATTACACTGCCCCCGTTCCCCCGTCACTGGACGGAACACTGACCATCACACTTGCTGACGGGAATGTGAACTCGTTCACGATTAAGAACGGCGCAAAGGGTGACACTGGAGATCAGACTTATGTATGGTTTGCTTTTTCCGCAACGGAGCCTACGTCTGACGCTGATATTTCCGTTATCCCCGCTCCGTGGATGGGGTTCTATTCGGGTCTTGAAGACACACAGGCAAATCTGCATTACACCGACTATACATGGTACGAAATCAAAGGCCCCAAAGGTGACGGCGTTGCTTATACGGCTCTGTCCTCTACTGTCGGTCTGACTAAGACCTACACCATGTATACCGCAGACGGCACTGCTGTTGGTAGCTTCACGGTGACAGATGGCGAAGGTGCTGTTTCTACTGTCGATGGCATTGCTCCCGATGGTGACGGTGATGTGCCGATAACGATTAACTCAGTTGCTGACCTTGAACTCAGCGGGACTCCGCTTGTGGTAGGGAGCGCAACAATTGCAAATGTTTATTCCGCACTTGCCGACAAACAAGTCTACATCGGCCCCGCCACTGATTTTGCCACTGGTGAACTACCGCTTGTAGGCGGGAACCGCATCAATGACGGCACGATTGAGATAGTCAAAGGTGACGGCACGATTGGTTGGATATTGTTCCACGGAAAGTCACAGGGCGTTCGTGACTACCGTATGTTCTTTAATGGCACGGGAACTCCATCGGGAACATGGCTACAATCTGTTTACGGCAACGTAGCTAACGTGCAACTTGTTGTCCTTCCCCCTAACGTAGCAACCGATGTGGGGTTCGTGCCTCAGTTTGCCATTATAGATTGGTACAACAGCAGCGGCACGTTTAAGTCTCAAATCATCCCCGCAAGCGGAACGACAATTTTCGGGAACAATCTACAATCAATCGGCACATTCACGTTTTCGGGAACATCCGTGTCTCAGAACACAGCGTACTATGTTTCCGCAATTGTATTTGGCTAACAAAGGAGATTGCTATGTACCTTGTAATTGAATTACAGAAAGTCAATGACACGCAAGTGGCGAACAACATTTGGGCATACACTGAACAGGCAGTGGCAGAGCAGAAATTCCACACTGTGCTGTCTGCGGCGGCTGTGTCCACTGTTCCCGTCCACTCTGCTGTCATGCTTGACGAGATGGGCCGCACGATTAAAGGCCCCGAATACTATGTCCATGAGGTGACTCCGAATGAGTAACAAGACGTATGACGTTCTGAAGTATATTGCTCAGATCGTACTTCCTGCGCTTGGAACTCTGTACTTTGCGCTTGCGAACATTTGGAATCTCCCGTATGGAGAGCAGATTGTCGGCACGATTACTGCCGTTGATACCTTCATGGGCGTACTGCTCAAGATTTCCAGCAACAACTATTATAAAGGGCTGCATGAGCAGGAATAACAAAGCGGGGGGTATGATTTTATACCCCCCTTTGTGAAAAGGTGATTGCATGAATTTTATCGACATAGCATCGTGGCAGAAGGGCATTGACCTGGATGCCATGTTCCGCACAAATCCTCTTGACGGCGTTATCATCAAAGCAACACAGGGGACGCAGTACGTTAACACCGAGTACAATGCGTGGATTAAGTGGCTGTTGGAGCATGACAAGCCGACAGGGGTTTACCACTTTGCCAACGGACAGGACGCTAAGTCTGAAGCCAAGCATTTCTATTCCATCGTCAAGTCAGTAGTAGGTAAAATTGTACCTATTCTTGACTACGAAGCGGATGCTCTCAAGTGCGGCACTGCGTGGGTGAAGACCTTTGTGGATACGTTTAGGGAACTATCGGGCGCAACGTGCATGATTTACTGTTCCCTGTCCGTCATCCATGACCAGGATTGGAGCAAGCTGACCGAATGTCCGTTGTGGGTAGCGCAGTACGCTGACGGCAATCCCGTGTATGGGTTCCTCGACAACCCGTGGCAGAAGGGTAGCGTAAGTCCGTTCCCTAAGTACTGGATACACCAGTATACATCGAACGGTCATCTCAATTCCTGGAGCGGACGGCTTGACCTAGATAAATTCTACGGCACTGTAGATGATTGGAAGTCTCTCTGCACAGGAAATGCTCCCGCTCCGACTCCGACTTATAAACCAGTTGACAGCACCATCGTCCTGCGTGTGTTAAAGAACGAATTCGGCACAGGCACTGACCGCATTATCAAACTGCGTGAGGAAGGGTATGACCCCACAGCCGTACAAAAGAAGATAAACGAACTGTACATTGTGGCGAACAAGGTCCGTGCGGATATCGGTAACAACATGGACTACATCAACTCCATCCTGTGGATCGTGAGGTCTTGAGCCATGCTGTCCGACTTTGAGATGATAATCCATAAGTTTCCCGAACGGCAGGATATCACTATCATTCCCATAGCGGATGTACATCTTGGCGCACGGGAATGCATGGAGCAGGAGTTTTACGAATTCATTAATAGTATTAAGGAAACGCCAAACGTGTATGTAGTCCTGTGCGGTGACCTTCTGAACAACGCTGTTAAGTCATCCGTGAGCAACATCTACGATGAGGTCTACCGTCCGAGCGAAGCAAAGAAAATCATGGCAAAGGTGCTTTCCCCAATTGCAGACCGCATCCTTTGCTCCGTGACGGGCAACCATGAGCGCAGAAGTTCCCGTGAAGTGGACGATGACCCTAACTACGATATCATGTGTAAGATGGACCTGGAGCATCTCCATAGAGAAAACATAGCCTTTATGAAGCTCCAATTTGGAAGGTTAGACGGTGACGGAGCGAGCAATCCGACTTATACTATAGTTGTATCGCATGGATCGGGCGGTGGATCTTTGACGGGCGGCACGGTCAATAAGAACGAACGGTTTGGGTACGCCATCGACAATATGGATATGTTCATCACGGCACACTCACATCGTCCGCTCGTCACGAACCCAGGCAAGATTTACATTGACCAACGCAACAACCGTGTCAGCATAAAGCCGTTCAAAGTGGTGACGGCAACGTCCTGGCTCAATGCTGGCGGGTACAGTCTTCAGAAACTAATGACCCCGACATCATACGTTAAGCAGACCATCCTGCTGCGTGGCAATCGAAAAGAAATGGTGGTGAGTATGTGAATGAGCATTATAGAGATCCTCAAGCTCCCACAAGTCAAAGATGGCGTATCGTTTGGTAGCATTGCGCTTATCATCCTGCTGTCCATGATTCAAGTGTCTAAGATACCCTGGAACCCGTGGAGTTCAATCCTCAAGTGGCTGGGCAATCATCTGAACGCTGACTTAACCGAACGGTTAGAAGCTGTTGAAGGAAAGCTAGACAAGCACATCACGGAGTCAGAGCAGAAGGAACTCATGGATATGCGGCGGGATATCCTAGACTTTTGCAATGCCTGTATGAACCACCGCAAGCACACAAAGGAGCAGTTTAAATTCGTCATCAAAGAATGTGACACCTACGAGAAGTACATAGAAGACAACCACATTAAGAACGGCGAGATAACAGCTGCCGTCAAAGAAATTCGCAGAATCTATGAGCAGTGCATCCATGACAATTCGTTCCTAAAAGAGGGCGAATAAAAAATGCGATCCATTGAGCTCAATCATACCCAATTTTCCACCCAATAATATACCTAAAAATACCCAAAAATGCCGCAATTTTCCCTTCGGTGCTTCGGAGAGAGTTGCGGCATTTATTGGACAGAGAATGAAAAAAGCCTTGGAAATCCAAGACTTTTTTACTATGGTGGGGGCGGGTGGATTCGAACCACCGTAGGCATTGCCAGCAGATTTACAGTCTGTAAAAAAGCAAGGAAAATCAGTCACTTTTTGGAGTCTGCACCCGTTTTTGCACCTTCTTGGTGAGATATGTGTTTAGCTTCTTGACAGACTGCTTTTCTTTTGCCTCACGCAATTCTGTATAGATCCCCATCGTGACATTGACGTTTGAATGGCCCAATATCTTCCTTGCCGTATGGACATCGACTCCCGCTTCATATAACAACGTAGCAGTGCCGTGGCGCAGTTGATGAGCGGTAAGACCGTCAAGACCGACACTTTTGACGTAATTGGCCCACGCTGTGTCATAGTTGGATTCGGACATATATCCACCACCAGGATGACCGTTGTACGCCTGTGCGGGGAAGAGTATGTTTCCGTCCAACTTGCTCATGTGTTCGTCCAACGGCCCCTTTAGGATGGACAGAATCGGCACGGAGCGGATACCCGCCTTTGACTTAGGCTCTTTGACCTTGGGTTGCTGTCCATCTAACAGCGTGAGTGACTTAGTAACTGATATCTCTCCGTCTTTAATGTCATCCCGTGTGAGTGCGAGTGCTTCGCCTTTACGCAGACCAGTACAGAGCAGAAGCATCGGGAACAGACCGAATGGTTTATCATAGTTACGCAGGATTATTTGGATTTGTTCGTCTGTCGGTGCGGATCGTGTCGAGGACGGCAAGCCTTTTGGTAACGGTATGCCGTTACAAATATTGTACGGAATCCATCCTTGAGCAACGGAAAAGTTCAATACATTATTATATATTGTGCGCCTTGTGTTGACCACAGTGCGTGAGTAACCCATTGCCTTGGCACGTTGCAAGTCTTGTATGATGTCAACACCCGTAATGCACGAAATGTCAGTATCCGCAAATTTGTCGAGTATAGATTCATAGTGGGGCTTGTAATTCATCCATGTTCGCACGTTACAATGCTCTCTATACTCTCTCTCCCATGCCACAGCTGCGTCACCAAAAGTGATAGGCTGTGGCTTTTTTGCGTTCTGTAGCTTCTCATATAGGGCTTTCGGATCTTTGTCATACAGATATTTAATTTTGCCTGTCGAATCGGTATAGGTGGTGCGGTAGTAGCCGTCTGACCGCTTTGTAAACATCTTTGAGAAGTTAGGCATAATGGTTGTCCTTTTAATTGTACGCAGTTAACTGTATCTTAAAATTAGCCTATTAAGCTAAAACGAGGTGAGAGTATGAACGAAAGAGAAGAATTGACTAGGCTAGTATTTGAACATCCCGAAATTATTGACCGAGTATTAGCTTTAATGCGTACGATGATAGAGAATCGACCTCTTGATCCGTCAGACGAGAAAGAAGACGAATGAATTCTTTCTTCTTATCAGATAGACCTTCAAACCCATCACCTACTACGGTGGTGGGTTTTTCTGTTTCTCCAATGAGTTCGCTGACTGTCACGCCAAAGTACTGCGACAGTTTAAGCAACGAGTCCAGTGTTGGATTTCCAGTCCCGTCACGCCACCTGGTCCACGTGTTCTTGCTTTGCGGTCCTATACCATCAGTGCAAGCTTTGGTTGGCTTCACGCCCCTCTCATCACACAAATGTATGAATGTTTCATAGAACTTGTTTTCCATATCCCACTCCTGTTACAGAAATGACATTTCTTGTTAACAAATGTTGGTTTACAAGTCTACATAAGTGGGAGTATATTAAGGTCAATCCCGCAGATGTAGGCTTCAAGACTACTTGGAACGAGTCATTGAAATACTTATGTAGGGATAGAGTACCACAAGAGGAACGTGTTAGTCAACGAGAATCGAAAGGAGAATGAAAGTGAAAGTAGCAAAAGTAGAAAACAGGGATGACCTTGTTGCCTATCTCGCCGATGAATACGGATTCGATGGAGTCCTTCCTGGGAACACCGTAATGGACGGGTATAGCAATCCGCAAACCGCCCCGTACAATGGCACGGCTTGGGATCTGTGGCACATCGCCGACCGTGAAACCAACACCCATGTTGACTATGTGTGGATGCCTAGCGGTTCCAGTATTGTCTCAATGTGAGGTTGGCAATTATGGCAAACATTATCGTGTGTATCGCAACGGTGCTTATGGCACTGTGCGCTGGTATAAAAATCTTTTAATCAAAGAAAGGATGGTACAAATGAAAAAACTCCACATTACTCTGAACGGCACCACGCCGCTCATCATGCACTCCCCGAAGTGCGTCAATCCTCTGCATCCGATTGCGAAGCAGATGAAAGCTCTTACGAGCAAGAAGAAGAAAACCGAAGCGGATCTTGAGATGATTTCTGACCTTGAGTGGGAAGCGGGGGTGTACTGGGATGACAGCATCGGTTTGGTCATTCCCAACGAGTGCCTTGCCGCCACGTTCCTGGAAGGGGCCAAGCTTAACAAGAACGGGTCTGCTTTTCAGAAGTACGTACAGGTTGTGGACAGCCTCGTGCCGCTCGATATCGGAGAGGTGCAGAACTATCAGAAGCTGAAGGTTGACCCTCGCTTCCGTGATGTGAGATCCGTTGTGGTCATGAGAGCACGGGTAATCCGCACTCGTCCTCGCTTCAACACCTGGCGTTGCGAGTTCGACATCATGTTCGATGAGAGCAAGATTGACCTTGAGGTCATCACGCTTGCCATCGAGAACGCTGGAAACTATG
>Ga0310696_10011457_pt1 | contig 10118 bp, 12 predicted proteins | sample AusTroGonzalo_MG_4_FD_203885 | JGI IMG/M metagenome (GOLD analysis project Ga0310696, IMG submission 203885) | Bovine rumen microbial communities from tropical cattle in Woodstock, Queensland, Australia - Gonzalo_02 (v2) (version 2) | ecosystem: Host-associated > Mammals > Digestive system >... | reverse complement strand
CAATAGAACCAATAATAAAAGGAATAACGACATACTATGCAAGACATACATGGGCAACCATAGCCCATGAGATAGGCATCCAGTCGGATACTATCTCACAAGCTCTTGGCCACTCATTTGGAAACAAAACAACACTTATCTATATAAAACTGGATCAGGCTGTGGTTGATGAAGCCAACCGAAAAGTAATCGATTATTTCAATCTCACCACCTGAATTTCGGATTCGGAATTTGTTTCACCTTTCTTAGTCACTTTATAGACACATCCGAAACTTTCCTTGAGTTTGCTTGCTGTTGCTCTTGCTGCATTCCATCTGTCAAAAGGAAACAATTTTGTTTCACCGACATTCATGTTTCTCATAATACGATATACGGTTCTTCCCCAATACTTCTGAACTGATACAAATCTTTTCCATATCTCGGTTGATGTTATCGTTGATACGCCCAACCGGAATATGTCAAAGATCTGTTGTTCAGTGTAAAGCATTTTATCACCATCATATTCAGCGGGATTTGCGAGTATCGTACTACAATAGTCCTTTATCATTTCATCTGAGATAGACGTGGCAGATTTCCAATCCATCTCTTCCGGTCCTTTTGTAAGATTTATTTTATCGTCATCCATCTGTTATTGATTTGTAATGTAGGTTTTGTAATGCTAAGATATAAAAATAATTTCAAATTATTCAGAGTTTATAACCGAAATTTTACCTTCTTGTTCTTAAAGTCAATCAATGTATTGAGCTGGTACAACATATCACTTCCGAATATGACGGAGATATTGAGTTTGTTGTCGCAAAACTGTTTCACCTGTTTATTGAACTCCCTCAAATCGGAAGTGATACCAGAAACCATACATTTATTGCCGTTAAAAACAAAATTCGATGACACATCTCTTATCTCATATTTAGCATCACCACCAAGTCCTATCAAAGACATGTCATGCTTTGGCGTTATCACAAACCTTTCTTTGTGCTTATCTACAAAACCATCATCGATGACGGTTGATTCCGATCCGGTATCGATTATACCATAGAACCAACAGTCATTTCCGGATATCTTGAATTTTATAATTGGAACGTGTGTTTGGAAATGCTCAAAATCAATCTTAGTTTTTAGGTTCAACATCTTTCGTTATTTTAGTTATAGTATTGAAAATACTCTCGAAATCGCTAAGAGACATATTTATATTGTCAATCTTGGATAATATCGTAGACGGATAGACGAACATTGGAAATTGCTCCATATTAAGTAATTTGGAAATCACTTCCTGAGCGAGGTTCAAATCTTCATCATTCTCAAAACCTTTATATGCCTGGCAAGTATTTACAACATCATATACAGTTTTGCATTGTGAATTTATCCTTCGCCGGATGTCTCGATGACAAGACTCATAATTTTTGTCCATACATCTGAATAATATTCCAAAAGTTCCTTTGTACTTTCTCCAGTTATAATTATTGAGAGCCTTCAGATTAAGAACATAATTATTGATGTCATTTGATATATCTGTATATCTCTTATTTCCAAGCCTGTATGTAAGCAAAACAACATCAGCATTCAAATCGTCACCTGTCTCAAGATCAAGATCCGTATAAGGAGCTAATGGTTTTGGAAAAGTTCCATTGAAATACTTCAATATGCAACCTTTAGCGTCTCTTATATAATTAAAATACATAGTTGAAATACGTACTGATTGCTTATCCTCAAGACCAAATTGTTTAATAAGAGCTTGCGAATTATCGGCATTCATCCAATGAGTTGATATTAGAATACCTTCATCATAATAGAATTGATTTTCCACAGCATATTCTCCCTTGCTGTATTTCGGCTTAGGATTCATTATGATATAATCCGCATCTTCCGCTTTCCTCTTTATTGTATAAGACTTACGGATTGTCTCGACACCAATCGGAATATTATTTGCAAGATATACTTTAGAGCCGACAGGTATCTTATATCCCAAAGAAGGGATTTGTATCTCATTCTTAAGTTCGCTATTGATAAGAATGACATCATCTCCTGGCAAGTCTCCGTATTTTGTACCTACAAATTTTATATTCTGATACAACGTTCCGTTATATCTGAAACAGCATTTATCAGTTATTAATCCATGCATAGTATTTGTTTAAAACTGAAAGTAAATCATTAGGTTCATCTCTTTTTATGTAATTCGGCACAACGGCATTGGTGGCTTCATATGCAAGTATCTCTTCGAGAAGCGCCTTCCAGTGCTTGTATTTATATGTCTTATCACCTATATGATAACAGAAGCCATCCTGCTGATCCTCGGCAAACTGATTATAAATATAAGTGACCGGCACTTTATCTGAACGGGAGATGTCGGTAAACAAATAAGGTAGTATTTCATACTCGGCATAATCAGCATCATCATTGATTATCATACTGAGAACATCAGAATACAGATGTGCCTGAATATGATAATAGAACTTGATGAAGTTCTCCTTGAAATCCCAACCGGGTACAGAACTCGTCTTCAAATCAACAGGCTGAATGGTCTTGTTCTTGTGATTGACAACGATAAGATCCGGCATAATCTTAATCTTAACCTTCTCACCAGAGTTTGTCATCCAATCAACAAGGAATTGAGATTGATAGATATACTCTACATCATCTGTGTTCTTTGTTCCAAACAGCTCTTTGAGATACGGATCTGAACGGAATATCTTATACATCTCTACAGCATCATCCCAATCCTTCTTGGATACCACTTTCTTGCCTAGAATAACAGCGCGATAATAGGACTCATACTCGTTGAGATGCTTGAATTTGGTATCAAATCCCCATTTAGGCTGATATCCTGTTTCATCACAAGCGTCAAGTATAATCTCTTTGGGTACTTCCATGAGATTAGGTATGTCGGTTCTCTTTGCGATCGCCAAAAGAGCTTTCTTTTCTGATGCCGGCACTTCATCATCTATGACGACATACTCGTCAAGAGTTGATTTGCCTTTAGTTATGAAACTGTCGAACAGAGAGCCGAACTCCATTGAAGGAGTGGGCTCTGTCTTGTCATGAAGAGTAGCAATAGAACCAAAGCCTTCTTTGGCATACTTGGCTATCATTGAATACGACCACGCGGGATATGCGTGATACTGCTCCTCTTCCAAATTCATCGAATAATCTTTGAGTGATTTCATATTACTTTATTGCTTTTATTGTATCTGTTGTTAATGGTTTTGTGATATAACACAGTTTTACGCACATCTTGTAACGAAGAATACGCATCTGCAGATCACTTAGACTCTCATCTGTGAAACCTCCGTCACTGGACACGTTTAGTTCGTCAAGAATATAAGACGTGAGCAAATTCCAATCGTCAGGCTTGACATCGCGTCTTAAAAACATATTTGTATCTATAGGTTTCTCAATATCGAATCCGATCAAGTCAAGGAAACGTCTTACCTTCTGGTCTATTGAACCTGCAAGCAATCTGAACCATCTTGTTTTGATGAAATACATCATAGTAAGAGGATAATCAGTACAGTTTGAGGATGTAAGCAACCTTATCATCACATTCTCATCAAAGATATACTTCCATGTCTTTAGTGTCTCAAGACATATGTTTACAGGATAATTGATTTCAACATCCGTTTCAAACACATATTTATAATCCGGATTGGTTTTATCAAATATTTCCTTGTAAATATCGAACTTGGGCAGGAAGAAACATTTCGCTCCCCATACATCGTTAGCAAACTTTATATTCGTTAATCCTCTTTGTTCAAGATTGGCTCTGATTGCCTCTTTGTCATAATCTTTGCTTGTTATCCCTGTCTTGTTATGCATGAGATAGACATCATCATTTATTTCCGCGTAGATATCAAAAGTCCTTTCTTCATAAGAATAATCATTCTTATATGGGATGACGATATAGTGTGCAGATGCTTTGTTGTTTGTTATCTTATATCCTGATTTTCGGATAAGGTCTCTCGGCATCTTACATTCAGGTGCTATAAACAAAGTCGACTGTCTGTCAGTAACCCTGTTTATTGTCTTTTTATCGAGATAATAAAGAGGATCTCCTGACGTATAGTAATATCGTCTGTTCTCATCCTTAACCTCCATGTAGAGAAGTTTATTATGATATCTGCGTTTGTTGCTAATCACATATCCATTAAGAAGATCTATCGAGTTGCGCCCTATGTTGACTCGATAAGAATATACGGTATCATAATATTTTGTATAAGTCTCACACATAATCAAGAAATTAATGTTGCTATCTTAGGCTCAAACATAAGCTTGTTAGTCTGGTTCTTATGTTCAGATGTGATTGTCTTAATCATATGGTAGAACAGATCCTTATTGAAAAGACGTTTACCGCCTTTCTCTTCATTGTCTATGAAATCTATCATGCGATTCTTGACTTTCTCAATCGGAGTCTTCTCATCTGAACTCAACCAAGTACCTACATAATTAGAGAAACGTCTCTCAAGAATGGATGCTATATCAGGACGGTATTTACCGTCTGCGTCATATACAGACTGTTCAAGAATAGGTTTAATCCTATCCCATCCGCCGAGAAGCATATCCTTAGGTTGAATGAGAAGATGCATCTTGTTTCTTATGAATGCGATAAACATCTTTGAGAAACGCCCATGCTCATCCTTGAAACAACCTTTGGCAATCATATTTATGAAGGTCTGATTCTCTGCATTATCCCAGTCTTTGATGCCAGTAATGGTATCAGCAAACATCACGAACGAACGCGGATTGCAGATCCTGTTACCATCTTCATCCGCCTGGAACAACTCGTTATAATAGGACATCACAAAATTGATGCAACGACCATCTATGCCAGAACATTCTGCCCAACGAGCCCACGCATCTATATCGAATGCAACCTCGAAATTCAAGAAACGAGTTCGCTGAGCTTCATCAAGTGAGTTCACATTATTTGTGCCGTCATCAGGATTATTGGTTAAAACGATCGTAGTCTTCTTTGGAAAACTCCAAGACACATATTTCTGTTCCAAAACCAAATCCATACAAGCTTGTAAAAGTTGAGGATTAGCACGGACATAATCATCAAGAAGAACTATGTTTCCTGCGTCATTATATTCTGGAACCCATGCAGGTTTTGCATAACCCATACGAGTCTTGCCAGTCTGACGAATTGCAGTATTAGCATCTTTAGATTCCATTTGCTTTGCGTTGAGCCAAACTGTACCGGGAAGAACATTTACTTTTATATTCCCGTCCGTATCTTTGATTTTCTTTGCAATTTGGCATTCATATTCCATTTGGGGAAATCCGATTATATCACCTGCCTCCTCTAATTGACTCATGTTTATCTTAGTGAATCCCATTCCTCTATCTTCGGCTACTTGCTTTACAATAGAAGTCTTTCCTATACCGGCATTAGCTTCGAGTGATAAGGCTATCGGTGTTTGACTATTCTTTTCACGTTCAAGATTATTATCTATCATATAGTTAAGAATATTCTTAACATCTTTCATTGACACTGTTGTTGTTGCCATTTGTCCTGATTAGCGATTAGTTATTATTTCAAATTCATCCAATTTAGGAATGATTGCAAGACCACCCCATGTTCCATGTAACTGACCTAAGTCGTCGATATCCGTAACTACACCTTCTTTTCCAACGAGAAGTTCTGCTTGACTGTCAAGCGGATCATCAGGTTTGTAATAATTGATTTTCAAAATTCTTATCCTATCTCCAATACTTGCTTTATTCATGCTGTTTCTTTTTTAGGAATAAATACAACAGATGCTCCGTTTACCCTATATTTGGCTCGATCCTTATCACCTTTTGAGGATATTACCCAAAGAGTATCTTTCGGCGTGTTGCTTGGTATGCTTGCCTCTCCATCTGTAAAATAGACAAGAGCATCATATTTTCTTCTGTCTTTCAAAAACAAATCTATCGGTGGCTGAAATGAAGTTCCTCCTCCGCCGTGCAACATCTCATTCGCATGACCTTTGAATTCATATTCATGCTGTATTTTTGCATCGCATTCGACTACATGGAAATCAGCATCTTTAGTCAGTGTTCTTATCTGACCGAAGAACTCACGATATTCAGGCATAGATACCGAACCTGATGTGTCGATTGCAACGAGAATATGAGATTTTCTTCGATGTCTATTACCGACTGCGTCAGGGAAACGTCTTGACTCGCGTTTCTTGGATTTGCGTATCAGCTCACTGAATTCATTACCAAGATATCTTCGGAAATAACGTTTCCAATCGGCTACAGGTCGCGGACGTTTCTTGTCACGTATAAGATTTATCTTTCCTTGAAGTTCTCCTGGAACCTTACCACAAGACTTCTCAACCTCGTCTGCAGCAAATACAAGCATATCATCTATGATATCCTGTAACTGCTCTTTACTGATATTATCTTTATCAGGCCATAGAGAATGGTCATCAAAAGACTCAACATCCTTAAATCCATTGCTCAGTTCTTCGTTTTCAGGTTGTATTTGATTAACACCATTATTCTGTTGATTCTGTTTACCATTAGACGAACCATTCTGATTGTTCTGTGTGCTATCATCCGGATCTGTTTCCGAAGAATTGTTGCCGTTAGAATTGTTGTTGTTCTGTTGCTGATTATTCTTCTGACTATTCTGAGACTGTCCTCCGAGACCTCCGTTACATGGCATATTAGGCATATTGGCTCTTGCTTTCTGTTGTCTTTGCTGATTGATATTAAGCAAATGCTTGAAATAGTCTCTGCCACCAAGCTCCTTAGCCAAACCATATTTTGACGGAAGTAGAGGATTGAGTCCTGTAGCCTTAGAGAAATCTATGTAGCTGTTGACCTCCAAATCAGCCGCTATATTAGATATCGCATGAGTAGTCTCATTAATATCCAGATCATCAAACAACATGAAGTGATTAAATGCCAAATGCATAGTCTCGTGTTTTAGCAATATCAGAATTTCATCGGTAGATTTGTTTTCAAGAAAATCGGGATTATAAAAAAGAACAAAGACATTACCTGTTTGTCCAACTGCGATTGTCGGTATTCTTTTGGTTTCGATTTTATTCATCGAGGAAAGTAGAATACCATAATAAGGTTCTTGCATGGTAAATATCATGCATATCTTTTCAAAGTCCATTTTTTAATTTAAATGCTTGAATATCGTTAAAAGCCTCTTCAAAACTTAAGGTGACATTATCTGTATATGGATCTGTCTGATTTATTATCATACTGGCAAACATGATACATGTAGCACAACATGTTTTCTTGACATTCTCATCAGATATCCCATCTATTGTTTCTTGGACCTCCTTAAAAATATCACTGAACTTTATTTTAGTTCCTTCCATAGTTTCTTAAGTGTTTTTACTCCTTTGTTTTTAACAAGGTCACTCGGATCTTTTGATTTATACTCATCAGGAATACATATGTTCTTAATTGTTGGATACGCTTCTATTATCTTCATTGCATTATCCTGACCCGGATTATCTTTCCAATGGGTAAAATCATTATCATACCATAGATAGACCTTTTCAAACGTATCAAGTACCTGTTTCATCACTTGTGGCTTAGGCACATATCCTTCTCCCTGTAAAGACATGGCAGGAACTTTAAGATTATACCAAAGACACATGGCATCCTTTCTTGATGATGTGATTATAACTTCTTTGTCAGATTTTTTCGCAGCATAAAGAAAAGCCTGTTTCCATAAATCCCATACTGAAGCATCATGTTTTGACAACCATTTCATAGTTTGTGAATACGGCTGATAAAGTTTGATGCTCTCCTTATTGTCCTTCCATTCAAAATAAGCATAAGCATACTTGTCCATAGGTACTGTAACAGTATGCTTGCCGCCGTTTTCGTCTGTTCTTGTAAAGAAAGCATGGGTTATAGGGAACACATTACACCAAGAAGCAAAATCGACAGGTATTCCAAAAGATTTCCAGAATTCAACATCCCAATCCTGCCAGGCTCTGACATGAACTTTGATAGTTGAATTTCCGGTTATATGCAACTTACCATTGTACTTTCGTATAAGACTGACACGTGGAATATGTATGCTGTCTCCGTCATCAAGTTTTATTTTGAGTAGAGCATCTGAATATGTAACGTGCCATATCTTGGCCAAAAGTCCGATGATATTACCTTTCTCGCCTGTACCAAAATCCTTCCAGAAGATCCTGCCATCCCTCTCCTGCATTGCAAAAGAAGGATGACAGTCATCTTCACGGATAGGTGATTGCATTGAACATGGGAACTGATCGATACCGAAATACCTTCTGCATATATCGATGTCGGTCAGTTTTATATCTTCACGTCCAACGCGTTGTAAGCTTTTCTTAGTTGAAGTTATCATCAGAACGGAAGTTCCTCGTCATCGGGATCTGTGACGGTTTCCTCATCAGAAGAGTCTGTTTCTCCTGTAAACAAATCATTAGAATTATCCTTCACTTCTGTAGCTGTCTCTGTCCACTCGCTTACAGGCTTGGAACTGAACTGAAGAGACGCACCCTGATAACTTTCCATAAACTTATCAATAAGCTTACGAGCCTGAGCATACTCTCCACTACCCGGATCAACAAATGAACCGTTGCTCAAATAGCCATCAGAGAAGAATGTCTGATAAGTCTTATTGTCTTCCGTGGTTCTTATGCCGAGAATAACCTTAACGCAGTTGTCAGGCTGAAGAGCTACATACTCAGCAATCTCAGAGACATCTCCGTTACAGAGTTTGGTCCAATCATCAATAGTAAGACGTCCGGGATTCTTAGACTCAACCATCTCATTCTTGGTTCTATCAAATACTCGATAAGGAGTTATATTAAGATACTTAAACAAGAAAGCGATGAGCTTGTCCTCACCAACATGACAAAGGCTATATCCCTCGGATATCGATGCAGGACCATTCGAATACTGAGGAATTCTCTTGGCTCTGACATCATCCTTTGTAGCCCACGCAGTACGACCATATGAGTCTATGATACGGCATTTGTTTCCATCTTTGTTGACATCATACTCATTGTGGACCCAAAAGTCAATAGGAATGACGGGAGTGACATCAAAATCCTTCATCTGCACAAGAAAACGGACTCTGCAAGTCTTGACTTTCTTTCCGTCACGCTCTATCTCTGCTGTGTATGTGGGCTCATCCGCACCTTCAGGTATCTGCCAGCCATATTTGCGAAGCTTCTCGTTATTTGGATTAATGGCAACGATATTGATAGAAGCTACTCCAATATACTTCTTAATGCTGCTCTCTGATGTTCCATTGTTAGTTGTGTTTGTGTTGTCAATCATAATTTCTGTTATTTAAATTGTAAAACTTTTTATTAATTCCACTCAGTAGGAGTATCAACCCATCCGTCATCAGAATTTGAAGACTCAGAACTCTCAGGAGAAGCACCATCTCCAAAGTCAAATCCGGCTTCATCAGAAGAAATAACATTATCTGCAGGAATTTCTATAGACGCATCTTCATTATTGTTTTCTTCTGACTCATTCAGTTCTTCTGTGTTCTCAGGTTGTTCTGCGTCCTCATTATTCTCCGGGAACAGAGTATCTGAAATTTTAGGCTCTTCCTCCTCTTTCTTTTCCTCTGTTTTTATATCTTCAACAGCCTCTTTTATATTATCTATATTGATGTCTGAAGAAAGACTTTCTATAATGGCAGACCGACGTACTTTCTCTCTTGTTATATCTGAAAGCTCCTCATCCATCATCTTCTTGTATCTCTCTTCAATAGTCTTTTCCTGCCCTACGAGTTCTTCTATTTTCTTCTTATGAAGATCAATAAGTTTGGCAGTCAAAGCCTGCTCTTCATTCATTTCTGTTTTTTTCATATTGGTTCTAATAATTAAATTTGTTTAGTTGAATTTGTAATGTTTGATGTAATCATTTGGAATATTGGAAGTTAGAGTATAGAGAAATCCGTCATCCTTTGTTTTGTCAAATACAGGCACGTAAACAATAGGACTTTCGGATCTCATAATCCTTCCGATACTCTGAATTGTGATTCGTTCTGTTCCTCCGATCTGACCTATGACGCCACAATCAATATCTATCAAGTTCTGTCCTTCTATAAGCTTTCCTACGACATAAAGAGAATTGATATCGTGATTATTGAATTTATCCAACAGCTTCATAGA
>Ga0310696_10011456_pt1 | contig 10118 bp, 9 predicted proteins | sample AusTroGonzalo_MG_4_FD_203885 | JGI IMG/M metagenome (GOLD analysis project Ga0310696, IMG submission 203885) | Bovine rumen microbial communities from tropical cattle in Woodstock, Queensland, Australia - Gonzalo_02 (v2) (version 2) | ecosystem: Host-associated > Mammals > Digestive system >... | reverse complement strand
GACATATTTCAGTAACCTTCAGTCCGTCCTTGTATAGTTTTGTGACCAATTCCCATTTTTTTCGATTGAAAGCCATAAATTCCTCGAAAGCTGTGTCCAACTTTCGGGGTTCACATCACTAGCAGGGCCTCACACGCCGGCCCCGCAACGCCCCGCTAACTGCGGGTTTGCTTTCAGAATGTATATGCGATTTCTAAAAACAATTACCTGTTCTTGTACATCGTTTCGTAATACTTTTCGTAATCGCCGCTCGTGATGTTGTCGAGCCATTCCTGGTTGTCGAGGTACCAGCGTACCGTCTTCTCAATGCCTTCCTCGAACTGGAGGCTCGGTTCCCAGCCCAGTTCCTTCTGGAGCTTGGTAGAGTCGATCGCGTAGCGGGCGTCGTGGCCCAGGCGGTCGGTCACATAGGTGATAAGGTTCATGTCCTCGCCTTCGGCGCGGCCGAGGAGCCTGTCGACCGTCTTGATGACGACCTTGATGATGTCGATGTTCTTCCATTCGTTGAACCCGCCGATATTGTACGTCTCGGCAATCTTCCCGTTATGGAAAATCACGTCGATAGCGCGGGCGTGGTCTTCCACGAAGAGCCAGTCGCGCACGTTCTCGCCCTTGCCGTAAACCGGGAGGGGCTTCTTGTGACGGATGTTGTTGATGAAAAGCGGAATCAGCTTTTCGGGGAACTGGTACGGACCGTAGTTGTTAGAGCAGTTCGTGACAATCGTCGGCATTCCGTAGGTGTCGTGGAAGGCGCGCACAAAGTGGTCGGAGCCCGCCTTACTAGCGGAATACGGGGAGTGCGGCGTGTACTTGGTGGTCTCGTAGAAGAAGTCGTCGCCGTAAGCCAGGTGGTGTTCGCTGGAGCTAGCCGTCGTGGTGAACGGGGGCGTGATACCTTCCGGGTGGTTCATCTTGAGCGCACCGTAGACTTCGTCGGTCGAAATGTGGTAGAAGCGCTTGCCCTCGTACTTTTCGGGAAGGCTTTCCCAGTAGAGCTTCGCGGCCTGGAGCAGGCTCAGCGTTCCCATCACGTTCGTCTTCGCGAAGGTGAACGGGTCCTTGATGGAGCGGTCCACGTGGCTTTCGGCAGCCAGGTGAATGATGCCGTCGACCTGTTCGTCCTGCATGAGCTTGTAGAAAGCGTCGAAGTCGCAGATGTCCATCTTCACGAACTTGTAGTTCGGCTTGCCCTCGATATCCTTGAGGTTCGCGAGGTTGCCCGCATAGGTCAGCTTGTCGAGGTTGATAATCTTGTATTCAGGATACTTATTGACAAAGAGGCGCACTACGTGGCTGCCAATGAAGCCTGCGCCGCCGGTAATGACGATAGAACGTTTCATTAAAATCTCCTTGCGCTCTCGGCGCCGTCTCAGTTAAAGTTCAAATGCGAAGCCCAAATCCTTCAAAGCCGGATTCTTCGTATCCTTTTCGCTCAGCAACGGTTCAAAGCCGTTACCCACCGGCCACTTGATACCGATTTCGGGATCATTCCACATCAGACCACCTTCATCCTTCGGGTCGTAAAGGCGCGTGCACTTGTATACAAATGTCGCCGTCTCGCTGAGCACCACAAAACCGTGCGCAAAACCTTCGGGAATGTAGAACTGTTTCTTGTTCTCGGCAGAGAGCGTGACGCCTTCCCACTTGCCGAAGGTGGGGCTACCCTTGCGGAGATCCACCGCCACATCAAAGACTTCGCCCTCGATTACGCGCACGAGTTTACCTTGCGGGTTCTTTTTCTGGAAGTGCAGGCCGCGGAGCACACCCTTCTTGCTGCGGGATTCGTTATCCTGCACAAAGACCATGTCAAGGCCTGCGGCATCGAATTCTCCCTTGTTGTAGGTTTCCATGAAGTAACCGCGAGCATCGCCGTAAACAGTCGGCTCGATGACAGTTACACCTTCGATGGAAGTCTTGATAAAATTGAATTTAGACATAGTACTATATTCCTTTTTAAAACTTGAACCCCTTCGGCAATCCCAAAGCCTTCTCAAAATTTTCTGGACAAAACTCAATCAACTCATTGAATGCGGCAGTCATTTCCTTCTGGGCAGACAAATCCGTAGAAAGAAGATCGTGCAAGATGAATATCAAGGCACCGACAGAATCGTTCCGCAACTGCAACCGTTGCATTGCCGGAGTGCGGGACGGCCTTATTTTAAAGCGGTATCCCCAAAGGCGTCCGTGATGAGCACAACGATTGCGGAGAATGACCAAACTTCGCACCCAAGATACCACATCGTTGGGCGGAGCCTTTAACGTAGATGCAACCTTTTTTACATGCGACTGGTATTTTAAAGCGCCAAAGACCTTTGACCATTTCCCGAACGAGAGATATTCAGAAAGAATCCAGCACGGCGGGATATCGGATTCCGTATATGCAGCCTTGAAATGCACGGCGGAGAGTTCATTGTTGTCAATCGCCCTTTCCAAGGCGTCAACACACTCCTGTTTTAAATTATCCAAATCAATGGAACTTGTAAACAACCCATGATCCTGAAACCAAAACGGACTCTGCGTCTCCGTCACCATGACGTAGTTCAGAACAGAGCGGAATACTATTTCAAACCGGCTGAGATACTTTTGTAGAAGCGTCTTCAGCTTTTCGTCCCACAAATATAGGCCTAGAATTCGGTTGAACGATGTTCCTGGCAAAAATTTGTCCAGGCGATTCCCGGCATCGTCAAATTCTTCAAAATAGAGCCCATAACCACAAAAACGGTAATAATTGACCCGCAATAAAACCTGCGTGGCAGAATCATTATCTATCTTGACTCCACGGCTTTTCAGCAGGGTAACCTGCTCTTCGAGGGAGGTCGGCTTCTTATTGAATTTCACCGGGACCCCCTAAAAACAAAAAGACTCGCCGTGGTCCGCTCCCGAAGAACGGGATCGCGTGGCGAGTACTATTAATTATGAATATAACTAAAAACGCCCATATTGTCAACAGGGAAATGCGAATTTTTGCGACATATTTTGCATTCGAAATTATCAAAGGCACCCCTTTCTGACAAATATACATTCTCATTTTGTCACAAAGTGTCAAAATGAAATTTTTCAGGAAATTTCTCCAATTTCCTTCAGATATCTTGCCAAGGCATCCTGCCAAGTGGGGAGAGGCTTAAAACCGGCTTCCACGAGTTTGCTTTTGTCCAAACGGCTGTTGAACGGACGCGCAGCCTTGCTAAGGCCGTATTCAGCGGTCGTTACAGGAATAACCTTGGTCTTCAAACCCGCCTGGCGATAGATTTCGCACGTAAAGTCATACCAACTGATGAATCCGCCCTCGTTCGTGGCATGGTAATAGCCATATTTTTCGGTCTCGTTCATATCAACAAGCAATCGAGCCAAATCCAAGGTATAGGTGGGCGTCCCTATTTGGTCGTTCACTACGCGCACGGTGTCGTGAGTCTTGCCCACATTGAGCATCGTCTTGATGAAGTTCTTGCCGTTGAAGCCGAACACCCAGGCGATACGCACAATGAAGAACTTTTCAAGAGTCCCGCTCACGGCGAGTTCGCCCTCGAGTTTGGTTTGGCCGTAAACGTTCAGGGGCTTGTAATCCTTGCAGTCGGGTTTCCAGGGTTCCGTGCCCTGGCCGTCAAACACGTAGTCCGTGCTGATGTAAGTCATCTTGCAACCGAGAGCCTTGCATAAGTGTGCGATATTTTCAGTGCCGTAGGCATTGATCGATCGAACTTTCTCTTGTTTATCAGCATCTTCCGCCATGTCAACGGCAGTCCATGCCGCACAATGAATTACAGCATCGGGCTTGACATCCAACAAGACTCGTTCTACCGCTTTTGCATCCGTAATATCCAACTGACGGTATTCACACCTTGTAACAGCGGAACCATCAGCAACGCCCGCATATTCAGGTGCAATATCACTACCAACGGCAATGTGCCCGCGAGAAACAAGTTCATTTACAACATCGTGGCCCAATTGACCACCAACACCTGTTATGAAGAATTTCATTGTTTAGCCTCTATAGTTTCTATTCAATCTTTGTATACATTTTCAATTATATCTTGTGCATGGCTAAGCATATCATGCCGCCAAGGATTTTTTACAATAGCAGCATTGTATCGTTGCAATTCCGTTCTATCGCTTACAAGAGAACTTAATTTATTCAAGAGATTTTCTTCTGTTGCATAGACAAAAGACGAATCATATTCTTTAATAACATCTTGTGCTCCGACATTATTTGATGCAAGTACCGGAACCCCATATGAAAGAGCCTCTAATGTCACTAAACTGAACGTTTCTTTCCAAATTGAAGGGACCACAAGCAGATCCATTCCGGTAAAAACATGTGAAATATCTTGCCAATTAAACTTTCCCCTATAAGAAATAGGCAAATTTTCTTCCGTAGCAACTTTCCCACCCCACACATCTAGCTGCCATTTAGAATGGTCTATTTGGTCCAGAACACGCTTTAACAGAAACAACCCTTTATAAGGAGTTTCTGCACCAATAAAACCTAAACGAAGAATTTGAGAATCAAATTTTTTTATAACTCGATTATCTTTTACACCTCGATGCGTTATAGGGACAACTTTATCACAAACAAATCCTAAAGCATCTTCAAATTGTTGTTTTGCAACATTGCTATTAAAATGAAACACATCTACCAATTCGAAACATTGGCGATAATAGTCCAACAAATCTTTAAAATTCGTCATATTCATCGATTCAAAATTTTTTTTAACACAACCAATAATCTTGAATTTCTCAACCAAAGATACCATAAAGGTTTTGCCATCTTATTACATCTTTCACATTTGTATGGTTGCGCGCATTCACAAGGCATTCCATCTTGATTGATAAAATTTACTTTAGGGCACAAGCCAAAATAATCATGAGATGTATATACAACTTTCACTCCACTTTCTTTGGCAGAAATTAAAAAAGACACAGGAAGTCCCATCATCGTATGTACATGCAAAATATCAAAACGATTATTTTCAAAGAAAATGCGAAAGGCGTCTAAGCCATCTTTAGGCGAGGCAATAAATGGTCGTGTATTTTTTATCCCGTGTAAGAGAGGCAAAAGAAGTGCATTTTGAATTTTGAAAACACCTATTTCATTACGAGAACGTTCCTTGCAAACACCCATTCGTCCAAATAAGAAAAATGGGTTACCCGGATAAATAGCAAAGACGTTGTGTCCCAACTGTTTTTGTGCCTCCATTAAATCCACAGAATATTTAGTAAGGCCACCACTCCGCATGGGAGGAAAACCTAAAGTATAATGGAGTATATTCATCGCAACACCTGGGTCTTGACTTTTTTTTACAGTATTATTCTACTGTCACACTCTTCGCAAGATTACGGGGTTGATCCACATTATTCCCTCGCAATGTCGCTACATGGTACGCCAGCAATTGCAACGGAATGCATGTCAGAATTGGCATTAGCATCGGCAACGTTGTCGGCACCTGAATTAAATCATCAGCAAACTCATCTAGCGGAGAGCAATCCTGCGTCGTGACAGCGATAACCTTTCCACCGCGAGCCTTGATTTCGCGGATATTCGAAATAATCTTGTCAAACAGGGCATCCTTCGGAGCAATCACCACCACAGGCATATTCTCATCAATAAGGGCAATAGGACCATGCTTCATTTCGGCCGCAGGATAACCTTCCGCATGGATGTAACTGATTTCCTTAAGCTTCAAAGCGCCTTCCATCGCAACAGGATAGTTGTAGTGGCGACCGAGATACAGGAAATTTTTTGCATCCTTATATTTTTCGGCGATAGAGCGAATCACTTCGTTTAATTTTAATGTTTCTTCGACTAGTTCCGGGATCTTTGTAATCGCATTCGCGATTTCCATGCCGTGTTCAAAGGAAACACGACGTTGGCGTCCGAGCAACAATGCTATCATCGCTAATACAAGAACCTGACCAGAAAAAGCCTTGGTACTTGCGACTCCGATTTCAGGCCCTGCGTGCAAATACACGCCACCATCGGAATTGCGTGCAATGGACGATCCAACTCCATTACAAATACCAAGAACCGTAGCACCCTTTTGGTGAGCCTCCTTCATGGCGGCCAAGGTATCCGCAGTCTCTCCAGATTGCGAAATTGCAAGGACAAGCGTCCCTGGCTTAATGATCGGGTTGCGGTAGCGGAACTCCGACGCATATTCAACTTCGACCGGAACACCCGCTAAATCCTCAATCATGTACTCGCCGACCATACCTGCATAATAACTGGTTCCACAAGCGGTGATAATGATACGGTTAATATCACGAAGTTCGCGAATATTAGACTCAAGACCAGCCAATTTAGCATTGCCATCAGCGATGTTTAAACGCCCTCGCATCGTATTTCGCAAGGCTTCGGGCTGCTCAAAAATTTCTTTGAGCATATAATGGTCGAAACCGCACTTTGCAACAGCATCTTCATCAAAGTCAATCTTCTGCACATCACGTTGAACAGTCTGACTCTGAAGATTCAAAATTTCATAGCCGCCACGATGTGCAACAACAATGTCGTTATCATCTAGATAGACAACCTTGTGCGTATGGTTCACGATGGCAGCCACATCACTAGCCAAGTAATACTCGCCATTATCACCAACGCCAAATACAAGCGGAGAACCACGACGAGCACCAATCAAAACATCAGGTTCTTCTTTACAGATAATTCCGAAACCGAAGGCACCTTCAAGTTTACCAATCGCTTGGATAACGGCAGATTTCAAGTCTCCTTGGTAAAAATGTGATATCAGATGAGCAACAACCTCTGTATCAGTATCAGACTTAAAATCTACTCCACTCTGTTGCAGTTTTGCCTTTAAGGAAGCATAGTTTTCAATAATACCATTATGGACGACAGCAATTTTTCCGTCGGCACTAATATGTGGATGAGCATTGTTCTCGGTAGGTGCGCCATGAGTCGCCCAGCGTGTATGACCAATACCGAGCGAGCTCTGCACACTAGCAAAGCCCTTCAGTTTCTCTTCAAGGGCAACAATCTTCCCTGCGGCCTTGACTGTCTGCAAAGAACTATTCGAAACAAATGAAACGCCCGCACTATCGTAACCGCGGTATTCCAATTTTTTTAAGCCATCCAACAAAATCGGAAGAACTGGCTTAGATCCAATGTATCCAACTATTCCGCACATAGGCGTCCTCAAAAATTAGGCTTCATATCCGTTTGGATTATTCTTTTGCCAATTCCAACTATCACGACACATATCATCAATACCATATTGAGCCTTCCACCCAAGTTCCTTATTCGCCTTAGACGGGTCACAATAGCAAGTAGCAATATCTCCAGGTCTACGTGGTTTGATTACATACGGAACTTTAATATTGTTCACTTTTTCAAAAGCCTTCACAACATCAAGAACAGAATATCCATGTCCCGTTCCAATATTATAAATAGCAAGACCACACGTCTTTTCAATTGCACCAAGCGCAGCAACATGTGCACATGCAAGGTCCACAACATGGATAAAGTCACGAACTCCGGTTCCATCATGAGTCGGATAGTCGTTTCCAAAGACACCCAACTCCTTACGGAGACCCACCGCCGTTTGAGTGATGTAAGGCATCAAATTATTCGGTATTCCCTTGGGATTTTCTCCAATTTTTCCACTCTTATGCGCACCAATGGGGTTAAAATAGCGCAACAAAACAACATTCCAAGAATTGTCAGATCGATACAAATCCATCAACACTTCTTCAAGCATTGATTTCGTCTGACCATAAGGATTTGTACAATGGCCTTTAGGACATTCTTCTGTTATAGGAATCTGGGCAGGGCTGCCATAAACTGTTGCCGAAGAAGAGAAAATGATGTTTTTGCAACCATGATTACGCATAACATTGAGCAATACAAACGTAGCATTCATATTGTTTTCGTAATACTCCAAAGGCATTTGAATAGATTCGCCAACAGCCTTTAACCCAGCAAAATGAATTACGGCGTCAATGTTGTTCTCGTCAAAGATTTTATTCATAGTTTTCGAATCTCTGACATCCGCTTCATAAAATGGGATTTCTTTCCCAATAATTTCGCCCACACGCTTCAAGGACTCCGAGCAAGAGTTCACGAAATTATCAACAGCGACAACAGTATGTCCCTTTTGATACAGTTCAATAATTGTGTGTGACGCGATATAGCCAGCACCACCAGTCAAAAGAATGTTCATACATTTCCTCTAATATTATACATTTTTCCCAAAAGCACCCATTCACACCTTTTCAGAAACAAGCACCATTCTTTTTAACAAAGCGGCAAACGAATACGACGTTTTATACATTTTTTTAGCATAGTTAACCTTATCTACAACTTCTGCGGAATCAAGTCTGTTCAAAACATAGTCTATTTTTTCTTTTAAATCCAACGATGAATTTGGTGAGAAAAAGGTAACGCTCCTTTCATCGACATAATTCCTTATTGCTGGTATATCACTAACAATTATTGGGGTTCCTACCGCCATCGCTTCCATCATGGCCATGTGTCCGGCAGAGATATTTGTATCCAAAAGAGGTACAATAAATATTTTTGATCGTTGTATAAATGAGCCAAATTGATTTAAAGTAATACCATAAATAAATTGCACATTAGACTTTCCCATTGACGCCGAGACACATTCAGGTCTTGTAGCAATCAAGCAATCAACACAGGAATTATCGAGCAAGTCAAAAGCATCACATAGCACTTGAAAATTCCGATTAGACCGTCCACCACTCGCAATAAACGGCTTTTCATAAGCAAATTCTTTTTTATCCCTATAGTCATAATCTTTACCATATTGAACGAAAACAAACTTCTTCGCCAGATTCGGGAACAACGATTTATAATGAGGGACTTCCGTTTCTCCGTAAACAACGATTTTGTCTATATTATAATACGAAAAATTGACAAACGCTTTTCTCAAATACAAATAGAATTTATTCTTCTTGTTTTCAAACAAAAAGCCTCCAATTGTAATTCGTTTTTTCAAGAAGAACAAATGCGTCAGCATTCCAAAGAAAATGCCTACTATCGGATTAATAAATATGTAACTCTGGTATTTTTTTCCAAAAAAAAGACGAATAGAATAACAAAGTGACAAAGTCCAATACGCCAAGTGTTGGAGTCCACCACCGACAACTTTTGTTTTACAAAAGAGTTCGATTAACTTATTTTCGTACCTTGTATAATAAAACACAGGCTCGCATACATCAGAAAGGGATTCTTTCAGTAAAGATTCCTTTCTTCTGTATTCAAAAGAATCCAAAATTATTAAAGTTTTTTCTTTCATTTGATTTTTAAAGGAATGTTAAGTTTCAAAAGCATAAATGGCAATATAAATTTAATTTTCCTCGATTTTCTTATACAATCAAGCCAATACTCTCTTTCAATAAAAGCCAACCGAGCCTTATTTCGATCAAGACCAGACAAACGACACCATTGCATTTGTATTCCCAAAACAGATGCCGCGATATTACTGTTATAAATAAAATTGTTCATAAGTTCAGTCTTTGCCAGCTGTTCCTCATGTAGTATATCCGCGATCTTTATAGCATCTAAAGCCTTTTTCAAAGAAGATCGCGATTGAGTAATCGACCCTTCGCGCACATAATAATAATAATAAACATCCTGAACAAAAATGCACCGCTGAGCGCAAGCCATCATACGGCACGAGAACAACAAATCTTCAAAGAGTATCCCTTCATAAAAAGACAACAGATTCTTTTCCAAAAATGATTTCTTAAAAATATAAAAAGGAGCCCCAGAATACGGAAACACATATCCTGAATTATACATTTCCAAGCCCGTATATACACGATTTTCAGCCAAACTACGGTGCTCACAAGATCGAACTTCGCCACTTTCTGTTGAAGTTACGGCTTCATAAGTAAGAACTTCCGCATCGCTTTCAGAAATCCTTTTGTAAATTTTCAAAAGGACATTTTCTTTTATCCAATCATCACTATCAACAAACCATACATACTCTCCTTTAGCCACCTTCAAACCAGCATTACGAGCAGAACTTAAACCGCCATTAGTCTTGTCAATGATAGAGATATTTTTATAATTTGACACATATTCTTTTAGAATATCAGCGCTATGATCTGAAGACCCATCATTGACCGCAATAATCTCATATTCA
>Ga0310696_10011455_pt1 | contig 10118 bp, 7 predicted proteins | sample AusTroGonzalo_MG_4_FD_203885 | JGI IMG/M metagenome (GOLD analysis project Ga0310696, IMG submission 203885) | Bovine rumen microbial communities from tropical cattle in Woodstock, Queensland, Australia - Gonzalo_02 (v2) (version 2) | ecosystem: Host-associated > Mammals > Digestive system >... | reverse complement strand
GACGTTCCAGCAGCCTACATCGTCGTAGATCACACGAATCTCTACACCCTCTCGTGCCTTGACGATGAGGGCATCGGCCACAAGGCGTCCCAAGGCATCGTCGGCAAAGATATACATGTCGATATGGATATGGCTTTTGGCCTTGCTGATCTCCTGCAACAGGGCAGGAAAGAACTGGTAGCCATCGGTATAGATATCCACCTTATTATCTTTAAAGGGCAGGGCGAGGTTTTGGTTGATGAAGAGATCGATGAGCGGTTTTTGCTTTTCAGGCAGACGGAGGTTCTGCTGCTCGACAAACTCCAGCATCGAGCGCTTTGTCAACTGATTCATGCTTCTCTCGCTAACATAGCGTTCCTTACGGGTATTAATGCCGAAGAAGAGATAGAACACTACCCCCACCACAGGTACGAAGTAGATCACCAGCGCCCAAGCCATTGTCTTCGCAGGCTGACGGTTGTCGAGCACCACGTGGACAATTGCCAAGATGGCAATCACCTGCCAGGCCGAGAATAATATGACGTTCCAACTCATCAGTCTATCTATGATTTATCCCATCACGTCGTTGCCCAACTGCTTGGCCAGGGCATCACGTATCTGTTGTGTGTCCTTAAACTCCTCCAGCAACTGTTTCATTCGCTCCTTGTCGCTGCCCACGGTCTTCAGTTGTTTCTGAATTTCCTTCATCCGTTGTTCGATGATGTCCAACCGCAGATCGAGCACCATGTGAAGCACTCGCTGTCGCAGGCCACCCTCACGCTCCTTGGGCTGGAAGCCTGGGCTGAGTTGATGGCGATCGATGGCCAGATCGGCAGCCAACGAACTGATGGCGATATCAGGATGATGCATGAAATACTCCTCTGCCTTAAAGCCCTCCTCGCTGCTGTGGGCTGCCGCCTCGGAGAGAATCACGTTATAACGATCGTCGTGGAACGACAATCCATCTTGTCCTAAGTCATAGGCGATATATTGCGCCACCGTCAGATTGATAATCTGGCCGTCGTCCGTCTCAATGCTTTCGTAGATCACCTTCTCACCATCGCGAACGATGGCCTGCACCAGAAGGCGCTCGATCTCAGAAGTGAGAGGTGAGAGGTAAGAGGTGAGAGATATGTCTTGCGGCTGATTTGTGGCAGGAGTATTCTCACTCCTCACTCCACTCTCCACACTCCTCGATCTTTCCTTTTCCTTCTCCTCGATCTCCTTGCTGATCATGCCGTTCATCGAGTTCAGCAGCGTCTGCTCCTTGATGCCCATTCGCTGGGAGAGTTCGCTGAGATAGGTGGAGCGCAGGATGGGGTCAGGTATCACGCTGATACTCTTCACGATGCCTCCGATGGCCTCACTTCGCTTCACGGGGTCAGAGATTCCCTCCACCGTCAAGCGCGTCTTAAACGAGATGAAGTCCGTTGCGTTCTGCTCGATATAATCCTTAAACTCCTGAGCGGTATGCTTGCGGGCAAACGAGTCAGGATCATCGCCATCAGGCAACAGCAGCACCTTGATATTCATGCCTTCCTGGAGCAACATGTCTGTTCCTCGCATGGCAGCATGGATACCAGCCTCATCGCCATCATATAATAAGGTAATGTTCTGCGTAAAACGACGCAACAACTTGATCTGATACACAGACAGGGCTGTACCCGAGTTAGCCACCACGTTCTCCAGTCCGCACTGGTGCATGGCGATCACATCGGTATAGCCCTCCACCATATACACACGGTCTTCCTTTGCGATGGCCTTCTTTGCCTGATACAAGCCATAGAGCTCATGGTCCTTATGATAAATCTCCGAGTCCGACGAGTTCACGTATTTCTGCTGCACACCCTTTGTCCTGGCATCCAACAGTCGTCCGCCAAAGGCCACCACCTTTCCGCTCACATTCAGCCAAGGGAAGATCACACGACCAGCATAACGGTCATGAATCCCTTTCTCGCCCTGAATACACAAGCCTGTCTTGACCAAAAACTCCGTCTGATAGCCAGCCTTCTGAGCCGCCTTGGCCAGAGCATCGCGCTGCGGAAGGGCAAAGCCAAGATTGAACTTCTCGATGATGTCGTCACGGATACCACGACTACGGAAATACTGTCGTCCGATAGCCACACCGTCGGGGTCGTTCTTCAGGATGTCATGGAAGTAATTCATCGCCCATTCGTTCACGATGAACATCGACTCACGATCGCTCTGCTGCTGTTTCTCCTCGTCAGTCAGTTCCTTCTCCTGAATGTCGATATTATATTTCTTCGCCAACCAGCGCAGGGCCTCGGGATAGGTAATCTGCTCGTGCTTCATCAGGAAGTTGATAGCCGTACCACCCTCGCCACAGGCAAAGCACTTACAGATCTGCTTCGATGGCGACACCATGAACGAAGGCGTCGTGTCGTCGTGGAACGGGCACAGGCCTTTATAGTTCACGCCCGCCTTTCTCAGCGTCACGAACTCACTCACCACGTCCACGATATTCGTGGCATCCATGATCTTATCTATCGTCGCTCTGTCTATCATTTGGGATGCAAAGATAATACAATTCATACATAAAACAAAAGAAATCGCTATTTATTTTTTATTTCAGCAGACTAAGTATTGGCGCTAAATAGTTAATTTATTTAAATTCAATAGGGGGTTATACATATATTATAAAAATAAATGAGTAACTTTGCCGCTCGAATTTTCGAAATATGAAAGCATTATATCTATTCATTACACAAAGACAGGCACGGATTATTGTAGGTGGGGTGCTGATGATGAGCACCATGGCGGCAACGGGGCAGACCGTAGCCCAAGAATTGAAGGCTGACCCTAACCGTGCGGCTGGATCATTCTATGCCCTACCTATCGGCAAGATGCCGAAGGACACACCTGCCCCCAAGGGCAAGAAACCTTTCTATATCAACCACTACGGTTGTCCTGGATCGTACTATCGTGAGATGGAGTCCATTTACGAGGAACCCTACGCTGTGTTTGCCAAAGCCGACAGTTTGGGCAAGCTAACGAAGTTGGGAAAGGATGTGAAACAACGACTACGTCTGCTGTGCAGTGATGCCAAGGACCGTATTGGCGAACTCACACCGAAGGGTGCCGAACAGAGTCGCGCGATAATGCGACAGATGGTGGAACGATTTCCTGACATCATGACCCCAGATGGTTATTATAGTTGTCGTAGCATCGTGCAGAACAACTGTCTTATGACACTCGAGGAAAGTCTGGTGCAGTTGTCGTCGATGATGCAGCCCATGAGGATAAACGTCACGGCTTCGCACAGGGAGGATAGGTTTATGGATCCTCAGGATAAAGTGCTCAATGCCGCATGCTGGGACTCACTGACACTGGCTCACTACAACCGTTTCCTGGCACTCAACACAGGTAATTCCCGTCTGATGGAGTCACTCTTCACCGACCAGAATTTCCTGATTGAACAGGTCGATCCTGAAGTATTAAGTCGTCAGCTCTTCGTCCTTGCAGGCAGCATCCAGCACACTGACCTCGCCAACCTCGTGACACTCTACGACCTCTTCACACCTGCAGAAATTGTAGGCCACTGGAAGAAGCTGAACGCCAAATACTACATCCAAAACGGTGCTTGCGCCCTGAACGGCGGCACGCAGCCCTTCATGCAACGTTCAACCCTGCGAAACATGATCCACATGGGCGACAGTGTGCTGAAACGTGAACAACCTATGATACATATGCGCTATGTCAACGAGAACGTGGTGATGGCGCTGGCCTGTCTGATGGAACTCGACAACTGCGGTATACAGACTGGCAATCTCGATGCCCTAGCCGATTTGGGCTGGGTGACTTATCGCATAGCTCCCCTTGGTGGCAGTATCATGATGGTCCACTACCGCAGTGAGAAGGGTGATCCTGACGTGCTTGTAAAGGTGCTACTGAACGGGGAGGAGGCTCGTCTGCCTATTGAGACCGACTGTGCCCCCTACTACCATTGGGAGGACGTGAAGCGCTACTATCTGCGCAAGCTCTACCGTTACGAGAATATCCGACTGAATGAAGAAGCGAAGAAGTAATAGATAATGGAAAGAATGAAAAAAACAATATATACGCTATCTGGAAAAGCGCTGGTAATAAGTGGATTACTTTTTACCTTTTCACCTTCTTATGCCCAGACGGTGAGGGATCTTATTATCAAGAAGCCCACTTACGCCTCATGCAACTACGACACCTATCCCGATAGTGTGCCTAACAACCTGACACCGTCGCCCAAAGGTAAGAAGCCCTTCTATATCTCACATTACGGTCGTCACGGGTCGCGCTATATCAGCAGTCGCAGTGGCTACGACATTCCTTTTAAGATGATTGCCCATGCCGATAGTGTGAACGAACTGACGCCTACAGGCGATCGTGTGTTCGACGAGATGAAGCTTGTCATGAACGATACCGAGCAGCGTTGGGGCGAGCTCACGAGCTATGGCAAGATTCAGCACCGTGCGATAGCCAGAAGACTAGTAGAGCGTTTTCCCGAGATATTCTGCGACAATGCCCACGTCAGCTGCATCAGCACCATCGTGCCCCGCTGCATCGAATCGATGGGTGTCGCCATGGCTGAAATGAAGCAGGTCAATCCTAAACTGCGCATCACCATGGTGGCCTCGCAGCGCAACCAGTGGTACATGAACCATCAGGACCGTAAGCTGCGTAAGAACTATATGACCCCTGAGGCCCAAAAAGCCTACAACACCTATATCTCCAGCCGACTGGGCAACAGCCGACTGATGGAGTTGATCTTCAAGAACCCCGATATCGTAAAGGAGATTGTCGACGAGGAGAACTTCAATTACTACCTGATGAAGATGGGTCTCTTCCAGCAGAATACTCATTTCTACAAGAACACCTACTTGCGGGATCTCTTTGAAACGGACGAACTTTACCGTATGTGGCAGATCGACAATGCGCTTTGGTATATCCAGCATGGCGCCTGCAAACTCAATGGCGGCAAACAGCCCACCAGTCAGAGATACCTACTGCGGCAGCTCATTGCCGATGCCGACAGTTGCATCAACTTGGAAAAGCCGGGTGCTCAGCTGCGCTTCGGCCACGAGACGGTGTTGCTGCCACTAGTCTGTCTGATCGGCATCAACGGCTACGACCTGGCTACTGACAACCTCGACGAACTCGAAGAGAAGGGTTGGTGGTGCTCTAGCGTCTTCCCCATGGGTGCAAACCTGCAGTTCATCTTCTATCGCAGCAGTCCGAGCGACAGGGATGTGCTCTTGAAAGTGTTGCTGAACGAACAGGAAGCCAAACTACCCATAGCTACAGACTGCGCGCCCTATTACCATTGGGCCGATTTCCGTAGCTACTGTTTGGGGAAACTGGAATAAAACAATCTCTGATTATTCTTATCTTTTTCTTGGGGCTCTGAGGAGTTCCACGATACGCGCCATTTGGTTGGGGATGCGGATCTGCTGAGGACACTTCGGCAGACACTCCTCACAATCGGCACAACTACGTGCCCACTTCTCCACATCAGGCAGAGCCTGGCGCATGCCATCGGCAAACTGCTGTTTACGAGCAGCATATTCGGCATCCGAAGGATCGGGCAGAGGCAACACATGATCATTGACAGCCTCGTTGTAATAGGCGAAATTGCCTGGGATATCCACTCCATAGGGACAGGGCATGCAATAGGCACAAGTGGTACAGGGAATCGTGGGATAGCCGGCCATCTCGTCGGCAATCTCTGCAAGCAGCGTATTTTCTGATTCCGTACAGATCTCTAAAGGAGAGAAGGTCTCAACGTTCTCCACCATATGCTCCATACGGTTCATACCACTCAACGTGGTCAAGATATTCGGATGTGAACCTACCCATCGGAATGCCCATCGGGCCGTACTATCGTCAGGACGTACTGATTTCAGTTTAGCCGTCAATTCTGTAGCCATACGACCAAAGGCACCGCCACGCAGGGGTTCCATCACGACACACTGTACACCCGTCTTCTCACATTTATTATACAGATACTCAGCATCTGCATCCACCCTGCGTCCCCCTCGCATAGAAGCGTGACGCCAGTCGAGGAAGTTCATCTGTATCTGCACGAAGTCCCAGTGATAGTCATCGTTGTGATCAAGCAGCCAGTCGAAGGGACGCACGTCGCCATGATAGGAAAAGCCCAGATGACGAATGCGCCCTGCCTCGCGCTCCTTAAGAAGGAACTCAAGCAAATGGTTGTCAAAGAATCGTCCGTTAAGCGTATCCATGCCACCTCCACCGATACTATGAAGCAGGTAATAGTCGATATGGTCGACCTTCAGGCGCTGGAACGACTGGTAGTACATGCGCTGAGCCTCATCGAAGTCCCATAGGCGCTGACTCTGGTTCGACATCTTTGTGGCCACATAGTATTTCTCACGCGGATGACGGCTCAGGGCATTGCCAGTGAGTACCTCCGACCGTCCACCCATATACATCGGGGCCGTATCAAAATAGTTCACCCCGTGTTCGATGGCGTAGTCCACCAGACGGTTCACCTCTTCCTGATTGTCAGGCAGTCGCATCATGCCGAAGCCCAGCAGCGATATCTGCTCGCCTGAGCCGTGCTGTACACGATAGGTCATGCGATTAGGCGAGGCGTCTGCCTTCTTCTCTTCTTGAGCCAAGGCGCGCAAAGGCCCCATCACACTCATGGCTATAGCCGTACCTGCTCCCATTCCCAGACGATGGAGGAAGTCGCGACGGCTCAGATTCTCCGGATTTCTTGGTTCTTTCTTCATAAGACTTTTTCGTTTATTATTTTGTTATGTCAGTTTACTTTTTGAGATAGTCAGCGAGAGACGAGTGAATCGCACGGAGACCTTGGGCCACGCTGCGCGCATTCATCTGTGCACCCAACTTCGAAGTATGCGTGTGGTCGTGATTGAAATACCTTGAGGCCTTCTGTTTGCTCTTGGCTTCATCCTTCGAGGCGAACTTTTTATCGAGGAAGTCGGCGCTGATATTATGCACATCAACGAAGGAAACACCCGTCTGCTCGATCACCTCGCGATACCACTTTCCATAAGAGTCGTTACGACGTTCTATCTTTCCACCAGGCCACTCATTACGGGGTGTCAGCGACAGCAGGATGGGGGTAGCACCCTTCTCACGAGTGTCATCGATCATTTTTCGCAGATACCAACCGAAACTGTAGACCACTTCGTATCGCCCGTCTTTTTCCATCTGATAGACATGACAGGTGTCGGCGGTGCCAGGGATGACGCCCCGTTCCTTGGGATCGGTGATGGAACAGATATCGTTATGACCAAACTGTATCAGCACAAAATCGCCTGGTTGCAGAGCGTTATAGACATGTTCCCAACGACCCTCACGAACATAACTGCGCGTAGAACGGCCTGCCATGGCCACGTTCTCCCATACGATCTTCATAGGGTCGAAAATGATGCCTGCCTGCGAGCCCCAGCCCCACATGCCGTCCTCGTCCTTATCTTTATTACGAACTGTCGAGTCGCCAGTAATGAAGACCATCGGCTTACCAGCCTCACGCTTCTCGCCATAGGCAGATAGTGGCACGTTGACCATCATCGCTTGAAGAGGTTTCAGTTGAGGATTCCTTGAGTACCAGATGCCCTCAGCAGCACTACGAGCATTCATCTCTGCCCCATAGGCCGAGGTGTGGATATGATCGCCAAAGAAGTGGTATTGTTCCTTCCAATGGCTATAGCCGTCGAGCTTTGCACCAGAGATCTCGTTGAGGTCAATGAATGGCACACCTTCCGTGGCAGCGACATAGGCTGCCCACTGGGTCTGTGGCTTACGTACAATCAGTCCCTGTTGGTCGTAGGCATCACGGGGTGTGAGCGACATAAGAATGGCATTGGCTCCCTTCTCTCGGATGTCACGGATATAACAACGCAGATAATGGCCGTAACTGTATACCGTATCGTTCACCTGTTTGCGCAGGTTATAACCCACTACCATCGTATCCTCTGCCACACCGTCGATGACGCCACGGGCACGCTTCTGGTCGAAGAAGTCGGCATGGTCATTATGGCCGATGGAGACAATCACCCAGTCGCCAGGCTGCAACGCCTCACGAACGGCAGGCCACAGGTCAGTATAGAATGTACGGGTGGACATGCCTCCGAGGGCTTGGTTCTCGACGGAGATCTTACGCCCGTCGAAATATTTATTGGCAAAGAAACCCCAACCCCACTGGCCATTGTTACCGTTGCCCATCGTACCATTGCGCATCGTGGAGTTGCCAATAAGAAAAAGTACGGGGTTTGTGCCCTGACGGGTAGAGCCAGGAGCCGGACGGTTCATCAGCGCTTTCGCAATAGAGTCAGGCGTATTGTCGATGACCTTCTCCTCCGTCACAGGCGTAGGCAGGTCATCAAATGTCTGGCCCATCGCCATAGTGGCACTCACAGCCAGCAGAAATATCGTCGTCAGTAGTTGTTTCATCAATCTTCAATTATCAATCTTCAATTATCAATTTTCAAAGTTCTTACGGCTTCATGAACACAAAGTAGACAGCAGCCACAAGACAAAGGGCGGCAGCAGCGTGGTTCCAATGGAACTGTTCATGTTGGAAGATGAAGTTCGCGATGACGGCGAACACCACGAGGGATATGCACTCCTGGATGACCTTCAGTTGTACAAGGTTGAAGGGACCTCCATTATCGACAAAGCCCAGACGGTTGGCAGGAACTTGACAGCAATATTCGAAGAAGGCAATCATCCACGAAAAGGCGATTACAAGATACAAGGGCCAGTTGGTGGAGACGCCCGACTGCTGCAGGCGCAGATGCCCATACCAGGCGAAGGTCATAAACACATTGCTCATGATGAGCAGCAGAATCGTATAAATACCATTTGTCATACGTCAGTCATACATTAAATACGCTGCAAAGGTACAACTTTTTTTAGAAATGTTATGTAATATATGGCTTTTTTTGTATCTTTGTGGCCTGTAATCAACCAAACGCGCAAGATATGAAAAGAATCATCCTCTGCCTGATTAGTGTGCTGGTCATGGCCGTCGGCACAGAAGCACAAGAATACATGAGTACCACGAAACTAAAGGCCCAGTGGAAGAAGCAGCCCGTCAAAGTGACTGACGGGGGACAGATACCTGACGTAATAACACTATTGAAGGCTTTCAACGACCAATACCCCACATGGGTGATCAGCGAGATACTGAAAAGAGAACCGGCCATCAAGGACGGCGACCAGTGGGAGAGTTCTAACGACTATCGGGTACTTGTGGATCGTGCTAACGGCTATGCCGACCTCGCCTCGCAGACTGACATCGACCAGGCTGAAGCCTGCATATGGCAGAAGGATAATGGCCATCGCATCTTCGCTATCAGGATCTCACAGGAGAACGACCCAACACCCAGCGTACTCTGCTGGTACGATTACAACCCCGAGACGCAGACGATGACTCCTGCGAAGAGTCCTGCCGACACATTTCGTCCCTATCTCCGGAGTGGTGAATTAGGATATGTTCTGCCTATGCAGGGCACCGACTTCGAAATCTGCGAATACTACATGGGACTGCCTACACTGAGACACGTGTTTAAGTGGAATCAGAAGCAGATGACATACGACGGTGCCTATCTGGCTGATTTCGAATACATATCCGTGGTTGGTGACCCTGAGACAACGGCCATCAGCGAGACGGGCATAAACTGGACCCATTACGCCCTTATCAACACTGTAGATCGCGATCGTCCCATACTCTGTTTGGCGACCTTCAAAAACGACAGAATCAAAGAGCTGATCATGTTTGCCGAGTTCGATGGGGAACTGGTACGGATGGATTCATTCTCCGACCAGCCCGACTTTCTCATGATGGATGCACGTTGGAAGAAAGTCACTATCCTCGAAGGGGTGGAAGAAGAGCCTTAACGGGGCTGATTCTTTTCAATATCCGCCATAATTAATTGCACAAAAAGGCCAAAGTGTGCACAAATGATTTGTTTTTGTGCAATTAATTTGGCTGTATGAGAGAAAATGAGTACCTTTGCACCCGATTTTTGCAAAAGGATATCATTTTTACACATTATTTATTAATATGGCTTTAAAGATTGTTGTTCTGGCCAAGCAAGTGCCAGACACCCGAAACGTGGGTAAGGACGCCATGACGGCCGAAGGAC
>Ga0310696_10011449_pt1 | contig 10120 bp, 4 predicted proteins | sample AusTroGonzalo_MG_4_FD_203885 | JGI IMG/M metagenome (GOLD analysis project Ga0310696, IMG submission 203885) | Bovine rumen microbial communities from tropical cattle in Woodstock, Queensland, Australia - Gonzalo_02 (v2) (version 2) | ecosystem: Host-associated > Mammals > Digestive system >... | reverse complement strand
GTGGCCACATTCAAAGGTCTTGATGCAGCGCACAAGAATCTGGAAAGCGGCCGTAAGTATATCTATAACATGGAGCTGCGCCGCAGCCTTATAGCTCAGGTTACGGCCTCTGTCACCCCGTGGGAGGTTGACAAAACCAGTTATGAGGCCGACGGTACCATCCAGGAATAGAATGACAATGAGTAAGAACTACAGATACATAACATCACTTCTGCTGCTTGCGGCATCTCTTATGGTCTCTCTTGCAGGATGCAGCAACGATGACCAGCCTGCCGCCCCGGAGCAGGAGAGGGTAATGTTCACCACATCCATCCCGGGTGTGATGACAACCCGTTCGGCCAGGGATGACTACCAGACACAGATGGGAGCATACAAGGCTGTGGCCGATGAGTATGAGTTTACCGTGGGCATGTATGAGTCCGGAGCGCTGATAGCCCAGAGCCTCTACCAGCCTGTGGCTGATGATGAGTCCGGAACGCTGGTCTGCAAGAGCGGCAGTACACCTCTCTACTGGCCCGGCACCGTGACCGCATACGGCTTTAAGGCTACAGCCGGAACAGCAGAGCTTGAGCAGGATCAGACAACTCTTGCCAAATGGCTGCTCCAGGACCGTCTGGAGGGCTACGGCTACATACGCAAATGGGTGGGCGACGATGATACGGGAGCACCGCTGGATGACCTCACAGCGCTTAACTACCGTACCGCCAAGCAGTGGAGACAACTCAATATGGAGTCGGGGCTGGTTCAGGATGATGAGGATTACAAGAAGATACCGCTCTACCTGCAGCACAAACGTGCACTCATAACGGTAATACTCAAGGCCGGTGAGGGCGTGAGCCGCAAGGCACTGGCCTATGATGTGGCAGAGAATGACCTGAGTGCAAGGATCTGCTCATACACAACAGACGGCGTCACCACAACAGTAAGCAATATAGAGCCTCTGGTAAGCGAGGAACTCATTGATTATGAGGCCGACAGGAACGGAGCGGCAGAGAGCGGCGTGAGCACCACTCGCTTTGATGCCATAGTTGAGCCTTATGACTACTCGGCACACGCTCTGGATGATGTGATAGCCAGGATAACCCTGTCGGGCCAGCACTACTCATTCTATGCTGCCAGTGATTTCAGCTTTGATGCCGTAGACAGCAACAGGGATAGCTATAAGCTGGAGGCCGGCAAGCATCTTACAGTGGTGGTTACGCTGAGCCGTGACAGCCGCAAGATCATGATGTCGGCCTACATAGAGGATTGGACCGAGGATATCACCACCACCATATGTGATGACTACGGCAATGCCGGCGAGCCCATCCGCATCAAGACCCGTGCCGAGCTGATTGATTTCCTGTCAAGTGAGAGCAAGAACAAGGCCGGCAACGTGGCTCTTGTCACCAATGACATAGACCTTGAGGATTGGACCCCGGATTATGACCTGCACTGCACGCTCAACCTGGGCGGCTGCACGCTGCTCAGTAACAGCCGTTTCCTGGCCAGGATGGAGGATGCTGCCAACCTGCAGAACGGAACGGTCCAGATAGGCGGAACTGTTGATGCCGCGCTGGCCCTTGAGAACAACGGAACCATTGAGGGCATTCGCGTTACAGCCAAGTCACACACTGCTGCCCGGGCTACCGTGGCGGGTGCCGTTGTCGACAATCGCGGCACTGTATCGGGCTGTTATTCTGAGCTCAAGGTCATAGGCGGAGCATCGGGTTATGTGGGCGGTATAGCAGCCACATCCATATCGACCGATACCAAGACAGCCGTCATTGACGCATGTACCGTGACCGCTCGTGTAAGCGGCGGCAGCTACGGCGGCGGTATAGCAGGCCAGGCCAACGGATATGTAACCAACAACAGCTTCCGGTACGGTATCACGCTGCTGCAGGATAAGACCACCCACCGCAACATTGTAGCTGTGAGGAACGCGGCTCATGACTTTAAGGCCGAAAACAACGCATGGCCTACCGTTGATGAGAATCCTGATATGACCAACGCCACTGCCGATGATGAGCGTTACTCCGGTATCATAGACAATGCCGATGAGCTGCTGGCATCAACCGGCATAACCTACAACATAGAGGGAAACCGTTACCGTCTGGCTCAGGATATTGAGGTGAGCGCCACAACAGGTGATGTCAACTATGACCTGGATGGCAATGGCCGCCAGATCTCAACAACAGCCATGATATTCAATGCAATAACCGGACATGTGCATGACCTCACGGTATATGTCACTGACAACCTTATTGCCACACCTCTGGAGGCTGCCACCGATGCCATTGCGCCGCTGGCCTTTGAGGTTCACGGTGATGAGGCTCAGCTGAGCAACATCCGTGTCAAGACCGCCGACGGCAAGTATATCCAGGCAGCCAACCCTGCAGGACTGGTTGTATGGGCTTGGGATAATGCCACCATAACAGGCTGTGAGTCCATGGCCGATATCCGCTCATTCGTCAATACCGGTATCACACAGGGCCGTAAGTTTGCCGGAGGCATAGTGTCAACGGTGTCCAGAGCCACTGTGACACAGTGTGTGTTCCACTCCATAGGCAGCACCCTTACCGGATCAGAGTCAACCATAATCTATTACGGAGGTATTGTGGGCGGTATTGAGAAGAAAGACGGCTCAAATGATGTGCCGCAGCTTGTCATAACAGACTGCACCGGTTTTGTTACCCTGCCCAAAGACGGCTATCACGGCGGTATACTGGGTAATGCGCTGCTTGGCAACAGCGAGAGCGCAACCAACGATTGCCAGGGTAACTGGTGGCCGGCCGACTGCAACGGCGTAGGTAAGTTTACCGGCACTGTTGAGAGCACCATAGGCAAGCGTAACGCCATCACACCTACAGAGAAGACATTCTGATGATGAAAATGATAAGACAACATATCTTCACTGTCTGTTGCATGCTGCTCATGGCTGCATGCAGCAATGTGGAAAAGATTGAGCCTCTGGCCGATGACACCGTTATCCATGTGGGCGGTGTGAGCACCGGCATGATGGTTACCAAGGCCGCCCCTGCAGCAACAGGCACGGCTGCCGAGACCCTGCCCTGGCTCAGGGAGGGGCTTGCCGCAGGAATGGATATAAGCTATCACACCAAGACCGACAGCCGCAACGCCCGCCTTAAGCTTGAGTTGGACGCTGAAGGTGATGTAGCCACATCCAATGGCGGTATCACCCTCTACAGCCTCAAGGCTTATGACAATGACGGCAACCTTACAGACGTACCGGCCAAATGGCTGGGCAACGGTGCACATACCTTCCAGGGCGTCTATGTCCCGGATGGCCTTAGAGAGCAGAAAGCAGCCCAGGACTATACGGACCTGATCCATTATACCGCCGTCCCGCCGCAGGCCGATATCCAGGCTACGGTAGGTCTCATAACCATACCCTTGCAGCATCGTCTGGCACGTGTGGTGGCTTATGTGCTGATAGACCCGGATATGAATTCCAAGCTTAAAGGTTATGACACCCCGGACCATGATGCTGCCGCAACCAGACTCCGTTTCTGCAACGTAAAGAGACTGGATTATGTGACATCGGATGGTCATCCGGTATGGAAAGAGGAACGTAAATGCATCCCCCATTTCCTGGGTGAGGAGACGGTGCGTCTCTACAGGAGCAAGTCAACGGGTAAGCTGATATTCCCCACCGATGATGAGTGGACAGCCGCCAACTCCGATTATCTGGCCAAGGGCAGCGGCAGCAGCTACACCTGTACTGACTACGGCAAGGTGCCCTGCTATGACATCATTGTAAGACCCACATACTCCGATGCTCTGAAAGCCATGTATGATGAGTCTGTCATCACTGAAGCCGGAGATAACCGCATAGACTTTGAGCTCACCCTTGACAATGACCTGGAGTATGAGAAACAGTTCCGTTTTGACCTTGACGCCAATGATGAGACTGTGGTTTACCTGCGTGTCACACCTGAGAGGGTAGACTACAACAGCGCCGGCTCACGTCTCTGGACAGAGAGCTCATACCATGACAGCTATTACGGTGTTAACAACGGTAACGGCAATACGCTCTCCAAGGCCGGCAGCAGCTGGCAGAGGGCATACACCAACAGCACCCTTGATGCCGGTGTTACCGATGGCCACTATTATGATGCCGATGCCGAGGATGAGGAGGCCCAGTATGTATCGGACCGGAAGTTCACGGAGATGCTGAGTGAGGCAACCTTTGGCGGTGTCCATCATGGAGATTATTTCATCCTTAAGAATGACATCACCATTGATGTGTCACAGTTTGCCGATGATTTTGTCTTTACCGGTCATCTGGATGCACTGGACCATACCATCACCCTTACCGGTGTCACAGCTCAGCGCAACTGGCTCTTTGCCGGACTGGACGGCATCTACCGTACTGCGCAGGAGGATGACGCCAGCGCCGTATGGCAGGCCAATGTCCACAAGGAGAACAACATCTGGGTACCTACCGCCGGATGGCGTGCCGAGACTGTGAACGTAAAGGTAAGCGGAGGCTTGCTCTACAGCAGCTCGGCCGTGATAACAGGTTATGTGAGCAACTGCCGGAACGGAAACGATCGTGTGGATGACATCATTCCTTCCATACCTGAGTATAAATGAGTTTGAAAATGAAGATTAGAAATATCATATATATGATTCTTGCCGCAGCGCTGACAGCCTGCGCGGACTATGAATCCAGCCTCTTTGATGACGTCGGCTCATATCTGATAGGGCAGAGGGTCAATTTCAGCGCCTCCATGGCCGATCGCTTCATTACCCGTGCCACATATCATCATGACGGCTCTTTCAATGAGGGTGACCAGATGCGCATATTCCGCCAGTATGCCCTGAACAGCTCGTTTGATGCCGCATCGGAGTCATTCCGCACCTACTTTCTCAAGATGGATTATGCCGCCGGAACAGAGGTGTCACTCAACTCAGACTGGGTTCCCATGCCCGGCAAACTCAAGTCCGATGATCCCGGATCGGAGCCATCCGTCCAGACCGCGGCCGATTCAATTACCTGGGAGAACGGTAAGACCGTGAGGTTCCGTGCCTGGGGACGCAGTAACCTGGCCGGACGCCTTAGCGCCGGAACCAGGGAGAGCTATTATCCTGATTACACCGTATCGGACTGGGTTACCGTATCGGGCCCCACATACAACATACCCCTTACCATGCGTCACATCACATGCCGCATAGGTCTGGTATGCAAGTCAGGTAATGAGTTTGGCAGTGCTCTGTTATGCACCGACTGGCATGACTATAAGCGCATGGACAATGCCGATACCGCCGCCCATGACAGCCAGGAGACAGAGAAGAGTGATGATGAGGCCAAGCAGGAGCTGAGCCGTGTGATGGCGGTATATGAGAAGATGTGCATGCCGGCCGGTGTGGATGACCGTACATTCCAGCTCACCGCCATGCCGAAGTCTCTTTACAATGATGCCCAAACAGACTTCAGGAACCTTGAAAAATATGCTCAGCAGTATGTTATGATAGGCACCATGAGTGCCGATGATATAAGGGACAACGTACAGCATCCGGTTTTCAACAACAATGACGGCCGTCTCTACATGATGTCCATACCGTATGACATGAGCAGCAGCGATGCAGGCGCAGAGCTGGTGCTGCCCGCATGCACCAGGTTCAGGGTGTGGCTCTATGATGTGAACAGCGGTGACAGAGCCGCCACATCGGGCACCGAGGGCTCATGGCACATATTCGCACTCAGTGACATAAAGAGGGATAACGGTGAACAGGCGTTCCCTGATGGTCTGGCACTTAAGGCCGGATACAGTTATCTCTTCAGCGTGGGCTATCACTATGACCGCTTTACCATAACGGCACAGGATGATTTCTCATGGACGGAGCAGGACCTTGGAACAGGTGATGCCGTTGATGAGACAAATGCAGCCGATAACCTGGACTTCTCATGGTGGACCAACGCCTACAGGGAGGCAGCCAAGAAGGCCCTCTTTGAGAACAAGGATTTCCTGCCTGAGTTCAGCATATCGGACCGCCGCCAGTTCATCACATTCATCCATCTGGTAAACGGAACGGCAGCCACACGTATGAGCGGTCTTACCCGCGGCGATGTCCGAACAGATGACGGCGGCAATGAGATCAAGGATGCCGACGGTTTTGAGACCTACTGGTGGATTCTTGATGGTGAGGTGGATGAGAACGGTGATCCACGCCGTATCACCATGGAGGAGGCCGAGTCTATGGGTTATGTCTTCTATCCCCACTACTATCCCACGGTCTCAACCCAGGCCGCACATGTTATTGAGGATTATGTGACCGGCCCCATGGATTTCTATGACAAGGATTTTGGCAACCGCTATGAGGTGAACCTTACCGTTGACCTGGATCTCTATGACCGTGAGCTGCCCGGCATAGGTGAGGTGAGCACCAAACCTTTCCGTGGTAATTTCAAGGGCTGTGGACATACTCTTACCAACCTGAACCTCAGGAACGGATTCCTGTTTGAAAATGTCATGGACGGTGCCATAACCAACCTGACCATCCGGAGCACTCATGACGTGAGCCTGCTTAACTCGGCCCGATCAAGCGGCACCACAGGCTGGGGCTGTTACATAGCCGGAATATCCATGATGTGCAACAGCACCGGCAACTCAATTGCCCATACCCTTACAGGCAGCAGCTATGTGGTGGGATGCATACATGTGGGTGATGCCGGCGGCGCCCTGGTAGGTGAGGCCGATAACCTGACCATGCTGGGCTGTATGCAGGCTGCAGCAGGTATACCTGCGGGCAGCGGAGCCCTGCTGGGTGCATACGGTACGGGTGCCAAATCAGAGTTCTTTGCACCTCAGTCCAAGAAAAAGACAGAGTGGGGCACGTTCATGTGCAACTACTATGATTCTGAGAAGTCACCGGGCACCAATGCCGTAGGATCATTCAAGGATGATTATGCTCCGCAGCAGTATATACGCGGCAGCAAGTCACATATACTAAAGGCCAAGAATGACTATCTGCTGGGCGCTGATGCAGATTACAACTCGCTGAGCGCCAATATGAAGAAGGAGATCTACGGACTGGCCCCATGGAGAGCCATGAACTACGCCATTGCCCGTTATAACAGCGGCACGGTGGGCAGCAAATACCCCTGTAACATGCAGTACAGCACATCGGCTGTGGGTTACGCCCATCTCTATCCTGTGCTGGTAACAGGTGCTCCCGCAGCAGATGAGAGCAGCAATCCGCTGTTGCAGAACAATTGAATTTGAAGAGTATGAAGAGAAACTGGATATTAGTTTTGTGCATGGCAGCGGCTCTGGCAGGCTGTTCAAAGGATGAACCGGCCCGGGAGCCGGGGATATTCTCATTCACCACCTCTGTTGAGGGCTTTGAGGGTGAGCAGACCACGCGTGTCGGCTTTGAGGGCAACGCCTTTGAGAATGGTGACAAGATCAAGCTTAAGATTATATGCCCCTTCTCTTCACATACAGAGTTCGGCGAGACTACATACGGGGCCAGCTTTGATGCGTTCTGGCTGCTCAAATGGAAGGATGACGGATGGGCTACTATTACATCGGCCGATGGTTATGACATTAACGGTGACTACAGTCCGTCGTCATCACCCAATGTATATGACCGTTTTGAGGCCCAGCAGACCCCGTACGTCTATACTGCGCAGACCTGGAGTGAGGAGCAGATATTCATAGCCGGCAGCGGAACACGCGTGGAGCAGTACAGTAACGTGTTCCATGCCGACCAGACAAAGGAGGCGGCTTACAAGGCATCGGACCTGTTGTGGGCTCAGGCTATTCAGCAGACCGGCTCATACAATGTGCACCTGAGTTTCAGGCACGTGATGTCGGCACTGTTGGTTACGATTGATGATTCGAACGGCATATCTGATGATGCGGTGCTCACCCTTGAGGGTATGCCCCGAATAGACCAGTGTGAGGTTGTTGTGGGTGACTATTACGCTGCCCGCAGCAAGGTCAACTCAAATGATTACGGCTACAGGAGCAAGCACTCCTGCTCCAAGGATGACAACGGTAAGGTTATTGGCGTTGCCGTGGTTGATGACGCACAGAGAAAGACCGTGACCAAGCCGCTCAACGAGATAGCCCAGACGGCTACCTACAAGGCTTACAATACCGGCACCAAGAGCTACCGTCTCATTGTGCCGCCCTGCACTCTTGCATCCAATGCCACCTTCTGGCTCCGTGACGGTGAGAGACGTTACAGCATGCAGCTTGATCAGACCCTGTTTGAGCCCGGCAAGCTGTACAGGATTGTCATGCAGGTGAAATGATAATGTTTGATGGTGATGAAAGCAAATAAGATACTACTTACAGTCGGCATTACAGCACTGCTTACGGCTTGCAGCCGCGAGGATCTCTTTACACCCTCTGCCGCAGACCTTGAGATCAAGGGCATCAGTGCCACGATAGATGTTAACAGCCACGTTACACGTTCATCAAATGAGAGTTCCACACTGGTGGGCCGCTCAGCCTTCGCTGCCAATGACAATATCGTGTTCACAACCATAAGGCGTACATTGAATCCGCTTACAGCCTTTACCTATGATGACATTCGCTACTATTACTATGAGGGTAAGAGCTGGGAGCGTACCGATGGTAACCTGCCGGAGAAAATCTACTGGACCGATGCATCATCGGCCCATACATTCATAGGCTACAGCCTGCCGTCACAGGACTATCACTGGACAGATAACGGTGACGGGACATACAGCGGAGAGCTGGGCTATGGCCTGCAGGAGCTTGACTACACAGCGGGCAATGAGGCAATCAAACCCCATGACCTGCTGCTGGACTATAACACCGCTACTATGGCCGAGACCGGCGGCCTTTCAACAAAGGTCTCTTTCAACCATGCCATGAGCAATGTCTGTGTGGTGGTCAATATCAAGAACTTTGCCTCAAGCTCAAGTGCCGTAGATACCAAGGTCAGCGTAAGTGACATGATACTGCTTGGACAGCCCGCCCGGTTTACATGGGGCGGTGACAGCCGTACTCTCCGTGTGTTTGACCTTGACAATGAAAACCAGATAAAGAAAGATATCCTGCTGTGGTGCCCCAAGGCAGAGGGAGAGGGTAGCGCGCAGAGCAAGACCTTTACATTCTACGGTCTTACCACGCCCCAGGATGAGCTGTTTCATGCCATAAACGGTAACGATGAGCCCCTGCGTTTCTCATTCACAGTAAGCTATCCGGACCCTATGGACCCCGATGGCGCTCCGCTTGTAAAGACCTACAGCGGCTCATTCTCCAATACCGTCAATTTCCAGTCAGGTATGTGTACCACCCTGAACATATCACTTAACCACAAGGATGAGCAGATGTTCATGGGTGTGGAGTACAATGACTGGAACTATGTTTCCACTCCGGACCTGGGCTATCTGCGCAAGAAGACCACCTTTATGGATATAACCAGCCCTGTTACCACACATGATATGGCAGCTGCCACAGCCGATGATGCCACCTGGCTATACCGTGACGGTGACGTTATCCGTGATATCTACGGAAATGACGGCACGGAGCAGCATCCATACCGCATAGCGTCTTCGCTTCAGATGCTCTCTTTTGCGTATGAGGTGGCAGGCGGTTTTTCATTCCAGGGCAAATATGTGGAGCAGGATGCCGATATCACCATGCAGTCCGGCACCAAGAATACCAGTGTTGAGGATGCTGAGTCATCTGTCACCCCCGTAAGCTGGGTAGGCATAGGTGATGACACACATCCCTTCCAAGGTACATATCTGGGTGGCAACCGTTATGTGAACCGTCTCTACGGCAAGCCTCTGTTTGCAGGTCTGGGAGAGCATGCCTACGTAAAGCAGATACAGATAACCACTATCGGCACTATAGATGGCGGAGGTGCACTTGCAGGGAACAATGCCGGTATAATAGGAGCCTGCCGTATAGTTGATGACGTAACCACCACGGGCGGTGCCATAGCAGGCACCAACAGCGGCGTCATCTATGCCAGCTGTCATACTGGTGTTACGCACGGCGTAGCAGGCCTGGTTGGAACAAATACTGGCAGTATAATAGGCTGTTATCAGGCCGGTGATGTAGAGGGCGGCACAGCCTACAGTATAGCTGCCACGGGTAGCGGCCTGATTGACTGTCCTGCGGCAGGA
>Ga0310696_10011448_pt1 | contig 10121 bp, 8 predicted proteins | sample AusTroGonzalo_MG_4_FD_203885 | JGI IMG/M metagenome (GOLD analysis project Ga0310696, IMG submission 203885) | Bovine rumen microbial communities from tropical cattle in Woodstock, Queensland, Australia - Gonzalo_02 (v2) (version 2) | ecosystem: Host-associated > Mammals > Digestive system >... | reverse complement strand
GCGACGGATATGCGGAATCTGTGCAGTTTGCGGCCATGAAGGCGCTTGTCGCGCACGACGTGCCGAAGTTCCTGAAAGCGATGAGGTCGTTCTTCGCGAACATTCCGTACGACCTGACCGACCGCCAGAACGAACAGATGTGGCAGACGATAGTCTACGTGATCCTCAAGGCGATAGGGGCCGGCGTCAATGCGGAAGTGAAAACCAACGACGGGCGCATCGACATGGTCGTGGACATCCCCGGCGAGATATACGTGATCGAGTTCAAGCTCGACCGTCCGGCGTCCGAGGCGATGGAGCAGATAAAAGGCAAGGACTACGCCGGCCGGTTCGCCCTGTCCGCAAAGCGCGTCACGCTGATCGGCATTTCCTTCTCGTCCGAAAAGCGCACCATCGTCGAAGAACTCTCCGAAGAGTTCCGGACCGGTTGCCGGATTGACGCGCGAAGCGGGGATTTGGTATAATATGCCGCAGATATGGAAAATGGCGGCACATCGTCCGGAAAGCTCCGCATCGGGATCGTCTGCGATGCGATATTCTTCGATTCCGTCCGCCCGCTAGCCGACTTCGTATACCTTTCGCCGCTGGATCCCGATCCGTTCGCAAAACTCGAGGGGCTGGACCTTCTCCTTTTCGTCTCCACGTGGCACGGTCTGCGCGACTTCGACTGGTTCGGAATATGGAAGGACGGCGACCCTAAAAAGGCTCTCGCCCTGGAGCTCATCGACCGCTGCCGCAGCCTCGGCATAAAGACCGTCTTCTACTCCAAAGAGGACCCGCCGAACTACAACATATTCACCTGCTTCGCCTCCCGCTGCGACTATGTCTTCACCTCGGCGGTGGAGAAGATCCCGGACTACAAGGCGCTCTGCGGACACGACCGCGTCCGCACCATGACGTTCTGCGTGAATCCGGAGATGCACAATCCCGTTCTGCCGGCGGACTCTTCCGTCGCGCCGGACCGCGTCGTGTTCTCAGGCTCGTGGATGCTCAAGTATCCGGAGAGATGCCGCAGCCTGAAGGCGATCTTCGACGGCGTGCTCGAGGCCGGCTTCACGCTCCGCATACGCGACAGGAACTCGCGACGCACCGAAAAGCGCTACCTGTTCCCGGAGAAATTCAGGCCGTTCGTCCGCGATGCCGTTCCCCACTCGGAACTCGCGGCGATCCACAAGGCCGCGGCCTGGACGGTCAACGTGAATTCCGTTACCGAGAGCGAGACGATGTTCGCCGTCAGGGTCTACGAGATGCTCGCGAGCGGAATCCACATCGTCTCCAACTACTCGCTCGGCATGAAGAGGCTCTTCCCGATGGTCTCTGTCGCGTACACGAGCGGGAACGCGGCGGACATCCTGAAGAAGACGCCGCCGGACGTGCTCGCGTTCCTGAAGTCGTGCGGAATCAGGGCCGCGATTTCCGAATACGGCAACCGCAAGGTTTTCGGGAAAATGCTCGCCGAAGCCGGTCTTGCAGGGTTTGCCGCGGATACGGCGACCGCCGCCGTCGTGAAGGGCGATTCGCCCGCCCTGCGCGCGCAGATCGCGAAACAGACGGTCAGACCAGCGAAAATCGTTTCTGCGGAATCCGCCAACGCCGCCGGTCTCGAAGGCTGCCGGTACGTCGCCGTCTTCGAAGACGGCGTGGAATACTCGCCTTTCTACATCGAGGACTGCATCTGCGCGATAGGATACTCCGGCGCGGATTTCGCCGCCGCGCCCGCCGCCGCGTCCGCCTACAGGTTCGTCGCGCCGGACGGCGCCTTGCCGGAATACTGCGTGGCCGCAGCCGCCGCACTCGACGGCGCGGCGCGTCCGCGCGGAAAGGGCTTCGCGCTGCCGCGCGAGACTCTGTGCGGCGCGCTCTACGCGGTACCGGGGCGGACCGCCGGCCGCGCGCGGCTCTCGGTACGCATCGACGCCGGCGGCGGAGACTGGGCCGGCCTGCTCATGGCGACGGTGCCGTCCCTGCTGCGCTGCGAGACGTTCCCCCTCCTGGATGTTGCCGTCGAGAACGCATCGTCCGGGGATCCCGTTGCGAAGCATTGGTTCTCCAGACTGTCCGGCGCGGGAATCGCGGTCTCCGGCGGCGAAGTCCCCTCCGCCGCGCCGTGCGTGCGCCTCAAGGCCGGCGACGAAGTGTTCGCCTCCGCATTCGACGGATTCGTCCGCAGATGTTCGCTGCCGTTCGTGCGCGGCGTCGCCGGCGCGGAGCTGCGCTGCGGCAGGACCGTCAGGATTGTGAAGGACGCGCTTCATGTCCGGACAGGCCGTCCGGGGCTCCACCTTCGCGTCAAGGAACCGGTTCTCTGCCGGTATTCGCGTACGGACTGCGCGGAGGGCGTGAAGTTCGAGCTTGACGACCGCGAGCCGCTGCTCGCCCGCGCGGCGAAGTGCCTGCGCGACAACGGGGTGCTGTTCACGCTAAGGAGAATACTCCTCGGCAAGAAGAAAAAGAAGGCCCGCAAATGCTCGAATTCGAAGGTTTCGTAGACGTCCACGTGCATTTCCGCGATCCGGGCGTACCGGAGGCGGAGACGACGGCGAGCGGACTCGCGGCTGCCGGGGCCGGCGGCATCGCGGCGGTCGTCGTCATGCCGAACACTTCGCCCGCGATCGATTCGCCAGAGGCGGTCCGAAGCCAGCTGGCGGCCGCCGCCGCGGCCGGGTCGGAAACCCTCCTGGCCGCGTCCGCCGCGATGACGAGGGGACGACTCGGACGCGAACCGGCGGACCTTGAGGCGCTTGCGGAGGCAGGCGCGGCGTTTTTCACGGATGACGGTTCTTACGTGGCCGACGACCGCGTGATGGAGGCGGTAATGCGCCGCGCCGCCGCGCTCGGAATGTGCGTGTGCCAGCACGCGATGGATCCGGCGGTGCAGGCGGGCGGAGTGGTGAGGGACTGTCCCCTCGCGCGCAGACTCGGCCTCGCGGTGATCCCGCCCGAGGCGGAGACCGCCGCGATACGGCGCGACCTCGCAATATGCCGCGTCACGGGATGCCGTCTCCACATACAGCACATATCGACCGCACAGGGCGCCGAACTCGTCCGCGACGCGGTGAAGGAGGGGCTGCCTGTCACCGCCGAGGCGACCCCGCACCATCTTCTGCTGTGCTGCGAGGAGATCCCAGGCGACGACGCGAACTGGAAGATGGCTCCGCCGCTCGGCAACCGCGAAGACCGCGCGGAGCTGCGCAGGGCGGTCAAGGACGGGCTCTTCATGTTCGCCACGGACCACGCGCCGCATCCGGCGGCGACGAAGTCGCGCGGCTTCGCGGCGTCCGCGAACGGCATCATAGGGCTGGAGACGGCGATTCCCGTCACGTGGGAGGTCATGGTCCGCGGCGAAGGGATGTCCCCGGCGGCGTGGGCGCGCGCGTGGAACGAACTGCCGCTCGGGATACTCTCGCCGTCCGTCCGCGCGCGTTTCGCCGGGCGGCCCCTCACCGTCGTGGACGACGGCGCGGCGTTTGTGGCGGATCCGGAGAAGTTCGCGTCGCGGTCGCGGAACTGTCCGTACGGCGGAATGGAGTTCAGGTGCAGGGCATCACTGAAAGGACGGCAATGAAAAAGGAAATATTCGACAAGGCGGCCGGGTGCCTGCCCGACGCGTGCTTCGAGCGCCCGGCGGACTTCGGCATAATCCTCGGCAGCGGCTGGGGCGAGTGCCTCAAGATGGACGAGACGGTGGCGAGGGTGTCGTACGCGGACATCCCCGGCCTCGGCGCCGCCGCCGTGGCCGGGCACTCCGGCGAGTTCGTCATGTACACGCGCTTCGGCAAGCGCATAGCGGCCTGGTGCGGACGCCGCCACTTCTACGAGGGCGTCGGCTGGGAGAGCGTCGTCATGCCCGTCGAAATAATGCGCCGCATGGGCTGCCCGGCGGTTCTGCTCACGAACGCCGCCGGCGGAATCAACCCCGCGCTCAGGCCCGGCGATTTCGTGATAGTCCGCGACCACCTCAACACCGTCGGCGCGAATCCGCTGGTAGGTCCCCACTCGCCGGAGTGGGGCGAGAGGTTTCCGGACATGACGGAGGTGTACAACAGGCATCTTTCCGAACTTCTCCACGCGAGCGCCAACAGGCTCGGCTACCGCGTCATGGACGGCGTGTACGCGTACACGTGCGGCCCTTGCTACGAGACGCCGGCCGAAATCCACGCGTACAAGGCGCAGGGGGCGGACGTCGTCGGGATGTCGACCGTGCCCGAGGCCGTCTTCGCCCACGCCTGCGGAATGAAGGTCGCGGGGCTCTCGCTCGTCGCGAACCTCGCGGCCGGGATATCGCGGCGTCCGTTGAGCCACGCGGAGGTCGTCGCGGCGGGCGAGGCCGCGAAGCCGCTCATGGCCGGATACGTCGAGGACTTCCTGTCGCGGCTCTGAAAAGTGGACTTCGAAGAAGAGATTGCGTCGTTCTGCGATTCGCTCGCGTTCGAGCGCGAGATGGCGCGCAACACGTGCGAGGCGTACGCGCGCGACCTCCGCGACTTTGCGGAGTGGGGGTGCAGGAACGGCAGGACGTCCGTCGCGGGGCTGTCGCGCGAGGACGTCCAGGAATATCTGCGCGAGGAGCGCGAGAAGGGCCTTTCGCAGGCGACGCGCGCACGGCGCCTGGTGGCGGTCAAGGAGCTCTGCCGCCATCTCAAAGAGAGGGGAATGGTCCCCGCAGACCCGACGGAGTTCATAGAGATGCCGAGAAGGGCGCGTCCGCTGCCGCGCATCCTCGGCGAGGACGAAGTCGCGCGCATGATCGACGGGATCGGCGGCGATGCTCCGCAGGACCTGCGCGACCGCGCGATGCTGGAGGTCATGTACGGCTCCGGACTGCGCGTGAGCGAGACGTGCGCGCTCAAGACCGGCGATTTCGTCGCGGACGGCGAGCTCCTCAGGGTGAACGGGAAAGGTTCGAAGGACCGCCTCGTCCCGGTCGGCGCGTCCGCCGGGAACGCCCTCACCGCGTATTTCGCGTCCGCGAGGGGCGTTCTTTCGCACGGACGCACCGACGAGCACGTTTTTCTGACGCGGCTCGGCAGGCCGTTCACGCGGCAGGGCGTGTTCAAGGTCGTGCGCGAGCGTGCGGCGGCGGCCGGAATCGCGGCGGACAGGATATCGCCGCACGTCCTCAGGCACTGTTTCGCCTCGCACATGCTCCAGCACGGCGCGGACATCAGGGCGATCCAGGAGATGCTCGGCCATGCGGACATCGGCACGACGCAGATATACACTCACATAGACACCGGAAAGTTCGGCGAACTGCACCGCCGGTTCCATCCGAGGGGGTGAGTCCCGCACGGGAGCGGCAGCGATGCGGACGGTACGGATGACACCGAAACAGCGCGAGGCACTGGAGGCGATGGCCGCCAGAAGGTTCGTGCCGTGCATGCGTCTGGAGGAGGACGGCTGGCACGCGCGGTGGCGCGGAACGCCGGACGACGGCAATCCGTGGCTCGACGCGCTCGTGCGCGAGGCCGTCGTGACGCCGCTCTACGCGGACGCGGAGAACCGCCGCCACGACACCCTGCACGACGCCTGGCTCGACGCGCTGCGCAGCCGTACGGGGCTTGTCGCGTGGGATCCCGGCGAGTGCGCGGCGTTCGCGAAGGAGCTCGACGAATGGGCGGGCGCGGCGGACGACTCGTCGCGCGCGGGAATCGTGTTCACCCTCGTCGCGCGCGGGGAGTCCGTCTTCGTGGAATGCGCCGCGCCGAAGGGCGCGAAGGGGCTTCGCGCCCTGGGGCAGGCGGCGTACGTGTTCTCGCCGCTCATGCACATGCGCCGCGCCGGAACGTTCCCCGGCGGAGCGGCGAGGCTCCGCGTGGAACTCGGGCGCGTAGACGCGGCGGCCTTCGTGGATGGCGGCGCGAAGGATCTTTCGGACGCAGGATACGGCGTCGCCGGCGTGCCGGAGCGCTCCGTCGTGGACGCCGCCGTGGACGTGGGCGAGAGCGCGGCGGACGGCGGCGACGAAGGCGCGCCGCGCGAGAGGACGGACGCCGCCGCACCGCTGCGCGCGAAGGTGACGGTGCGCGTGGACGGCGAGCCGGTGAACGCGGAGGAGGTCCGCTTTCTCCTCGACCAGAAGTCGACGTTCGTGTTCTTCCGGGACCGCTGGATAGAGGTCGACCGTGGGATTCTGAAGGAGGCGCTCCGCGTTCTGGAGCGCCAGTCCGAGCGCCGCGTCGGCGTGAACGAGGCCGTCGCGTTCGCGGCGGGCGTGGGCGCGGCGGGTGCGCTCGATGTCGCGGAGGCCCGCGCGCACGGCTGGCTGCGCGGGCTTGTGAACGAGCTGCGCGGCGCGGCGGGAGCGGCCGCCGCGTTCCGGCCAGAGGGCCTGGCGGCGGAACTGCGGCCGTACCAGCGGCGCGGCGCGGCGTGGATGGGGTTCCTGACCGGACACGGCTTCGGCGCGCTGCTCGCGGACGACATGGGGCTCGGCAAGACGGTGCAGACGATCGCGTGGATGCTCTCGGTCCGCGAAGGCTGGCGCAGGTCCGGCGATGCGTCATCGCCGTTTCTGGTCGTGGCGCCGGTGACGATTCTCGCCAACTGGCGGCACGAGATCGCGGCGTTCGCGCCGTCGCTGAAGGTCCTCGTCCACCATGGGGCGGCGCGCTTCCCGGAGGAGATGTTTTCGTCCGTCGCGGCCGGCTATGACGTCGTCCTGACCAGCTACCCGGTGTTCGCGAAAGACTACCGTTTCCTGAGGCGCGAGCGCTGGGCGGGACTCGTCCTCGACGAGGCGCAGACGATACGCAACCCCGAAACGCTGTCCGCGCGCGCGGCGTCCGCCCTGCGCGCGCCGCGCCGCATCGCGCTGACGGGCACGCCGGTGGAGAATTCCGTGTCGGACGTCTGGAGCATCGAGAATTTCCTCAATCCCGGCTTTCTCGGCGACCGAAAGTCCTTCGACGAGAGGTTCGCGAATCCGATCGCCGAGAATCCCGGCTCCGCCGCGGCGCGGCGGCTCGCGACCGCGCTGGAGCCGTTCGTCCTGCGCCGCCTGAAGACCGACGAGTCGATCGCGGCGGAAATCGGGCCGAAGCGGGAGACGGCAGAGTATTGCGTGCTTTCGGAGCGCCAGAGGCGCGCCTACGAGGACGCGCTTTCGGCGTACTCGCGCGGCGAGAGGCGGCGCGGGGACGTCTTCGCGCTCATCACGCGGCTCAAGCTCGTCTGCGACGGGTACATTCTGGACGGCGCCCTGCCGGACGCGCAGGCGTTTGCGGAAGGCGGCAAGTTCCTGCGGCTGGTCGAGCTTCTCGAGTCGGTTTTCGCCGCGGGAGAGAGCGCGATAGTGTTTTCGCAGTACGCGAAGGTCGGCGCGATGCTCAAGACCGCGCTGGGGGCGAGGTTCGGGTTCGCGGTCCCGTTCCTGCACGGCGCACTGCCGGCCGCGGCGAGGGAGCGCGAAATCGCGGCGTTCCGGGAGTCCGCGGAGCCACTCGCGTTCGTCCTCTCGGTCAAGGCCGGCGGCGTCGGACTCAACCTCGAGAAGGCCACGAGAGTCGTGCACTTCGACAGGTGGTGGAACCCCGCCGTGGAGGCGCAGGCCACGGACCGGGCGCACCGCATAGGCCAGACCAAGCCGGTGTTCGTCCACAAGTTCATCGCGGAAGGGACCCTGGAGGAGCGCGTGGACGAGATTCTCGCGCGCAAGTCCAGGACGGCGGGAGCGGCGATCGCGGACGGCGAATCGTTCCTGATGTCGCTGGAAGGGGAGGCCCTTCTGGACGCGGTTGGACTCGCCGGACAAAAGTTTCCCTCTTGATTTTCGGCGGAATTTTCGGTATTATATACGCAAATGTCCGGGCGCGGTGTCCGGGCAGGCTGACAAGTGGTATACCAAGGAGCAGAAAATGAAGTTCTCTAAAGGAGTTGCGATTCTCGCGGCGGTGTTTGCGGTTGCGGCAGGCGGCTGCCGGTACGACAAGGCCAACAACGGCGGCGACGGTGCGGATGGCGCGGAAGGCGCCGAAGGCGCGGACGGCGCGAACGGCGCCGGGTTCGACCTGGCATCCGAAGTGTCGCAGGAGAATCTCGACGCGCTCCAGGAAGGGAGCCTCGCGGATCTCGCCGGCGGCAAGTCGTTCAAGGACCGGGGCTACGCGCTCTGCACCGACGTCAGCTTCGAGCCCGTGTACTTCGGCTTTGACGCGACGTCGATCGCGCCTGCGGAACTCGGCAAGATCGAGGCGGTCGTGCGCCATCTCGCGGAGAATCCCGACCGCGTCGTCTCCATCGAGGGCAACTGCGACGAGCGCGGCTCGAACGAATACAACCTTTCGCTCGGCGAAGACCGCGCGATCGTGATCAGCAACTTCCTCGCGCAGAACGGCATCTCGCGCGACCGCATGGAGACCGTCAGCCGCGGCGAGACGAATCCCGCGGTCGACGGCACCGGCGAGGCCGCCTGGTCGAGGAACCGCCGCGGCGAGTTCGTCGTCTGGAAAAAGTAAAAGACGCTGCTGGCTTTCATGCTGGCCTTCATATTTGACAGTGTCGGCTTCGGCGAGTGGTTCATTCTGCTCGCCGTCGTCTTGATTGTGGTAGGTCCGCAGAAACTGCCGTCGACCGCGCGCAAGCTCGGCAACTACTATGCAAAGCTGCGCCGCGCTGCGGACAGCTTCAAGCGGCAGCTGATGGACATGGACACTGAAATAGGCAAGGCCGCGAACGAGGCTTCGTCCGGCGTCGCGCAGGCTTTCACGCCGCCGCCTGTGGAGGACGGACCGGAATCCCGCGGAATGTACGGCGACGATCTGGAATTCCACGGCCGGTATCCGGTCGGGGACATGGACGAAGACGAGGACGACGGCTCCCACGCGTCGTCGCCGGGCGCCGTGCAGGAGCCCGCTCCGGCGGTAGAGCCCGCGCCCGCAACGGAGCCGGCTCCCGCCCCGGGGCCTGCGCACGAACCGGTTTCGAAGCCTGCGGCGGAGCCCGCGCCGGCACCCGCGCCTGCGGACAAGGAGGCTTGACGCGATGGCGATTTCGCTTTTGAAGGACCCCGACGCGCGAAACGATCCTCCGCGTCCGCTCCTCGAGCATCTCATGGCGCTTCGCGACATGCTGATTTTTGGCGGCGTCGCGTGGGTTGTGTGCGTGATCGTCAGCGGATGCTTCTCCAACCACATTTTCGAGTGGCTCAAGAGCCCGATGGAGGTCTACAGCGCGGCGGAGACCGGCCAGCCGCTCGCGGCGCGCGGGCCTGTCGACGGCATCGCGATAGGCCTCCAGATCGCGTTCTGGGGCGGCTCCGCGCTGAGCTTTCCGCTCGTCGCGTTCGCGGTCATGCGCTTCATCTTCCCCGCGCTGACCAAACGCGAGAAGGCGGTTCTGCTCACGATACTTTCCGTTGGGACGGCGTTTTTCGTCTCCGGGGTGTTTCTCGCGTACCGCGAGACCCTCCCGGTCATGCTGCGCACGTTCAAGGCGATCAACGAATGGATGGGCATGGCGAGCGACTTCTATTTCGCGTCCGACTATATACCTGTCATCCTGAAGACGCTTTTCGCCTTCGGGCTGGTGTTCCAGGTTCCGCTGGCCATTTTCACGCTCGGCTGGTTCGGCGTGATATCGAGCGAGGCGCTGCGCTCCAAGCGCCGCATCGCGATCGTCCTTGCATTCGTCCTGTCGATGCTGCTCACGCCGCCTGACCCGATGAGCCAGATCGTGATGGCGGTTCCCCTGTGCCTGCTGTACGAGCTGGCTGCGTGGGCGGTCTGGCTCAAGGAGCGAGCAAGCTTCGGGAAGCGCCGCCGGTGAAGTCGAGGGCATCCATCGCGTACGGCTTTCTCGCGCTGATCGCGCTGGGCGCGGCCGTGCTGGCGTGTCCGTGGGCGCGTGCGGACGGCAGATGCGGCGGAGTTCTCGAATCGCTGTTCACGTCCTTCTCGGCTGTCTGCGTGACCGGGCTGACCGTGGTGGACATCGGCTCCACGTACAGCTTCGCCGGACAGTGCGTGCTGCTCGCTCTCGTGGAGATTGGCTGTCTCGGCCTAATGACTTGCGGAACGTTCCTGCTCGTCGCGATAGGCCGGCGGCTCTCGCTCAGCCGCGAGTTCTCCCTCAAAAACGCGTACGGCGTCGCGCAGATCAGCGGCCTGCGGGGACTGATCCTCTGG
>Ga0310696_10011447_pt1 | contig 10121 bp, 9 predicted proteins | sample AusTroGonzalo_MG_4_FD_203885 | JGI IMG/M metagenome (GOLD analysis project Ga0310696, IMG submission 203885) | Bovine rumen microbial communities from tropical cattle in Woodstock, Queensland, Australia - Gonzalo_02 (v2) (version 2) | ecosystem: Host-associated > Mammals > Digestive system >... | reverse complement strand
GTTTCATGACCGCTTTCGGCGATTTCATCATGTATGCCACAAATTTGCATCCATTTGCGATGGGAATCATAGTCTCGGTTAGCATAGGAATGGCTTTGACTCTGCCAATTTCAAGTGCCGCAATTTGTATCGCCATCGGACTTTCCGGTATCGCCGGAGGTGCTGCAACAGCCGGTTGTTGTGCTCAGATGGTCGGTTTCGCCGTCATGAGTTTCAAGGAAAACCGTTGGGGCGGCCTCATCTCACAAGGTCTCGGCACTTCGATGCTTCAGATGCCAAATATCTTACGTCATCCTCTGACATGGATTCCACCGATATTAACAGCGGCTATCACAGGTCCTTTGGCAACATGCGTGTTCCATCTCGAGAACGTGCCAATCGGCTCAGGTATGGGTACCTGCGGCTTGGTCGGACCTCTCGGTGTCATCTCGGCAATGCCTGACGGAGGCGCTCAGATGTGGTGGGGAATCTTATTAATATGTTTTATTTTGCCAGCAGTTTTAACTTGGTGCTTCGGTCAGATCTTTAGAAAACTGAACTTGATTAAAGACGGAGATCTGAAGTTAGAACAATAGCCATTAGTAATCAGCCATTAGTTTTTTTAATGCTTCATAGTAAGCTAATGGCTTATACCTAACGGCTAATGGCTTATAAATCAATTATTTACAACTTTTTTCTTGACAAAATTTTCATTTTGTTGTATATTTGCATTCCTTTTCTGAAAAAGTGAAATAATTAAAAATATTTGAAATGAAACTATCACAGTTTAAGTTCAATTTACCGCACGACCTCATCGCTATGTATCCGCCGAAAGAGCGCGAAGATGCAAGAATGATGGTTTTGCACCGTGACACTCAAACTATTGAACACAAAACCTTCCGCGACATCCTCGAATATTGCCAGCCAGGCGATTTGTTCGTAATCAACAACTCACGCGTGTTCCCAGCCCGTCTCTATGGCGAGAAGGAGAAAACCGGAGCAAAGATTGAGGTAATGTTGCTTCGTGAGCTCGACCCTGAGAGCCGTCTCTGGGATGTCCTCGTCGACCCTGCCCGTAAAATACGTATCGGCAACAAGCTGTATTTCGGCGAAAACGACGAGCTCGTGGCTGAAGTCATCGATAACACCACATCACGCGGACGTACACTGCGTTTCCTCTTCGACGGTCCACACGATGAGTTCAAGAAAGTCATCATGGGACTTGGTGAGACACCGCTTCCGAAGACTATTCAGCGTCCTGTCGAGCCTGATGATGAATTCAACTACCAGACAGTCTACGCAACTCAGGAAGGCTCTGTCGCCGCTCCTACTGCCGGCATGCATTTCAGCAAAATCTTGATGAAACGTATGGAACTTCAGGACGTTAACTTCGCTGAAGTGACTCTGCACACTGGCATGGGCAACTTCCGAGACATCGAAGTCGAAGACTTGACAAAACACAAGACAGACTCTGAGGAAATCAACATCTCACAAGAGACTTGTGACCTCATCAACGAGACAAAAGAGGCGAAACATAGAGTTTTCGCTGTCGGAACAACCACTTTGAAGGTCATGGAGACAGTAGTGAGCATCACAGGCAAGCTGAAGCCAATGAAAGGCTGGACCAACAAGTTCATCTTCCCGCCTTACGATTTCAACACTGCCGACGCGCTCATCACAAACTTCCACCTCCCGAAATCTCCAATGATGATGGAAGTCGCCGCCTTCGCAGGATACGATTTCTTAATGAAAGCTTATAAAGAAGCCGTCGCAGAGAAATACAATTTCTTTACCTACGGCGACGCAATGTTAATTTTATAAAAGTTAGTCAGTTAGTCAGTTGATCAGTTAGTCAGTTTCTGGTCAACTGAACAACTGAATAACTGAACAACTGAATAACTATAAAACGATGAATCAAGAAGAATTCTTTAAAAAGATAACATCTCACGCGAAGGAATACGGCTTTATTTTCCCTTCAAGTGATATTTACGACGGACTGGCTGCCGTTTACGATTACGGTCAGAATGGTGTCGAACTGAAGAAAAACATCAGAGAATACTGGTGGAAAGCCATGGTGCAGATGCACGAGAACATCGTAGGTCTCGACGCTGCAATCTTCATGCACCCGACAGTGTGGAAAGCTTCAGGTCACGTTGACGCTTTCAACGACCCGATGATAGACAACAAAGACAGCAAGAAACGTTATCGCGCCGATGTTTTGGTCGAGGATTACATGGCCAAAATAGAGGAAAAAATCAACAAGGAAGTCGAGAAAGCTCAGAAACGTTTCGGCGATGCCTTCAACAAGGAACAGTTTGTCACAACAAACGCCCGTGTCCTTGAGTGGAAGAAGGAAATCGAGGAAATCAGCCATCGTCTGTACGGCGCTATGGAGAAAAACGACCTCGCCGACATCAAGAAACTCATCGAAGACCTCGGTATCGTATGTCCAATCAGCGGAACACGCAACTGGACAGATGTCCGTCAGTTTAATTTGATGTTCGCGACACAGATCGGCTCATTGGCAGAAGGCGCAAACACCATCTATCTGCGTCCTGAGACAGCTCAGGGTATCTTCGTGAACTACCTCAACGTTCAGAAGACCGGCAGAATGAAGATTCCGTTTGGCATCGCTCAGACAGGTAAGGCATTCCGTAACGAGATCGTCGCCCGTCAGTTCATCTTCCGTATGAGAGAGTTCGAACAGATGGAGATGCAGTTCTTTGTGCGCCCTGGCACCGAGATCGAATGGTTTAAGAAATGGAAGGAAGAACGTCTGAAATGGCACCTTTCATTGGGTATTCCAGCAGAAAACTACCGTTTCCACGACCACGAGAAACTCGCTCATTATGCCAATGCGGCAACCGATATCGAGTTCAACTTCCCGTTCGGTTTCAAAGAGTTGGAAGGCGTTCACAGCCGCACCGACTACGACCTCAGCCGTCATGCCGAGTTCTCAGGCAAGAAGTTGCAATATTTCGATCCTGAGACCAACGAGAGCTACACTCCATACGTCATCGAGACATCTATCGGTCTTGACCGTATGTTCCTCGCAATGTTCAGCTACGCCTACACAGAGGAGAAACTCGAAGACGGCAGCGAGCGCGTCGTGATGAAGCTGCCTCCGATTCTTGCACCTTACAAAGTGGCTATCCTGCCATTGGTGAAGAAAGACGGACTTCCGGAGAAAGCTCGCGAAATCATGGACAGCCTGCAGTACGACTACATGTGCCAGTACGAGGAGAAAGACTCCATCGGAAAACGTTACAGAAGACAGGATGCTATCGGTACTCCTCTCTGCGTAACCGTTGATAATCAGACACTTGAAGACAACACGGTGACCGTCCGCGACCGCGACACCATGGAGCAGATTCGCGTCAACGTCAATGAGTTACACGAAATCATCAGAAAGAAAATTTCTCCAAAGAAATAAAAATGGATATTAGCGCTTTTCTCAATCCGGTTAAGGAAGAAATCGTCGAAAACTGTCATCTGACACATAAAAAACAGTTTGGCAACACGATTACTATCTTTAAAAATGAAGAAGATTTTCCCGAGTTAGACGGAAATCAGATTGCCATCATAGGAGTTGAGGAAGAACGCTATGCCGTTGATAATGAGGGATGTAAGGATGGTCCGGATGCTATCCGCCACGCCTTATATCCCTTGTTTAACCATTGGCCCGACTTGAAAATCGTCGACCTCGGCAATGTGAAAGCGGGCTTGCGTGTCGAGGACACCTACTACGCTTTGAGCGAGGTGTTTCTGACGCTTCTGAAATATCATATTGTACCCGTTATCTTAGGTGGAAGTCAGGATTTGACATATCCTATTTATCAGGTTTACGAAAACACTGGTAAGTTGGTGAATATCACTGCGATAGACCCACGTTTCGACCTTGGCGAGGATGGCGAGAGCATCAATTCGGAGTCGTATCTTAGCCATATCATCTTACATCAGCCGAACTATCTGTTCAACTACACAAACATAGGTTATCAGACTTATTACATTGATAATGAGAACATTAACCTGATGAAACAGCTGTTGTTCGACATCTATCGTCTCGGAACGATAAAAAACCGTGCCGAACTGACAGAGCCGTTGCTTCGTAGCGCTGACATCATCACGGTTGATGTGGCCGCTTTTTGTGCCGCCGACATGCCAGGCGTGAAACGCAGCTCGCCTAACGGTTTCAGTAGCGAGGACGGCTGCAAGATGACACGTTACGCCGGCTTGAACCCGAAACTGACATCGATAGGATTTTTTAACTATAATCCAAGTTTTGATGTCAACTATCAGAGTGCCAATAACTTAGCAGAGATGATTTGGTACTTCTTGGAAGGTTTTTCGCTTCGCCAGAACGACTTTCCTACCGCTGAAAATCGTGATGAGTTTACAAAGTTTATCGTACGACTTGAAGATTACGACGAACTCATCTTTTTATGCCACAAAACCACAGGAAAATGGTGGATGGAGATCTCAGAGCACTTTATCCCGTGCTCGAAATCCGATTACGACATGGCAATGCGTAACGAACTCCCCGATAGATGGTGGCAGTTTTATCAGAAATTAATGTAATTCACCCAATCCGTCATTTTATAACTTTTTCTCTGGATTCTGTTGCAAAAACGCCTCCCAGCTGTTAAATGATTTCTTTCCTTTCGGGATTTTCGGAAGCTTAGGATCGTCGGTGCCTCCAACGATGTTGAGTTGGTTTTGGAAGCTGTGGCATACCGCCGCTGCCATGGCGTCGGTGGCATCGAGATAATCTGGATGCTCGGTGAAATTGCATATTTTCTGCACCATCGCGGCTACCTGTTCCTTCGAAGCGGCTCCGTTTCCTGTTATCGACTGCTTGATTTTTCTTGGAGAATACTCAAAAATAGGGATGTCGCGATACAAAGCCGCCGCCATCGCAACACCTTGTGCGCGCCCAAGTTTCAGCATCGACTGCACGTTTTTTCCGAAGAACGGTGCCTCAATGGCAAGCTCGTCAGGATGGTATTCATCGATGATTTCGAGAACGCGTTCAAAGATTCTGCGTAGCTTAAGTGCTTGATTATCAAGTTTTGCCAACTTCAAAACACCCATTCTGAGCATACTCAGTTCCTTGCCTCTCTGAAGGATGAGGCCGTAACCCATCACCATCGTTCCCGGGTCGATACCTAATATTATGCGGTCAGTTTTCAAAATTTATTATCTTTGCAGTCGAAATGAGTGCTAATTCACATAATGCAAAAATAATGAAAATTGCCGAAACGGCGATAAAAATTCTCATTGTGATTGCCGCTTGCTGGATACTTTATGTGAAAATTATTAAGAATCAAGACCTTACGCAGATGTGGAACTCAGTGAAAACTTCTTTCTCATCGACGAAAAATATACTTCTGATGGTCTTGGCATTCATTTTGATGCCTGTCAACATGGCTTTTGAGACACGAAAATGGCAGAAATCAATATTGCCTGTTGAAAAAGTCCCGTTTAAGAAAGCCTACATGGCTATCTTCACTGGAATCACGGCAGGAATGATGTTCCCGAACCGTACTGGCGACTTCCTCGGGCGTATCTTCATCCTTGAAAAAGGCAACAGGATCAAGGCGGCGATGCTTACTTTCGTTGGAAATTTCGCACAAATGCTTGTCACGGTGAGCCTCGGATGCATCGCATGGTTTTTCTTTGCAGAAAAGAATTATTATGTGCTTGTTTTGTCGATTATTATAATCATTTTAGGATATTTATTGTACTTCAACATCCATGTCATAAGGTATCTTCAACGACTGATTCCAAAAAAATGGCGTTCGAGAGCCGAGAAATACATTGATATTTTCAGCAGTTATTCAAAGAAGGATTTGGCGTTGATATTGCTTATTGCCGTTGGAAAATATGCGGTTTATTCTTTCCAATTCGTGCTTTTGATATGGGCTTTCGACGTGCCGCTCAACTATTTCGAGGCGATGGTTCCTATCATGCTGACGTACCTTTTGATGACGGTGATTCCGTTTATAACTATAACAGAAATCGTTGTGCGCGGCGGTGTCTGCATCTCCGTTTTCAATGCGTGGCTGGCACATATTGGCATCAGCACATCATTAAGTCTGATGGTTGCTTCGGCCAGTACTATGCTTTGGTTTTATAACCTCGCGATTCCAGCGGTTATAGGCCTGTTTTTCATCAGAAAATTGAAATTCATAAGGAGTAGCTATGAGTCTTGAAACCATGCATATCTTATTGAATATCATAATGATATTCGCTGCGTTGTATATGATTTGCATCGGGGCGTTCACGTATGGGTTGATGTTGTACCGGCATCATATGGTAGAGACGCACGGCCGTGCGTCTCAACAAAACGTTTCTGTGTTAATCGCTGCAAAAAACGAAGGCAAAAACATCGAAAAATTATTGCAATCGCTTTATAATCAATCTTTTAATAAAGAAAGATTTGAGGTAATTCTTGTTGATGATAATTCTGATGACGACACATTTGAGGTCTCCGAGAACTTTCGAGTTCTCCATCCTGAGATGCATCTGAAACTACTCAAGGCAACTGGTTCAGGCAAAAAACAAGCCATCTCACAAGCTCTGCATGCCGCTGAAAATGAATTGGTTATGGTCACTGATGCCGACTGCGAGTTACCACAGCGTTGGATAGAAGTGATGGTCAATTATTTTGCGAAAAACGACCTGAAAATGTTACTCGGCCCGGTGCTTTTGTCGCCCGCCAACACCTTATTCGAGAAGCTGCAAGTGCTTGAGCATCTGAGTCTAATAGCGAGCACAGCTGGCTCGGCCGCCATCGGGATGCCTGTGATGTGCAACGGCGCCAACATGATGTACGACAGGCAAGCCGCTCTCGATGTTGAGAAATATCGCACCGACATGAAAATCGCTTCGGGCGACGATATGTTTCTGATGGAACAGTTTATAAAACATTACGGAAGCCAATCGGTTATGTTTCTCCTTGATAATGAAGCTATTGTGAAAACAGCGACAATGCCGAATCTCAAGGCGTTTTTCCGTCAGCGCACACGTTGGGCATCCAAAACAAAGGCTTACACCAACTGGAAAATCATCGCCACGGCACTCATTGTTTTGCTGTTCAATTTGAGCATAGTTTTCTTATTCGTAGCTGGCTTTTTCATGCATGTTTACTGGTGTTTGTTTGTGCTTTACATAATACTGAAGACTCTCATCGACTTCCCGATTTTGAAGAGAATCACGCATTTCATGCAACAGCAGAAACTCATGCGATGGGTGTTCCCGTTGGAAATCGTTTACCCGTTTTATGCAGTGTTTACTGCTTTTTCAGGTTTATTTTCTAATGTGAAATGGAAATGAATGTTTTAAATTTTGACATTGCCATTATCGGTGCCGGTCCTGCCGGATGCGCTGCTGCGTTGACTTTGCGGAACTCCAGTTGTTCCGTGGCATTGTTTGAAAAATCGGCGTTCCCACGCAACAAAATTTGTGGCGACGGGGTGTGCGACAGGAGTATCAACACGTTAAAGGATATAAATCCGGCATATTTCGAAGAGTTTTTGGCTACACAAAAGTCTTTGTGCATAAAAAACATTGAAATTGATTATAAAAACCGCGCATATTTGGTGGGTGTGACGAGTTACGGATACAATTGCAGACGCTTGGATTTCGATAATTTTTTGTTTAACCTTGTGCAGCGTGACGCAAAAAACGTGTCGGTTTTCCAAAACTGTGGCATTAGTAAGGTTGAGCGTACTGAAGATGGATTTAAGCTTTACGCGAAAAATGGCGAGGTGTTTTTTACAAAAATGTTGTTGGTCTGCAATGGCGCGTCATCGAAAATTGCGCGTGAACTGACTGGTTCAAAACCTGAAAAATCCCATTTGGGCGTGGCTGTTCGCGCATACTATTCGGGCGTGAAAGATTTGAAAAACGATACGATAGAGCTGCATTTTAAAAAAGAGTTTTTCCCAGGATATCTGTGGATTTTCCCGATGGCTGACGGCACGGCTAATGTCGGATTTGGCTGTCTTGTAAATGATTTGAAAGACGATATCCGCTCTATTTTTGAGACTTGGATTGACAACGACGACACTTTGCGGCAGCGATTTTCTGATGCAAAGAGCATTTCTCCGTTGGTGGGTGGTCTGATTCCTTATAATGTTGACAAATTTGACTGTTTTGGCGATAATTTCTGTGTGTGCGGCGACGCTGCCAGTCTTATCGACCCGATTACCGCAGGAGGCATCGGCAACGCGATGGCAAGCGGTTATTATGCGGCTCAAGTCGCAGAAAAAAGTGTGTTGAGTGGCAATTACTCAAGAACCGCAACGGAAGAATATTCAAAATTGCTCCAAAACCGCATCGGACACGACATCCACACGCATCTTTTTTTGCAAAAAATGATTATGCGACACCGCTGGTTAATCCCGATTTGCTTACGATTGTGGAAAACTGGTGTTTTTTAAACAGATTATTCTGCAATAGCTTTATCCTTTAATCATCGCCTCCACCAAATTCCAGGCGCCTTGATAAACATCTTTCAAGCTTGCGTCAAGCATGAAGCATGGCGTTGAAAACACTTTGTTTTCCTTGTCGATAGCCACTCCACCGTGAGTTGTCTCAGTGTGCTTGCAGCCAATCAACGCGAGTTCCTTTGCTTGACGGCACTCGCCGCTTCCCATTGTAATATTGACGTTTCCGAGCACTTTTGCAACCATCAATGGCGCTATGCACATGGCTCCAATCGGCTTGCCTTGAGCGTGAATATCTAAAATCGCCTTCTCAACTTCTTTGTTTACCTTGAAATTGATGCCGTCGTAAGCGTAGGTGAAGATATTTTTCGCCGCTCCGCTGCCTCCTGGGAACAACAAGGCATCGAAATCATCGGCATTGAACTTGGACAATGGTAGAATATTTCCACGGACAATTCGAGCCGCCTCAACAAGCATGTTTCTGCGCTCCTCAGCACGTTTTCCGGTGGCATGATTCCACACCTCCGCCTGATATGCGTCTGCTGCAAATGCTTGATATTCAATATTATGCTGGTCTAAAGCTAATAATAATGTCACGGTCTCGTTGATTTCCGAGCCGTCCATGGTGCCGCATCCGGCAAGAATTACCGCTACTTTTTTCATACTAAATCCTCTACAAAATCTTCGACATCTTCTTTTTCGTTCTTGAGATTCTTTTCAACCTTATCGAATTTCTCGTCTATTTTCTCAATCCAGTTGTCCTTGTTTTCATAAATCCATGATGCAACCTTCTCGGAACTCTTGTAAAGCTTGGAATTTTCGCAGGTTTCTTCTTTCAACACGTCTTTTATTCCAAAGAAATCGAGAAGCAAAATCAACACTCCAATAAGCAAAAATCCCTTGGCGATACCGAAGACAAATCCTCCTAATTTATCGATAAATCCCAAGCTGAGTGAAGCTACAAAATCCGAAAGTAATCTTCCTAACCAATTGATTAACAATGCTAAAGCTATAAAAACAATGATGAACGAAATCACAGACATCCATTCCTGATTGACATTGATGATTTCGCCAATCCATTTTCCTACGTAATCGGAAAGTTTCATGGCTCCGTAAATTCCGGCTATGAATGCCAAAAGCGAAAAAGCCTCTCTTATGATTCCATTTTTTAATCCGCCTAACGCAAAGATTATCAATATGATACCGATGATAATGTCTAAGTAGTTCATGATTTTTTTAGTTTTTAATGTTAAAACAGGGTGTAAAATTACAAAATTTTGAAAAAAATTGCATTATTTTTTTACAAAAATAATTATTTTTGCGGTTTAAAACATTTTGATATGAATCTCGAAGAAGCTGAAAAAGAAGAAAAGAAATCGCTGAATTTCATTGAAGCGAAAGTTGAGGAAGATTTACGAAACGGCAAGAACGCCAAGCGAATCCAGACACGTTTCCCTCCTGAGCCTAACGGCTACCTCCACATCGGTCACGCCAAGGCCATCTGCTTGGATTTCGGCATCGCCAAAAACTACGGCGGCGTTTGCAACCTGCGTTTCGACGACACCAACCCTACAAAAGAGAACATGGAGTATGTGGATGCCATCAAAGAAGACATCCAATGGCTTGGTTATCAATGGGGTAACGAATATTATGCTTCCGATTATTTCCAGCAGCTTTGGGATTTTGCTATCG
>Ga0310696_10011446_pt1 | contig 10121 bp, 9 predicted proteins | sample AusTroGonzalo_MG_4_FD_203885 | JGI IMG/M metagenome (GOLD analysis project Ga0310696, IMG submission 203885) | Bovine rumen microbial communities from tropical cattle in Woodstock, Queensland, Australia - Gonzalo_02 (v2) (version 2) | ecosystem: Host-associated > Mammals > Digestive system >... | reverse complement strand
CGCTTGTGCGTCGCGGCGCATCCATCCCAGATTCCGCCCGATATCGTAATGTTCTTGTTGCCCTTCTCCGTGTCGGAGTTGACCACGACGGCGGATGCGCGGTTGGCGTCACCGGCAAAAAATCGCGCAGCGGGATCGGCGGTGATGTTCGTCTTAGACGGCAGGACAAGCGGAACGTCGAGGCGGTAGTCGCCAGGCGGCACGTTCAAAACCGTCTCGCCGCTCGCCATCGCGGCGTTGAGCGCGGCGGCGACATCCTTGCTTCCGTCTGAATACGGCCTGAAATCAAAGCTCATGAGACCCCCTTCTTGGGCATAAGTGGTATCTCCCGCGTGAAAAGACGCTGGGGAAGGCGTGAGAATACGACCTCGCTCTCGAGCTCCGCATCCTCGGGGCCGGTCGCGTCCGCGCGCGAATACACGTTGAATACGGCGCGGTCATCGTCGATCTCGACAACCGACCACGCCCCCTTCGTCCCGGTCACCGTGCCGCAGCTTACGTCCGTAAGCGGTCCTGCCTGCCCCACCGGGAATGCGCCGTTGTGCTCGTGACCGCTGATGTAAAGCGAGCATCCGTATTTCTCCGCCAGCGCCAGCAAGCGGCCTCGGTTTGCATTGAGGCGGTTCTCCTTGCAGGCATCGAGGATAGGCTGCGTGAAATCCGGATTGCCGGTCACAATGCTCCAGTGGCTGACAAGCACGATGTGGCGTATTGCCGGATCCTTCGCGGCAAGTTCCATTTCGCGCTCAATGAACGCAATCGTCTCGTCGGAAATTCCACCTGTGCTGCGGTACTTGCCCGGCGCAGCCGGAAGGCCGATGTAGGACGCGAAAAAGCAGATGAACCGCACGGGCCCCGACTGAAAGGCGCAATCACGGTAGAAGTCGCGGACGCCTGTGTCGTGGTTGCCTTGTATCGCGATGACGCGCGACGAGAGATCGGGATGTCGAAAGTTCCGCCTGTTCGTCGTGAACGTCGGCGTGAAGCGGAAGTTCAGGTCTGACAAGTCAGAGTTCCTCGTCGTGCGATGCAGATCCAGATGCGACAACGCGTCGTTGTAGATGCGCAGTTCCGTGTCCATATCCCACGGCCTGTAGTCGTAGCCGGTGTTCAGCTGGTCGCCGCCAAAGAGCGCGAACGCCGCGTCGCGGCAGAACGGATCTTCGTTGATGAACTGGAAAGTCCTCCGAAGAGCCGCGTGGTTGCCCGCCCTCCACATCGGGAAACACGCATGTCCGTGTTCCTCGAAATCCGCCTCCACGTGCATGTCCGTCATGAAGAGGAACTTGACCGGACGCGACGCACAACGCGCGCCGCATCCGCAGCAACCACCCACAATCACCGACGATGACGCGGCGAGCGCTCCGCCTATAAACTGCCTGCGGTTCATTTTGATAGCCATACTGCCAGATTACGGCTCAAGCGCCGGACAAACAAGACGGAAACCCGCAAAGGGCTGGGCGGTGTCACCGCAGTTGGAGCGATGGGCGGACCGGCAGCGATCGGAATTGTAGTTGTAGGAGCCGCCGCGCAGTGTGCGGTTGTTGGTATATGACGATCCAGCAGAAGCCGGGCCAACGGGATCCAGGACCTCGCTGCCGTAGGCGTAGGGTGTTTCGGCAAACCAATCCAACGTCCAATCAAACGTGTTGCCATACATCTCGTAAAGACCCCAATTGTTTGCGGGTTTCAATCCTACCGGCATTGTCGTTGTCGTGTTGCCCGAGTACCACGCCAGCGCGTCAGCATGAGGATCGGTCGTAGCGTCTGTAAGTGAGTTGCCATCGTACATAGCCGCACCCTCGCCGGCACGGCAGGCGTATTCCCACTGCGCGTCAGTAGGCAGGTCAAGCTTCAGCCCGGTCAGCGCACGCGCCTTGGCGACAACCGTCCCGGAAGCGACGCCGTCGTGTCCGTCCGTCGGCCAGGAACTGCCGCGGATGCTGGAATAAGACACTTTTTCTACTGGATGGACCTCCCATTCTTCGCCTGTATAGATGCTTGGGTTGACTGAAGTGGCTGCAAGCAGCAGATACTGCGCCTGCGTGACAGGATAGACGCCCATGTAGTAGTCGTCCGTCAACTGCACGTAATGGAGTTGCTCGCGTGCAGGGGTGCGCCCCACCTCGCCTTCAGGCGAGCCCATGCGCCAGCGGACGCCCGCTGCGGGAATGCGGCGCATCAGCATGACTTCCGTCTTGTAGAGCCTGTTCGTGACGCCACCCGGCACAGCTTCTTTGGCGACATAGTACGTGCGGTTGCTTGAAACGAGAAGATCGACCGCCATATAGTCCGGCGGCGAGCTCTTCGACCACGCCCTGACGACCGCACGAATGTTTCCGGCGGCAACGCGCATGTTGGGCCATGCCTTCGTCGGCTGCCAGTAGATATACGACGGCGTGTCAAGGGTTGTGACAAGCCTGTTCGCCGCGCCCGACACATAGGTGAGGTTCTGCGGTCCAATGGACGCCCATACGCCATCGGTTACGTTTGTCTCGATGTCGAGGGTGACGATTGCCTCCTCGCCGGAAAGCGTATATGCGACCGTCACCTTGCGTGATAACGGATCCTGCGTCATCGACACTGTTGACGGGTCGATGGACGGCGTTGCAAAAGCCAGCAAGGCAGATGCAACTGCAACTATGAACAATAGTTTCTTCATGATGTTATCCTTTCTGTTGTATGTAAATGATTTAACCCAAGAACGTGAGACTACCTGAAGACAACGCACAGCCCGGATTTCTGGCTGCTGAATCGCCGTTCAAAGGGCATCGACTGCACTGCAAAGCCGACGAACGAATCAAGCACGTCGCCGAGAAGCGAAACCGGACGCACGACACACACGTCTGAATTGACGTCCGTCGCGCTCACCGCCGATGCCGACGCGGCAGGCGTTTCGTTGCGCCCCGTCGTATTCCAGAAGTAGTTGTTGATCGTATTGTCGAGTGCGGCCGCCGCAGTCGCGACCGTTGCCGCAAGAAGCGCCACAAGGCACTTCGTGGTTCGGCTGCCTGTTGGTTTCTTCATCGAATTCCTCCGTTTTGTTTTTCCAAAATCAGCGAAATCACTCCATCGAGAATGGCCGTTCCCTCCGGCTTGCCGGAAAGGAGATCGAGGCCGAAGCTTTCGAGAACGTCGCTTCCGCCCACAGACATCCGCGACGGCACAAGCCGCCACGATGCATGCAGCCAGGCAAGCCAACTGCCGCCCCTTCCTGTCAGTATTGTCCATAGTATTGTCCATGCCACCCGTATTATACACCATGTCCGCGCGCCCTTGCATTTGAAATCTTTGCAAGAAGCATTGCAAAATCTACCAGTAAATGATAGACTATCGTGCATGAAAAACATAGGAGTCATGATTGAGCGGGTAAGGTCCTACAGCCGTCGCCTCTGCGAGGGAATCATTCAGCACTGCAAAGGACATGACGACTGGTCGCTCGTCTTGATGGACTGGAGCGATCTCGCCGACCGCAAAAGCCTCAGGAACTTCGACGGATTCATAGCGAGAGTGACCGACGCGAAGTGTGCCGAGGCGCTGGCCTCCACGGGCAAGCCAGTGGTGGACGTGCTATGCCACGTCGAGCATCCGGCCTTTGCGACTTGCGACCAGAACGCCCTTGCCATCGGGCAGCTCGCCATACGCCATTTCATGGAACACCGCTTCAAGCGGTTTGCCTTTTTCGGGCACGAAGGCCAACCGTATTCCGACAGGCGGCGCAGGGTCTTCGTCGAGGGGCTGCGACTGCATCACTGCTCATGCGACGTATACCCGACGCCGGCAAGGGCCTTCGGCGACTTCAACACCAGGATCATACGAGAAGAGCGCTACATAGCGGGCAAGGAGTCGTCGGCGATCCGCAAGTGGATTTCAAGCCTTGAAAAGCCCGTGGCCGTGTTCTGCTCCAACGACCTGAGGGCCTACCAGCTGGCAAGCGAATGCCGCCGCGCCGGCATATGCATACCGGGCGACGTGGCCCTGCTCGGGGTCGACAACGACGAACTGACGTGCTACTTCGCATCTCCCGCCATATCCAGCATCGACCCGGACGCCGAGACCATAGGCCAGTCGGCGGCGAAGATCCTTGACGACATGATGAACGGGAAAGCGGCGTGTACCCCGCATGTAGCAGTCAAGCCAAAGGCCCTCGTGGAGCGGGGCTCAACTCAGACGTATCCGGTCGACCCGCCATGGCTTTCTGACGCAATGGTGTTTATCAGGGCAAATGTAGCCAGGCGCCTTACGGCATCGGACGTATTCAAGCACATCGGCAAATCGCATTCCGCAGTAGACGACGCATTCAAGCGCGTGCTGAACACAACCGTTTCCCGCGAAATCGCGAAGTCGCGCATCGACGAGGCGGAACGCCTCCTTCGTCAGACGGCGCTTCCGGTCGACCGGGTCTCAGCCCTTTCTGGCTTCGCCTCCGTCCAGTACTTCACGAACTCATTCACCAAGTCCATAGGCCAAAGCCCCTGTGCATACAGGGAAACCCATTGACGGGACAACGTCTCCCCCACTCGCACAATCGATCCGTTTTCTGCGCCCTACATGCTCGCTAAACCGCGCCGTCGGCACACAAAACGCAGCAGTTTTGCCGCGCATCCTCCACGCCAAGATCGCGGCGGCTACCGCGCGGGACGAGTGTCTGCCCCTCCCGCACCGGGGCCGGGCGTTGGTACGCGCCCGGCCCCTTGACCGTCGACAAGTCAGCGCCACATATCGGTGCGCGCGCCGAGTTTCTCCAGATAGCAGCGATAGTCGTCCCGTGCGTCGCCCAGCCCGTTCGCCTTGAGAAACGCGGAGTAGGGACGGGCCGTTTTCGGATCTTGCGGATCTATGGCCACGGACTGGCGGATCGCCGTTGCGAGCGCCGAGCGATTCTTGACGTGGTTGTACAGCTGCACGTGCGAAAGACGCAGCTTGGCAAAGGCCCGCACTCCCATGCGGTGATCCACATCCGGTTCCCCGTCCGCCCCCTTGCGCCACGATTCGGCCCTGCGCCGGGCGAACTGCGGACTTGAAAGCAGTTGCTTCGTCATCCAGTCCCAGAACTCGGCGTTTTCGCGCACGTCCGCGTCGGAAACCATGTCCGGCTTCTCCGCATTGAGCTTCATCACAAGACCGTGAGGAGTCATGTAGTCGTACATCCATTCAATGGGATAGGACTCCTCGACATACATGGCGCACTTGCCCTTGTTCTTGTCGAAGATATTCTTGGCGAGGATTTCGTTGATCTTCATAACGGCTAGACTCCCGGTGACTACGACCCTGCCGTCCTTGAACTCCAGGGCGTTACGTGCGTCGATCTTGCCGGACTGCACGCCCTCCACGAACTCCCGGAACGCATCGTTGGATTCGCGTTCCGAGGGAAGATTCACCTTGCTAACGGACGCAAGATACTTGCCGCCAAGCCGTTCGCGAACGGACGCAAGATACTCGCCATCCGCAAGCGCGTTCTGCGTGATGACGGAGATATCGGGTCGTACGCCGTCGTTCAGGACGAGCGTCTCGGGGATGAAGCGGCCCCAGTCGGTACCCCCGAAATACAGTGCGTCCTTTTCCATGGGTTCAGGATACATGGGGTTTGGCGGAGGTTCCTCAGAATAGTCGTCCGACGCGTAGCCGAAGAGACCGTCCGCCCCGTTGAGTATGCCGAGGCCGAAATCCGCAACGGATTTTTCGCCTACATCGTCAACGAAATCCTGGCACAGCACCGCGATAAGCGACGGGGCGTTGTTGTATTTTGTTGCGTTATTGCCGGTGCCCTGGTCATCCGTGCCTTCTGCCGATGCCAAGAACGCCGCTGCCGCGACGAGCGCGGCGCAAAGATTCTTTACGGTGAAATTCATTTTTAACTCCTTTCCCTTTTTTGGCCGTCAGTAGATGACCGTGGCCTTCTCTCCGAATGCGCGGCGGACGCGCGCAATTTCATTCTTATCCTTCGCGATCGGCGTATCCGACAGGTCGACGATCTGCACCTTGGTGAAGCCGCCGAGCCCCTCGGGAAACCGGCCGAGCTTCTTGCATCCGGCGAACGAGACCGTCCTGAGTCCGCCCAGCCACTTCCATTCAGGTGAGATTTCCGAGAGCATCGTACCGCCGACGTCCAGGTCCGTCAGCTCGTCGAACGAACCTGCCGGCGGCAAAGTCGAGATCTTGGTGTTCCTTGCATACAGCCGCTTAAGGTTCAGCTGGCGGACGGTCTCGACAAAGCGGCTTCGCGTCGCCCCTGCCGCGTCCGTGAAAACCCCGTCGTCGAGAGGCGTGTCGTTCATGCGCAGGTAGCGGAAGGAGCCGAGTCCGATCAACCCGGCGGGAATCCTGTCTACCTGCGTGCCGTCCAGGTTGAGGTAGGTCAGGGACGCGAGATTGCGAATCTCGTCAGGAACCGACTTTATCGGATTTCGCGCAAGCCAGAGCCAGCGAAGCGTCTTCAGCTTGAAGACGGACGAGGGGATTTCCGCGATGTCCGTCTCGGAGAGGTCGAGGGCGCGGACTCCCGTCAGCCCCTCCAGGTCCTCGGGCTTCACGTTCTTCGCCCCGCGCAGAAAGAGCCGCACAACCTTGGAACGGTCGCACTTCCGCAGCTGGTCCAGCGAGGTGACCGTCAGGCCATCCTTCTCAAGGCGCGACTTCTCCACGTGCCATTCCTTCCCTCCGTTGGACGGCGCCGGGCTTTTGTCGTCGACAAGCAGTGCCGAAAAGAAGTTGTTCGACTCCTCCAGCATCATGTCGTTCAGCTGCTCCGCCGTCAGGCCCTTGACGTCGCTCCTGAGCTTGTCGACAACGGACTTCGCGCCCGCGATGTCGCCGGAGCGCATTCGCAGTCGCAGCGCGCCGTTCAGGAGAAGCATCTTCTCGGCCTCACCCGCCTCGCCGTCCGCCAGCGCAACGAGCGCATCCGCGCCTCCGCCCGCGTCCAGCTCTCCGGACATGATCTTGTCCACAATTCCAGCGGACAGCTTCTCCACCCTTGGCCGCGCCGTCTCCAACGCGTCCCTCGTCGGCACGGCCCCCGCGCAGAACGCCGCGCAGATACCAACCGCAACCATCAGTCTTTTCATTTCGTTTTTCCTTTCCCGGCTTTCGCCGCAATTCAGGAAACGGATTCGACGAAAACTTCTGACAAGGTTTTCAAAAAAATTTTCAGCCGTCCATTTCGGACTCGATCGCGGCCACCATGCGCGCGACGCGGCTCTTTGTCTGGTACACAACGTCCTCGGAGACCCCGAAGCGAGAGGCGACGGACTTGATCGGCTCCTCGTCTATCGCGTAGGCGCGGAATATCGCCTTGGTCTTCGCCGGCAGCATCGTGCGCGTGAGCACGTGCTCCACCGCCGCCTCGTGCCGCGCAAGCCGCCACTTTGCGTCTATGAGCGCAACAGTCTCCGACTCGACCGCAGGCTCCACCGCCACGCTCTCGTCGTCCAGCGACACCATGCGCATGCCGCCACGAGCCTTCGACGCGCGCCAGAAGTCTATCACCTCGCGCCGTATGAGCGTCGCAAGATAGCTCCTGAAGTGGCCAGCTTCGCCCGAATAGCGCCCGGCACGCAGCACGTCGACGAGCTTCAGCAGTATCTTCTGCGCGATATCCTCCGCGTCTGCCGAGGCCCCCTGGTTCTCCGCGAACTTGACGATGGCAGGCTGGTACAGCTCGAAGAACCTCTGCCAGGCGAACTCGTCGGCCCTCCCGGTCATCTGGGCGGCGAGCTTGACGAGAAGCGTGCAGGGGGTCTCGGGAAACGCGGACATCACATGTCCTCCATGAATCGCGGCGGCGCGAAGAGTCCGTCCGTAAGTCCGGGACGCCTCCTCTGCGGCGGCTTCGGCTGCGACACAGGAGCAGGCTTCGCCACTCTCTCCTCCGTGCGCGGCGTTTCTGCCGCGGACTCGGCTGGCGCGCCACCGCGCCGCGCACGCATCGCAAACAGGACTGCAAGCGCGACTGCCGCAACCGCGGCAGCGGCGGCAACCCGGCGCCAGGCGCGACTCCCGGGCGCGGAAGCGGACTTCGGGCCGAGCGCCTTCGCCAGCGGCGCGAGCGCGGACGCGCGACGTACGGGATCGGCGACGAGCATCGCGCCGAGAACGTCCGTCCAGTTGTATTCAAAGGAGTCCAGCATGTCGGCGAGCCCGAGCACATGACGGCCAGGCTCGCGCGCGCCGCCAACGCCGAGGTTGGGATCGTACCACACCCCCGTGAGAAGGCGGAAGAAGCTCGCCGCGAGCGCGTAGGCGTCAGCTGCGGCGGTAGCAGCCTCGCCGCGGAGGATCTCCGGCGCCATGTAGCCGCGGGTGCCAAGCACATGCCGCTCGGTGGCCGTTCCAGTGAGCATGGTCTTCGTAACGTCGATTTCCTGCCGGAGACGTTCGTCGCAGACACGGGATATGCCGAAGTCGGCAAGGACGGCATGTCCTTCGGAATCGACGAGCACGTTGTTCAGCTTTATGTCGCGATGGACGACCCCTTCTGCGTGGATGTAGTCGATGACGGAGGCGAGGTCGCGGAACCAGAGGGCGAGCTGTTCCTCGTCGGCGTCGTTCGGCATCACCTCGGCAAGCGTCCTCGCGCGCCCGTCCGCGCCAAGAACGAGGTCCATCGCCAGGTACGGACGCTGCGTTACGTCGTCAACGCCGAAGTCGCGGACCTTGACTAGGCGGGGGTGCGTTAGGCGCGAGAGCAGCCGGGCTTCGGCGAGGAAGCGGCGGCGGTAGAAGTCGGCCTGCGAGCCTTCGGCGGCAAACAGCTTGATGGCGACGTGCGCGCCGTCGCCATCTTCGGCTTCATACACCTCGCCCATTCCGCCGGCCCCAAGCCGACGCAGCACGCGGTATCCGCCTATACTGTCTCCCGGTTTCATCTGTGGATGACGCCGGGCTAGCGCGGGACGAGGGTCAAACCTTTGTGATACGCGGAGAAGGCCGCGCTCCGCTTCATGCCGTCCATGAACCTCTCCCGCTCGTCGGCATCCATGTAAAGCTCCCTGTTGGCAATCCGGCTTATCAGGCGATATACCCTGTTGTGCCTGTTTTCGCACAGTTTCCTCATGCCGGATATTATACCACAACTCCCAAGGCCGCATCAAATCGACCGTATCACAAGCACGGATTACAAATGACCCCCGCGCGCGCCTTTACGCCGCCCGGCCCGAAAACACAACCTGCCTACCGCGCTCTACCTGCTCGAACAATCAGTCATTTGTAATCCGTGTATCACAAGGCGGAACTCCAAATCTTTCTTTAGCGAATCACAATGCAAAGACCGCCTCTGCATACTTCAAGAACTAGCCGAGTTCCTGTATCCTCGATTCTGACACGGAGAGACTTCAGGCCTTCCGCTTCCAGCTGTTCGTTTAGCGTTGCAACCTGCGATTCGGAAACAGCCAGCGTATTCACTGCCTGAACTAGAGTCATCTTGTCTGGGAAGTCACGAACGTGTCCGATCGAGGGGAGTCCTCTGAACTCAATCTGCGAATCGTCGGAAACGTAAAGCGAAGCGCATGTCATAAGCGGACGCTCCGCCGTAAATCCTCCATACGGGATGGTGAATGCGAGTGTCGATGCGTTGGTGATGGTTACTGTTCCAGTCACTTCGATGCGCGGCGTTTCTCCGGCAATGACGAGCGTATTGCCAGAAGCCCCGCCCGTCGTGCCAAGGTATCCGACTTTCAGCGATTTGGCAGTGATCGTTCCATTGGAGACTGTTGCCGTGTTGTCCGGCGAATGTTGTGCATTTCCCACGGAAATGCCGTCGTTCCCCTTCACCTGCACGACTGCGCCGTCAACGACATCAAGAGTGCATCCTCCGTAGTATGTGCCGATGCTGACAAGCCCATCTGTGGTCAACGACGAATTCTCGCCAGAAACGAGAGTCCTGTACCACACCCGTGCGTCGGAGGATGGCACGCTGGCGCCCTTCGTGTCCTTGTAGAAGCCGGAGAACGAGACTTTGGCCCCCTGAACGACCTCAAAGGCATTGCTCTTTCCACTGGTGTTGTAGTCGAATCCGTCCATGTTTGCTGCATAAAGCCGCGTCCCCGCTCCGGAAAAGCGCAGCGTGTGTCCAAACTCTTGGTACGAAACGCGTACATACCCGGCGTTTGTGACGACAGCGC
>Ga0310696_10011445_pt1 | contig 10121 bp, 2 predicted proteins | sample AusTroGonzalo_MG_4_FD_203885 | JGI IMG/M metagenome (GOLD analysis project Ga0310696, IMG submission 203885) | Bovine rumen microbial communities from tropical cattle in Woodstock, Queensland, Australia - Gonzalo_02 (v2) (version 2) | ecosystem: Host-associated > Mammals > Digestive system >... | reverse complement strand
TTAGGCGAGCGTATCAGCATCACCTCTGTGAAGCTGTCGTTCGACTTGTTCTTAAAGCCGGCGACCTTTTCACCGGTGCATATGGAGCTGCGTATCACAGCGTACTGTTCGTCGGGGTCAAAAGGACTGACCTCGAAACGCTCCTGTGTACGACAAAGAGCTCGCAGCCGCTCGGATAATCCGTGCTTCTTCATACAAAACTACACCCTAACATAAAGACAAATGTGTCTATACCAATCATTATAACATCTATAAACGCGTTTGTCCAGATAAGAAATCGCACTTTTCGCGCATTTCGCATAGCCATTGTTAGTTGCCGTTCAATGGAAAGCTGAGCGGACAGATAAATCTATTTTGCTTTGAGGAAGCGAGAAGTTTTCTGTATAGTAAATCAGGCGACCGGGAGCTCCGATCGCCTGAAATATTATGGTGTTATTTCTGTCATGCCGGGTATCGAGATGGCCATATTCTTAGCGGCTATATCGCTCAGACAGATATATACGGAATTACTGAGAGTCACATCATCACCTTCTATCAGGTATGCTGTGGCCTTCAGAACATATCTGGAGTTAACATAGTTCTTTTCGCCGTCTACCACCTTATAATTATTCTTATAAGGCTTGCCGAACTCTACACGGTTCTTTTTAGTAAGGCTGGATGTAGGTATCTCGACCACCTGCATGCTGCGGCGCTTGCCATCGGTATAATAGTATACCGTGGATTTACTCTTGATAGCCGCCTTTAGGTTCGCTTCATTGGACACAAAACCGTAATCCTTGCCCTGAGTGAATGTCGCTGATGCAGGAAGATTAGCGCACAGCTCAAAGACCACGCCGGTCTTGCGATCGCTGTCATCCCTCAGATTTGTGCCGGCATTCTCAAATGCTATCTCAAAGTCGGTATACAGCTGATCGGTATTGCCCTTTGTGGGATCCTTGTCGTCCGCGTCGGTCCAACGGTTGCGAGTATAGTCAAGATGCGTCAGCACAATATTCGACCATGTGCCATCCATGGTTTCGTTCCATGTACCCTTCCAGTTAGTCAGGGTGAACACTCTGCCGTCGCCAACGGTGAGCTCGTCGGTCTTGTTCCAAACATTGGTCCAATCGGCTCCAAGACCGTCTTTTGTTCCGTCAATGCGAGCGAAGATGATATTGCTCTTCACACCTGAGAAGACAAGATCAACAGACGGAGTCAGCTCCACACCGTCGGACTCATTGCTCCATGTCCAGGCGCGCCACTTCTCTCCACCGGTAGCAAGCTTATCAGGCACGAGAGTTACCGCCTTATCGTCCTCATTATCATTGGCGAATACCGGAGATATCCAGTACGAATCCATCATACACAGCGAGAACTTAGCGTCATAGCACTTAGCTATCACGGGGCCTGTCTTAGTCTTGCGGACCTGCCAGTAGGTAAAGTACTTTCCATCCACAGTATCGCCGGTCACATCGATAGCAACCATGGACTTGTCAAGAACGTAGTTAGCGCCATATGCAGTGGATATAGTCGTATATTCATCCACGGTAGGATCCAGACGATAATGCGCATATACCGTCTTGATGTCCTGTTTAGCAGAAACAGTTGTGGTGATATGCGCAGGATCAGTCTCGGACGTCTTGAATATCCTATCATCCGCATCAGTCCAGAGCAGCTGCTGACCATAGTTGCTTTCATATGGAGCGTTGAGCATAATGAACTCATTTGTCAGTTCATACACATCAGAATCGTTGATGCAGCAGCTCGGCGAGGTCTCGTCCAGTTCATCGCCCGTAAGGGTACCTGTGACTACAAATGACTTATCCTCGTTCTTGCGAGTCTTGAAATTATACTCGATAGTATAAGGCAGCTCGGTGAGATCGCGGCGCTTATACACCGCAATGATATGTTTATCGCTGTTGCGCGTGAGCTGGTTTTCAAGGATCGTGGGCGACCATCCGCCGCCGTCGTTCCAAACCTTCTTACGAATCAGATTACCTGTAGAAAGATCCTCTTCCCACCACTCGGCAAACTCATACTTATACAAGCGAGTATCACCGGGCAGATTATCAATCTCAACATTGAAGCCTTCTGAACGGCTCCACGGCACGGGATCTCCGTTGACATAGGTGCTGGGTATTGAGAAGTCAAAGTATCCGCCGGTCTTACTGCCGTCGTCAGTAGGCGCTGCGGCAACGATAGCGGCCGCAGCTCTGTCCTCAGCGGTTTCACCGTCGCCGGTACCGATAGGCAGATCGTCTTCTACAAGACGGAACTCGAAATCAGCCGTGATCATGACCTGCTCTACACAGGCGTAATAGGTAACGTCGGTTGTGGGCAGTTTTTCATCAAGTCCGAGATCTGACGCATTCAGCGTAGCCTGAGCCCCAAAGTCCGAATCATTCTCCGCTACCGTAGGAGCAGCCTTGAGCGGAGTTCCCTCAGCGTTAGGATTATCATACCAGCCAAGGAATCTATACTTATGCTGATGCACATATCTCTCGACCGCAGGCGTGGATTCAGATGCTCCGGGGTTAGTCGCCTCATTATAGCTATAAAAGCGGACAGGCTGGATCTCTTCATAGCTGTCGACCGTCTGTCCGGTCCGTGACAGACCGCCGAACGCAGGGATGCCGTTGATATAGTCCACGTCGGTATATGGTGAACTCTCATTGACACATACCAACCTGTACCTCAGGTCGCGTTCAGTATGCTTCTTATAATATATCTTGACTAGGTTGACATCGGGATCACCGTCGGTAACCGGAGCGATAGTCAGCGTGATCTTCTTGCTATCGACTCGGATATACGGTGTATCGGTACCGGTATAATTATACTCAGTAGGTCCGAATGGCGATGAAGGGGACTCGGGATCGGATATGGTCACTACTTTTTCGACCTTCTCAGGAGTCACGGGAGCGATGGTCTCCATAACGCCGTTCCACATCTCGCTGACATCTTCTCCGTCTTCCACAGCCTTGTTATAGTCCCTTTCAGCTCTGTAATCCACATACTGCACCGAATACGCATATGTATTGCGGCTGAAGTATATCCTGACCGTCGTCTTTACTTCGCCGGTTATCGTAATAGTTGCATCATCAGCAACGGATACCGGGGCTGCAGAGCCAACAACTACCTTTGTTCCTCCGAGAACACGTGACCAACCGTTATCTTCGAACAGCTTAGAATACTGGCGTTCATACAGATCAGCTATGTCGATAGTTGTCGGATCGGGATCCGCTGCTATCGGTACGGTCAGGCTCTCGCGGTGGAACAGAGAATAATCATCGTCATCGACATTCTGCTTGTAATACTCTACCTCATACAGATAGTCGGACTCATTCTTATTATAATAGAAGATAAGTACGTTGTTCTCCAGTTCCTCGGCTTCCTGCGCCTCTTCGGTATCCAGAGTAGAAGCGGTCAATACAAGCGACAGGCTGGCGTCATTGGCAACATATCCGGGGATAAACGGTGCGTCCTCTTTGATAGAAGCATACAGCGAATAGTCGGTCTTTTCAGTTGCGTTATCAAGCTCAGGGACCTTAAGAGGCGTTCTGTTGGTCGCGTCAAGATACTTTACCTTATAATACACTCCGTTTTTCTGGAAGTATTCAAAGGTAAATGTATTGGGCTTATATATCTCGCCCTGAGTATTCTTCTTTATGGTGATAGAGTGAGAGTTGATCGTAGGCCACCAGTTCTGTCCGCCCTCGATCCAAGCGTGATCAGTGTTGAGTTCGGATCCTGCCTTAGCGTCAAATGTCCTGGTCTTCTCGACAAAGGAACGTCCTTCTTCAGGGTCGGCGACCTCGATATCGGTACCCTGCTCTACATATCGGATCTGGTATCTACCGACATCCTTGGTTACCCACTCGGCGAACAGGCGCAAAGCTCCGGGATCGGCTGAGGCAGCTTCGTTAAGAGCGGTCACGGGGATGTTCTCAGGCTCGAACCTAACGGGCTTGTTATCACGCAGATAATACCATCCGGCGAACATTGCGCCCTCGGCAGGAGGTTCCAAAACAGGCCTGAGTATCTCTGCGGATCTGGTTTCCGCTGCCTTTTCTGCGCTTTTCTCAGCTGCTTTTGCAGCTTCTTTTTTAGCCTCTTCCCTTTCAACTATATCTGCAGGGATATTTACTGATGAGATATACTTGCCGTATTCGACAGGGATATCGCCGTCGAGCCACTGCTGAGACTCGTGATCATCTTCATCATAGTCCGGGTTCAGGATACAGCTGATCCTGTTCTTCTGATCATAATAGTCATTATAGGTAGGATAGAAGCTAACGTTGATTACCTTAGGAACCCACTTAGCGTACATAGTAACATCGCCGGCTATCATACGGTCATTAGCGAAATCGACCTGCTGTACATAGAACGGATCATAGTACCAGCCGACAAAGCTATAGTAGTTCACCAGATCGGGGTAGGGATAAGTTGGAGTATATGCAAATTTGTTAAGGAACAGCGGAGCGTTATAATATGCGGTGTATGTATTATCCAGATTTGCAAAGTTCTGATAATTAAGGTTATACTTCTGGCGAGTGTAGAAGAAGTAAATGTCAGCATGATGGTACCGGTCAAAGCCGTTGGCGGCATAGAAGGTAGCCTGCGCGTTGCCGTTGCCGTAGTTCGAATTTGATGTTCCGTAACAGGTGTTTACCGTCTGAGGAGTAAGCACGCCATCTGACATACCATAAACCGTAAAAGTAGTCTTTATAGTACTGCTTAAACTGTCATAAGCATCAAAGCCCATCAGTGTTACCGCAGTCTGATTCTTTCTGACATTACTTCCTAATGTTTTTGCTTCCAGGAGCTGAGTACCGTCGGTGTTAGTATACTGATCACCGGCGTCATAGGTTTCGATAGTATTGAGCTCTGTCAAACCGAATTTCTTGATCACTCCTCCGCCGACATTCATCTCAATGATTTTCGTATATCTGCCCTCGATCGTTCTGGAAGCATAATGGACAGTTTCGGATTCGCCGGCTGCGTTGAGTTCAACGTGGTCGCCGGCAGGATAAGTACCGCCGTTGATCAGGATGTCGATACCGCCATCAAGAGAAGCTACATAGTCTTCGGAGGGAAGAAGTTCAACGCAGTTCTTGTATGTGAAATTGAAAACGCGTTTAACACCGTCGTTCCAACCATTGGACGTAAGTGAGCCGGTGTTGTCCCAAGAAGCAACAAAATGGAGCTCGGTATAATTAAAGCTGGGATTTGAAGACAGTTTCTTTGTGATATGCGACTCCTTTAGCAGGATCTCATCATACAGTCTTTCGAATACACCTTTAATAGTATAGTTGCCTCGATCCCTTACATCGTCTTCAAAGTCAAAATAGTCAGATCCTTTTTCGACCGCCCAACTGCCGAAATACACCTTTTGTGTAGTATCGCCGGAGGGTCTGTCTTTTCTCAGCGGTGTGTCAAACGCGTCGTTGAACCATTTGCCGATCAGGCTGGCTCCGAAGTTCGCTTTGACTTCGTAGTACCAGAACTTAGGGGTACCGCTGCCGTTATCGAGATATTTCTGAGATATCAGATCAGTATGATTGACAATCTGCGGAAGATCATCTGTGACTTCTCTAGAAAAAAGTTTATCATTCAGCTGTTGATATAGTTCTGTCGCACTTGTTTTATTTGAAAATTGTTTAGTGCCATTTGTAAGTGAGATATGACCGTTTGAGCCCTTGTTCCATCGAGGAACGCCCTGATCGTCAACAGTCACGGTACCTCCGGTGGTCTTAGCATAAAAGAACTGTAGGGTGAACTCTTTTCGGTCATAGTAAACGTTGATACGAGTCGTACCGTTACCTGCTACGGCGATAGTACCGCCTGCGGCGTCAAAGGCCGCTTCGCCTCTGTCGTTACGTTCAAAGTATCTGGTGTACGTACTGAGCTCGGTTCTGAGCGCAGAACTCATACTCGGAAACTTAGATTCAAGAGCAGAGCTAAGGTTATCGTAACCTGTAGAATCCAACATATCGTAGCTGCCGACAATATCACTGTATGTAAGCTCTGTGCCTGATACAACTCCAGAAACTTCATATGTAGCTGCAACAGAATAGTTATCTGCGATGATCTCCTGTATCTCTTCCTCAGTCTTGCCGTCGAAGGTAGTATCCGTGATCGAGCTATCGGTATTCTCTATCCAGTATATGACGCTGTACTTTGTGCTGGTCTCTTCCCACAGAGCCTTGTAGTATCTGTTCTCGCAAGGCATAGTGCCCTGGGTGAATCCTGTGATAGGATCAGCGAGCACCTCGGATTCGGTCAGACTGACTTTTCCCGGATCAAATCCCTCGACAGTAGTATCGGTATCGGCGGGGATATAGTACCAGTCCTTGCCCTCTTCACCATCAGATGAATCAGCGCTGGTACGCGCCCAGCCGATAAAGCGATAACCCATCCTCTGTGGTTCGCCGATATGATAGAGAGTCTGATACTTAGCGTATACAGGCTCTACACCGTAACCGCCATCGCCGAGATCAAAGGCGATTGAATAATAATTTCGGTCATAGTATACCTTAAACACCGTGGAACCGTCGGCCGCGATAGCGTCAGGCTCATGGAACAGGTTTTTGAATCCGGGGAACAGATTCTCCTCCTCGATCTCGGTCGGGTTAGAACCGGTATATCCGTAACGATCGGTATATGCTGCGGCAACGGTATTGTCACGGCTATAGAGATCATCATAGATATTCTGCTTATAATAGATGACTCTATAGTGAGTCAGACCGGCAACATAATAGATGTTTTTGGTCACACTTGAAGTCAGAGGATCGCTCTCGGTATAAGTGAATGTCGTGGTCTCTTCACTGAGTCCGCCGGCGGCGGCAGTCATGGGGACAAAACCGTCGATCTTCGGGTTCTTTACCGTGATGTTTACATCCGCTGCTTCGGACGAGGGTATAGTAGATACATAAGGATCATGGGCAGGAGAGCCGTCCTTATAATAATAGTTTATGCGGATAGTGTAGTAGCTGTCCGCGCTCGTCAGCAGAGTGCTCATCAGGATGACCGACACAAGCAGCATCAGCATCATCACTATCAGAGCGATCTTCCCGGTTGCTTTGTTGCAAATATTCTGCATTTAGTACCTCCTGTTCTCATAGGGCCTTCAGGATTACTGTGCCGTATTACGGCGGTGACTGATCGTTTCTGTTTTATATATTTCCTAACGCTCAAATAGATTATCAGCGTATTTTTGGACAAATAAAAAGACTCGCCGGCATAACCGCTGTTCCATAATTGACATTTGCACAAGAACTCGATGTATATCGACGAAAGTCTGAGAAGTTGCCTTGCCTATAAATTCTAGTAATATTATACATAAATTTTACACTATTTTGCGCATTTTGACAAGCTGATAGGAGAATTATCAAGTGAGCTCATTTACAAAATATTCACAAAATTCTCAGTAGGTTTAGTTCTATTTGCACAAATTCAAATAAGTATAATACATAAAGCAAAAAATCGCCATATATAAAAAAGGCAGCCTGCACGGCTGCCTGTGTAATATGCTGTTTAATCACTGTTTATGCTGTTTTTAGCAACATTTGGCTCTGTCGTATTACCTCTGCCAAATCTGAAATAACGCACCAGCAAGTAGATACCATAGCCTATCAGGACTCCTAATGTGTTTAAGATAAGGTCATTGGTGTCGGTCATCCTAACATAGAACGGCAGCTGCATCAGCTCGATCGTCAGAGAGATCAGCGCACCTATCAAAAGCGCTTTATAAAGCCTGTCTACCCACTTGTATATGATCGGCAGGATAATACCCGTAGGAATGAACATCAGAATGTTGCCGAAAAGGTTCATCAGCACCATCTTAGTATCCTCACACCAGAACAGTTTGTTGAAAGGTATCAAGTTGAGATTGAACGGTATAATAGCATCAGGATCAAATATCAACGGCTGCACTCTGCCGTCCACCCTCTCCATAGGAAAGAATGTAAAACGCAAAATCACGGCAAGGTTAATATACATTATCAGGAGTATAAGCTCTCGTTTGGGATCTATCCTGCGGCGAGCTATCCACACTATCGCTCTAACTATCAACCACGCCGCGGCGAATATCAGTTCGCCGGTCAAGAACGATATCTCTATCATATTATCCCTCCCAACTTTTTGACATTATATCAGCAAATCCGCTGTTTGTCCATACAATTCGCGTCTATTCAATAGAGCCTCACAGCTGATGATGTGTATAAGCAAAAACAAGCGATCATAAGACCGCCTGTTATAATGATACTATTATGTGACCTCAAATACCATGATAGAGCTCCTGAATTCCCTGACAGATGAGTCAAAATACCTCTCTCCGTTGCATATCACCTGCATGACTGTGCCGTCCTTACGCTTGATAGGATGCTGCAGATAAGCGATATTGCCGGTGGTGAACTGTAGCTGCACCTGTTCTATATAGAACTCTCGCTCTTCATCGGGCAGCAGATCGAACTGAGTCATCTTGCCGACAACATCCTCACGCGAATACCCTGTCAGAGTCTCAAAGAATCCGTCCACTTCGATTATCGTGTCGTCAAGATCCAGCTTATACTTAGAATACAACACGGGTTTGGTCAGTCCGACTCCCGAACTGTGGTAGACCCTGTTATCAAATACACGCACCTCTCCTCCGTCAGTAACGGTACCGTAAGAGAGCGAGGGATCCTCTTCTAACATCGCAAGGAACTCAGAGGCAAGATACGGGTCAAACTGTGTACCGGAGCAATCCGATATCTCCTTCTTTGCGTTATCGGGTGACATGCCCTTTCGGTAACAGCGGTCGTTAACCATAGCGTCATAAGCGTCAACGATGGATATAATACGCGAAAGAACCGGAATCTCCTTCTTGACCAATCCGGAGGGGTAGCCTTTGCCGTCCCATCTCTCGTGATGATACAGGATCGGATCAGCCAGCGGCTTGAGCTCTTCTGTCGCTGTAGCGATCTGGTAGCCTTTTACGGGATGAGTACGCAGAACCGCCCACTCATCGTCGTTCAGCTTACCGGGCTTGTTCAATATCTCAAGCGGAACAGCTATCTTGCCTATATCGTGCAGCAGACATAGAAGCTGCAGCTGCGAAAGCTGAAGATCAGAGAGCCCTATCCTGCGGCCCAGAGCGATACCCATCTTCTGAGTACGGCGCACATGCGCTTCTGTATCGGAGTCGACCTCCTCCAGAGCGCGTACCAAAGAAGTCAGCGCCTGTGAAAGGTTCGACTTTGTGCTGATCATCTTCTTGAGCCTGAGGTCAAGCTGCGCCTCTTCCAGCGCGCGGAGCAGCTGCTCTCCTTCAAAGCAGTTCTGTGACACATCATCACTGTAAGCAGCGCTGACGCCGAACAATATCGGGCTCTTGCATTCATTCACGACTGCCTCGATATTTTCCATAAGGTCACGCTCGCCTATATTCACACACACAGCTATTATGTCCGCCTCATGTCCACGGAAAACACGGCCGGATCCGGGTATATGCTCACTGATGACTTTTGACAGTTCGAGTATCCTTGAGTCGCCCTCGGCGTGCCCAAGAGTCTTGTTGACATCTCTCAATCCAAGGATATCGAACACTATCACAGTGATCGAATTCGGGATATCCGCCATATTACTCGACCGCATATCCTTAGCCATAAGATAGAGCGCGTCCATATTCATAAGCCCCGTGAGGCTGTCTACGTTAAGATCGCCGCTGCTCTGCAATTTGACAAAAGAATAGCGTTCGGGACTCTCGTATTCTATCTGTTCCATGGCTGCGATAAAAACATAACAGTACAGGCTGCCGGTACTGCTGTTCATCAGATGACCGAAATCCTCTACATAACGATAAGTGCCCTGCTTAGTCACTATACGATATCTGATATAGTTATGGGGCTTACGCCAGTCGCTGTTATACTCTTTGATAGTATTCATAACTCTTTCGCGATCATCGGGATACACCATCCCTACAAAACTGTTTGATGTAAGCTCGCGCAGTTCAGCAATATCCTTACATCCGAAGAGTTCTATGACATTTTGGTCAGCATAACAAATACCTTTATCATCAAGAACGCTGTAAATGAAAAATCCGCCCGTAACACCTGAAGGAATATTGTTCGCGCCTAAAACTTCGTCACGATCATACGACATAT
>Ga0310696_10011444_pt1 | contig 10122 bp, 5 predicted proteins | sample AusTroGonzalo_MG_4_FD_203885 | JGI IMG/M metagenome (GOLD analysis project Ga0310696, IMG submission 203885) | Bovine rumen microbial communities from tropical cattle in Woodstock, Queensland, Australia - Gonzalo_02 (v2) (version 2) | ecosystem: Host-associated > Mammals > Digestive system >... | reverse complement strand
TCAGGACGTCGGTACCGCCCGATATATCCACGTTTGCATTGGTTTGCTGGGCCGTCTTCTTGAAGATTTCATCGTACCAGTTCACGTCGGGATGACCGTATGGATCATCACCCGTACGGAAGTGCTCCAGGTCCTGCTCGGTGAATGCAGGTTGCATTCCGTCGTTCGCGTATGCCTCATTAACCAGCTGTGCTGTCTCGTACGAGCGGAGAAAACGCGGCGTGCGTACGGGAGTCTGCATACCCGACTCTTGACGTACGTTGATACGAGGACTGCCGTCCTCGCCACGGCGCGTTTTCACAACCAATACGCCGTTGGCACCCTTAATACCGTAGATGGCCGTCGTAGAGGCATCCTTCAGGATGGAAATGCTCTCAATCTCGTTTACGTTGATTTGCGAAAGCTGCTCATAGGTGTATTCCACATCATCTACTATAATGAGCGGATGGTTGCCGGCCGAGTTCAACGAGCTGACGCCGCGGATAAAGAAGTCGGATGCATCCTTGCCCGGCTGACCGCTTCGCTGCTGTGAGAAAAATCCCGGAAGCTTACCTACCAGCGTGTTCTGTACACTGCTGACAGGCACCTTCTGCAGCTCCTTGCCTGTGATAGCACTGACGGCGCCAGTCAGCGTGATACGTTTCGCCTGACCGTAGCCCACCACGACTACTTCGTCAATACTATTGTCGCCAGAGGTCATTACAACGTCCATCACTGCACCTCGGACGACTTCCTCGTGCGGCGCATAGCCCACGTAAGAGAATACCAGATGGTCGCCGTTCGCAGCTGCTATTTGGTAGCGTCCGTCCAAGTCGGTGATGGTAGCAGTCTGTGTGCCCTTCACTCTTACGGCTACGCCTATAAGCGGTTCATTGTCGTCGGCAGAGGTTACCACACCACTCACAGTCTGACTCATTATCGTCAATGAAAAATGAATAATGAAAAATGATAATAATAGTGCCTTTGTTTTCATACCTTCTAAACTTCTTAAACTGCCTAAACTCGTTAAACCATACATTACCAGTTCGGGTTTTGGACCATGTTCCTGTTCTTGTTCACTTCGGTATATGGAATAGGGTAGAGGTACATCTTATCGCTCCACTCAACCTGAAGGATGTCGATGGGTGTATAAACCACTTGTGATGTACCCTTCACCACTTGCATGCCCTGCAACGGCTGACGGAAGATGTTCTCGGCCTCACGCCAGCGACGGATGTCATAATAGCGCTGCTCTTCAAAAGCCATCTCACAACGACGCTCGTTGTGTATTACCTCACGCATCTGTTCGCGCGACAATGTGGGGTCGAGGCCATATCGCTTGTCGCTTCCCGGTTCAATGCCTGCACGATAACGGATGGGAATGAGGTAGTTGATGATGTCGTCCATATAGGCATCGCGCTGGTCACTCTCGTTAGCAGCCTCGGCAAAATTAAGCAGAATCTCGGCAAAACGGAAGTATATCCACAATTCGTTGTGGCTGCTATATTCATTGGCAGTCTTGAAATCATCCATAAACTTGCACATGAAGTAGCTCGTTTGGTTGTAGCGCCCCGAGCCGGAAGGATTGTTTGCTCCGCCTTGATACGTATCGAGCAAGGTTCCAAGCCACTGCGAGCCCTGATGCAGGATAATTTGTTCGAGCCTCGGGTCGCGATTGTCGTACGGATGCTGTGGGTCGTAGGCATATATACTCTCGCCACGAGGCTTGCCGTCCTTCATCACAAAGGCATCGACAAGATTCTGTGTCGGGTTGGTACGCCCGTTTCCTAGTTTATTGCCGGAGAATCCCAATGGTCCGTTATTCTTCTCGACGGATGTGCCGCTGCCGTTGTTGCGGAAAAAGATTACTTCGCGTATGTCACCTGTAAAATAATTGATAAATACATTATGGTAATCTTCGGGCAGTTGGAACTTATTCTTGTTCATCGACCGGCGGGTGCTAATGATGCCATATGTATCGACGAACGCCTTTGCTACTTCGGCTGCAAGAGTCCATCGGGCAGCGTCGTAATCCGTATAGCCGACGTAGGGATTCCCTTGTTCCAGAGTCCGTCCGTTAAACAACGGGCTAGCAGCATAAAGCAGGATGCGTGACTTAAATGCCAAACAAGCTTGCTTTGTAGGAACATGGGCAAAGGCGACGGCGTCGCGCATCGGAAGCGAACGAAGAGAATCCTTAATGGCGTCGAGTTCGGAAACGATATAATCGACACACTCCTTGAACGTGTTACGCGGCAGCTCCAGGTTGTCGTTAATGTCAAACACCTCGTCACCCACTAGCGGCACGCCACCGTAACGCTCCAGCAGCTGGAAATAGAAGAAGGCGCGCAGGAAGCGGGCTTCGGCCTTATATGACGAACCCATTGGCCTTTCCCTTCCGACCACCTCCTGCCCGTTGTCATCGGTATAGGTTTCCGAGTTGACATACTTGGTATTAAATGGTACGCGGTCGATGTTGTTTATAAAGATGTTACACTTACGAATAGACTGATACCAAGTTCCCCAGTTCATATCCGATGTCACCTGATTGCTGGCTGTGTAGCGTCCCGTCTGCAAGCGAAGAACATCAGGGTCACTATCCATATAGAGCGAAACAGCATCATCCGTAGCTGCATCAAGGAAATCATTGCCTACACGGTTGTAGCCACTGGGCAAGGTCGAGTAGATGGCATTCAGAAACCTTACTGCCTGTACGCCTGCCGAGTCTGTGTTAGAAAATACATACTCAATAGTATATTGATCTACAGGCAGACTTTCATAGTTATCTGTGCAAGCGCTGATGGAAGCCATCATCACACCAAACAGCAAACAGACCAGAAAAGAGTTTATTTTCGTCCGTGACTTATTGACTTGTTGACTTGTTGACTTTTTCATAGTGCTCATAGTCTTTTAGAAGTTAAGTTTAATACCTGTAAAAATCGTACGTTGCAAAGGCGAGCTAGTGAAAGTTACCTCAGGATCGACAAGGTCGCAGGCGGCGAAGGCCAGCAGATTCTGTCCTTCTACGAATAGTTTCGCCCGTATGTTTCCCAGTTTGTTCTGACAGAATGCCTCGGGCAGGTTATAAGCCAGGGACAAGTTTTTCAGGCGTATGAAATTACCGTTCTGCATCCAAAGGGATGAGCCGTAGCTGCCTCCATAGTTATAGGTGTTTCCACCGGCTGAAAGACGAGGATATCTGGCTACATCAGCCGTCTCAGGTGTCCATCGGGCTAACATGTTCCTATAGGCTTGACCGTAGCTGTTCCCGATGGATTGGAATCCCTCAACCAGTGTGCGGTTGTTTACGTACAGGTCACGGTTATAAACACCCTGCCATAGCATGGAGAATTCAAAACCTTTCCACTCCGTTCCGAGATCAACACCGAAGAATTGCACGGGCTTCTCGCCTCCGATTGCAATGCGGTCCCATTCGTTAATTACACCGTCGTTATTCTGGTCGATGTATTTCACGTCTCCAGGCTGGACATTATATCCCACCATAACGGGGTAATTATTGGCTATATCGGCAGCAGTGAGGAATCCGTCAGCCTGCAGGCCGAAGATGATTCCCTCGGGGCGTCCCGTCTGGCGCAAATAATTGTAAGGCGTTTCCTGCTCGTCCATGAATAGTAACTTTGTATGGGCAATGCTCCAGTTACCATTCACATAATAATTCAGGGCCCCGATATGGTCCTGCCAGGTAAGCGTTGCATCCCATCCCCAGCGGCGTGTTCGTCCGATATTCTCGTAGGGATAATCCATACCGAGGATGGCGATACTCTTTCCTCGTTGCTGCAACAGATCAATGTATTTGTCGTTGTAATATTCGATATCAGCGTTCAGACGGTTTCTGAAAAGTGCCATATCGAGTCCGAAGTTCAGTTTGTCTGCCTTTTCATAGGAGATATACGGATTGGCCAGTCCATCTTCTGTCACCCAGTATCCGTTGCTGCGCTCCGAACCTAACGGATAGAGTGCAGTAAGATTCTGTGAATAAGTCTGACGCCAGATATAATAGCCTGAATTATCAACACCGTTTCCCGTACGTCCTCCTGTGCCGAATAGCTTCAAACGGTTGACCCAAGTGGCATCCGACATAAATCCTTCCTTACTGATGTCCCATCCCAGACCGATAGCACCGAATGTGCCCCAACGGTTACCAGGAGCATAGCGATTGTAATAACTTTCGGTGAGTTTAGCCTGTAAAAAGTATTTTTGTGCAAAACTATAGCCGATGCCCTCCATAATGTTTGATGGCACCATAGGAAGGTCATAATCGTCAATCTCGTGCCGTGTATCTCCCATCACAGTTGCTGTCACCCGATGCTTTCCGAAGTTGCGCAGGTAATCAACAGAGAGCTGCCCATAGAGGTTATGGTAGTTCGAAACGGAGGTGAAGTTGTTTGTTTGTGGCGACGGAGAGCCATATTGCACGTACATCGGCTGTCCCTCGTCGTTTTTGCCAAACTGATATACGGCATTGCGTTTCGTGCGTACGATAGCTGTACGTGTCTGAGTTGTCACATTTCCAATAAACTTGGCGGATAGTCCTTTAATAAGACGGTTGAAATCATACTTCAGTGTCCCGGTCGCCATGATGTCGCGCGTGTTGTCGGCAATGTATCCGCTTTCCATCGTTTGCGAGACAAGATTGTTCTGGAACGAATAATTTCCTCCGAAGGTGCCGTTTTCATTGCGAATGGGGTAGGCGTTGTTAGGTGTCTGGAAGATGGTGAGCAGCAAATCGCTGTATCCGCTTCCACTACCACCTGGCTGGTTGCCTTCTATGATTCGACCAATGGCTGAAAGAGATGCCGTGAGGTCTTGTGTCACATTGATGTTCACCTTCGACGAAATCATGTAGCGGTTGTAGTCCAGATTCGTGTTATAACCGTTGTTCTTATCGGTTTTGAACAATCCCGCTTCATTCATATAACCAAGGTTCACGAAATATTGTGCCACTTTGTTTCCTCCTGTTACATTAAGGTTATATGACTGCGTGGTTGAATAACGGTTCAACACTTCATCTTCCCAATAGATGTTCGGATGACCATAAGGGTCACTCCCGTCAAGATATTTCTGGTAATCGTCATAGGTGTATTCGCCCGACTTACCGTCGTTTTGCAATGCCTCGTTAAGTAGATATGCATATTCTGAAGCTGAGAGTGGCTGCTGATGCTTCACACTTCCGTGTACGCCGAATTTGCCAGTCAGAGACAGACTGAGTTTGCCTTCCGTCGGTTTCTTGGTCGTAATAATGAGCGCTCCACGAGAGCTCTTCATGCCGAGGAACATCGACGAAAGTGCGTCTCGTTCCAGAGTTACAGACTCAATGGCTTCCGGGTCTATCGCGACGAGATTGCGTTCCACACCGTCAATGATGATGACGGGAGCCATGCTACGTGAGGAGTAGTTGAAGCGTGTGTTGTCGCCATACGATCCTGCACCAAAGCCCGAGGGTATGCTGCCAATAAGTGCTCCTTCGGAGTTGGAGTTGAGGTTGGGCAGATGTGAACCCCGATATTGTGATATGTTGAACCCTGCCATTCGTCCTTGGAGAGCAGTGAGGATGTCTGTGGAAAGATATTTTTCCAAATCTTTTCCTTCGACTGTCGATACGGAACCAAGATTTTCTTTTCGTTCGATAGTTTCCCCGAAGGGGCCGGTCAGATCGCTATCATTATCCACGAATCGGCCGATGAGATGAGTCGTCCATCCTGTTGAGGGAATTTCTTCCACACGACGTTCCTTGGTAAGAAAACTCGGGTGACTTATTGTTACGACATCATCAGTCGAGCATTTCAGCGTAAATTGACCGTCAGCGTCAGTCGTCGTGCTGGCACCGCCTTTTACGGTTACGACAGCTCCGGCGACTGGACTGTTCTGCTCGTCAAGCACATGTCCTGTCAATTGCTGTGCCGAAGCCGTAGCCGCTGCCAGAATCATAGCAAAGAGGAGTGAAACGGCCGGCAGTTGATTTGTTCTTTTTATTTTCTTCATCATCATTTTAACTTTTTGTCCTTATGACCTTTTAGACCTTTAGACTTTCAGATTTTAGACCTTTGATTATTCACATTCAAATCTGAAAATGAATTTTTCCTTTACATTGGGAATGGGAACGCCTTTCTGTACAAAGTCATCGTCCGACTGAGTGACTTCGATTGTTCCGTCGTTGTTGCAGAAATAATACTCGATATGTTCGATGGTCTCCGCTACGGGAACGCCGAAGTAATCAACCGGCCACAGCGTAATATTATAGGTATCGCTGTAAGCATTTTCCCTTATCATCCGCGTCTTATCGGTGCGTGTGTTTACGGTGTACTGTCCTCCTTCATAGGTGTAAGCTGTTCCCTGAAGATAAACATCCGTTGTCGCAGCGAGCAGGTTTTCACCGGCAGAGCCCTTGAACGTAAAAGTGATATAATCGTTCTGCAGGCTGCTCATCGGTGACACTTTGTTGAAGTGATCGTTGCAGTAATCGATGGTCATATTGGTGCCGCCAATCACTTCGAAACATTCAGGACTGAAGAGTACCTTCTTGTGATCGGTTCCACCACTGAAACCATCATCGGTATGATTGACGAAGATACCTGGATGGAATTTTAGGTTCTTGTCGCCTACATTGACACGAATATAGATGGTGTAGGTGGGAAACTGGTTGTTGATGATGTCGAACTTGTCGTCGGTTTGGAAGACGACCCAGTCCATATCGTCGAGCACATTGGTGCCGACGCCGTACTCCTGGTTGAGACATTCGACCCACGTGCGGCCGTTACCATTCTTCGGAAGTGACGTTGCAGGTACGACGGACATGGTGAGTATCTGGTCGTGATCTTCCGAGAGATCACATTTATAGGTTACCTGTGCCTTATCTGCCACTTTCCAACTTCTTGGCGCCAAAAAGCCGACGATGAAGTTTACTCCGTTATGGTCTTCGTGACATTCAATATGTCCCCGAAGGATGAAGGTGGCCTCGGTATTGACCTTCGACCAGGTGACTTCATTGCCGTTTTCGTCAGTCTGGGTAACGATGAATTCGTCGATATAGACGCAGCTGATTACAGCCGCGGCAATGAGGACAGCCGTTACAATTGCTCTCAGCGCTTTCCGACTTGTTGACTTATTGACTCGTTGACTTGTAGACCTTCTCATGGCGTTATTCGGTTTTGTCGCGATAAAGAGTATAGACATAGCTGTTGGTGTGACATCCTGGCGAGAGAGTTATCGACAGTGCACGGCTACCATCCACTACGGGATAAGAGAAGTCGAGGTCAATGCCCTTCGCGGCTCCCTCTTCCTTAAACGAGAGGAGCATGGGGTGCAACGGATCATTCACCGTCCAAGTACCGTTTCCGCTCACCACAAAGGGGAGATAGTTCTGGATGGAATAGCTCCCGTCCTGATTCAGGTTCAGGCGGAAACGGGTGAAGTCCATCTGATTGGTAATGTTGACGCCGTTTCGGGTTACGGTCTTCAGCCGCCACGAACCGCTCAGATCCTTCATGGCTTCTTTCACAGCGTATGGGGTCGTCTCGTCGTAATAGGTACTGCACGAGGCCATCAACATCGCCAATGAAAAAAGTAAAATGAGAAATGAAAAACAATGTGCTTTTTTATTCATACCTGTTTTTATTATTCGTTTTCGTAGTAGGGATTCTGCAGTAGGGTCGGTAGTTTTACGACCTCATTGTATGGTATAGGCCAGAAGTACATGGCTTTTCTGAATATACGCTTGCGCACATCAACGATTTTCCATGTATAGCCAGTGTTCATGTTCGTTCCAGTATGAGTCAGCTCAAGTCCGTGCATCATGGCGTTGTCTGTCTGCTCGGCAATCATCCATCTGCGGACGTCGAAGAAACGGAAGCCCTCGAACGACAACTCTAAGCGGCGTTCGAGACGAATGGCCTCGCGCATCTCGTCTTGCGTCATATTGGCCTTGAGACCGTACAGGTTGTCGTTGCCCGCCTCGATTCCGGCGCGTCGGCGGATGAGTTTCAGCGCCTCGAGAGGGCCGATTTCTGTCGCTCCAAGTGTCTCGGTATAGTTGGGACCGTAGTACTCGTTGACAGCTTCGGCATAGTTAAGTAGGATTTCTGCGAATCGGATTAGCGGACGAGACATCGGAGGTTCCACAAAGTAGTTGCCTGCACAGTTGCGATGTACCATTTTCTTGATGTAGAGTCCCGTCGGTGTGCCGGAGTAGATAGCATCCTCTGTCGCACCGTCGCCCAGACAGGTATAGACCATGTGTCCGGCTTCGCCTGCCGACATCTGCTTCATGTTATTCACAGTCACGGTGTTACCGAATCGGGGGTCTCGGTTCACTTTCGGGTTCACAGGGTCGTACTGGTACTTTCCATTGGGGTCATCAACGGCTTTTCCGTCGGCCATGGGGTATGCAGCCGCCAGGTCGTAGTAGATATATCCGCCTAAACGGTCACCACCGCAAGAGGGTGGACAATAGAGGTCACAGATACGTATCCCCTCAGGTGCTTTCTTGTGGAGGATGACTTCCTGATAGGCACCATACGGATATTTGAAGTCGCCATAAGAGGTCACATCGGCAAAGTCGGCTGCTATCTGTACAGCATAATAGCCCCAACCGGGCTCGGGGGCATTTTCATTGTCGTCGTCAACGTGTACCTCGAAGAGCTTGTAATTGCCGGTCGTCATTGTCATGATGCGTCGTGAGGCTTCAATGGATTTGAGCCAGCGCTCCGGGTCGTAGGTCGGATAGCCGAGCAGAGGTTGCGTCTCGGGGGTACCGAATCCGCTTCCGTTGTGCAGCGGGCTTGCAGCATCAAGATACATGCGTGAGAGCAAAGCATAGCAGCAGGCCTCGTTGATGCGTCCGTTAGCGCTTCCTGAGGTTCGGGGACGGAGTACGTTCATCGCAAGGACAGCGTTCACCTCGTCAGCAATGTATTGAATGCAGTCGGCATAGGTATCTCGCGTAGCCTTCCAGTCATCATCGGCAGTATAGAGAATATCGCCCAAAATGGGAACACCGCCGTAATGACGCACAAGCATATAGTAGTACCACGCGCGCAGGAACCTGCATTCGGCGATGTATTGCTGTCGTGTGCCCTCGGCCATCGGGGTGTCGCCAATGCGCTGCAGGAACTTGTTACAACGACGGATGTTGGCATATCCCTTACTCCAGGCATCGTCAGTTACCGTTACGGGGTTCACCGTGCCTGTGGCGAACATCATGCCAGTGGTGATGGTAGATGACGGACGGAACTCCGCCTCATCGCAGGCAACTTGCAGGCCGCCGTTCGACGACATGGAATTGCTTCCACCGAAACGGTCACCATCTGTGTCGAAACCTATATCGGTATAAATCTGCGTCAGAAAGCCCGACGCATATGTACTGTCTGCGAAGACAACCTCCTCATTCAGGTCGGTGATAACCGTCTGATCCAAGTAGCTGCCTTCGCACGAGCATAATCCGGCTAAAACCAAGAATGCTCCGATGATACAAGGTCTTTTTCTCATACTAATGACTAATAAAATTTTTTTTATTAGTAAAACGATTGAATCCTTTTTCACCACTAATTAAAAGTGAAAAAGAAAATAGTGTAAAGTGAAAAAGGAATTTACTTGCCCACGCAGAAGTGAGCGAAGACGTTGTTCAGGGTTTCTTGGGAAGTGATGGCGCCGCCGGTGATTTCGCCGAGGTCGGCGAGGACGAGGCGGAGGTCTTCGGCTATCAGGTCGCCAGAGAGGTTGGCGTTAAGGCCATCTAGGACGCGTTGGAGGTTTTCGTGGGCCCGGGTGAGGGCTTCGTAGTGACGGGCGTTGGTGACTATGACATCGGAGGCATTCGCTGTCAGGCCTGCCATTTGGGCTTCTTCGTAGATGCGCCGTTTCAGATTGTCGATGCCCTCGCCCTTTTTCGCGCTGATTACCGATAACGGCACGATGTAAGGAAAGAATTTGTTCAGGTCAATCAAATCGATTTTATTGTGGACGTAGATGGTCCTCTTTCCCTTGCTGAGTTCATCCATTTCGTCGATTTCGCTCCATGAAGGTCGCTGGTCGAGGAGCCAGATGACGATACGGGACTGCTTGATTGCCTGCTTGGTACGTTCGATACCGATTTGCTCCACCTGGTCGTCAGTCTCGCGTAAGCCA